>JGI25382J43887_10000487_pt1 | contig 13472 bp, 12 predicted proteins | sample GraSoi013_1_40cm_3_FD_43887 | JGI IMG/M metagenome (IMG submission 43887) | reverse complement strand
ACGTTCCGGGACCCGACGTCGGCACGGGCGAACGGGAAATGGCCTGGATGGCCGATACCTACGATGCATTTAATCCCGGTGGAATCGATAATCTGGCTTGCGTCACAGGAAAGCCGGTGGCACAAGGAGGTATCCATGGACGCCGCGAAGCTACCGGCCGTGGGGTACAGTACGGAATCCGCGAAGCTTTTCAATACTCAGAAGACTTGAAAAAGCTCGGACTCTCGCCGGGTCTTGAAGGTAAAACGCTGGTCTTCCAGGGATTCGGAAATGTCGGCTACTACGCCGCCAAGTTCCTGTCCGAAGAAGACGGATGCAAAGTCGTTGGCATTGCGGAATGGGATGCAGCCTTATACAACCCGCAAGGACTGCCGATCGAGGAATTGAACGAATTCCGAAAAGACACCGGCTCGATCCGGAACTTTCCGGGTGCCGAAACGCTTCCAGGTCCAGACTCGGTTTGGGATATCCCTTGTGACATTCTGATCCCGGCAGCGCTCGAGAACCAAGTTACTCTCGAGAATTGCGATCGCATCAATTGCAAGGTTCTGGCCGAAGCAGCCAACGGCCCGACAACCCCGGGAGCTGAGGAGCGGTTGCACGGCCGCGGCGTTTTTATCATTCCGGACATCTTCCTGAACGCCGGCGGTGTCACGGTTTCATATTTCGAATGGGGAAAGAATCTGTCTCATATGCGATTTGGCCGGCTTCAAAAGCATCTGGAAGAAATCAAAAACCAGAAGCTCGTCGGCACGATCGAGAAAATGATCGGCAAACCGGTTCCCGAAGAAGATAAGAAATTCCTTGTGCGGGGACCCGAAGAAATCGATCTCGTTAACTCCGGGCTGGAAGAGACGATGGTCACGGCATACCGCACCATCCGTGAGGTGCATCATACGCGGGTGCCGAAAGAAAGCATGCGAACCGCAGCATTTATCATTGCTATCAAGAAGGTGGCGCTGGCGTACGAGCAGTTGGGCATTTTCCCTTGAGCGCGGCTTGTGAGTGACGGTCACGTATTCCCCTCCTCGCAGAGGAGGGGAGGCTGCGCCATCAAAAGAATGCCGCGAAGCCACCGAAGTGGCGCAGACGGGCTCGCGCTTCGCGCCCGGCTATTCGTCGTTTGCTGACACCCTCACACCGCGCTCTCCCAGAAGGAGAGGGTGAAACGCTGCGAAAAATCTTCCCCTCTAGCGGCCCAGTTTTGATAGAGTCTCACCCAACCGGACATGAGGGGTGTCATAGAGGAGTTCCAAATGAAGACAAGAGTCATTTTGACGTTGTGTGTTGTCTTTGTCTGGGGGCTGGTCTCGATTGCAAATGCGCAGGTGATTGCGGGAAGTCCCGAAGATAAGGCATTCCAGAAGATTGACGCGGAAAACAACGTAGATGCCAAGATCGTGCTCCTTCAGGATTTTGAGAAGCAATTCGGGCAATCCAGGTCCATACGAGAGGCCTACCTGCAACTGATTCAGATCTACCAACAGAAGAACGATCAAGCCAAGGTCATCGAATATTGCGAAAAAGCCATAAAAGTCGATCCGAATAATTTGGTGGCTTTGCTCACGGTGACGCGAGCCTATTCGCTGGACGGAAAACAGGCCAGTCTGGATCGGGCGATCCAGTACGGGCAGAGGGCGATGGACGAGATTACGAAATTAAAATCTTCGCCGCCGCAGCAAGGTTACACAGACGAGCAGTGGAAGCAATACATCGAAAGTAATGATCAACTGGCAAAGAGCTATCTGTCTTACGCCAAAACGCTTAAGCGCTAGCCTGCGTTTTCCTGACCTGAACTCCGGCGAGGTCCTCGAATAACGTGATCACGCCGGAATGATCCAGACCACCCCGCCCGCGGACACGGAGCGCTGAGAATAATTGTTCAACAAAAGCAGCCGTTGGAATGGGTACGCCGACGGATCGCGCAGCATCTTGGATCAGGTTGAGGTCTTTGAAATGAAGATCGATCTTAAAACCGGGCGCAAAGTCGCCGGACAGGATCTTTTCTGATTTCTGATCCAGACATTTGCTGCCGGCCAGCCCTCCCGCAAGCGCACGAATCATTTTCTGTGGATCCACACCGGCCTTGGCTCCGAAAACCAGCGCCTCGCCAATGGCTGTGAGGTTGACCGCGACAATGATTTGGTTGGCAAGCTTCGTAAACCCTCCAGCGCCGATTGGCCCCATATGCGTAATGGTTTTGCCAAGTGCGTTGAAAACCGGAAGCGCGCGCTCGAAATCTTCCGGCGCGCCACCGGCCATGATCGATAGGGTGCCGTCGATGGCCCCTTTTTCGCCGCCACTGACCGGCGCATCAACCATAGCCACACCGAGAGGGGCGAGTTCCTTGGCAATTTTCTGGGAAACGATTGGGTTGATCGTGCTCATATCGATGAACAATTGACCGGGCCTGGCCGCGTCCTTGATGCCGCCATCGCCGAGCGCCACGAGTTCAACATCGGGTGAGTTCGGCAGCATCGTGATCACAATGTCGGCAGCAGACGCGGCTTCGCGAGGCGAAGCCGCCCGGCTCGCACCGTCCTGGACCAACTCCTCGACTTTTGCCCGGCTGCGGTTATGGACCGTTACTGTGAAACCGGCCCTGACGAGATTTCGCGCCATGGGCTTTCCCATGATTCCCAAACCGATAAATCCAATTCGTGGAGCCATCATTCTTCCTCTTCGCGCAATTTCGTGAGCACCGAAAAATCCTCCAGTGTCGTCGTATCTCCGACTGTGGCTTGGCCCGAAGCCAAATCGCGTAACAGCCGGCGCATGATTTTTCCGCTGCGTGTTTTCGGCAACGCGTCCGTAAACCGGATTTCATCCGGTTTGGCAAAACCGCCTATCGTCTTTGCTACGTGGCCTTTCAGTTCTTCCTTGAGCGCGGGTGCGGCTTGATGGCCGGCGGCGAGCGTCACAAACGCCACAATGCCCTGGCCCTTTAACTCATCCGGCCGCCCGACCACCGCAGCTTCCGCGACTGTGGGATGGCTGACAAGCGAACTCTCAACCTCCATGGTTCCGATCCGATGACCTGAAACGTTGATCACGTCATCAATGCGTCCCATGATCCACAGGTAACCGTCTTCATCACACCGGGCGCCATCGCCGGTGAAATACATACCTGGTATTTCGCTCCAGTATTGTTTCTTGTATCGCTCGGGATCACCGTAAATTGTGCGCAACATCGAAGGCCACGGGCGTTTGATCACCAGAAATCCGCCCTGATTTGTACCGACGGATTTCCCCTGGCGGTCGACGACATCAACCACTACACCAGGCAACGGTCTGGTCGCCGAACCGGGTTTGGTCGGGAGCGCGCCGGGAATAGGCGAAATCATAATGGCTCCCGTTTCCGTTTGCCACCACGTATCGACAATGGGACAACGATCACGTCCGATATTTTTGTGATACCACATCCAGGCTTCAGGATTGATCGGCTCACCGACGGTCCCAAGCAGCCGCAAACTGGAAAGGTCGTGTTTGGCCGGCCAAAGATCGCCCCACTTGATGAATGAGCGAATGGCCGTAGGCGCTGTGTAAAAGATGTTGACCTTGAACTTCTCGATAATCGACCAGAATCGATCCGGCTCCGGGTAATTTGGGGCTCCTTCATACATCACCGACGTTGCACCATTCAGAAGCGGACCGTAAACGATATAACTATGCCCCGTCACCCAGCCCACATCCGCAGAACACCAGAACGTGTCTTCGTCTTTCAAATCGAACACCCATTTCGTGGTGATATACACGTTGGTCATATAGCCGCCGGTTGCGTGAACGACACCTTTGGGTTTTCCTGTCGTACCGCTCGTGTAGAGCATGAACACAGGATGCTCGGCTTCCAACCGCTCAGCAGGACATACCCCGGCCATTTTGGCCACCTGGTCATGCCACCAGAGATCGCGAGGAGGAGCCATGTTTACCGGTTCGCCCGTACGTTTGTATACAATGACGCGTTCAATGGAAGGCGCGCCGGACAGCGCCTCATCGGCATTTTTCTTCAGCGGCACAATGGCGCCTCGCCGATAAGCACCGTCCGCAGTGATCAGAACGCGGGACTTCGAATCATTGATGCGATCGCGCAGGGCTTCGGCGCTGAACCCGCCAAACACGACATTGTGCGTTACACCGATGCGCGCACACGCGAGCATCGCGATCGCGAGTTCAGGAACCATCCCCATATAGATCGTCGCGCGATCTCCTTTTTCGATTCCGAGCGACTTCAGAACATTGGCGAAGCGGCAGACCTCGTAATGCAGCATCTGATAGCTGAGCGCTCGGACATCACCGGGCTCGCCTTCCCAAAGGATTGCGACTTTGTTTTTCGTTGCNGAACTCAGATGACGATCAATGCAGTTGAAGGCAATATTGGTTTTTCCGCCAACGAACCATTTTGCAAAGGGCGAATCCCATTCGAGAACTTTCTTCCAGGGTTCGAACCAATCAAGTTCGGCAGCGATGTCCGCCCAATAACCTTCGGGGTCTTCTGCCGCGCGCTTGGTTATGGAGTCGTAGACTTCGAGGCTGTGAATGTGTGCGTGTTTCGAGAATTCTGGAGATGGAGGGAAGATGCGCTGCTCTTTAAGTAATGACTCGATGTGTGTTTCTGCCATAGGTGGCTCCAGACAAATTCGGGGACAGTGAGCAATTTCCCGAGGTCGGGAAATTGCTCACTGTCCCCGAATTTGCCCCCGCGGTTTTACTTCTTCGCTATTCCGTAATGTTCGTAATTGATGCCGATGTAGTTCTGCCATTGTTCCGGAACATTGTCCTCCGGGAAAATGGCCGTCACAGGACACGCCGGCTCGCAAGCCCCGCAGTCAATGCATTCTTCGGGATGAATGTAGAGCATCGTGGCGGACTCGAACTCGGGTTCGTCCTTCTTTGGGTGGATGCAGTCCACCGGGCACGCGTCCACGCACGCCGTATCCTTCGTGCCGATGCAGGGTTCGCAAATGATGTATGCCATAGAGTCTCCTTGTGGGATGTTAATGCCAGTAATGGAAAATAAAGCAAAAATTATACATTCCGACTGAGCGAAATCAACTGTAGCGGCGCTGTATCAGGCGGAAATGAATTGGACGCCGGTCCTGTCCCGCCGACAGTTAATAGCCGGTCGCCGCCGCCGATAGCATTCTCTTCAGAACCTTGCCCGTCGGCGTTCGCGGCAAATCGGCAACCAGTTCGATGTACTTCGGCACTTTATAGTTTGCCAGATTCGAGCGGCAAAAGCTGCGGAGTTCCTTCTCCTCGACACTCATTCCGTCACGAACGATGACGAATGCCTTCGGTACCTCTCCCCGTATTTCGTCCTTAACGCCAATAACAGCGACTTCCTTGACCTTCGGGTGCTGCGCTAATATCTCCTCAATCTCGCGCGGATAGATATTCTCACCGGCGGATATGATGAGATCTTTCTTCCGGCCGGTAATGCTCACAAATCCATCATGGTCAATGGTGCCTAGATCCCCGGTGTGCAACCATCCATCCGTGATCGTCTTTGCTGTCTCTTCGGGCAAATGGTGGTAACCTCGCATCACGTTCCGGCCGCGAACCATGATTTCACCGATCTCCCCTGCCGCCAACAGACGATTCTGCTCATCCCAGATTGCCACTTCCACACCCGGAACAGGAGGCCCAATCGTACCCGGCTTTCGAGCTCCCGGCCTGTTCAGAGTGACGACGGGTGCAGCCTCAGTCTGTCCGTAGCCTTCAAAAATAGGTACGCCGAAGCGCTTTTCGAAGGCTTCCGCTACGGCCGGCGGCAACGGTTCGCCTCCGGAAATCGGGAATCGTACAGAGGAAAGATCAAAGGTGCCTTCTGTGCCTGCAAGCACTCTATACATGGACGGGATGGCGAGGAAAACGCTGATTTTGTGTTCCTGAATCAAACCCAGGACTTTCGTTGGCTGGAAGCGGTCCACCAAGACCATCTTGCTGCCATTCGTTAACGGCAAAAGGAAAGTGCCCGTGATGGCATAGGTGTGAAAAAAGGGCAGAAGGCAGAGAAATGCGTCACGGTTGTCGAAGTCTCCCGCGCGCTGGCAGGATTCAACGTTCGCCAGCAAATTGTCATGCGTCAGGATGACCCCCTTCGGCCGCCCGGTTGTTCCCGAAGTATAGAGAAATAATGCCGGATCACGATAATCCCTCGGAAGGCCGCCGGTTGAAGGGCTCGTGAAGCCGGGATCATCGGCCATTAGAATCACGCCGCGATCGCCCAACAGCGGCTTTACGGATCCAAGAGCCTGATTAAAAAACGGCGACGATATCAGGCTGCACATGCCCGAGTCCTTGATAATGAAACCTAGCTCCGCAGGCGGCAAAAGGTAGTTCAGTGGTACCGCTGTCTTGCCGGCTTTCCACGCCCCGAGCATAGTCGCTATGTATTTCTGTGAATTCAGCAGGAGAATGCCGACGGTGTCGCCGTTCAGTCGCTCCTTCAGGACGGAAGCGATCCGGTTGGCTTCATCAGCTAATTCCGCAAAGGTCCATCCTTTGTTTTCTTCGATCAAAGCGATGCTCGCGGCCCTCGACGCCGCGACGCGATCAAAGACTTCGGGCAGGTAGTCCATCAGCAACTCCCCAGTCCAGGAAATGAACTGGGGAGTATAACATCGTCAGGCGGGAGCGTGTGGGAGGGACAGATTACCTTTCGCCGCGGGACCCTCCAAATCCAAAACCGCCTGGGCCAAGCCCCGGAATGGGGAGACCCCGTCCACCATTAGCAGCGAGGATCGTATCCAGCTTCTGCTGTTGTTCGCCCGTCAACAGCTTCTTCAGTTCGCTTATAAAGTAGTCCCGTTCAGGGGGCAGTTTGCCTCGGGCCGCATGAAGAGTGATTGCGGCATTCCCAACATCCGCCGGATTTGGCGAAGCAAGATTTAGTAATGCGTCCAACGTCTGTCGCTTCTGTTGAATGTCGGTCATGATGGCCTGCACCCGGGTCTTTTCCGTCTGGGACAATGTTTGTATCGCAGTGACCTGCGCGTCCGTCAACCCAAGAGCATTCTTCAGGGCGGCGCCGGGATTCGGCCGCTGACCTCCAGCCCTAGGTCCGCCCGGTCCACGTTGGGCCAAAAGAGTGGCGCTCAACATCAAGATTGCCGCCACAGTGAGTAAAGTTCGTCTCATAATGGTTCTCCTCAAAATTCCTATCTGCGAATTTAGACAATGGCCAACCTTGTCCGTAGTTAAAAGATTGTAAAAACGCCGGTTTGCAAAACGATGTAAAAAGCCGGCCGGGCCGTAACGTTTCTCCTGTTTTCGGGTCTATATACAAACGGGAGGACATATGTATCATCTGTATCATCCAAGAAGTCTTTTTGCTTTGCTTTCTCTGTGCCTGATCCTGGCACTGTCTGGATGCTCAGGCACGACGTCCACGTCCCAAGCTCAGCTGGCCACTTCGGCGAAGGCGGATACGACGGATAGCGTCACGAAGGCGGATACGACGGATAGCGTCACGCCGGCCGAGCCGATCGAGCATTCTTATACGCCGCGCTCACGCACGGCAATAGAGGAGCCCCCCGCCGTTTCGCGTCCGGTTCCGAAAGCGAAACCGTCGCGGGACATCGCACGTAACGAGGTACCGAAGAAGGAAACCTCTGCTGCGGAAGCGCCGGCGCCTGCAGCCTCTCCCACCTTGACGTTACCGGCGCCGGTGGCGCCGGCAGTCGATGCGCCCGGGGCGCCTCCGGAACCGACACAGGTTAAATCCGAACCGGTTGCACCCGTCGCGCGACAGGCGACCGTGCCTAAAGGAACTCCCGTATCCATTCGCATGATCGATGCGGTGGATTCAGCGACTGCCCATGTCGGCGAAACATTCAAGGCATCGCTCGATTCGCCGATCGTCGTGGATAACGAAACAGTTTTCCCGAAAGGGGCCGAAGTTTACGTCAAGCTGACGAAGGTGGAGTCCGCCGGCAGGCTATCCGGCAAAAGCGAGCTGCAGCTCCAGTTGGACCGCATTTTTCTTGGAGACAAAAGCTACGTGCTGGAAAGCAACACATTTGAAAATACCGGCGCCTCTCAAGGGGCGAGAACAGCACGGAGTGCCGGCCTTGGCGCGGCAATCGGAGCCGCCATTGGCGCCATCTCGGGCGGGGGCAAAGGAGCCATCATCGGAGGCGCTACCGGCGCGGGCGCCGGCGCCGGCGTTGAGGCTGTCAGAAAAGGCGAGCAGATTCGAGTCGATTCCGAAACGCGCCTGGATTTCCGTCTGGAAAATCCGGTTGACGTGACCATACAGTTTCCCTCTCCCACCAATTCATCCCCTCACCGAAGCCTTTCCGGACCCAACAGGTTCGGAACTCGCCCGTAAAATCCCGACCCGTAGCCGGGCACGTCCTCCCGACCGTGCCCGGCGTGTACAACTCCCGCAGACATTCCTCATTAGTCACTAATCAATTCTCAATTCTCATTTGAACGCGCCCTCTACCGGGCAGTCGGGCCGGAGATGAGCGTTTTCTCGATCTCGATGTTGTTCTTCTTTAGTGTCATGCCCATCGCGCGGTCAATATCAACCAGCGCCTTCGTGTAGTTGACGATCGCTTGAAGCTCGTCGGTCTGAGCTTGAGCGACATTACGCTGCTCTTCGAGAACGAATCGTATAGTCGAGGCGCCAAGATCGAATTTCTTCTGCTCGGCTTCAAGACGGCGTTCCGACAGTTCACTGGCCTTAGTCGCAGCTTCGATCCGCGCACGATTCATATCGACCTGGGTCAGCGCATTTCGCACTTCCAACGCGATCTGCTGAGCTTGCGAGGTTATCCTCTGCTCAGCAATACGTTCGTCCGTCATCGCGCGTGCATTTTCTCCTTGCGCGGCGCGATTGCGGAGCGGAATTTGAACCGACAAGCCGACCGAATACCCGGTATATCCATACCCAAATAACTGGCCGAACGAGTCAAAAATACCGCCCTCGAACTGAGCGACGATTGGGGCGGTTGGCCCGAAACCGCTGCGAATCGTCTCCTTTCCGCCCACGCCATTCTGGTTATAGGCAGCAAATAGATCGACCGTCGGTAACAACTGGTTTTTTGTGTATTCGAGATCGATTTTCTTGTTCTGAAGATCCAACTGGAGCTGCTTGATCTCCGGACGATTTTCCAGAGCGATTTTGATGGCCTGCTCTATAGGAGGTACATCCGAAGGCTGTGGTTTTGGGACAACTTGCGAAGGGATGAGCTTGGCCAAGATGAGACCCGGATCGCCCTGAGAAGTGATCAGCTTCTTCACTTGATCCTGCGTTTGAACTTCCGTGTATGTCGATGTGACGTACTGCACGCGGCGATTGGCCACCTCGGATTCGGCCTGGACAACGTCAATCGGCGCCAATGTCCCAATCCTGACCTGAATCTCATTATCGGAGAGCGTCTTCTGCGCCAGATCCATCGACCGCTGCTTGACCTTGATATCTTCAGCCGCAAACACGAGATCCCAGTACGCCCGCTGCGCCTGCGCTACCAAATCGATGAGTTGTCGCTCAAACTGGGTCTCCGAGATTTTTTGGTTATTTTGTGCGACCCGAATCTGCCGTCTATTGTTCACGCGGCCGTAGTCCTTCAACAGATGCTGGCTGAACGAATAGCGCAGAAGACCCGTGTAGGAGGGATTGAACGTGTTGAAAGCGCTGTTAGATGAGTTGCGATTCATGACGAAATCAACGCCAAGAGTAGTTCCCGTATCCAGCGCCTGAGAAAACCCCAGCGAATAAGCCCCGCCCAACGTGCTCAATGACTGTGCGCCGATCAGCTGCGATATCGCCGGAGACGTATTGCGCGTCACGGTCGCCTGCAGATGGAGCGTAGGCTCGAAGGGAAGATACATCGTTTCGATCAAATACCTTGACGACAGCGGTGTGAGCCGGTTNACACCAACATCGAGATTGTTCTGAATTATCAGGTTGATGAGATCACCGACGCTGAGCGGCAGTTGGCCTGTGCGGATGAGGGATGCCACATCTTGAGAGGATTGCGCCGCAGCCGGTGAGCCGACCTTCAAAGGGCGATAGCGGTTTAGAAACTCCTTCACAAAGTTGGTGTTGATCTCAGCTCGCGCGGAGGCCGACGTCCGGAAAAGCGCAAACATCACGAGCAAAGCGACAAAGATTCTCGATACTTTCATTCAAAACTCCTCAAAAATGGCAGGAACTTTTTAGCGAAGCGTGAGCGCGACAGCGCGAAACCTTAAGCGATGCGCGCAGCCTCAAGAGTGGTTTCAACCTAATCCAGGGCGGGAGTGAAGTCGTCATTCGTACCGCAAGGCGTCAATTGGATCCAAAGCTGCCGCTTTGTGAGCCGGGTAGTAGCCGAAGAAAATGCCGATCGCAGTAGCGAATGCAAAAGAAATCAGCTCAGTGACCGAAACCAGCATGATGTTCATGATGCCGACGCCGCCGACGATCAGTGAAATCGCGGCGATGCTGCCAAGCAGGACGGTCATCAAGGTCGTGACTTGCGCCGAAGCCTGCGCGACATCCGTCAGGCTGCGCACCAGAAAATCATCCGTCTGTCCCGGTTGAATTTCCCGTACCATTGCCTGAACGTCTTCTTCCGTGAGCGTACTTGCCGCTCCGGCGCCCAAACTCGCTCCTCCGAAGAAAGTGTTCCCGGGCATGATCATGCGTGCCTGCGCGGCAGCCACGCTTGCCTGGGCATTCTCAACCTGCGCCTGAAAATTCCGAGGATCGATTTTGGCCAGCAGCTGCCCGCGCTTCACCATGGAGTTGTAGTCCGCGTAGAGCTCTAGGATCTGCCCCGAAATCTGGCTGCCTACCTGAACCGTCACGACGGTTTGGACGGCACCGGTTGCGTTCACGCTGGTGCGGAGCGATCCCATGTCAACAGGCGCCGTGAAAAATTCTCCTGCGGATGCCCTCTCTTTGCGGACGGCAAACACCAACACCGCGCCCAGGAGGACAAGCGTGATGGCGATCCATGTTTTCGTTTTGCTTAGTCGTTGTCTCATAAAAAATAATCTGACACGGATGAGCGGCGCCGCGGCATCGCTTTAACAACTCTTTACAAAATTCGCGCTATCGGCGCATTCCCGATAAAAAAATCGAAACGAAAATATGCACCACCTCTTCGCGATCCCGAGGCTGCTTGTTCTTAAAACCGAAGATCTCTTGCCACATGATGAAACTGGCAAACATGCCCATGAGCGCGCGGGCCGCCAATTGCGGATCGACCTGGCGAAAGGCTCCATCACCGATCCGTCGCTTAATGTAATTGGCGATCGGATGCCGCTCAGCCATGCTCGACACGAACATGTCGGAAAGCTGATGCCCTTCCAGCGCACTGAATAGAAGAAGACGCATGAACGTCGTGTCGGTTTCATGCTTCTCCAAAAAAGTCCTTCCGACCGCTTCCAAAAACTGCTCGTCGTCACCCACAGTCGCCAGCCGCTCCAACTCTTCATGATACGAATCGCGCTCGCCGGCCTTCTGTTCGATAATGGCGGTATACAGTTCTTCCTTCGTCTTGAAGTGGCGGAAAATGATCGCTTCATTCACATCCGCTTCGGTCGCCAAATCGCGCGTTGTCGTTCCCCTAAATCCCTTCTTTCCAAACAACTCCATTGCGGTGGCGATGATCTGTTGCCGACGATCGTGTTTCATAAGTAAGTACTTACTTACACTATCATAGACTCGGTGCAGGTAAAATAGTTACAGAGACTTATCCGAAATTGGAGGGTGATAGATCAACTGAATCAGGAGTCCGTCGGGGTCATGAAAATAAAAGGATCTTGCCCCGTCCCGGTGGGTCTTGGGTTCCTGAACCAAGCCGAGGCCATGGCGTCGAATTTGTTCGGCCCACCGATCGACATCTTCAGGACGCCTGACAACGAACCCGATATGATGAATCGTTTGGATCCTGCCCGGTTCGACTCCTGGTGGAAGCTTATGGAGGGCGAGGTTGTCTTGCCCTGATGTTAAATACGCATTGTCTTCATCGGGCATCCACTCCAATTTCATGCCGAGAACTTTGGAATAAAATTCGATGGATTTCTGCACGTCGCGGACGTTTAGAGCGACGTGGCGAAGGCCCAGAAACAGCGGTTCCATTGACTAAACTCTATGCGAAAACTACAATGAAAGAACCTCATGTCCGGACGCGAGTTTAGCACATCNTGGGGAGATACTCCGGACTGGATCATCTCGAAACGTAAACTTTTGTATGATCGCTTCTAAAGTTAGAAAGCCCGTTCCCATCTCACATCTCAATGCTTGGCGCATGCAGCGCCAGTTTTTAGATCGTCCCTTTGGTTCAAAAAATATCGTCGATTTGATCAAGTCCACAGGCTGGATTTACTCTCCGGGATGCTCAACCCCGTATCTGTCGCTTTGGGCGAGGATGAGCCCCTTCAAGGCCGAAGATCTGAATCGACTCGTTTTTGATGACCATAAGTTGCTGCAACTCGAAACGCTGCGGGGCTGCACGATGCTGGTGCCGCGCGATCAAGCCAATATCGCATTGCGAATTCGCACGCGAACCTTTACGGAACTCAGCAAGCAGGCACGCCAGCAGATGCCGATAACGGATGCTGAGATGGAAAAACTGAAGGGAGCGATTTTGAAGTCTCTTCATTCGGGTCCAAAGACATCGGAGCAGCTTCAGCAGATGTTGCCGCCGGATTCGATCCGGGATTTTGGAGCGGACTTGAAGCGCATCGGGCTGACCAACAGCCTCTCGCTCGGGATCAATCTTCTTAAAGAAGAGGGAAAGGTCCTGAAGCAGCAGTCCAAGAGGCGGTTGGATATCATGGACTATTCGTTCGTACTGACTTCCAGTATCTTGCCCGAGGCAGATCCGTTCAGCCTGCGGCTGGAAGAAGCTTGCGCGCAGCTAGCCAATCAGTACTTCAAGGCCGAGGCTCCCGCGCGAGCGAAGGATTTCGCATGGTGGGCGGGAATCAACGTCACCGATGCGATTCGCGGGGGCGGAGAAATCAAACCCAAACTGGTGCCCGTTTCGGTTGAAGGAAGCGCCGATGAATTCCTGATTGGCGAATCGGAACTCGATGACTTCTTCGCGTTCGAGCCTCAGGACTTCGTGATCAATTTCATTCCTTACCGCGACACCTACCTTAAGGGACAACGCGAGATACTCAATCGTTTCATCTCTTCCGAACATGCGGANAAACCGTTTTCCCGATGGAAGGGCAAACTCATCAATGATCCTTTGGCGACCATTATTGTGAATGGCCGTGTCGTCGGCGTCTGGGAGTGGAGTGAAGACGGTGACGATATCGACCTGCTGCTCTTTGATTCGATTGCCAAATCGGCGGAACGAGCAATCCACAAACGGGCCTCCGAGCTTGCCGGTTTCATTCGTTCCAATCTCGGCGAAGTTCGCTTGCAAGGTGTGGATTACGGCCCGCATCAGACGACGGGTATTCACGATCTGAAGGCATTCTGGGGCAAAGGCGCGCAAGCGGACAGTCGAGTCTGAGGGGAT
>JGI25382J43887_10000485_pt1 | contig 13491 bp, 15 predicted proteins | sample GraSoi013_1_40cm_3_FD_43887 | JGI IMG/M metagenome (IMG submission 43887) | reverse complement strand
TCTTGTCCTTGGCGAGCGCCTTCAGCTTGTCGTTGGCCTCGCGGCGCACGTTGCGCACGGCCACCCGCGCGTCCTCGGCCATCTTGTGGACGTTCTTGACGAGCTGCTTGCGGCGCTCCTCGGTCGGCGTNGGCATCGTGAGTCGGATGACCTTGCCGTCGTTCACCGGCTGGATGCCGAGGTCGGACTTCATGATCGCCTTCTCGACCTCCTTGAGCTGGGCGGCCTCCCACGGCTGGATCATGAGCGTGCGCGCGTCGGGCACGGAGACCGAGGCCATCTGACTGATGGGCGTCGGATTGCCGTAGTAGTCNACGCGGATGCTCTCGAGCAGTCCCGCGGAGGCGCGGCCCGTCCGCACCCCGGCGAACTCGCGCCCGAGCACCTCGAGGGCGCCGTTCATGCGCGTGTCGAGATCCTTCAGCACCGTCTGCATGCCGTCTCCTCCTTACCCCGCCGACGACGAGACGATCGAGCCCACGGGCTCGCCGAGCACGAGGCGCTTGATGTTGCCGGCCTGCGTGAGGTCGAACACGATGATCGGCAGCTTGTTGTCCATGCAGAGCGAGATGGCGGTGGTGTCCATGACGCCGAGGCCCTGGTTCAGCACCTCGATGTACGTGACCCTCTCGAGCCGCCGCGCGTTGCGGTCGAGCTTGGGGTCGGCCGTGTAGATGCCGTCGACTTTGGTCGCCTTGATGATGGCGTCGGCGCCGATCTCCACCGCGCGCAAGGCGCCGGCGGTGTCCGTGGTGAAGAACGGGTTGCCGGTGCCCGCCGCGAAGATCACCACGCGGCCCTTCTCGAGATGGCGGATGGCGCGCCGGCGGATGTAGGGCTCGGCCACCGCGCGCATCTCGATCGCCGAGAGCACGCGCGTCTGCAGCCCCGCCTTCTCCAGCGCGTCCTGGAGGGCCAGCGAGTTGATGATCGTCGCCAGCATTCCCATGTAGTCGGCGGTGGCCCGGTCCATGCCGGCGGCGCTGGCGGCGATGCCGCGGAAGATGTTGCCGCCGCCGATGACGATGGCGACTTGCACGCCGAGCTCGGTCACGGCGCGCACCTCTTCCCCGACGCGGTCGAGCACGGGCGGATCGATGCCGTAGCCCTGGCTCCCCGCGAGCGCTTCTCCGGAGAGCTTCAGGACGATGCGGCGATACACGGGGCGCCCGGCGGCCGCTGCCGCCGTCACCGGCTCAGCCTCCGATCCGGAAGCGGGCAAACCGCTTGACCACCACCCGCTCGCCGGTCTTGGAGTTCGTGAGGTCGACGAGATCCTTCACCTTCGTCTTACCGCTGGCGTCCTTGATGAACACCTGCTCGAGCAGGCACTGATCCGCGAAGAACTTCTCCAGCTTGCCCTCGACGATCTTGTCGAGCACCTGGGGCGGCTTCTTCTGGTCCGCCATCTGGCCACGGTAGATCTCGCGCTCCTTCTCCAGCACGGTCGCCGGCACCTCGTCGCGCGAGACGTAGGTCGGGCTGGTGGCGGCCACCTGCATCGCGAGGTCGCGCACGAGCTCGCGGAAGGCGTCGGTCTTGGCCACGAAGTCGGTCTCGCAGTTGACCTCGACCAGCGCGCCCAGCTTGCCGTCGGGGTGGAGGTAGGCGTGCACGAGGCCTTCCTTGGCCTCGCGCCCAGACCGCTTCTTGGCGTCGGCGAGGCCCTTCTTTCTGAGGTATTCGGCGGCCTCGTCGAGGTTGCCGTTCGNGGCGTTGAGCGCGGCCTTGCAGTCCATCACGCCGGCGCCCGTGCGCTCGCGGAGCTCCATGACCGTCTTGGCGTCGGCGGCCATCAGGAGACCTCCGCCTCGGCGGCNGCCATCTCCTTGTCGTCGCCTTCGTCCGTGCCGCCCGCGCCCTCGTCCTTGCCGAGAGTCCCGCGGCCCTCGTTGACGGCGTCGGCGATGCGCGAGGTGATGAGCCGCACGGCGCGGATGGCGTCGTCGTTGCCGGGAATCGCGTAGTCGATGCCCGTCGGGTCGCAGTTGGTGTCCACGATGGCGACGATGGGAATGCCGAGTCGCTGGGCCTCGGCCACCGCGATCTTCTCCTTGCGCGGGTCGATGATGAACACGGCCGAGGGCAGCGACTCCATCATCTTGATGCCGATGAGCGCTTTCTCGAGCTTCTCGCGCTCGCGATCCAGCTCGAGTGCTCCTTCTTCGGCACCCGATCGAACTCGCCCGTCTCCTTCATCTCCTCGAGCTTCTTGAGGCGAGCGATGGACTTGCGGATCGTCGCGAAGTTCGTCAGCGTTCCGCCCAGCCAGCGCTGGTTGACGTAGAACCCGCCGCAGCGCGTGGCCTCCTCCAGCACGGTGTCCTGCGCCTGCTTCTTGGTGCCGATGAACAGCAGGCTGCCGCCGCCGGCGGCCAGCTCGCGCACGAAGGCGTACGCCTCGCGGAACTTCTTCAGGGTCTTCTGGAGATCGATGATGTAGATCCCGTTACGCTCGCCGAAGATGTACTTCTGCATCTTCGGGTTCCACCGCTTGGTCTGATGGCCGAAGTGCACCCCGGCCTCGAGCAGCTCCTTCATCGTCAACGCGGCCAAATTCTTCCTCCTTCGGTTATCCTCCGCCGCGCTACGGGCCCCCATGGGCACCGACCGAATCGCGCGCGGCGTGCGTGATGACTGCTACGTCGTGTACTTCCCGTTGATCCGCACGTACTCCTCGCTCAGGTCGCAGGTCCAGACCCGCTCCTCGCCCCGCCCGATCCCGAGGTCGATGGTGATGTCGTAGGCCTGTCCTCCCATGATCTCCCGAACCCGCGACAGAAGCACGCCTTCGCGGAGCATCCCCCGCTCGACCAGCCGCTCGCTCTGCCGCTCGTCACCTCCGAAGGTGATGGCCACCTTGTCCTGCTCCACCCGCGCCGCCGACTTGCCCAGGGCCATCATGATCCGGCCCCAGTTGGGGTCCTGGCCGTTGATGGCCGTCTTCACCAGCGGCGAGTTGGCGACGCTCCGGGCGGCCGCCAGCGCGTCGCGCCGGCTGGCGGCGCCGCGCACGGTGATCGAGACGAGCTTGGTGGCGCCCTCGCCGTCCTGCACGAGCATGCGGGCCAGCCGCCCCGTCAGCGCCTCCAGCGCGGCGGCGATCTCGCGGATGCCGCGGCCGCCGCGGTCGACCGGTGGGTTCTCGGCCAGGCCGTTGGCGATCACCGCCACCGTGTCGCTCGTGGACGTGTCGCTGTCCACCGTGATGCGGTTGAACGAGCGGTCCACCGCGCGCTTGAGGACGGGATCGAGCGCGCCGCGCGCGACGGCGGCGTCGGTCGTCACGAAGCAGAACATCGTGGCCAGGTGCGGCTCGATCATGCCCACGCCCTTGGCGATGCCGCCGAAGGTCACCGTCCGGCCGCCGATCTCGCAGCGCAGCGCCGCTTCCTTCGTGCGCGTGTCGGTGGTGAGGATGGCCTCGGCGGCCGCGCGGCCGCCCTGCGGCGACAGCGCCTTCACGAGCGTCGGGATGCCCGCGCGGATCTTGTCCATCGGCAGCGGGTGGCCGATGACGCCGGTGGAGCCGACGAGCACATGGGAGGCGGGGATCCGCAGGAGGTCGGCGACCTGCTTGACCATCTCACGCGCGTCCTTGAGCCCGCGCTCGCCGTTGCAGACGTTCGAGCAGCCGCTGTTGACGATGATCGTCTGCAGCGCCCCGCCGCGCGCGTGCTCCATGGACACCAGCACGGGNGCGCCCTTCACCTGGTTGNTCGTGAACACGGCCGCCGAGCGCGCGGGCGACGGCGAGTGGATGAGGGCCAGGTCCTTCTTCCCGCTGGGCTTGATGCCGGCCGCGACGCCGCCGGCGAGGATGCCGGGGACGGCCGTGACGCCGCCGTCGAGCCACTCCATGTCGCCGGTCATCGAGGGCTCGTGACGTGGCTCAGGGGTACACCGGCGGCGCCTCGAGGCCGGCCCGCTCGTGCCAGCCGAAGAGGACGTTGAGGTTTTGCACGCCGTTGGCCGAGCCGCCCTTCCCGAGGTTGTCGATCGCCGACACGCACACGGCGCGGCCGGTGCGGGGGTCGGCCANGACCGTGAGGTCGCAGTAGTTGGAGCCCACCACGGCGCGCGTCGTCGGCCGCTCGCCCTCGCCCAGGACCCGGACGAACGACTCGCCGGCGTAGAACTCGCGGTAGACGTTCAGGAGCTCGGCGGTGCCGAGCGGCGTGGCCAGCGGCACCGACGCGGTCGTGAACAGGCCGCGGGTGAGCGGCAACAGGTGGGGCGTGAACGACACCCGCACGCGCTCGCCCGCGAGCGCGGACAGCTCCTGCTCCATCTCCGCGGTGTGGCGGTGAGNGCCGATCGCGTAGGCCTGCACGTTCTCGTTGGCCTCGGTGAAGAGATACATCGGATCCACCTTGCGGCCCTGCGCCCCGGCGCCGCTCACGCCCGACTTGCCGTCGATCACGATGCCCTCGAGCCGCGCGAGGCCGTTCTTGAGCAGCGGCGCCGTCGCGAGGATCGCGCCCGCCGCATAGCAGCCCGGCGAGGCCACGAGCGAGGCCGCCGCGATCGCCTTGCGGTGCAGCTCCGGCAGCCCGTAGACGGCCTCGGCGAGCCCGGCCGGATCGACGTGCGCTGTGTTGTACCAGGTCGTGTAGTCCGCCGCGTCGTGCAGGCGGTAGTCGGCCGAGAGATCGATCACCTTGCGGCCGCGCTTGCGCAGCACGGGCACCATCTTCTGCGACTCCATGTGCGGCAGCGCGAGGAACGCGACGTCGCACGCGCCGGCCAACCACTCGGCGTCGAGATCGTGGAAGACCAGCTCGGTCAGGCCGCGCAGGTGCGGATAGACGCTGCCGAGCGGCTCGCCGGCGAGGCGCTCGGAGGTGACGCCCGTGAGCGTCACGCGCGGGTGCACGAGCAGGAGCCGCAGCAGCTCGGCTCCCATGTAGCCGCTGGCGCCGGCGACGGCGACGCGGATCGCGATTGTGCCGCCCACGCTACCGCTTGCTGTACTGGAACTTCTGGCGGGCGCCGGGCTGGCCGTACTTCTTCCGCTCGCGCGCGCGCGGGTCGCGGGTCAGCAGCCCCGCCTTCTTGAGCGGCTGCCGCAGCTTGTCGTCGAAGCGCGCGATCGCGCGCGCCAGCCCGTGGCGGACGGCGCCGGCCTGGCCGGTGGGCCCGCCGCCCTTGACGGTGGCGAGCACGTCGAACTGGCCGACGGTGTTCGTGATCGCCAGCGGNTGGGCGATGATCATCCGCAGCGTCTCGCGCGGGAAGTAGTCCTCGAACGCGCGCCGGTTGACGACGATGTGCCCGGAGCCGGGCTTGATCCACACGCGGGCCACGGACGTCTTGCGTCGCCCCGTGCCGTAGAACCTGTCGAGCACCGCCGCCATTTACCGATCCTCCGCAGNCGTGACCACCGACTTGGATGGACGCGACGTGTTCACCGCGAGCGCGGTCGGCTGCTGAGCGCTGTGCGGATGCTCGGCGCCGCGATAGACCTTCAGCTTCTTGGCCATCGCGCGGCCGAGCCGGTTTTTGGGGAGCATGCCCTGCACGGCCCACTCGATCACCCGCTCGGGGTGCTTGTCGAGCATCTGTTCGGCCGAGACGTCCNTGAGGCCGCCGATGTAGCCGGTGTGCCAGCGATACCGCTTGTCCTTCAGCTTGCGGCCGGTGAGGTGCACCTTGGAGGCGTTCAGCACCACGACGTGATCACCGACGTCGAGGTGCGGGGCAAAGGTCGTCTTGTGCTTGCCCCGGAGGATCGTCGCCACCTGGGTGGCCAGGCGCCCCAGCACCTGTCCCTCGGCATCGACGACATACCACTTGCGCTCGATCTCGCTCATCACGGCCCTTTCGGCGTTCAATCCGCGGCGCTAAATAGGCGTTCTACCGGCAGAAATCGCAACGTCGGATGATAACGGACCCCGGGGGCCTCTGTCAATCCCGAGTCCGCGCGACGGCCACNTGGTACTGGGTCCACAGCAGCCAATCGAGCGGNCCCGGGTAGATGCGGGCCTCCAGCCACGCCGCGAGCCGCCGGCCGGGCTCNCCGCCGGCCTCGGCGAGCACCGGGACGTAGAGTCCCGACTTGTGCGACTCNCGGATCGCAAAGCCGGCCGCGTCGAGCTGGCGGCGCATCTCGCCCGCCGTCATCACGTTCACGTGCCCCGTCGGCAGGATCGGCTCGCGGTAGACCAGACGGACGACGTCGATCACGCCGGGAAGGAACGCGATCTTCGAGCAGACCTCGAGCGGGCTCCCGCGCTGGGGCGTCGAGAGCACGAGCACGCCGCCCGGCCTCAGCAGCCGGCGCATCCCCGCCAGCGCCGCGCGCGACTCGACGACGTGCTCGATCACCTCGGTGCAGAGCAGGACGTCGAACGAGGCGGCGGGCAGCGCCGGCCGGCGGATGTCGTCCTGCACGACGGCGACGTTCGGGTGGTCGGCGGCGATGACGCGCGCCGCGTCCAGATACGCGTCGTGCACGTCGCTGACGGTGACGCGGTCGAACAGCGCGCGAGGAGCGGCACGTACACGCCGGAGCCGGGACCGACCTCCAGGGCGGCGCCGCGCCGGCCGGCGGCCACGCGCGTCAGCCGCTCGGCGATCCAGTCGCGCCGCGTGCAGTGCAGCCAGCGGCGCGTCGGGTTGCGGGACTCGTAGAGCGCGCGCTGGAGCGCGAGCAGTTCGTCGTGGGTGCTCACGGCGGGCGGCTCACGCGCGGCGGGCGGGGGCGCCGGTCTTGTCCGGCCACGGACACAGCGCGCGCACCGGGCAGACGGGGCACGCCGGTTTCCTGGCCACGCACGTGCGGCGGCCGTGCGTGATCATCAGATGCGTGGCCTGCGTGAGCGACTCGCGCGGCAGCAGCGCGACCAGCTGGTCGTGGATCTCGTTGGGATCGTCCGAGCGCGCCAGGCCGAGCCGCTGCGAGACGCGGAAGACGTGCGTGTCCACGGCGAGGGCCTGGCCTCCAAAGGCGTTGCCGATGACGACGTTGGCGGTCTTGAGCCCGACGCCCGGCAGCTCGACGAGCGCCTCGAGGGCCTCGGGCACCTCGCCGCCGTGATGCTCGACGAGCGCCTTCGACATGCCAAGCAGCGAGCGCGCCTTGGCGCGGAAGAATCCGGTGGAGCGGATCTCCTTCTCGAGGCTCGGGGTGCGCGCGCGCGCCAGCTCGCGCGCCGTCGGGTACTTGCGGAAGAGCGCGGGCGTCACCATGTTCACGCGCTCGTCCGTGCACTGCGCGGAGAGGATGGTGGCGACGAGCAGCTCGAACGGCGTCCGGAAGTCGAGGGCGATCTTCGCGTCGGGATACGCGCGCGCGAGGAGATCCAGGATCTTCTTGGCCCGCGCCTGCTTCGCCGCACGACTTTCCGCCGCCATCGTCACTCCCCCACCCGGATCGCCTGCTCGCTCACGCTGACCCGCGCGACCTCCACCCGGAAGGGCAGGCGGTCCGCGATCTGCGGCGTCGGATCGTAGTTGCGTACCACCCAGTCGACGAGCAGCCGGGGCAGCGGCACCCAGCCGAGCCTCGCCCGGTCGACGGCGATCGCGAACGGCCGGTCGGCGGCCGGCACCACGCGCACGCGGGCGGCGAGGTCGGGCCCGGGCTGCTCCACCACGAGGTCGATCGCGCCCGGCACGAGCTGGACGCGTGTGCCGCGGAAACCCTTGAGCCCGGCCACGAAGGCCTGCAGATCGGAGGCCGTGATCTCCATCTGCTCGAGCCGGAAGCGTCCCACGTCCAGCAATTCTGCGCGTCCGGCCTCGAGCGCATACGGGTTGATGAGGACGTCGTCGGCGACGAAGCGGAGGTGCTGGAGGCGGAGGGTCGCCGCGTCACGCTTGCGCAGCTCGCCGGCCGTGGCCGCGCGCGCCGTCACCTCCAGGCGCTGGATGCGACCGCGCGCGATCTCGGCGTCGTACGCGAGCCGGATCTCGAGCCCGTCCACGTCGCGCGCGACCTCGCCGACCCGCCGACGCATGGCCGCCTCGAGGCGCTGCGCGAGCGCCTCCGGCGGCGCCGCGGCGGGATCGGTGATCCGGCGCGCGCGCAACATGCCCGTGGAGCCATCGGGCAGCGGGAACTCCGCGATCACCGGATACGCGCGCGCGAGCGCGGGATCGCGCGCCAGCCGCTCGATCACGCGCCGGCTCTTGGCCTCGCTGAAGTCGGGGCCCTGGTCGCCGGTCTTGAGGATCATGTAGTCGATGCCGAGGGGCTCGCCCTCCCACGGACGCGTGAACCGCAGCGGCAGCTCGTCACGGACCGCGTAATAGCGGAAGTTGCTGACCGAGAAGTAGTTGTCGTTCGGCACGACGCTCACCGTCGCCGGCCGCCCGGCGCGATCCTGCACGATGATGCGGAGGAAATCGCGCTGGCGCCAGTCGCCCCCCGCGGGCGGGCTGGCGAGCACCCACGGCGTGCCGAGTCCCGGCAGCGTCACGGGCGGCGGCACCGCCCACGCGACGGCGGAAANCTGCAGGCCGCCGACGACCGCCAGCACGGCCAGCGCGACGCCGCGCAGTCGCGGGCCGAGCGCGGCGACCGCCAGTCCCGCGAGGGCGGCGGCCGCGGGCACGAGCGGCAGCGTGTAGCGGAGGTCCTTGTTGCGCAGGAGCATGAAGAGCGCGAGCGGCGCCAGGAACGCGACGACCACGAGCCCCTGGCGTCGCATCAACGCGACGACGATCCCCGCCACGAGCAGCACCGTCGCGAGGACGCCGAGCTGCACCGGCAGCGAGGTCGGATAGAACGCGAGCGCGACGGCTGAGAGGGTGGGCGGCTTGCCCTCCTCGGCCGCGTGGGTCACGGCGCGGAACGCGATCTGCCGCGGCATCCCGACGAGGCGCGGGCCGTACCACGGCAGGCTGACGGCGGCGGCCACGAGCGCGGCGAACGCCGCGTTGCCGAGCGCGAGGCGACTGCGCTCCTCGACGACCAGCCAGACGACCGGCGGCAACAGATATGCGGCGAACGGCGGCTTGGTGAGCATGCCGACGGCGAACACGCCGCCCGCCACCAGCGACCAGCCGACGCGGGTGAAGCCCTCGGTGCGGATCAGCACGAGAAGGGCGACGGCCACCAGCGTCGCCAGCGGCAGGTCGAGCTGAAAGCGCAGCGCGCTGAAGACGACGAACGGCGCCGAGCCGAAGATCCAGGCGCCGGCCACGCCCGCGGTGCCGTCGGCCAGCGCGCGGCCGAGGGCGTACGTGGCGGCCATGCCGGCGCCGAGGAAGAGCAGCATGACGACCTGCGCGGCGGCGAGGTCGGTCGGCAGCAGCCGGTACGCGACGGCCGCGGCGCACGGCACGATGGGCGGGTAGAACGACGAGCGCTCGAGGATCTTGCGCCAGTCGCCGGTGGCGAGGTCGCGCGCGCAGGCGACGACGCGCTCGAGGTGGTTGGCGTGGTCCCACTCCGGCGGGCGGTTGTCGATGGCCAGCCAGACGGCGACGCAGAGGGCGATCGCGAGCCAGGCGGCGCCCACGAGCGCCCATTCGCGGCCGGTGCCCGCCGCGGTCGGCGCGCTCCACAGCGTCATTTCTTCAGGCGGGCGCGGATGGCGTCGATGCGGGCGCGCTGCTCGGCGGGCGAGAGCGCGAGCGGCTCGTGCGTGTGGGTCCAGACAGGCAGGCGCGGGACGGGATCGTCTGCGCGCCGCGGAACCAGGTGCCAGTGGATGTGCGCGAGCTGATTGCCGAGCAGCTCGTAGTTCATCTTCTTCGCCTCGTAGACGGTGGCGAGCGCGCGCGCCACCTGCGTCACGCCGTCCATCAGCGCGTTGCGCTCGTCCCGCTCGAGCTCCCACAGCTCCGCCGCATGGCGCTTGAGCACGAGCACCGTCCAGCCGGGGAAAAACTGGTCGGCGTAGAGATAGGCGTTGGCCGGGCCGCAGTCCGCGATGAACGTCTCGGCCGGCGGCCACTCGCCGCGGCAGGCCCGGCAGTCGGCGGCGCTTTTCGTCCCGGAGGCAAGGCTCGTCCTANCGGAGGGAGGGCTCACCGGGCGGCGAGGAAGTCGCCGAGGCGCCGCAGCCCTTCGCGGATACGCTCGACCGACGAGGCATAGGAGAAGCGCAGGTAGCCCTCCGCGTTGCTGCCGAAGGCGGCGCCCGGCGTCACCGCGACGTGGGCGCGCTCGAGGATCTCGTAGGCGAAGGACACGGAGTCGCGCGTGAAGCGCCGCGCGTTGGCGAGCACGTAGAAGGCGCCCTCAGGTTCGAAGCCGACGCCGAGGCCGATCGCGCGCAGGCCGTCCACCATCGCGCGCCGCCGCTCGGCGAAGATGCGGCGGAAGCGCGCGGTCTCGTCGACGGCCTCGCGGAGCGCGGCCACGCCCGCCCACTGCACGAACTCGTTGGTCGAGATGAAGAAGTTGCCGTAGAGCGTCTGGAGCGAGCGGACGTGCTCGCGCGGGGCGATCACCCAGCCCAGCCGCCAGCCCGTCATCGCGAAGGCCTTCGAGAACCCGTTGAGCACGAACGCCTGGTCCGTGAACTCGAGGATCGAGCGGTCGCGGCCGCCCTCGGTGAGACCGTGGTAGATCTCGTCCGAGACGACGGCCACGCCGCGCTCGCGCGCGAGGGCGGCGAGGGCGGCCATGCGATCGGGCGCGAGCACGCTGCCCGTCGGGTTCGCGGGCGAGTTCACGACGATGGCTCTCGTGCGCGCGCTCAGGCGCTCGCGGATCGCCTCGGGGCGGTACTGGAACCGGTCCGCCTCGCTCACGTCGACCTCCACCGGCACGCCGTCAGCGTAGCGGATGAAGTTCGGATAGCAGGCATAGTAGGGATTCGACAGCACGACCTCGTCGCCGGGATCGAGCAGATGACCGAAGAGCAGGAGCATGGCCGGCGAGGTTCCCGGGGTGACGAGCACCTGGTCGGGCGAGACGCTCACGCCGTAGGCGCGCTCGTAGTGCTCGGCGATCGCCTCGCGCAGCTCGAGGAGGCCGAGGCTGTGCGTGTAGCGGGCGCGGCCGTCCTTGAGCGCCTTCTCCAGCGCGTCGCGCACCACCGGCGGCGCCTCGAAGTCCGGCTCGCCGTACTCGAGATGCACGACGTCGACGCCCGAGCGCTCGAGCGTGCCGGCNCGCTCGGCCACCTCNACCGCGAGGAACGGCTCGATCTCGCGGACCCGGCGCGCGAAACCACCCCTCACCGGCGGCGCTCCTCGCGCGCGACGCGCCACCGCGCCGCGAGCATCTGCCACAGCATGCGCGGGCCATCCGTGAAGACGCCGACCTTGCTGGCCGGCTGGTCCTCCCAGTTCACGGCCACCTCGACCACGCGCCACCCGCGCGCCCTGGCCCACAGCAGCAACTCGACGTCGAAGCCGAACCCGGTCGTCGCGAGCCGCGGGAAGAGGTCCGCCGCCGCGGCCGCGCTGAACGCCTTGAACCCGCACTGCGAGTCCTGGATGCCCGCGAGGCCGAGCGACTCGGCCAGGCGGCTGAAGACGCGCCCGGCGACGACGCGGTGCCGGCGCGCACGCACGACGACGCCGGCGGCCGCCATCGCGCGAGAGCCGATCGCCACGTCGGCGCCCGCGGCCACCGCCGCCTCGAGCCGTTTCAGCTCGGCGATCGGCGTGGCGCCGTCGGCGTCGGTGAAGAGCCGCCAGGCGCCGCGCGCGGCCATCATGCCCGCGCGGACCGCCGCGCCCTTGCCGGCGTTGGGCTCCCGTCGCAGCAGCCTCACCCGAGGGCAGCGCGTGCCCACGGCCCGCACGACCTCGGGGGTGCCGTCGGTGGAGCCGTCGTCGACCACGATCACTTCCCACGGCTCGCCGCGCGTCACGAGGTAGGAGACGACCTCGTCGAGATAGCGCGGGAGGCGCGCCGCCTCGTTGAACGCGGGAATGACGACCGACCAGCGCGGCTCGGTCACGACGGCTCCGTCACGATGGAATGACCGACAGGTCGACCTGCCGCCGGCGACGCGCTACGCCCGTGGCGTGGGCGGCGCGCGCGACGCCCGCGGCGACCGCGGGAGCGACGGCCTTGTTGAACACGCTCGGGATGATGTACTCCTCGCTCAGCTCCGAGCGCCCGACGCAGGCGGCGATCGCCCGCGCGGCGGCCACCTTCATCTCGTCGTTCACCGTCCGCGCCCGCGAGTCGAGGAGGCCCCGGAAGAAGCCGGGGAAGCAGAGCACGTTGTTGATCTGGTTCGGATAGTCCGAGCGGCCCGTGGCCATGACGCGCACGTGGTCCTGGGCCTGCTCCGGCTGGATCTCGGGTACCGGATTGGCCATGGCGAACACGATCGGGTCGCGCGCCATGCGTTTGAGGTCGCGGACGGTCAGGATACCCGGCACCGACAATCCGATGAAGACGTCCGCGCGCGCGAGGGCGTCGGCGAGCCGCCCCTTGACCTGGCGCGGGTTGGTGGCACCGGCCACCCAGCGCTTCATGAAGTCCATGCCTTGGGCGCGCCCGCGATAGATCGTGCCGTGCTCGTCCACGCCGATGATGTCGCGCACACCGCTCGACAGGAGGATCTTGATGGTCGCGGTGCCGGCGGCGCCGACGCCCGTCACCACCACGCGGAGCTTCTTGAGGTCCTTCTTCACGATGCGCAGCGCGTTGAGCAGTGCCGCCAGCACGACGACGGCGGTGCCGTGCTGGTCGTCGTGGAAGACGGGGATGTCCAGCTCCTTGCGCAGCCGCTCCTCGATCTCGAAGCAGCGCGGGGCCGCGATGTCTTCGAGGTTGATGCCGCCGAAGCCCGGCGCCAGGTACTTCACCGTCTCGACGATCTTGTCCGGCTCCTTCGTGGCCAGGCAGATCGGGAAGGCGTCGACGTTGGCGAACTCCTTGAAGAGCATCGCCTTGCCTTCCATGACCGGCAGCGCCGCCTCGGGGCCGATGTCGCCCAGCCCGAGCACGGCCGTGCCGTCGGTGACGACGGCCACGGTGTTCTGCTTGATCGTGAGCGAGAACGCGCGCTGCCGGTCCTCCTTGATGGCCAGGCTGACGCGCGCCACNCCGGGCGTGTAGGCCATCGAGAGGTCGTCGCGCGTCCGCACCGGTACCTTGCTCTGGACCTCGATCTTGCCGCCGAGGTGCATGAGGAAGGTGCGGTCGGAGATGTTGACGACGCGGACGCCGGCGAGCTGCTTGAGCCGGTTGACGATCTGCATGCCGTGCACGCTGTCGCGCGCGTTGATGGTGATGTCGCGGATGATCCGGTCGCGACCCGACTCGACCAGGTCCACGGCGCCGATGTCNCCGCCGGCGTTGCCGATGGCCATGGCGACGCGGCCGAGCATGCCGGTGCGGTTCTGTATCGCCAGGCGGACGGTCAGGCTATAGCTGGCGCTCGGCGCAACCGTGGACATTCTTCGCTTCTACCCTCGCCCGCTGAGCCAAGTCAACTTGGCGCGGCCAGCCCCCGGTTCACAGGGAACCCGGGGCCCGGTCATCGGCGTTCCTTGGTGGCGCTCGCATCGCGCGTCGGCGGATGAACGTCTCGTCAGTCCCGTTGTAGAACACGCTCGACAGTCTGAGAC
>JGI25382J43887_10000484_pt1 | contig 13494 bp, 8 predicted proteins | sample GraSoi013_1_40cm_3_FD_43887 | JGI IMG/M metagenome (IMG submission 43887) | reverse complement strand
CGTCACGCTCCCGTACCGCCCGCTCCAAGCGATCGAGGCGGCCGCACCTCACACAGCGCCAGGTTCGAGAGATCGTCGGCGTCCTGTTGATCCTCGCCGGCCTGCTCGGCCTGCTGGCCGTCGCCAGCCACGCGGGCTCGATTCTCGCCGGGCTGCAGGAATGGCTCGTCGCTAGCTTCGGACGCGCTTGGTTCGTGCCGGTGGTGGCCGCTGTCGCGCTCGGCGCTTACATGCTGTGGCCCAACGCGCCGAGGCCGCGCTTGCTCGACGTGGCCGCGGGCACCGTCGCCGTGATCGCGCTGGTCGGCATCTTCGGGCTCGCTGCGCAAGCTGGTGGATCAGCCGGACGATCGATCGACCGTGTCGTGGTCGGGCTCGCCGGGCTGTGGGGAGCATGGGCGCTNCTGGTGGCNGGGCTTGTGATCGGATTGATCGTGACCATTCACTTCAGCCCGGGCTCCCTCATCGCCGCCGTCGTCAACGCGGTGCAGGCCGCATACGCCGAGCGGCGAAGGCTGGAGCGATTGGTGGCGGCTCCCGCCGAGCAGACCAAGACCGCGGCCAAGACCTCGCCCGCAGACGCGGAGGACGTAGGGCCGGCGTACCCGCCTGTAACCGCAGCGCTGCGCTCGTGGGAGGTGGACGACCACCACGACCTGCTGAAGGCACCCGAGCCCCAGCTGCCAGACAGCGAGCCTGAGGCTGCCACCGAGAAGCCGGTGCTGCGCGTGGTCGCCGAGGCCGAGGACGACCTGCCGGAAATCGAGTGGAAGCTTCCGTCCATCGCCTTGCTGGATACCGTCACGGCCCGCCGCGAGCGCATGGCGGACGAGATCAAGCGCAACGTCAAGATCATCGAGAGCACGCTCGACACATTCGGAGTCTCGTGCAAAGTGGTCGGCGTCAACCCCGGGCCGGCCGTGACCCAGTACGAGCTGCAGCCGGGAGCGGGTGTGCAGGTGAAGAGGATCACCGCGCTGCAGAATGATCTCTCGCTCGCACTCGCGGCCGCGCCCCTTCGAATCGAGGCGCCGATCCCAGGCAAATCGGCGGTGGGCATCGAAGTGCCGAACAAGGCCGCGAGCCTGGTCACCATCCGCGAGGTGCTCGAGACGGCTGCATTTCGCGAGGGCACCCACAAGCTGGCGCTGGCGCTGGGAAACGACGTGTCGGGTCAATCGATCGTCGGCGACCTCACCCGGATGCCGCACCTGCTCATCGCCGGGGCCACCGGCCAGGGCAAGAGCGTGTGCATCAACGCGTTGATAACGAGCCTGCTCTTCCAGGTCACGCCCGACCATATGCGCATGCTGCTGATCGATCCAAAGCGCGTCGAGCTCACGAACTACAACGGGTTGCCGCATCTCGCGCTGCCGGTGTTGGTCGAGCCCCACCAGGCGGCGGCTGCGCTGCGCTGGGCCGTGGCCGAGATGGATCGTCGCTACAAGATGTTCTCGGCTGAGGGCGTGCGCAACATCGCCGCCTACAACGAGAAGGCCTCGCAGCGCCTCGCCCGCCAGCTGCCCTACGTCGTCATCGTCATCGACGAGCTCGCGGACCTGATGATGGTCGCCGCGGGCGAGATCGAAGAGCTCATCTGCCGCATCGCTCAGCTTGCCCGCGCGGTGGGCATCCACCTCGTGATCGCAACTCAACGACCGTCCACTGACATCATCACGGGACTCATCAAGGCCAACATCCCGTCCCGCATCGCGTTCGCCGTCGGCTCGCAGGTCGACAGCCGCGTCATTCTCGATGCGGGCGGCGCCGAGAAGCTGCTGGGCCGCGGCGACATGCTCTACCAGCCGGTCGACGCTGGCAAGCCGACACGCATCCAGGGCGCATTCGTCAGCGACCCTGAGGTCGAGTCGGTCGTCAACTTCTGGCGCTCGCAGGGCGGCCCGCGCTACATGGAGGAGATCCTCGAAGAAGGCGCCGGCACGGAGTGGGAGGGGACTCAGACACCCGAGCGCAAGCTGGATCCGCTGTTCGCACGCGCGGCACGCGCCGTCGCCGCCGAAGGCGGGGCCTCGGTGTCGCTCGTTCAGCGGAAGTTCAACGTCGGCTACTCCCGCGCGGGCCGAATCGTCGACCAGCTCGCGGAGCACCGAGTGATCGGTGGATATCAGGGCTCCAAGTCGCGTGAGGTCCTGATGAACCTTCCCGACGTGGACGACCTGCTGGAGAGGATCGGCCTCGAATGACGATTGGGGCCTTCCTCGCCGCCAAGCGTGGCGAGCGCGGCCTCACGCTCCAGCAGGCGGCGTCGGCGACGCACATACGGCTGGAGCACCTGACCGCGCTGGAGGCTGACGAACCGGAGCTGATCCCTGCGCCCGTGTATGCGCGCGGCTACCTGAGAACGTACGCGCGCTACCTGGGACTCGACGCGGAATCGCTGGTGGCGAGTCTGCCCACGCCGGTGCAGGACCCGAGAGACAATCTCGGACTGCGCACCATCGCAACCCGGCCGCGCTTCGTCCTCACCGGGCCGGCGGCGGCCGCGGCAGGGCTGCTCCTGCTGGCGGGCGCCTTCACGGCCTACGCGTGGCGGCAGATCGAATCCGACCAACGGGGCACGATCGTCACCGCTCCCGCCACGCCGGCGATCTTCAGTCCTCCGGCCACGCCCACTCCGTCGCCGCCCCCCGCGTCGCACACTTCTAAGTAGAAAACCGTGAACCTCCCCAACCTGTTGACGCTCAGCCGGCTGGCCGCGATACCGTTGCTGATGGCGCTGCTGCTCATGCGCTTTCCGGGGCACGATCAGCTCGCCGCTGCGCTCTTCATCGCGTCGTCGTTCACGGACACGCTCGACGGACAGATCGCGCGACGCCGCGGGCTGGTCAGCGACCTCGGGAAGTTCCTCGACCCGCTGGCGGACAAGCTCCTGGTGCTGTCGGTCCTCATCGTCCTGGTCCAGGAGGGCCTGGTCGCCGCATGGATCGTGGTCGTGATCTTCTCGCGCGAACTGTTGATCACGATCCTCCGCTCGGTCGGCGCGAGCCATGGGCAGGTGATAGGCGCGGCACCGCTGGGCAAGACGAAGACCATCACCCAGATGGCCGCTGTTGCGCTGCTGATCTTGCAAAGGCCGTACCCGATGCTGGTCCTCATCGCCGACCTGGCGGTGGGGGTGGCCGTGGTTTTCACGATCTTCAGCGGCATCGACTATCTGGTGAGATTCCGTCACCTCATCGGGCTTGGCGATGGAGCGTCGCGATCGCAGCCGTCGGTCGACCCGCTCTCGAGGGAGCTCGGCGACCTGCTGGTTCGCGAACATCTCACTGTGGCAGTGGCCGAGTCGTGCACCGGAGGGCTGCTCGGAAACCTCATCACCGAGAGGCCGGGGAGCTCCGCTTACTTTCTCGGCGGGGTGATCGCCTACGCCGACGAGATCAAGCGGGAAGAGCTTGGCGTTCCGGCGGCCTTGCTGAGCCGGTATGGGGCCGTCAGCCGGGAGGTGGCGCTGGCGATGGCGGATGGGGCGCGCAGCAGGTTTGGCGCCGGACTCGCGGTTTCGATCACCTGCATAGCCGGCCCGGACGCTGACGGCACCACCAAGCCGGTCGGGCTCACCTACATCGCCGTCACATCGGAGGCCGAACGGCGATGCGAGGAGTACACGTTCACCGGCGACCGCTGGTCGAACCGCCGCCAGGCCGCCGCGCAGGCGCTGCACCTGCTCATCGAGGCGGTCCGAGCCAAAACGGTGCGCCGGGCTTGACCTCCGAACACCTGTTCGCTACACTTGCCAGCGCTGTCTTAACAGCCGCCGTTGACCCCAACCACACGACGTAGAACACTCGCGGCAACGACCTAGGAGGCACTCGAGACATTGGAAAAGGAAAAAGAGAAGTCCCTCGACTCGGCGATTTCCCACATCGTCAAAAGCTACGGAAAGGGCTCCATCATGAAGCTGGGTGAACAGGCGGCGCAGCGCGGGGAGATCATCGTGATCCCCACCGGCGCGCTGCTGCTGGACCTTGCGCTGGGCGTCGGAGGGATTCCCCGTGGCCGCGTCACCGAGCTGTACGGTCCCGAGTCGGCGGGCAAGACCACGCTCGCGCTGCACGTCATCGCCGAAGCCCAGAAGCAGGGGGGAGTGGCGGCGTTCGTCGACGCGGAGCATGCGTTGGATCCGCTCTATGCATCGAGGATCGGAGTCAAGATAGATGACCTCCTGATCAGCCAGCCCGACACGGGCGAGCAGGCGCTCGAGATCGTCGAGGTCCTGGTTCGCTCGGGAGCCGTCGACGTGATCGTCATCGACTCGGTGGCGGCGCTCGTGCCGAAGGCGGAGATCGAAGGCGAGATGGGAGACGCCCACGTCGGCCTGCAGGCCAGGCTGATGTCGCAGGCGCTGCGTAAGCTGACCGCCGCGATCTCGAAGTCCAACTGCTCGGTCATCTTCCTGAACCAGCTGCGCGAGAAGGTCGGGATCATGTTCGGCAACCCGGAGACGCAGCCGGGCGGCCGCGCCCTCAAGTTCTACTCGTCGGTGCGCCTCGACATCCGCAAGGTCGAGGTGATCAAGTCGGGACTCGACTCGGTTGGAGCCAGGGTGAAGGTCAAGGTGGTGAAAAACAAGGTCGCGCCGCCGTTCCGCTCGGCCGAGTTCGACATCCTGTTCAACGAAGGCATCTCGCGTGAGGGCTCGCTCATCGACGCCGCGCTTGAGTACGGGATCCTGGAGAAGAGCGGGACGTGGATGTCTTATGGCGATCAACGTCTCGGTCAGGGTCGCGAGAACGTGCGCAACTACCTGCGCGAGAACCCGACGCTTTCGTCCGAGATCGAGGCCACGGTCCGCGCCAAGGCCGCGGGCGGGACCGCGCAAATGGTGCAGCGGGCTTCTGCCGGGCGCCTTGCCTCGGACACGTCCGGTGGCGTCGAGGAGTTCTAGCCGGCACAGACCTCCACCGCCTGTCGGCGCCCTTGACGCCGGTCTGCGCCTGCTTGCACGCCGNGCCCANTCGCGCGTCGAGCTNCTGCTCAAGCTGACGCGTCGGGGCTACGAGGCAGCTGCGATACGGGCGGCGCTGCGGCGCCTCCAGGAGCTCGGATACCTGGACGACCAGGCGTTCGCGCGCTCGTTTGTGCGGCGGCGCGGCTCCGTACGGGGCCCGCGAGCGCTGTCAGCCGAGCTCGCAGCCCGAGGCGTGGACCGAGCGGAGGTGGACACTGCATTGGCCGACTTTGGCGAGGCCGAGCAGGTGGCCTCCGCGACCCGGATCGCAGAACGCCTGTACGTCAGGAAGCCCGCTCAAAGCCACCGAGAGGTCCTCGATGAGATCGGCGCCAAGCTCGTGAGGCGGGGCTTCTCGGTCGCTGTGGCGAGGGCCGCCTGCCGAAGCGTCCTCGAAGGGCGCTCCGACCCCTAAGCGGCCTAGAATTTCCTAACGCGCGGCGTGTTTTGACGCCGCAGTCATAGAGCCAACCCGACGCGGGCCACTGACTAGGCCTGCGATGGATCCGCACTTTGACAATCGAATAAATGAGGTGCATATCACATGCCTGTCTACGTCTTCGTACCGCTATTGGTGGTGGCACTCCTCGCCGGTTTTGGGGCGGCTTACCTGCTGTATCGCAACCGGCAGGGCAACGGGGCCAGCGCCCTCGAAGTCAAGGCGCAACAAGCGCTCTCCGAGGCTGAAACTCAGGCCAAGGAGAAGCTGCTCGAAGCCAAGGAGGAGGCGGTAAAGGTCCGCACCGCCGCCGAACAGGAGGCCCGGGAGTACCGGGTGCAGTCACAGCAGATCGAAAAGCGCCTTCTCCAGAAGGAGGAGAACCTCGACCGCAAAGGCGAGGACCTCAACCGCCGGGAGCAAGACCTCGGCAACAGGGAGAAGGGGTTGGACGAGATCAAGGCCCAGCTCGAAGACACCTACCGTCAGCAGGAGAAAGAGCTTCAGCGCGTCGCCAACATGACGCGCCAGGAGGCTCAGGGAGTCTTGATGGCGCAGGTCGAGCAGGACTTGCGAAACGAGGTCGCCCGCAAGGTGCGGGAGTCCGAGCTTGCCGCTCGTGACGAGAGCGACCGGCGCGCTAGAGAGATCGTCACCGAGTCGATCCAGCGAATCGCCGCCGACCAGACCGCCGAGGTTTCGGTCTCGGTGCTGCCGCTGCCGACCGACGAGCTCAAGGGTCGCATCATCGGCAAGGAGGGCCGCAACATCCGGGCCCTGCAGCAGGCGACGGGGATCGACCTGATCGTCGATGACACCCCCGAAGCCGTGATCATCAGTGGGTTCGACCCCGTCCGCCGCGAGGTGGCGCGGGTTGCGCTCAACAAGCTCATCGTGGACGGCCGGATCCATCCGGCCCGCATCGAGGAGATCGTCGCCAAGTCCCGCCAGGAGGTCCTGCAAAGGGTCAAGGACGAGGGGGAGGCGGCTGTCCTTGAAGTTGGGCTCCAGGGTCTACACCCTGAGGTCGTCCGTCACCTCGGCATCCTGCGATTCCGTACGAGCTACGGGCAGCAGGTGTTGAACCACTCCAAAGAGGTGGCCTATCTCGCCGCCATGATGGCGTCCGAGATCGGCGCCGACGTTCGCATCTCGAAAATGTCGGGTCTCCTCCACGACATCGGCAAGGCCATCGACCACGAGGTCGAGGGATCGCATGCCGTGATCGGAGCGGATTTACTGCAGCGACACGGAGTGCCTGCTCCGGTCGTGCACGCGGTGCGGGCTCATCACTACGACGAAGAGCCGCATTCGACCGAAGCGCTTCTGCTGATAGCCGCAGACGCCATCTCGGCCGCGAGGCCGGGAGCGCGACGTGAGTCGCTGGAGGCCTACGTCAAGCGGCTGGAGAAGCTGGAAGAGATCGCCAATTCGTTCCAGGGCGTCCAGCAGTCCTACGCCATCCAGGCCGGCCGCGAGGTCCGGATCCTGGTCAAGCCNGAGCAGATCGACGACAGCGCTGCTCAGCTCATGGCTCGGGACATCGCCAAGCGAATCGAAACCGAGCTGAGCTTCCCGGGCCAGATCCGGGTCACCGTGGTCCGCGAGACGCGGGCCGTCGAATACGCGAAGTAATCACAAAGGGGAGTCCAACTGGACTCCCTTTTTTGTTTTACCTCCCCACTTAGTGGGGAGGTCGGCTCGTCGCGCAGCGGCCAGGCGGGTGGGGAGGGGCAATAGACTCTTAGCCTCGTGGCTGACGACCTTCGCATTCTCTTCGTGGCTGACGTGGTCGGCCAGCCGGGTCGCGAGGCGGTCAAAGCCATCCTGCCCGGCCTGAAACGCGAGCTGGCCGCCGACGTCACGGTCCTCAACGGGGAGAACGCCGCTGGCGGCTTCGGCCTCACGGCCAAGCTGGTGGCCGAGCTGAAGGCCGCCGGCGCAGACGTGATCACCACCGGCAACCACGTGTACGCGCAGAAGGAGTTCGTCAATGAGCTGCCCGCCCTCGAGAACGTGATCCGGCCGGCCAACTATCCTCCACAGGCGCCGGGGAAGGGCTGGTGCGTCGTTGAAGCGGCCGGTCACGAGGTCCTGGTTATGAACCTGATGGGCCGGATCTTCCTCGATCCCCTCGACGACCCTTTCCGGACCGCTGACGCCATCCTGGCGGCCCACCCCCAGATCAAGATCGTTTTCTGCGACATGCATGCCGAGGCGACCTCTGAAAAGACGGCGATCGGGTGGTACCTGGACGGGCGGGCCAGCGCGGTCGTCGGCACCCACACCCACATCCCGACGGCCGATGGGCGGGTGCTGCCAGGAGGTACCGCCTACGTCACAGATGTCGGCATGGTGGGGCCCCGTGACGGCTGCATCGGGATGGATAAGGAGGTCGTCCTGCAGCGGTTCCTGACCGGGGTTCCGAGCCGTTTCGTGGTGGCGTCCGGAATCGTGACATTCAATTCCGTACTGGTTACCATTAGAGCTTCCACCGGCCGGGCAACATCGATCCAGCGAATCGACCGCGAACATATTTGAAGGGGTTCCAGCAAATGACAGGGGAGGGGCGCATCCCAGTGGAGGTGCTGAAGGTATCAGCCACCTCCAAGCCGGTTGCGGTGGCAGGAGCCATTGCGGGTGTGATCCGCAGCAAGGGACGGGTCGAGGTGCAGGCAATCGGAGCAGGCGCGATCAACCAGGCAGTGAAGGCGATCGCGATCTCGCGCGGGTACGTGGCGCCGGGAGGACTGGACCTGGTCTGCATCCCGGCGTTCATCGACATCTCGATCGACGGCGAGGAACGCACCGGGATCCGCCTACTCGTGGAGAGCCGATAACGCCCGGTCCGCAGAACCTCAGGGCGCGGTCGTTCCACATCTGGACGATCGGATGCCAGATGAACTCCGCCGACTCCGAGAGCCTGGCCCGAAAGATGCTCGCCGCCGGGTACCGGGAGGACACCCTCGACCGCGCGGATGTGGCGATCCTCAACACCTGCGTCGTGCGCCAGGCGTCAGAGGATCGTGTCTACTCGAAGCTTCATGAGCTGAAGGCCTGGAAAACGCCTGAGCGCACGATCGCCGTCACCGGCTGCATCGTCGCCAAAGAAGGCGATCACCTGCGTCAGCGTTTTCCAATGCTCGACGCGGTCGTCCCGATCGGCGAATACGACGACTTTCTAGCCGGGCTTGCGGCACGGTACGACTACTCGGAAGGTGAGGGGCTGCCGCTCACGGGCCGGACGGGCGTCAGCCACTACCTCCGTGTGATCCAGGGGTGCGATCACAACTGCACGTTCTGCATCGTGCCCCGCGTGCGCGGGCGCGAGCGCCACGTTCCAATTGCCGATGTGCTCGCAGAATGCGGCGCGGCTGTNGAAGCCGGCGCCCGGGAGGTGGTTCTCCTCGGCCAGAACGTGGACGATTACCACGACCCGGGCGGTCGCGGTGGGCTGGCAGCCCTGGTGCGCGAGGTGGAGCAGATTCCGGGCTTGAAGCGGCTGCGCTTCATGACCTCTCATCCGCAGGATCTCGAGGCTGAGCTGCTGGAGGCGATGGCCGCGAGCGACGTGATGTGTCGCGAGCTTCAGCTGCCTGTGCAGTCGGGCGANGACGGNATCCTCAAGCGCATGGCGCGNGGTTATCAGACGAGGCATTACCGGGCCATCGTCGAGCGAGCGCGTGCGCTCATGCCTGACATGGGCCTGGTGACGGACGTCATAGTCGGGTTCCCAGGCGAGTCGGAGGCGGCGTTCCTCAACACACGCCGGCTGATGGAGGAGATCGAGTTCGACGTCGTGCACCTGGCGATGTACTCGCCGCGGCCCGGGACGTTTGCCGCCACCAGGATGGACGACGACGTGCCTGGTGAAGAGAAGCTGAGGCGGCTGAACGACCTGCTGGCGCTGCAGCGTGACATCGCCGCGCGCAAGACCGCGCGATGGGTGGGCTGTGACGTCGAGGTGCTCATCGAAGGCAATGACGAGCTCGGCCGCCCCTACGGCCGCATCCGCCAGGGAAAGCGCACAGCGGTTCTTCGTGGCGCCGGCATTGCACCTGGAGACGTCGTCAACGTGCGAGTCGTACAGGCTACCGCCGGCCAGCTCACAGGGCTTCCGGCGGCTTGAAGGAAGGTGGCCCTGCTCTGACACCGGTCATGCGCCAGTACCGGGAGGCCAAGGAGCAGCACCCAGAGGGAATCCTCCTCTTCCGTCTCGGCGACTTCTACGAGGTCTTCTTCGACGACGCGCTGGTCGCCGCACCCGTGATGGGGGTGACGCTCACATCGCGCCCATTGGGCAAGGCAGGCCGCGCGCCCATGTGCGGGGTTCCCTATCACGCGTGGCAGCTGTACGTCGGCAAGCTCCTGCGCGCGGGCCACAAGGTTGTCATCTGCGACCAGATGGAAGCGGCGGGCAAGGGCCCAGTCGTCAAGCGGAATGTGACGCGCGTGCTCACACCGGGGACCGTGGTCGAGGATTCGTATCTTGACCCGGGTCGTGCCAACTACCTGGTCGCGGTCTGGACACGCGGGGCCGAGTCCGGGCTCGCCGCGTGTGACGTGTCCACCGGCGAGCTGCTCCTGTGTCAGCTCCCCTCCGAGCGGGTGAGCGCGGAGCTCGCGCGCCTGGCTCCGGCCGAGCTGCTGACGCCACCCGAGATCGAGGAGTACAGGTTCGATCCAGTGCGTGGGCAGCAGCGACTTCGCGATGTGCTCGGAATCGCTTATACCTCAGCGGTGGGGGCGGGTGACGCGCCACTCGCGGTCGGCGCTGCGGGCGTGGTGCTCGATTACCTGAAGCAGATCCAGGCACGCGTCGGTCCAGGGCTGTTGAGCGTGCGCACCTACTCGCCCGACGCGACCATGCCGCTCGATGCGGCGACGGTGCGGAATCTCGAGCTGCCCGAGCTCGTCAAGCTGCTCGACCACACGCGCACTCCCATCGGAGCCCGGCGGCTGCGCGCGTGGCTCGGGGCCCCTATGCGTGACGCCGAGTCGATCGAGCTGCGGCTGAGCGCGGTCGACGAGCTCACGTCATCCCCGACACTGCAGGAGAAGCTGGCGAGCGCCCTCAAGGAGGTGGGGGACCTGGAGCGCCTTGTCTCGCGCGCCGCCCAGGGCCACGCCGGAGCCCGGGAGCTGGTCGCCTTGCGCCGCTCGCTCGAAGCGATCCCGGCAGTCCGCGATGCCTCTGGCGCCTGCGAGGCGCTGGCGATCCGCGAGCTGGCGGCGCAGATGACCGACTCGCCAGACCTGGCTTTGGAGCTGGCCCGCGCACTGGTCGAGGATCCGCCGCCGCACGCCCGGGATGGCGGCGCCGTAAGGCGCGGCCACGACGCGGAGCTCGACGGGATCGTCGACGGCTCGCAGAGCGCTCGCGAGTGGATCGCCAACCTCGAGTCAGCCGAGAGGCGGCGAACCGGCATCCGCTCGTTGAAGGTGGGATTCAACAAGGTGTTCGGGTACTACATCGAGGTCAGCAACGCGAACGCGGTGTCGATTCCGGCCGACTACGTGCGCAAGCAGACGCTGACCGGCGCCGAACGCTACCTGACGCCAGAGCTGAAAGAGAAGGAAGCGATCGTCCTCACNGCGCAGGAGCGAATCGCNTCGAGGGAGGTCGAGATCCTCCGCGAGCTGGGCGGCAAGGTTGCGGAGTCCGCACCGGTGCTTCGCGCCACGGCTCAGGCAATCGGAAGCATCGACGCGCTTCGAAGCCTGGCCGTCGCCGCAGCTCGCGAGCGCTGGCGCCGGCCCCGGGTCAACGCGGGCCAGGTCCTCAGCATCAAGGGCGGCCGCCATCCTCTCGTTGAGCACAATCTGCCGGCTGGGACCTTCGTCGCCAACGACCTGGAGCTCGACCCGGCCGACGAGCAGATAACCATCCTCACCGGCCCCAACATGGCAGGCAAGTCGACGTTCTTGCGGCAGGCCGCGGTCATCGTGCTGCTCGCTCAGTGCGGGAGCTTCGTACCCGCCGACCAAGCGGTAGTGGGGCTGGTCGACCGCATCTTCACTCGCGTCGGTGCGCACGACGACATCGTTTCGGGCATGTCGACCTTCATGGTGGAGATGACCGAGACCGCGAACATCCTCAACCATGCAACCCGCGCCTCGCTGGTGATCCTCGACGAGGTGGGGAGGGGGACCTCGACTTATGACGGCGTCTCGATCGCGCAGGCTGTGGTCGAGCACCTGCATGATTCACCGCGCCTGGGCTGCCGCACCCTGTTCGCGACCCACTACCACGAGCTCACCGCGTTGGCCGAACGGCTGCCGCGCGTGCGAAACCAGCGCGTGGAAGTGCTGGAGGAAGGTGAGACGGTCCGCTTCCTGCATAGAGTCGTCCCCGGTGGCGCCGACCGCTCGTATGGCATCCATGTCGCAGCTCTGGCGGGGCTGCCGTCGGGCGTCATCGCGCGCGCCCGCCAAGTCCTCGCGGAGCTCGAGCGCCAGCGCCCGCTGGAGCCGCCGGAGCAGCAGCTGGGTCTGCCGATGGAGATGGCGCCTGATGAGCTGCGCAAGGAGCTCGAGGAGATCCAGCCCGACACGCTGAGCCCGCTCGAAGCTCTCCAGAAGCTGTATGAGCTCCGCTCAAAGTTGGACCGATGACCCCGATTCACATCCTGCCGCCCGAGGTGGCCGACGCGATCGCGGCCGGGGAGGTGATCGAACGGCCGGCATCCGTCGTCAAGGAGCTCGTCGAGAACGCGCTCGACGCAGACGCGCGGCGCATCAGCGTCGACGTGCGAGGTGCAGGCAGGACGTCGATCCGCGTGAGCGACGATGGCGGTGGGATCCCGGGAGACGAGCTGCCGCTGGCGTTCGTGCGCCACGCCACGAGCAAGGTCACCGCCCTCTCCGATCTCGACGCCATCACCACCCTCGGATTCCGCGGCGAAGCCCTGGCCAGCATCGCGTCCGTCGCCGACGTGGAATGCACGAGCGCAGGCGCTCAGATCCACATTCGGGCGGGCGAGGTGATCGAGCATGGAGCGGGTCCGCTGTTGACAGGGGTCACTGTCGAGGTGAGGGATCTGTTCGCCAACGTCCCGGCTCGGCTCAAGTTCCTCAAGTCCGACCCGACCGAGACCGCCGCGATCAAGGAGGTGGTAACCGCCTTTGCGCTGCTGCATCCTCACGTGCGGTTTCAGCTCACGCTCGACGGCCGCGCGGCCGTCGGCACCTCGGGTGACGGTGACCGTCGACGGGCCTTCGGGTCCGTGCACGGCGCGGCGGTGGCCGCGGAGATGCTCGAGATCGTTGGCCTGCCCTTGGTCACGGGCATGGTGTCGCAGCCGAAGCTGAGCCGTGGCAGCCGCGATGGGATCGTGCTGGCTGTCAACGGCCGTCCGATCACCTCACGCCCTCTCGCGTACGCGTTGGAGGACTGCTACCAGGGCCGGCTCGAGCGCGGCCGGCATCCCCTGGCGGCGATCGACATCGGCATCGATCCGGCTCTGGTCGATGTCAACGTGCACCCGGCCAAGCGCGAGGTGCGATTTCGCGAGGAGGGCGCCGTGTTCGCGGCGCTCCAGCGCGCCGTTCGCTCGGCGCTCGGCGCAAGTGAACCTATCCGCTACGAGACGCCGCAGGCGGTGTCTGGCGTCTCCGCAGCTCGAGCGCTCACGCCCCAGCTCGTGGTGCATGGAGCGCTGCCGCTGGAGGAGGGTGGCCCTAGCCCGGTCGCCAGCAGCGTGCTGCGGCCGATTGGACAGGTCGGTCCTGGTTACCTGGTGGCCGAAGGTCCGCAGGGACTCGTTCTGGTCGATCAGCACGCCGCCCACGAGCGAGTCCTGTACAACCGCCTCCTGGAACGCCTGCGAACTGGGCTGGGTGCGAGCCAGCCACTCCTGATGCCACAAGCCGTGGACGTCGAGCCCTCATTGATCGCCGCCGCCGCCGACCACCGCGCGGACCTGGCGACACTCGGCCTCGAGTACGAGGAGTTCGGGCCGCGCAGCCTCCGCATCACAGCGGTACCGGTGGAGATGCCGGCGGGCAGGGCGACCGCGGCCGTGCAGGAGACGCTGACCGCCTTGAGCGAGTCGCGCGGAGATCAGGCCCTGCACAAGGCCGCGGC
>JGI25382J43887_10000483_pt1 | contig 13499 bp, 12 predicted proteins | sample GraSoi013_1_40cm_3_FD_43887 | JGI IMG/M metagenome (IMG submission 43887) | reverse complement strand
ACGAGGTCCAGATCCATTGTTAGCAACTGCCGCCACACGGCTGGCGCGTACGGAATACCGATCGGGAAGTCGGCCTGTCGGGTGCGCACAGACGGAAACCGNACGACCTCGGGATCGGCATCACGGTATCCTAACATCCGCGGGGCCACGATGGTGACCNGATGGCCCTGCGCACGCAGGGCTGTGACAAACGAAGTCACCGAGTGGACGACGCCGCTGATGCGCGGTAGGTAAGATTCAGTGAACATCGCCATGCGCATGAGGGNGTCCGAGCGCACCGCTATCGCGACCGTCACGTCGCCGCTTCTCCCCGCTGCTCCAGCAACGCCAACACGTCGGACAGCTTGAATCGGCGTTGCCCCCCACCCGTGCGCTGACACATCAGCTTTCCCTGGTCGGTGTAGCGGCGCAGTGTGGCTTTACTGAGGTTGAGGATTGCTGCCGCTTCATGCAGCGTGAGGTCTGGATCGAGCAACCGGCGGATGATTGCGTCGCGTGATTCGGTTAGCGGCGGACGCCCGGCTCGCCGAGCCAACCGGGCCGCTCCCAGATCCATTGGCAGAGGCTGCTGGAGCTCGATCGGCCGCGGCGTGCGTTGGCGCAAGGGCGGAGAGGCCGGCTCCCGGGGAAGTGCAGGCAAACGGGCGGACGCCGGCGGCTGCTGTGGGGCGGTCGGAAAGGCTCGAGAGTCCGAAGGGGGCTTGGCGTCTTTAACGGATCGCTCGAGGTATGAGTACCAGTCCCGCAAATCCTTCATGATTTCGCCCCAGGTCCATCGGATGGTGTATCGAGAGGTGCAACTTCGTAGTATGAATTGGGCGAAAACTTACCTCTGGGGGTTCGCCTTCTGCCGGGTGATTCCTCTCCCCGTGCCTTGGTGTCCGGCACCCCGGAGGTGCGCGGTGCGTGCGGCGACCTCCGCTACGATTTCGTCGCGATACGTCAGAACAAGAGTTCGGGCCGCCTTCGCCTTGGCCTGGAGCCCCGGAGGCAGCGTGCCGAGCTCGTCTTCGTCTAAAATCTGCACGCGTCGACCGTCCGGGCTGAACAACAGGTCGAGGGCCAAATCCTTCCACTCCACGGCGTGGGGGCCGAACACCACACCATCTGCCAGGTTGACGTAATAGCCCAGGGTGCCGCCGTTGGGGTGCACCCAGTGGTAGACGTTGTAGGGCCGGTCCAACCAGAAGTAGCCGTAGGTGACGGTCCCTTTGGGCAGCCGGAGGTCCCCCACCCGCCGAGCCTCGGTGCTTTTGTAGGACACCGCGACGTGCGTGGCGGACCGGTCGAGCAACCGACAAACGAACTCCTGGCGTTCTCCGGAGGCGGTGCGTTTGACTTCCGTGATGAGGCCCCCGAGCGTCACAACGTCACCCAAGAGGAGATCTCCGGAATTCGTCGAATCGAAGCGCAACTCCACGGATACGGGTGCATGGACGCGGCAGAGCTTCCTCGCAAACTGTGGCGATCGTACGTTGTCTTGCTGATCGCCAATGAGCTGGATCTCGTCTACACCTACTTCGGGCTCAGCCAGGGGTCGTTCCTCGAGGGGAACCCGTGGCTCAAACCACACTTGCTGACGTGGTACCCCCTGACGATCAAAGCGGTGGGCCTCGCCGCATTGGCCTTGGGAATCGTGGCCGTGCTCCGGGTGGGAATCCCCCGTCAGCGCCGCGCACTGCTCGCCCTGCAAACCGCGACCGCTGTCTACGCCGGCGTGCTGGTCCTGCACCTGATTAACCTGCTGGATTCCCTATCTCGAGGCTGAACAGAACCGGCCATCTGCGTCACTGATTCGCGCGGGACCGCGATACCGTCCCATCGACTGATGAGGTTCTCGTGCTCTCCTGACTAAACGGTCATTTCGCCGGTTGGAACAACTCAATCGGATTGCCCGAAGGGTCTTCAAGCAGAATTTGTTTGCCGCCCGGCCCACTCACGATCTCGTTGCGGAAGACCACACCCGCTTGTGTCAACTGCCGCACCGCCNCTTGGAGGTCCGCGACCTCAATCACCACCCGATTCCACCCGCCGGGTTCTGGGCGCCGGCCATCCGGCATCGGCCGAGACGCCGAGCTCTCGGGGCCGCTGAGCCACAAGCGAAGATCTCCCCTCCTCACGATAGCGAACGGGGGTCCCATGCGTCGCTCGAGCTCAAATCCCAGATACGCGGTGTAAAAGCTCACCGCCGCGTCGACGTGCCCCACGAGATACCTGACAGTCGGCATCGACCATCTGGGAATTCTGACTGGTCGGGGAGGCCGGATTTGAACCGGCGGCCTCAGCGTCCCGAACGCTGCGCGCTAACCAGCTGCGCTACTCCCCGACACGACCTCATTATAGCCGAAAGAGTATGACACGGTAATCGGGGGATGCGACCGGAGATGCCTCCGCTCACGAGACGGAGGGATGCATCATGCGCCCGAAACGACCGCAGCCGCAGGGATGGAGCTGCGGCTGCACCGACCAACTCGCCTGCAGAATTCTTAGGAGCCCGATGACCCCTCGTTCTCTCCGTCGCGCTTGGCAACATCAGTGGCTGGCGGGGTGTGTACGGCCGATGCCACGGCGCGCTGCAGAAGCGCACCCGCGATGTCGCCAATCGTGATGCGCGACTCCTCCTCTTGTTGACGGAGGACCTCCTTCACGCGCTTGCGCTCGCGCTCCCGCTCCATCTTCCGCACCGACAGCAGCATCCGTCGCTCGTCAGCCCGAATCTCGGTCACCATCGCCTCGACCGCATCGCCGACCTTGACCGCATCTTCGATCTTGTTGAGGCGTTTGTCCGCCGCTTCCGCCACCGGCAGGAACGCGTCCAGATCACGCAGCCGCACGAAGGCCCCCGAGGACACCAGCCGCACGACCTTGCCCTTCACCGTGTCCCCCATGTGGAAGTGTTCACCGATCTTCTGCCAGGGATCTTCGAGGATTTGTTTGAGGCCCAACGAGATGCGACCGCCCTCCTGGTCCACCCGCAGCACGGTCAGCCTCAAGTGTTGGTTGCGGCGCAGGACCTCGGACGGATGCTTGATGTACGTCCACGACATCTCGCCGATCGGGAGCAGACCGTCCATTCCGCCCAGGTCGACGAACGCCCCGAAGTCGGTCAACCGTTTGACCGTGCCCTCGACCACGGCGCCCTCCTGCAGGGTCGCCATCAAGTCAGCCTTGCGCTTCGTCCGTTCCTCTTCAACCGCCAGCCGATGCGAGAGGATCACCCGACCTTTGGGCCGGTCCACCTCCAGCACCTTTAACGGCAGCGACTGTCCGACAAGCGAATCGAAACGGTGGCCTTTGGCTTGCGTCAGGTCCGCGTGTGAGCCTGGGACGAAACCGCGCAGTCCCAGGTCGACGACCAGTCCGCCCTTAACCTTATCGACCACCATGGCATGAAGAATCGTGCCATGCTGCTGGGCCTCCTGGACACGGCGCCACGCCATCTCAAAGTCGGCGCGCCGCTGGGAGAGGATGACGTTCCCCTCTTCGCCCTCGACCCGCACCACCATGACATCGATGCGATCCCCGACCGCAACTTCCGGGGCGGCATTGGGCCGGGAGAGCTCGTTGGGCGGGATCAGCCCTTCAGACTTGGCCCCCACGTCCACGAGCACCCCTTCGGTGTCCACGCGGACAACTGTGCCTTGAATGATCTGGCGCTCAGCCAATTGAGGCACCTTTTGTCCCAGGTCCCCCTCCCCGTCGACGGGAGTCGACGAGGGCTCTGTGCTTCCGTTCGTCATCATNTAACGTGTTCACCCCAAGGGCCGCAGGCGGTACCACGTCTATTTGGGCCGTGTGGACCGGGAAGCGGCTAGGTTATTCGCGTTACCCTTTGGTCTTCCTCCCTGTACCTGTCAACGACGCCGCCACCACCTCGGGGATTCGTTTCACGTGTCCGCCGCTATCCGTGGCGGCGTGCACGGTCGACCCTTCGACGAGCAGCGTCTGGTCGTCCTGACGTCGCACCTCGTACGCGAACGTGACGGTGGCCCGGGTCAGGACCCGGACCGTCGTCTGCACCACCAGCACCTCGTCATAGCGCGCCGGCTGGTGGTACCGGCAGGACACCTCGACGACCACGAGGCGCGTCCCGGACTGTTCCACCTGCCGGTAGGGCAAACCCATCGCCCGAGTGTACTCGGTCCGGCCCACCTCAAACCACACCAGATAGGCCGTGTGATGAGCGATGCCCATCGCGTCCGTCTCTGCGTACCGGACGCGGATCTCGGTACTCACCACAGGGGGCTGGGACACTCGCCTTCATTTCACAACGCGCCAGCGATTCCCTGCTCTCTGTCATCCCCAAGCGACAAATCGCCCGAGAGGGTTCGCGACTTGAGTGCCCTGATGACACAGTCGCAGGGAAAAATTAAGCAGGATTCGACTCGAATGAGATCGCACGCGTCCGCGGGCAGACCTGGCCGCGAAATCCAGCNTCCCTCTGGAGGTCTAGACGTTCCAATGCGTCCGCACGATGTGGCGGACGGCGCGGATCCGCGCATGGACCGTCGAGTAGGAAGTCTCAGAGGACGCGTGAGGACGCTCGTCCAGTGTCACGGCTTTGCCGCCGAGCACTCCCAGAGTCGCCAAGACTGAGGTCGCAAGGTGAGTAAGGTGATATCCGCCTTCGAGAATGCCCACGACCCCGGCGCGATTGGGACGTGTCTGCGTGACCAGTTCCGCGAGGGTCCCGAAACCCGTGGCTGTCAGCAACATCCCGCCAAGGGGATCGTCGAAGTGAGCATCGTAACCCGCGGAGATCAGAAGGACCTGCGGGGCGCTAACTTGCAGAACCGGCACGACCACTTCCTCGAACACCGTGCGGTAGCCATCATCGCCGGTCCCAGCCGGAAGGGGAATATTGATTGTGAAACCGGCCCCNTCTCCCTCGCCGGTCTCCTCGATCGCCCCCGTCCCCGGGTACCAGTTCTCTTGGTGCATGGAGATGTACAACACGCGGCCGTCTCGGTAAAAGAGATCTTGCGTCCCGTTTCCGTGATGAACGTCCCAGTCGAGAATGCACACCCGGGCGAGCCCTGCGCGCCGGGTCGCATCTGCGGCCGCGACCGCAACGTTGTTGAAGAGACAGAACCCCATCGCGCGATCTGCCAGGGCGTGATGCCCGGGCGGGCGNATCGCAGCAAAGGCCGTGCGCGCACGGCCTTCCAGCACGGCCCGGGTTGCCGCAAGCGCACCGCCGGCTGCGAGTCGGGCAATCTCAAAAGACGCTGGGGACGCGACGGTATCCGGGTCTAGCGCCCCACCGCCATGGGCGGCCACTTCCCGCACGTAATCGATATACGCCTGTGTGTGAACCGCACCTAACTCTTCGGGGGTCGCTGCATCTGGGGTGATCCGCTCGAGACTCTCGACCAATGGGCTCTGCTCGATGGCCGTTGTGATTGCCGTGATGCGATCGGGCCGTTCAGGATGCCCCGGACCGGTGAGGTGTTTCGTGTAATCAGGATGGCTGAAGAGGACGGTCCCCGACGTTGGCACGGCGCAATCGGGGTTAGGTGCGCACCATCGCCGCGTGCCGCAGTCGACGCAGCGACGTCTCGATGCCGCCTGCCCCCTGGAAGATCGCGGAGGCGGCGACCAGCACGGTCGCCCCGGCAGCCACGGCCTGCCCCGCGGTGGTGTCGTTGATCCCCCCATCGACCTGCACGTCAAGGGCGAGCCGACGCGCGGCGATCCAGTCGCGCAGTTGGGTCACCTTCGAGAGGACGGAGGGGATGAAGCGCTGTCCGGCATAGCCGGGGTTGACTGTCATGAGGAGGACCATCTCCAGATCCGCGAGCGCCGGTTCGATCGACCCCAGCGGCGTGGCGGGGTTCAACGCGACGGCCGCGCGTGCCCCGGCGTCTTTGATCTGTTGAATCACACGGTGGAGGTGGGTGGTAGCTTCGGCATGCACGGTCACGGATGTCGCGCCGCTGCGGACACAGCGCTCGACTTGTCGGTCGGGCTCGACGACCATGAGGTGGACATCGATCGGCAAGGGGGTACTCCGCCGCACCGCCTCGATAATCACAGGACCGACAGTGATCTCGGGCACGAAGCGTCCATCCATCACATCCACATGCACGGCGTCAGCCCCCCCGCGCTGAGCGGAAGCTACCTGCTCGCCCAGGTGAGCAAAATCTGCCGCCAGGATGCTCGCGGCAATACGCACCGCGCCCGTCACGGCCGGATCTCCTGCACGATGCGGCCTTGGAGATAGATCTGGACAATGGTGTAGCCGTGCGTCCTGATGGTTTCGTTGATCCGCGTTCCCGGGGGAACCTGTTTTCGCACGATGGTCCGCACGCCAGCATCATCGACGACGATGATCTTGACCTCCTGGCTGGGGTCCCCCGTCGGGACCACCAATTGGACGGTGGTTACCTTCTCGTTGGTACCCGGGGCGGTGGGCTGCGACTGCGCGGTCACCAGCGGCGCCGGGGGCGGCGCCGATTCTTCGCCCGGCCGCACCGTCACCGTGACGCTCACGGGGTCGGTAGCTTTGATCCGTGTGCCCGCCTGCGGAGACTGCGCGACGATGACGCCCGGTTGCAGATCCGTGTTCGTAATCGTCCGCACCTCGGAGAGCGTGACGCCGACGTCCTGCAGCAAGCGGCGCGCATTCGTCAACGGCTGCCCGATCACGTTGGGCATCTCCAACCGCTGCGGTCCCTTGCTCACGACGAGGTTGATCGTCCGCCCGCGTTCGACTCGCGCCCCAGGCTGGGGGTCTTGCTCCATAATGAATCCGCCCTTGACCTGTTCATCGAACGTTTCGCGCATCTCACCCACGCGCAGCTGTGCCTGGTCGATGAGCAGACGGGCTTCCAGCAATGACCGACGTTCCACGTCCGGCACAATGACGGTCTCCGCGCCCATGCTCACTGCGACACTGATCGAGCGGCCGCGCTTCACTAGCTTGCCAGCGGGTTGTTCTTGGGAGACCACCGTGTTAGGAGGCCGATCGGCGCTGTAGACTTGATCGCCGACCTGCAGACCTAGCTGGCCCGCCTCGGCCATCTTCTGCGCCGCCTCCAGCGGCTGACCGACGAAGTTCGGAACCTCAACCTCGGGAACCGCCAAATACCGACTGAATGCCTGCCACCCGCCCCACAAGCCGATCGCGAGCATACCGAACACGACACCCGCCGTGACTGCCATCGACTGCCGCGTGGGGGGGGCCTGGGCCTCCTCGAGGGCGGCGCCTGGCAGCACCATGGTCGCGGGGGTGTCCTCGATAAGACGATGCGGGGGCGGGACCCGCCAGAGGTCAGTCTCGCCCAGCAGGTCTCCGCGCATTTCACCCGCCGACCGGTAGCGATCGGTCGGGGACTTCATCAAGGCGCGCAGGATGATCCCTTCGACGCGGTCGGGCAGCCCGGACACGAGGCTGCTCGGCGCCGGCGGCGTCTTGTGGATGTGCGCGAGGGCGATGGCGATGGGAGTATCGCCATCAAAGGGCAGCTGACCGGTGACCATCTCGAAGAGCACGGCCCCAAGGGCATACAGGTCGGCGGACCGGCTCACCGCCCCCCCACGGGCTTGCTCGGGCGAGAGGTACTGCACCGACCCCAAAACGGTCCCTGTCTGCGTAATGGTGACCGAACTCAGCGCACGGGCGATGCCGAAATCAGTGACTTTCACCTGGGCATCGGGAGTCAGCAGAATGTTCTGCGGCTTGATGTCCCGGTGCACAATGCCGTGGCTGTGGGCAAACTCCAACGCGTCTGCGACCTGCGCCGCAATTTGCAAGGCCCGCTCCGGCGCCAGCCGGCCCTCGCGGCGAATGTACTCCTTGAGGTTGGCCCCTTCTACGTACTCCATAGCGATGTAGTGAACGGTGCCGTCGCGCCCGCTGTCAAACACACGGACCATGTGTGGATGGACGAGCTCGCTGACTGCCTTAGCCTCGCGCTCGAACCGCTCGACAAAGTCGGCATCAGTAGAGTACTGCTCGCGGAGAATCTTGAGCGCGACAATGGTCCCATCCCCGCGGCGGCGGGCGGCATAGACGGTCGACATGCCGCCTTCGCTGATGCGGTGGAGGATTTCATACTGCCCGGCGACGACCTGCCCGGTGGCGATCACGATTTTGCTCTACCCTCACGTACACGGTTTCGCCCATGCCGCGGCTGCGCCTTTTCGCCCGCGGGGGGCGCTGCGGACGCGACAGCGGTGGCCTCCGTGGTCCGTTGTAACTGACCGCACGCTGCCGCGATCTCGACGCCGCGCTCCAGCCGGACCGTGACGGGGACTCCTCGTTGGCGCAATTCGCCGACAAACGCCTCGACCCGCGCGCGGGCGGGACGCCGATACCGCATCCCGTAGACGGGATTCCAGGGGATCAGGTTCACGTGGAAGGGGTTGGGCCCCCGCATGACGTCGGTCTGCGAGACCCCGACCGGAATCCCCTCTCCTTCACTCCCGCTCTCCCGGATGGTCAGCCCCACAGACTGGGACTGGAGGAGGTCACCGAGCGTCGCGGCTAGGGTGGGAGTGTCATTGATACCTTCCAGCAAGACGTACTCGAATGACACGCGTCGTCCCGTCTGGCGAACGTAGTCCGCTCCCGCCTGGAGGAGCTCGGCGACCGGCCACCGTCGATTGATAGGCACGAGCTGGTCGCGCAGAGCATCCGTCGGAGCATGCAGCGAGATCGCCAACGTGATTTGCAATCGCTCCGCGGCGAGCCGACGAATCTGCGGCACCAGACCCACCGTCGACACCGTCAGATGGCGCATGCCAATATTCAACCCGTAGGGGGCATTCAGGACGCGCACCGCCCGCAGCGTGGCCTCATAGTTGGCCAGCGGTTCGCCCATACCCATAAACACGACATTGGATACCCGATCCCCGGTTATCCGCTGGACGAGGATCACCTGGTCGATGATTTCTGCTGCCGTCAGGCCCCGTGTCAGACCCGCGAGTCCTGTGGCGCAAAAAGTGCAGCCCATGCCGCAGCCCACCTGCGTCGACACGCACACGCTGTGCCGCCCGTCCTTGTAGCGCATATAGACTGTTTCAATCGTGGCGCCATCCGATAACCGCAGCAGGTATTTGATCGTGTCACCGGCGTCCGCGGTGACCTCACTGACGCGAACCAGCGAGGTGACCTGAGCTTCCTGGGCTAAGCGTGCACGCAACGAGGCGGGCAGATCCGTCATCTCGGCAAAGGAGGTGGCGCCGCGTGGGTATACCCAGTGGGCCAGCTGGCCGCCCCGGTAGGGCGGCTCACCCAGCTGCGCAGCGAACGCCTCAAGTTCGTCCAGCGTCATACCCTTGAGATCTACCACTACTTCAGCCCTCCCGCCCCGGCGTAACTCCGCCCTTCAAAACCCGGTGCGATCCCTGCAGACCAACACCCCCGTGCCTCGCTCGCTGGACATTTATGACATGCCCAGAGGTGGGGGGGCCCCACGGCATTAGGTGCGTCCTTCGACACAAAACCAGCGCGGCGGCCTCACGCACCAGAGGAGCGGGAGACCGCCGCGCCAACGTCAGGGACAGAAAGATTAATCCCGCCGCGACTCCCGCAGAACGAGTAAGCGGACCAGCTGCAAGATGGCCATCGTCGCCGCAGCGACATAGGTCAGCGCGGCCGCGTTCAGCACCGCCCGCACCCCCTGGGCCTCCTGCGGCAGGACCAAGCCCTCTCCCTGCAGTACCGCTACGGCCCGGTTACTCGCGTTGAACTCGACGGGCAGGGTCACTAGTGAAAACACGACGTAGCCGAGGAAGAACAGGATCCCCAGATCCATCAGCGGCGTCAGGTGGGTGAAGAGCCCGATGATGAAGAGAATCCACGCAGCGTTCGTGCCCAACGTCGCCGCGGGCACGATGGCTGCGCGCAGTGCGAGTGGCTTGTATCCATCTCGATCCTGCAGCGCGTGGCCTGTTTCGTGGGCAGCCACGCCGATGGCCGCGAGTGAATCACTCTGGTACACATCGGGAGACAACCGCAGCACTTTCGCGCGAGGATCGTAGTTGTCCGCGAGCATACCCTGGATCGGCTCGATGGTCACATTGGCGATGCCCTTCCGGCGGAGCAACTCTGCGGCGATTTGCGCGCCGGTATAGCCGGTGCTGGAGCGAACCTCCGAATAGCGCCGGAACGTCGCTTGCACCCTAAACTGCGCGTAAGCCGCGAGCAACACGGCGGGAATCAGTAAGACAAACGTTGGATCAAACCAGAAAAACGGCATTGCGGTGCCACCTCCAGTCCCGATTATACTCGCTGCATGCAAGCAGAGGAAACGAATAGCGATCTGATGTGCGCAGCGCTCAGTTTAGCGCGCATTCCGGGTCGCCGCCTCGGGGGTAGGCTCGCCCAATCTCTCGCCGACCTGGAGATGTGTCCCGCGGACGTACTCGTCCGCCGTCATGCGCCGGCGCCCTTCTGGCTGCACTTCGGTGATAAGCAGACTGCCCTGCCCGCTGGCGACGACGAACCCCTGCCCCCGACGCGCCTCCGTCACCACTCCGGGTTGAGCGCCGGGGGCGCCCTCGAGGGCTGTTCCCTTGCAAATCTTGAGCAACTTGCGGCGGTGCCAGGTGTACGCCGACGGCCAGGGGTCCATCGCCCGGATAAAGTTCACGAGCGCGATGGCCGGCTGGGTCCAGTCGATGCGTCCCGACTCTTTCGTCAGTTTGCCGGCGTAGGTCGCCTGTGATTCGTCCTGGGGTCGGCGGGGCGCTGTGCCGTCGGCAATCAGCGTCAAAGCCTCGACAAGGGCGTGCGCTCCCTCCTCGGCCAGTCTGGTTTCCAAGGTCTGCGCAGTGTCGTTTGGTGCAATCGGGACTCGCCGCTGCAGGATGATATCCCCGGCGTCGAGGGCCTCACTTTGGTACATGATCGTGACCCCCGTCTCGCGCTCGCCGTTCGTGAGGGTGGCCTGGATCGGGGAGGCGCCGCGGTATTTCGGCAAGAGCGACGGGTGGACATTGATACAGCCCAATGGCGGCAGCGTCAGAATCTGGGGCGGGATGATCTTGCCGTACGCGACTGTGACGATCACATCGGGCCCTAAAGCCCGGAGAGCCTCTACGACCGCAGGATCTCTCAACTTCACGGGCTGGAGCACGGGCACTCCCAACTCGCGGGCGACGCGGGCCACCGGCGGAGGGGCCACTTTCCGCCCCCGCCCCTGCGGCCGGTCCGGTTGCGTCACGACCGCCAGCAACTCCACCTTGTCCCGCAGCGCACGCAAGGAGGGGACGGCGAACTCGGGCGTCCCCAAGAAGATGGCGCGCAGGAGACGTCCGGAGTTCATGCGCTGGGGACGGCGGCTTCGGCCTCCGCGGAGGCCGCTACGTCACGGATGGTCGATTTATCTTGGACCCGGTCGAGGAAGAGAATGCCGTCAAGATGATCGACTTCATGTTGTAGGATGCGGGCCAGCAGACCTGTAGCGCGGAGGGTGATCCCCTTTCCCTTCCGATTCTTCCCCTTCACCACAACGCGGGCTGCCCGCGGAACTTCTGCGATAATGCCCGGGATCGACAGGCAGCCCTCTGTTCCCAACTCCTCGCCGTCGCTCCGCACGATTACAGGGTCGATCAGGACGTGCAGGCGGTCTTCCACCTGCGCCACGATCACGCGTTTGTTCACGCCGACCTGGGGAGCGGCCAACCCTACTCCGTTGGCCTGGCGCATGACGTCAATCATGCCGTCAACAAGCGGCTGGATCTGGGAGGTGATCCGCCCGACGGCTCGCGCCCTGCGGCGGAGAATGCCGGCCTTTGGACTTTCTACCGTAATGAGCTCCACGACACTTCAGTCTACCGCCTGGGCGCAAGCGCGACAATCGACGCGCCCGGATCGCCCCCATGATGTTCCGCAGGGCGTAGCGCGTTTACAGCAGGTCCACCGGATCGACATCGATCGTGAGCTTCACCGCCCGGGGGAGGTGCCACTGTGCCAGCAGGGTCGCCAACGCACGCCGCCCATCCGACTCCGGGAGCCCTTTGACGAGAATCTGCCACCGGTAACGGCCGCGCCTCCGCGCGATCGGGGCCGGCGAGGGTCCCAGCACTTCGCCGAAAGACGCCAGCGCGTCGGCGAGCCGCATGGCTGCCTCGCGCACGGCGTCATCCCGGTCCGCAGTCAGAATCAGGTTGATGAGGGGCCGGCTCGGGGGATACCCGAACTGATCTCGTGCGGCGAGTTCCGTCTGGTAGAATCGCGTGGCATCCCCGCTGACGAGAGCCGTAAAGACGGGATGCGATGGCACGAAGGTCTGAATGATCATCTCCTTCTCGGCCAGCCGGGATAAACGCACCAGTACCTGATGAAGCCGCTCGGCCGCGCGGAAGTCCGGGAGGTGCAGCACGGCATCGACCCCAACCGCGCCCACCGTGGTTGCCCGCACTTGCCCAACTCCTTTGATCAGCAACTGTGTACCGATCAGCAGTCCGCCCCGGCGTTCGAACTGCTGCCACGCTCGAATCTGCGCGGCTTCCGTTGGCGCGCTCTCTGCATCCAGACGGTGCACAGGTGCCGCCCGAAACAATTTCCGGGCCACCTGTTCCACCCGCTCCGTGCCGACACCATGAGGTCGCAGTTGGGTCCCCCCGCACGACGGACAGACCGTCGGAACCGGCTCGGTGTGACCACATAGATGACAGCGCAGCTCGGCGTGCGCGTCGGAAGTCTGCGGGCGATCGCCCGATCCTGCGGCGCTCTCGCGGTGGTATGTCAGGGCCACTCCGCACCGAGGACAGCGCGGCACGGATCCGCACTCGTGGCAGAGGAGGAAATCAGCATAACCGCGGTGGGGGACAAAGATGATCGCGCGGCCGCGCGGGAGCGTCTGGGCCAGGGCCTGGAACAACCGTCGGCCAAAGAGCCCTCCCAGAGGCCCGGCCTCGGCCCGCACGTCGGAGACGACCACGAGCGGCCGGGCCCTCTCGGGTAAAGTGACGGAGGACATCTCTCCCCGCTGGATGCCTGCGACCAGTTCCAGCGACGGGGCCGGTGTTCCGTAGATCACGGGGACCTGTCGCAGCCGCGAGCGCTCCTGGGCCACGCGCCGAACGTGATATCGCGGCTCGCGTTCTTCCTTATACGAGGTGTCCTCCTCATGGTCGATGATCAGCAAACCAAGACGAGGCAGAGGGGCGAAGACGGATGATCGCGTGCCGACAACGACGCGCACCGCGCCTGAGGCGATCTGCCGCCAGATCTCCCAGCGCGAGCGCGGCGGGATATCACCAGCGAGTAAGACAGCCGGAGCCGCCGTCCGTCTGAGGATCCACTCCAGCAAGCGCTCGGCCTGGGCGACCTCAGGAACCAGCACAATCACATCCGTCTGTCGATCCAGCGCCCACTGCAACGCCTGAGCGTACGCCTCGAACCGGGCCGCTTCGCCGACCACGGCCACCATTTGCCTCCCCGCGTTCAGCTGCGCCACCACGCCGGTGTCCGAGGGTTCAAGCGATGCCCCCTCTCCGCGCACGACTCGGATGGGTCCGGGTGGCTTCGCACTGAGGGCAGCCGC
>JGI25382J43887_10000481_pt1 | contig 13504 bp, 9 predicted proteins | sample GraSoi013_1_40cm_3_FD_43887 | JGI IMG/M metagenome (IMG submission 43887) | reverse complement strand
CGAATCCTCTCCGCGGTCCTCACGACACTGGTCGTGCTCAGCATCGCCGTCGCGTTCCCGAGACAAGGCAACCAGGCGGCGGCCATCATCGGCGACAGCATCGTGACCGGCGCAGGCGCGGGCGTGTTCCCCACCGGCGCGAGCTTCAATGGAATCGAGCTCGCCGGCGGTACGTTCGGTCTCGGCGCTCAGATCTCCAGCACCGGCTCCGCGAACGGAGCCCTCGAGGCCCAGTACACCGGAACGAGCCTCATCGGTCTCAGCCAGTGGATCACCATCACCGGCTGGATCACCAGCGGGACATCGAACCCCGACGGGTCTGTGACTCTCAACGGCACGAGCACGCTCGACATGGGCGACGGCACGCCTCCCACTGGAGGCCTCGCGCTCGTCGTGAACGCGGGTCCCGGGGGAGTCACCATCACAATCGGGAGCACGACGCTCCCGACGCTGCCGAAGTCCGACGGTTGGGTGATCAACGAGTAACACCTCACGTGGTTCACGAGGAGCTATGCACAAGAGGGGGCGCCCCACACGGGACGCCCCCTCTTCGCTACTTCGTGTTGAAGGTGAAGTCGCCGCTGACCGCGAGGTTGCCCGCCGCATTACGGCTCAAGACGCGGTAGTGGTAGGTCGTGAGCCGGGCGAGGCCGCTCAGCTTGACCGAATGGCTCGTGACGAGCGTCGAGTTGAGAGCGCCGCTGCTGCCGTAGGCGGTGGTCGTCCCGTACTGGACCTGGCTATCCGCGGGCATGTCGGTCGTCCATGTAACCGTCGCCGAGGTCGGGTTCGGCCTCGCCTGGACGTTGCTGATCAGCGGGACGACGAGGTACTCGTAGGTGCACGCGCAGGTCCCGGACTGGGTGTCAGGGTTCGTCACCGCGACGCTTACCACACCGGCCCCGTGCGCGGCGGTCGCTCCGGTGATGGTCGTGCTCGTGACCGTGACGCCGGTCAGGGCGACACCCCCGACCGTAGCGATCGCGCCAGCCTGGAAGGCGGTGCCGCTGATGGTCACCGTCGTTCCACCCCTCGTCGGACCGCTCGTGGGAGAGATGGAGGTGACCGTGGGCGCGGGGGATGGGTCGTAGGCATAGGTGCATGTGCACGTCCCTGACTGCGTGTCAGCGTTCGTGACCAGGACCGCGTTCGTCGTGTTCGGGGCGTGCGGTCCCGTCGTCCCGCTGATCGTGGTAGCCGTGACCGTGACGCCGCCGAGCGCTACTCCCCCGATCGTCGCCGTCGCGCCGCCCTGGAAGTCCGTGCCGGTGATTGTCACAGCCGTGCCGCCCGCCGAGGGTCCGTTCGCCGGCGAGATGCTCGTGACGGTGGGCGCGGGCGAGGGATCGTACGTGTACGTGCACGTGCACGTCCCGGATTGCTGGTCGGGGTTGGTGACGACCACGGCGTTTCCGGTGCCGGGCGCGTGGGCGCCGGTCGTCCCGGTGAGGACCGTGTCGCCCGTGACCGTGACGCCGCTGAGCGCGACGCCGCCGATCGCGGCGGTCGCGCCGGTGTGGAACGTTCCCGTGATCGTGACGAGGGTCCCGCCTGACGATTGGCCGTTCAGCGGCGTGATGCTCGTCACCGTCGGCGGCGGCAGGCTCGTGCAGTTCGCGAACTGGAACGTCCCCACGCGGGTGTGCCAGTTGAAGGTCCCGTTGGCGGTGAGGTACTCGGTCGTGTACCAGAACGTGCAGTCGTCCACCGGGTCGATCGCCATCGAGCTGTAATCGCCCCAGCGGCTGGCGAGCTGCGATCCGGTGCCGCTCGTGAGGATCGTCTCCGCCTGGAGCGTGCCGAGGGGATCGGTGGGCGTGCGGCCGCTGTAGGCGATCGCGGGGTTCATCGTGGAGTTCGAGAGGCTATAGCCGACGGCGATGTCGCCGGCCTTGTCCATCGCCGCGCTGCCCATCCAGCGATAGCGGGCGTCGGGCGCGTACGTGCTTTGCTGGAAGACCGTCGGCGTGTCCCCGGGGCTCCGGATCTCATACCAGCGGATGCCGCCGCCGGCGGTCGGCGCGACGCTGTGGTTCACCACGAGCGACTCGTGGTCGCCGAGATTGCGGTAGGCGAGCCGGTACATGAGCCGGTCCGCGACCGAGTCGAGCTGCTGCGCGGTCCCGGCCTGCGGCACGCAAATGCCGCCGTTGCAAAGCTCGGTGTAGCCGGCGACGGGGATCGCGCTCGGACCGGTGAGCGTCGAATTCGCTGAGTTCACGAAGTCGACGTGGAACTTCCAGAGGTTGAGGCTCGACGCGCTGCCGAGCGAAAGGAAGTAGTTCGGCGCCCCGGCCGGGGGCGGGTTCTTGCCGTCGAGGCTCGCCGGGAGGAGCCCGCCGTAGAGGTTCGAGAGGTGGAAGACTTGGGCGGACGCCGGTGTGCCCGCGAGCATCCTCGCGCGATCGAACGCCCAGGTCGTTGCCCCCGCGAAGGTGTTCCCGCTGAAGTCATTCGTCGACATGTAGTACGCATCCGGCCAGACCCCGAGCTTCGGGTAATCCGGGAAGAGGCTGCGTGGGAACGAGTAGCGGAAGTAGGTGCCGGTCGGATCGCCCGAGGTCGACACCGCGATGCATTCGAGGTAGGGAACTGAGCTTCCGTTCGCACCGAAAACCGCGAACTGCGTGATGACCCAGCGATCGGCGAGCTGGTCGTAGACGACGCTCGGATCGCCGTCGTTATCCGTTTCGCAGAGGCCGCCGAAGCCGGCGAAGAGCGTGTTGATGCTCGCCGGGCCGTAGATGACGGTGCCGGTCTTGCTGAACACGGCGAACGAGACGTTCACGGTCTGCACGAAATGGTTGGGACCGACAGCGCCGTTCGTGTCGGGTGGCGCGTACCGAACGGTGAAGCCCGCNAGGCCCTGGCCGATGCCCTCGAAGGACGAGGACACCGCGGGTGCCGCGGTGCTGACCGTAGATTGCACGGCGGTATCGGGCGAGCCGGCCACGACCCGGGGGAACCCGTGGAGCGGCCTCTCCTTTTTGTCCTTGAGCGGGTCGTCGGTTTTTGGCGGGATCGTCGCGAGCCGCGGCGAGACATCGTTCTTGGAGGACGGGATGACCGTCACCCCGTCCTTGTCTTTCGCGATCGCCGGGCCGGAAAGCGGAAGCGTGAGCGCGAGCGCGAGCAGGATGATCATGCCGGCCTTGAGCATTTCCCCTCTCTCCTCACCACGCAGCAGCGCGAGCGTAGGTCGGAGCAGGGTATGGCCTGCGGGCCGTCCTGTCAGCATGCGGCGCCCCGATTGTTTGGTAGGAATTCGAGCGCGCCTCGGTCTCGCTCTCGTCGCAAATTTTGGCCCGCCGCCGGATTGCTTGCGACAGGGGCCCCGCTGCCCGGACGGGGGCGCGGATGTCCCACGGCCGAAGCGGTGGATTCTCCCCTGAAAGTCCGACGTTGGGCGTAGGACCGACCGCTAACATCGCGTCCGAGTGAAGGGTCGTTTTCTCGGCTACGTGCTACTCGCTGCCTCCCTCGCCGCATGCGGCGGAGCGGGATCGGGTGGCTCGTCAACCACAGCTGATGCCTTTGCGCGCGCCTTGCAGGCGCAGACCGCCGGCAAGTACGACGAGGCCACCGTCGCGTACTACGAGGTCCTCGCGAAGGAACCAAAGAATAGCGCCGCTTTCTACAATCTCGGACTGATCGCGCAGCTGCAGAATCGCGCCGTCGCGGCGGAGGCCTACTACCGGCTGGCCCTCGAGCAGGATCCGAACAACGAGAAGGCGCTCTTCAACCTCGCGATCATTCGAGCGAACGTCGGCGCGACGCAGGAGGCGATCGATCTGTACCGCAGAGTGATCGCTCGACTCCCAAGCTACGCGGACGCGCACTACAACCTCGCCCTGCTGCTCCGCCAGATCGGGCAGACCGCGGAGGCGCAGCAAGAATTCGCAACGGCTCAGCGGCTCGACCCGAAGCTCGTCGCGCCCAGCGCATCCGCAACCCCCGCGCGGCCGGCGACACCAAGCCCGACCCGATGAGAGCGCTCCGGCCGGTGAGCGGCTCGGAGTTCTTCCTCGTCCGCTCCAGCGCGCTCCCGCAAGCGCTCCCGATCGAGCTCCCGGCAGTCGCGGTCGTCATCCCGGCGTATCGCGCGGCTCGCACGATCGCGAACGTGCTCGAGGGCGTCCCCTCGTTCGTGCGGCACATCGTCGTGGTCAACGACGGCAGTCCCGACGAGACCGCCGATGTGGTGCGGGGGACAGGCGATCCGCGTGTGGAACTCGTCGAGCACGAAACGAACCAGGGCGTGGGCGGCGCGGTGATGACCGGCTACAAGCGCGCGGTCGAGCTCGGCGCCGAGATCATCGCCAAGATGGACGCCGACGGTCAGATGGATCCCGACTACCTGGTGCAGCTCATTACGCCGATCGTCGTCGGCGAAGCCGACTACTGCAAAGGCAACCGCTTCCTGCATGAGCGTGAGCTCCGCGCGATGCCCGGCCGCCGGCGCTTCGGGAATGCCGGGCTGTCGTTCATGACGAAGCTCGCGTCGGGCTACTGGAGCGTCTTCGATCCCACCAACGGCTACACCGCGATACATGCGTCGCTCGTCGCGCTCCTCGCGACCGCGTCGGTGGCGAAGCGCTTCTTCTTCGAGTCGAGCATGTTGCTGAACCTGAGCCTCCTCCGCGCTGTGGTGCGCGACGTGTACATCCCCGCGCGCTACGGCGCGGGGAGCCACCTCTCAGAGTCGCGCGCCGCGGTCCAGTTCCCGTTCCAGCTCTTTCGCGGTTTCCTGCGCCGCGTTCGCCTTCAGTATTTCGTCCGCGATTTCACCGCCGCGTCCCTGTACATCGTCTTCGGACTGGTTCTCACGCTTTTTGGAACGGTCTGGGGTTTGTGGCACTTCCTGATCTCGGCGCAGTCCGGTGTGGTGGCGACGACGGGGACGGTGATGATCGCGGTGCTCCCGCTCATCGTCGGCGTCCAGCTGCTGCTGCAGGCGGTCACACTCGATATCCAGAGCGCGCCGACGACCCCGCTCCACGCGACCGTCACGCTCGTCAAGGGTGAGCATCCGCTGGATCGCTGAGCACCGGCGACACGTGGTGCTCGGCGCTCTCGTAGCGGTGCCGGCTTTCTTCACCGCGATCGCGCTCCTGCCCGAGCTGACGATCCCGGTCCCGAGCAACAACGACGACGCGACGCATTTCCTGCTCATCCAGCGCATGAGCGAGGCACTCGCGCGCGGCGAGAACCCGCTCGACTTCTGGGTGCCACAGGTGGAGCTCGGTTTCCCATGGCTCGTCTATTACCAGCCGCTGCCGGCGCTCGGCGTGGTGCTGCTTCATCGAGCATTCCTCGGCACCGTGGACCTGATCACGGCGTTCAACCTGGTCCGCTACCTGCTCCTCATCGGACTGCCGCTCACCGTCTTCTGGTCGCTCCGCCAGATGGGTGTGAGCCCGGCCGGTGCGGCCGTGGCTGCGGCGGCGTCCCCGCTTTTCTCAGGCGACTTCCGTTACGGCTTCGACTACGACAGCTACGTCTGGCGAGGGTTCGGGCTCTACACCCAGCTCGCCGCGATGCATCTTTCCTTTGTCGTCCTTGCGGTCGTCTGGAACACGCTGCGCTCGAAGGAGCGCAGCGCCCTGGTCTGGGGCTCTCTGGTGCTCACGGCCCTTGTGGTCACGCATCTGATCTATTCGTACATGATGGCCATCACCCTCGGGGTGCTCGTGGTCGCCGGCGCCGAATCCCGTCGGGACGTCATACGCAGGCTGCTGCGGTACGTGATGATCGGGATTCCCGCGGCGCTCGCGACGGCGTGGCTCTGGCTCCCGTTCCTCTCGCAGACCGCGTACGCCGGCGTGAGCCCGTATCTGCAGCGTGAGAAGTTCGACAGCTACGGCGCCCCCGCGATCCTCGGTTGGATCTTTGGCGGCGATCTCATGGATCACGGCCGTTTGCCGGTCATCACCGCGATGGTCGTCCTCGGGATTGTCGTGGCGGCGATCATGCGCACGCCGCTCGCGCGGAGCGCGCTCGCTCTCTTCGTCGTCTGGCTGGTCCTCTACTTCGGACGGCCGACCCTCGATGGTCTGGTATCGCTGCTCCCGATGCACGACAGCCTGCTCATCCATCGATTCATCGGCAGCGTCGAGCTCTTCGCGATCGTGCTCATCGGCATCGGCGCGGCTTGGTGCTTCGAACGAGTCGGTGCGGTCGAGTCGGCTCCGCGCTTCGCGCTCGCCGGCCTCGCGGCTCTCGTGCTGCTCGTCCCGGCGATGAGCGAGCGCGCCGCGTTCTACGGGCTCAACACGACGTGGATGCGCCAGACGGTCGACGCCATCGACCGCGACGTGGACGCTCGCACGATCCTCTCAGCGATCCGCGACCAGCCCGCCGGCCGGGTCTTCGCGGGGCTCCGCTCGACCGGATACGGGCCGCTCATGAACTTCGGTATCCCGTTCAATTCGGTGCGTTTCAGCGACCTGCTCGTCTTCAAGGCGATCCCGCTCGTCGCCGCGCCCTACGGAAGCGCGTCGCTGAACGCCGATCTCATCTGGGACTTCGCCGTCGACCGACCGGGGGACTATCAGCTGTTCAACGTTCGCTACGTCGTCGCTCTGGCGGCCACGCCGATGCCTGAGTTCCTGAGGCCGATCACGCGGACGGCGCGGTATGTCCTCTACGTCGCGCCGACCACCGGGTACGCGACGTACGGGGCGATCGTCGACCGTCAGAGCGTGAAGGAGCAGACCGGGCTGTTTGCGATCAACCGGCCATGGTTCAACGGCGCGGACAACGCCGCGCTCCGCTTCCACCGGTTTGACTACCCGGCCTCGACGGAACGAGCCGTGGCTGAAGGGTCCGCAAGCTGCTCGCGCCCGACCTACCCGTACGAGCGGATGCAGCCGAGCCGCCTCGATCTCTTGGTCGGCTGCCCCGACCGCTCCACGCTCGTCCTGAAGATCACATACCACCCGAACTGGCACGTCACCGTCGACGGCCGCGAGGTCGCGGCGTTCATGGTCTCGCCGAGCTTCATCGGCGTTGCGCTGGAGCCGGGGGATCACTTCGTCACCGCCGAGTACCGATCGACGCCGTCGAAGACGCCCCTCTTCATCGGCGGGGTGCTCATCATCCTCGCCGAGCTTGCGTACGTCTGGCGTGAGCGGCTGCGCCGGCTCCTGGCCGAGACTCGCGAGAGGGCCAGGACCAGCGGGCTGGGCCGGGTCGTCCGCAAGCGACTCCCGCAAATTCAGTAGCCCCCCCAACGACCTAGATGAGGATCCTCGCCACGCAGGAGACCGACTGGATCAGCCGCAACCCCATCATTCATCACCGGCTCTTGGAGTGGCTTTCGACCCACGGGTCCGAGGTCCGCGTGATCGATTACGACATCGACTGGGCGAAGAAGGCGGGCCCCATCCGCCAGGGTCGGGAAGAATTCCCCGGCATCCACAAGTACTACGCGGACGCGCGAATCCGCCTCGTGCGCCCCGCGATGCTCCGGCTGCCGCTCATCGCGCGGCTGTCCTGGCTCTTCGGGAACTGGCGCGAGCTGCGGGCGATCTTTCGCGATGCGACGCCTGACGTCGTCATCGCGTACGGAATTTCGAATGCCCTGCTGACCCTCGGCTTCTGCCGCGCTCGCCGCAGATCATTCGTCTACCACGTCATGGACGCGCTGCACACCCACGCCGATTCGGCTCCGGTCCGTTTGGTCGCGCGGACGATCGAGGCATTGACGATGCGCCATGCCGACCGCGTGGTCGTCGTAAGCAAAGGCCTCGGCCGCTACGCGGTCGCGATGGGAGCGCCCGCTGACCGAGTGGACGTGGTCCCGATCGGCGTCCGCAAGATCCCCGCGGACCCCGAGCTAGGCGCGCGCGCCCGAACACTCCTCGGAGTCGGCGAAGAGGACGTGATGCTCATTTTCGTCGGCTGGCAGTACCCGTTCTCCGGGCTTCGCGAGCTCGTCCAGGACTTCGCGCGACGCGGAGCGGAAGTCCCGTGGCTCCGGCTGGTCATCGTCGGCAGCGGCGAGCTCTACGGCGAGCTGCAGCGGATCCGTTCCGCGAGCGGACTCGAACGGCAAGTCATCATGACCGGCCAGCGACCGGTCGACGAGGTCGGTGGTCTTATCGAGGGAGCGGACTTCGGGCTCCTACCGGCCTACCGCAACGAGACGATGGAGCACCTCGTCCCCACGAAGGTCGTCGAGTACATGGAGCATGGAAAGCCCGTCGTCGCCACGCGCTTGCCCGGGCTCGAGGCCGAGTTCGGCGCGCTTCCCGGGATCCTCTACATCGACCGGCCGGAAGAGACGATCGATCGGATCAAGGCGCTTGGCGCGAACGGCGCTTCGGCCGCGATCCGCCGAGCCGCGCGTCAGCTGGGGGAGACCTCCAGAGCGGCGATCCAGCAGGGCGATGACTGGGACACGGTCACGCTGAATTTCCAGTCGATCCTTCGGTCTGAGGCCGCCAAGCGGCCGGGGTCGTAGGGCTCAGTCGCCGGCGGCCGCCGGCACGCGGTGGTCGAGCCCGGCAAGCGCGAGCAGATTGCCGACGCCGGCTACGTCCAACGTCACATCGCCGGATGAGTACTCGGTCGTGCGCGCCGAGGTCACGCGACCGCTGAGCTCGGGGAGGATCGGACGGATGACGTAGTAATCACCACGCTCGATCGTCCGGAAGACCTCCTCCTCCGAGATCAGGATCTCGTGAACCTTTTCTCCGGGTCGCACGCCGATGATCTCGATCTTGATCTTGCGGTCGCCGACCAACGCCTTCGCGACGTCCATGACGTAGGCCGAGGGGACGCGCGGGATGAACGTGTCGCCCCGCTCGCCGGTCACAAGCGCCGCGAAGATCGTGTCGACCGCCTTGTCCAGGGTGAGCAGGAACCGGGTCATCTGTTCCAGCGTCACCGTCACCGGGCCGCCGGCGCTGATCTGTTCGAGGAACAGCGGTACGACCGACCCTCGCGACGAGATCACGTTCCCATAGCGCACGCANAGGAACTTCGCGCGGTGCCCGAGGTTCCCGTTGATGAAGATGCGCTCCTGGAGCGCCTTGGTCATGCCCATCACGTTGACCGGCTTGCATGCCTTGTCGGTCGACACCGCGAGCGCGACCTCGACGCTCGTCCCCTCGCTCAGGATCGCGCGGACGACGTTCCCGGCTCCGAGGACGTTGGTCTTGACGGCCTCGATGGGCTCGTACTCGCACGAGGGGACCTGCTTGAGCGCGGCGGCGTGAAACACGATGTTGGCGTCGCGGACCGCGCTGGAGATCGACTCGTAGTCGCGGACGTCCCCGATCTTGAACTCCAGGACGCGCTTGTAGTCGCGGAACGCGGCATCTTCAGTCGGTGCTTTCAGGCGGCTCCACTCGGCACGCATCTCGTGCTGCTTGGCCTCGTCCCGGGAGAACACCACGACCTTCGTGGGCCTCCCGAGCTCGCCCGACATCAAGCGCCGCACGAGCGCCCGCCCGAGCGAACCCGTGCCTCCTGTCACCAGAACGCGCTTACCGTCCAGCATTCACTTTCCTCTCGTAGAGCCTCGATTCTTCGGCGAGCTCGGACAGCATGTCATTCCAGTTCGGTCGCTCAAGCCCGGTCCGCGACCAGAAGCGATCCGAGTTGAGACTGCGATCCGAGACGATCGTCTGGTCCGGCTCCACGGTGGTGGCGGTCCCGAACACCTCATTGAGAGCGATGAGCAGCTCATATTTGGAGATCGGCGGTCCGGAGAGGTGAAAAATGCCCTCCACGCTCTGGCTCGCCTGGGCGAGCCTCGCGACGACACGAGCCAGGAAGTTCGTCGTGACCCCACTCCAGATCACCTTCGCGTAACCCGGGATGCGGGTTCCGGCGCGACCAAGGAACCACTCCAAGAGTCCCGTCATGTTCTCGAGCTCACGGCCGATGATCGACGTTCGGAGCGTGAGCACGCCCGCACCCTCGACCTCGCCGAGGAGCTTGGAGCGCCCGTAGAGGTCGATCGGGTCTGGCGTGTCGTCCTCGGTGTACTCGCCGCGCCGGCCGGAGAAGACGCAGTCGGTGCTGAAGTGGATGAGCCGCGCGTGCGAGGCGGTGCAGAGCGCCGCGAGCCGATGCGGGAACAGCGAGTTGACGGTGATGCTCAGCACCGGGTCTTGCGCGGCGGCGCGCTGCTTCACGATGCCGATTGCGTTTACCACCACGTCCGGCCGCGCGATCTCGAGAGCCCCGGCGACCGAGTCGAACGTCAGCGCGTCCACTCCGCCGATCGGTCGCGTCGAACCGTAGATCTCCGTGAGCTCGGTGCTGCCGGACCTGAAGGTGGCCGACACGTCGAACTCCCCGGAGAGGACCTGGCAGAGCTTATGGCCAAGCATTCCGGAGCCGCCGAGGACCAAGAGGCGCAGGCCGTCGCGGCGCGAGGGGCGGGGTCGCGCGATCAGTGGATCGTGCCCTTCTCGACTAGCCCGCGGTTGTGCATGTACAGCGCGGCCTGAGTGCGGTCGGTGAGCTCGAGCTTGCTGAAGATGTTCGAGATGTGCGTCTTCACGGTGCGCTCGCTGATGCCGAGCGCCGCCGCGATCTCCTTGTTCGCGCGACCGCTCGCGATGAGCTTCAACACCTCGCGCTCGCGCGTCGTCAGATCGCTGTAGCCCTCGTCGTCACCCGCGGGACGATCGCCGACACGCAGCCGCCCGAACTCGTCAAGCACGCGTCGCGCGACCGACGGGTAGATCAGCGAGAAGCCGTCGGCGACCGTGCGGATCGCGTTCGTGAGCTGGCTGCCGGTGACCTCCTTCAGGAGGTAGCCCGAGGCGCCCGCGCGGATCGAGCTGAAGACGAGGTCGTCCTCGTCGTAGTTGGTGAGCACGATGACCCGCGACGACGGCACCGAGTTGCGGACGCGTCGCGTCGCCGTGACGCCGTCCCAGTCGCCCATCTTGATGTCCATCAAGATCACGTCCGGCAGGAGCTCCTGCGCGACCGCGAGCGCCTCGTGCCCGTCGCCAGCCTCGCCGACGACCTCGATCTCGGGCTCGGTTTCGAGGATCGACCGCAGACCGCTCCGTACGAGGGCGTGGTCGTCCGCGATGAGCACGCGAATCTTGCGGGTCGGGGGCTGCGGGGCAGGGCTCCCCAAGTTCGTCATCGGCCGAAGAGCCTTCCGAGGAAGCTCGCCTTCTCGCTTCGTTCGATGTCCTCGATCGCGCCACGCTGCTCGGTGTCCTCGACGGTGTCCGCCCATGAGGGAGTCGCCTCGTCGGCGGTGCCTCGGTAGGGGATCGAGGCGCGGACGATCGTCCCGCGGCCCGGTTCGCTCCGCACCACCAGCTGTCCGCCCACGCCTTCGGCGCGCTCGCGCATCCCGACGATGCCGTAGTGGCCGCGCTCCTCGGCGGTCGAGAGCTCGTTCGAATCGAAGCCCTTCCCGTCGTCCTCGATGGTCGCCACGACCTGCTCGTCGTCGTAACGCAGCACGACCTTCGCGTTCGTCGCGCCGGCGTGCTGGCCCACATTACGCAACCCCTCGCCGACGATGCGGATGACGGCGCGCTCGACGAAGGGCTCGAGCTCGCGCTCGGCGCCTGTCTCCTCGAAGTCGACGTGCAGGCCGCTCTGCCGGCGCAGATCGTCGACGAGTCGGGCGACCGTGACCGGGAGATTCAGACCGCCGGCCTCCTCCGTCTGGCGCAGCGCCGCCATGTACTGACGGACGTCGGAAAGCGTCGCCCGCGCGTCGCGCGCGGCCTTCGCCAGCTGCGGCGCGAGCACGGATGGATCGCGGTCGAGTGCGCGCTGGCAGCCCTCGAGCGCGAGGACCACGCCCGTGAGCTCCTGAGCGAGCCCGTCATGCAGCTCCTGCGCGATCCGGCGCCGTTCGGTGCTCGCGGTCCGCTGCATCAGATCCGACGATGCCGACTTCTGCAGCATCCCCGAGAGGTAGTCGCCGAGCGTCGCCGCGAATTCGGCCTCCGCCGTCGTATAGGGCGTGGTCGCCCGCCCCATGACCAGGACACCGAGCACCACGCCGGTGTGCGCGCCTCCGATTGGCGCCAGGAGGAACCGCGTAGAGCTCGGTGCCGCCCAGTCGGGCCGGTCCTCGGACATCCCGTACTCCGCGGTCGCGGTGCGCCGCTCACGCAGGACCTGCGCGAGGACGGTGTCCGTGCCGGCGGTCGAGAGGTCGGACGGGATGACGTCCCCGTAGCCCGTCGATGCACGAAGGTGCAGGTGATGTTCCTCCGCCTGCCAGACGCCGACGGCGTCGTGGCGCAGATTGTCCGCAAGCATGGCGACAGCGCTCTCGAGGTCGCTCTGCGGATCGATGCCGAGCGTCGCGAAGCGGGAGAGCTCGTACAGGACGAGCGCTTGACGGCGGTCCTCTTCGGCGCGCTGGAACTCTTCGGCGGTGAGCAAGGCTGCGGCGATATCGGACGCGACTTGCGCGAGCGAATCCACATGCGCCTGCCCATAGCGTTCCTGCGCAGCGCGGTGCTTGACGTTCACGACACCGAGCGTCCGCCCACCGGCGCGCAGCGGCGCGATCATTGATTCGCTCGCGGTCGGGTCGGATCCGCCCTGGACGCGGCCCGAGAGCAGGATCGGCGTACCGGTCTGCGCCACTCTCCCCGAGATGCCCTCGCCGATCTTCTTGCGATCCTGCTTCGCGGCCTCGGAGAGACCACGTGAGCTGCGCACGGAGAGCTCGCCCTGCGCGTTGGCGAGCATGATCGAAACGCCGTCGGCGCCGAAGACTTCGGCGAGCTGCGCGGTCGCGCGCTCCANAAGCTGATCGGGGTCGCGCTCGCGACGGATGATCGCCTGCAGATCGCGCGACGCTTTGAGCTTCGCCTCGGCGTCGTGCTGCTGCCGCTGNGCGCGCCAGAGCGCGTTCGCCTCGGCCAGTTCGAGGCCGACGAGCTCGGCCACGCGGCCGAGTCCCGCGACATCCTCCGGTGAGAAGACGCGGCCCACGAGCATCGCCGCAAGGCCGCCGACGAGCTGGTCCTTCCAGACCACCGGCGACACCGCAAGCGTGTCCGCGAGCCGCCCGTCGGCGAGCGCGAGCGTGACGCCGCTCGTCGCTTGATCGGTCACGCGCTCGGTCATCGCCTTCGCCAGCATCACCGCGGCAAGGCCGTCGCTCCACTTGGTGTCGATCGGAAGGTTATGGGCGACGTACGTGACGTAGCCGTCGCCTCTCATCTGCAGAACGACCGCGATCGCGTCAGCGCGCGCGAGCTTTGCGAGATAGGACATCCGCGCTGACCAGAAGTCGGCGTCCAGGCGAAGAGTCACGCGGGCCTACTTACGCGACGCCGGCGCCGGCCTCGCCCTCGATACGGAGCTCCAAGGTTGTGCCGGCGCTGCGCTGCTTCGCGAAGCGCGGCTGCTCGAGCGTGGCGACCGCTGACCAGAGCTCGTCTACGGACATGGGAACGCGCAGTCCGAGCGCGAGCGTCGCGACGCCTCCCCTGAAGTCACGCACGTAGAGCGTACGGACCTGCGCCAGCGACTGAATGCGGCGCTCGATCTC
>JGI25382J43887_10000479_pt1 | contig 13515 bp, 20 predicted proteins | sample GraSoi013_1_40cm_3_FD_43887 | JGI IMG/M metagenome (IMG submission 43887) | reverse complement strand
TCATCGGAAGAAGGAGAATCATATAGAAAAGCTATGTTTGCTGCATTAAACTTTGCATGGAGTAACCGACAGATGATTACTCACTGGACAAGAAAGGCCTTCGAAAGGGTTTTCAAGCAAACTGAATCTGATCTTGATATGAAACTAATCTATGATGTGGCGCACAATATAGCAAAGATAGAAAAGCACAATATAGATGGTCATCTAAAATCAGTAGTTGTTCATAGAAAAGGAGCAACAAGAGCCTTCCCAAAAGGTAGAGAAGAAATACCGCAAAAGTATAGAGACATAGGACAACCTGTTTTCATACCAGGATCGATGGGAACTGCTAGCTGGATTCTTTTGGGAAAACCGGGCTCGATGGATCTAAGCTTTGGTTCTACAGCTCATGGTGCAGGCAGAATGATGTCCAGATCAGCAGCAAGACGTAGCTTCACTGAAAACCAAGTACAAAAATCCTTAGATGATAAAGGAATTTTCATCAAAGCTCTTACAAGGGAAGGAGTGGTAGAAGAAACACCAGAGGCATATAAGAACGTGGACGCTGTAGCCAACGTTTCGCATGATCTTGGAATCGCAACAAAAGTGGTTAGGCTTGTACCTATTGGAGTAATCAAGGGATGACCGAAGAAGATAAGGAATTAGAGCTTTTGAAGGCAAAAAGACTACGTGAGATGCAAAAAAACCTCTCTCAAAGACAAAGATCTGAGGAACCAAAGGAAATCCCTGTGACAACATCTCCAAGAGAAATGGTCGTTAAACAACTGGGGCACAGAGGTCTTGAAGTCCTCGAAAATGCAGAGGCCCAATTTCCAGAAGAGACTAGACTTGTAACAGCAAAACTTGCAGAGCTTATTCAAGCAGGCGAGATTACTGAAATAATTGACGGTGGTAAATTATTGACGCTTTTTCGTTCTTTAGGAATTAGAGTACGCGTACAAACTACCATAAATGTTGAACAAGATGGAAAGTTGGTATCTTGGTCTGATAAAATAAAGGGAGTTCGGAACACAGAATCCCAAGAGACCACCACTGATGAGAATCCCTAACAAGTATATTAAGTAGACAAGCAAATTTTTTCTGGTGCAATTAGATAACAGTAAGATGAAATCTCGTCTGACTATAATTTGTAATGAGGGCCATATTTATGAATGGTAGGTCAACTATTCTTGAAATTGCAACAACCAAATACGAAACTGATAGAGAACTTGTTTCCTCCGCTATGGATAGCCTGCAAACCCTTTGTGGTGTGAAAGATGGTTTTCTAATTAGTAATCCCATGGAAAGGTTTGGTTGGGCATTTTTTAAGATACTAGTGAAAACTGAGTTATTGTCTGCCATTCAACTGAAGCTTGGAGATCAAATTACACGTTCCAAAGGAAAAAAACCGGAGGAAAAATTTGTAAAATTCATGACGAATTTCTTTGAATACAAAAATGTGAAAGTAAAAGTGAAGCTGATAGAAGACTAAACTCTTCTTCCTCTTTTTCCGCCTTTCTTTCTAGTCGTATCATGTGGAATAGGAGTTACATCATCAATTCTTCCTATCTTAAAACCTCCTCTAGCTAATGCTCTGATTGCAGCTTGTGCTCCAGGTCCTGGAACTCTTGAACCTACTCCTCCGACGGCTCTTACTCTTATGTGAAGCCCAGTGAAACCCTTGTCATGAGCAGCTTCAACTACTGCAGCAGTTGACTTCATAGCTGCATAGGGAGAAGATTCGTATCTATCAGCATTAACATGCCTTCCTCCAGAACTGATTGAAACAGTTTCGGCTCCTGACAAGTCAGTTATGTGAACAATAGTATTGTTATAACTGCTGTAAATGTGAGCTACGCCCCATTTTTCCTTAGTTTCCTGTTCAGACAACAGTTCAAAACTCTTTGACGGGTTTAAAAAACATTAGGATCTAAGATGAATCCAACCACACTTTCTTACAANTCTCTCTTTGCTTCCCTCTAAACGCACAACTTTTGTACCACTTGTAACATAACCTATCTCATATAGCTGTGTCTTAGACCTTTTCGCAAGATTCCTTACTTTTTGCAAATTTTTAGGTGGTACTGTAGCAACTATTTCGTATTCTTCCCCACCACAAAAGACAATATTGTATAGATCCATTTTATTTTTCTTTGCAAAACTAACTACATCATCCTCTATGGGAGGATTAGTTATTACAAATCGTTTCTGGCTTTGTTTATTCATGTCATTGAGTGTTATGGAAAGCCCATCGCTTGAATCCATAGAGGACGAAAAATATTTTGCCGCTTTTAAGCCAAATTCTAGCCTNGGAGTTGGCTTGAAAACCTTTTCTTTACATTTCTTTGTGAATTGGGCATTAGCAGATGTCTTACCTGCTATGATTTTCAGACCTGCAGAACTATAACCAAAAGGGCCCGATGTCACAATAATATCTCCTACTTTTGCGCCTCCCCTACGGGGCATCTTTTTTCCTACTCCAAACATAGAGACATCGATGATAATTTCCTTACCTTCATTTACATCGCCACCGACTATCTGCACTCCAAATTCTCTAGATGATCGTGCAAAACCTTCTGCCAATTCGCTTACTTGATGTCGGCTGAGTCCTCNAGGTATTGCTAAGGCGATTGTCGCATAGCGGGGTTTGATTCCTTTACAGGAAAAGTCACTTACACACGCTGCTAGACTTTTTCTAGATATTTCTTGTAATCTCATACCTAGTGGGACATCCGTACTTTGAACTAGCATGTCAGATTTTACGGCAAAGCTGGTGTCGGCTAGGTTGAGTATTTCTAAATCTTCAGCGNCAAATCTAGATTTCTTTCCAANCCGTCGTTGAAACAGCTTAATGATTTCTACTTCGTCTGGCCTCTTCATAGCTTTGCTTAACCAATTTAGAAACTTGTTTCTCAATAGACTTTACTTTATTCAAACTGTTAGATTCTGCTGATATTCTTACGATATGTTCAGTATTTGATTGTCTGACAAGTGCCCAACTGTCTTCATCTATTAGACATTTTATACCATCTATTGTTATTATCTCACTAAATTGCTTTTTCATTTTTTTCGACAAACTCCCTATTGTTTTTTTATGAAATCGAGTGTCAACATTCATCTTAGTTCGTAGTTGGAAATATCCCCCCATGAATCGTACCATGTCCGTAAATTGCTTAGTTCCTATCATTGATGCTATGAGGCCACTTGTAAGCAAACCATCTCTGCACATGTTAAATTTTGGTAAAATGAATCCTGCACTACTCCCCTCTCCCCCAGCTTGAGAGTTTGTNTTTATCATTAAATCCACAACGTTGGNTTCTCCAACTTTTGATCTCTTGGTCTGCCCTCCCTCTTCTCTGATAAATTTCTCAATTGAAACACTAGTGTCTATGCTAAGGACAAATTTTTTGTATCGCATTTCAAGAGCCTTTGCAATTCCTAAACCTAAAGTTACGTCAGGAGCTTGTTTTTTACCGTCCTTTACCACTACAAGCCTATCTCCATCTAAATCAAAAGCAAATCCAATGTCAGATCTTTTTGAAGCGTGTACTAGATCTAGCAATTTGTCGTATGTTGGATCAGGCCCACGAGAAGATTTACCAGGTTTTTCGTTTATTGCTTTGACATTACATCTTAATCTTTTGAGCAACTGTGGTGCTACTTTAAAGGCAGCACCCCCTCCTACATCGATGACAATTCTTGGTGCTCCTTTCACATTTCCAATTAAATCCACTGCCTTGTCTATGTAATCTGAATCAGCTTCTAACTCAGTACCAATTTTCTCTTTTGAAAAAGGTTTTTCTTTAATCATATATTCTAGTTCTGATTCGTTAATACCTCTACCATCTACAATGAACTTCAGTCCATTCCATTCCAACGGATTATGAGACGATGTTATGATCAGACCGGCACCGTACTTTCTTGATTCTTTGAATACTACTGGTGTAGGCGCTATTCCTAAATTGTAAACCATAACGCCTCTCTCCATCAAAGAAGCGACTGCCATGTTAGACAGAACACTACTTGACGGTCTAGTATCGCACGCTACAACACATTTTTTTGATTTGATGAGACGTGAAAAATTTCTACAATAGTAAACGATGTCATTGAGATTAAGATCATTTCCAAAAATTCCGCGAACTCCAGAAATTGATACCTTCAACGAGTCCAAAGCACAAAGGCTTTTTATAAACTCTGATGACATTGCGAACCAATGCCTCGATAGCTCAGCCTGGTAGAGCGAACGCCTCGTAAGCGTTAGGCCGCGGGATCGAATCCCGCTCGAGGCTTATCTTAAATTACATATCTACAAAATAGTTTCAACAATCTATACATAATAAAATCTACTGAGATTCAGAATCTTTTGTTATTATCATTTGTTCATCAAGAGTTTCTATATCAAGTTCAAGTTCTTTTGCCAGTCCCTTCCACCACGCAGAAATTTCTGTCACGTCTACTCCCCTCTGTCATAAACCTATCCACACCTTTATAGATCTGTCGGTTATTTCATAACTCTCAATATAAAATCAATTAGTGAAATTAGATTTTGGAAGATAATGCCTAACTAAAATTACAGAATTTATTAAATTTCCACTCTCTAAGACATTGTAGTTTTTACGTTTTGAAAAATTGATCTGAAATATAGAAAAAGAATACCACTGTTTATAGTTCTAACCCGAACGAGTCTGCAAGACTCTGGAATTTCTCATATGATTCTAAGTATTGCTTACCCTTTGGAGTGATAACAAAGGTATTCTTGCCATCAAATTCGATCTTGTTTATCAGACCGGCTCCAGTGAGGTTTTCTACAAATTTTGAAAGTCTTGAATGCGATAAATTAGCCTTTGTTAAAAGTGCTGTTACATTAATTCCACTAGCACCGCTTTCCTCAGTGACAGTAAGTAAATCCTTTACTATCTGCATACTGGTTCTATATGTAACCATCTTCAATCAATATATTGGCTGGTGATATAAGGGTATTACTCCCTATTGTTCTCATACAGACAGAGCATTGAACGATCATTTAGAAGGGATTTTATGGCTTTTTAGTATCTAAATAATGTTGGATTTTTCTTGTGTAGAAGGATGTTCTAAATGCTGTGTGGAAAGAGAGTATTACCCAAAAATGGAATTTGGTAAAGTAGGGGTGTTAATATTACCCGAGGAAACAGATGGAGTCAAACTTCTAGCAGAAAAACATCACATCAAAATCACTATTCTACCTAGGATTGGCACGTCATACAAGAAATCTGGCGAACCTGATCAGACCCTTGCCTATCAGCTAATGGGAATAGAACCCAATGGTAACACATGCCCGTTTCTTGATACAGAAAGCAAAGAACGATCTCCTCACGGAGGATATAGGTGTAAAATATATGAAGACAGACCACTTGCCTGCCGCGCATATCCTGTAATTGAAAGTTCTCCGGTTACCCTAGATACAAAATGCAAATTTTGTGAAACTTGTAGTATTCCTTCTGGCAACATAAACTCTGAGCTAGAATCTTTACTTGAAATCAAAGTAAAAATGAAAACTAACGTTCCATACATATGGAGATATGCTACGGGCATCGGTGACAAGCAAAATAAAGATCAGATAAAGACTGGCTGGTTCTTAGTTTGATTTATTGACTCTATCATGAGTACCTGGGTAATACTCAGAAATTTTTTTCGAGTAACACTTACTACATAAAAGACCTTTTACATTCCAAGTTTCCATTGGATGATATACATGATCTAAAGGTCTGCTACATAAAGAGCATGTTTGTGTTTCTCCCAAGTTAATCAAATTCGTTGTTTTTCGTTATAAAAAGCATGTTAAATACTAGCGGATATACAATAAGGCCGCGGTAGAATGGATGGCTAGATGCGGACCTCCTGCAAGAGACCTATCGGTCACCCTTCTGCCGCAAATCTAAATTGAAATTCTAAAAAAGATCTTGCACTAATGTTTGAATACTGTCTATTTCGTCTTCCTCATGTTTTATCTTCTTCTCAATAACGCGGATCATGGAATCTTGCCATACATGATGTGAGAAAAAGTTGTGGTATGTATTTGCTGCTAACATTTCATCATCTACCACCGTATCTTCTAGAAATTTTGTCACAACTGTATCGGTAAGTTTCAGAATTCTTTGATTTAATTTAATACTCTTGAATATTGGTTCTAATTTTGAGATATCCTCCTTGAAATCGTCGTGTGTAAGTAAAATCTTTTCATGAAGGATCTTGAAATAAACAGCAACAAAGAATAGAGTAGCATATCTCTTAGTCTTATGACCTCCTTTCTTACCATAGTTCAATACTATCTTGGCATATTCTTTCACAAGATATGGATATAGAAGAAGCCTGTAATCATCTTTCAATTTCTCATTGAATACTTCATCATACTTACTTCCCCTTGGTAGAAACTGAGCTGGTGAACTATATGCTTCTGTAGGCCGTTGCTCTATTCCAGCAACAAATGCTTGAATTGCGTCTTTTGCTACTATTGCTTTTTTGTGATTATCTGGCAAGTACCTGTTGTATAGCTGTTCACCTACAAACTCGCTTTGTTGGGATTTTGTTTTACTATCAAATGAGCCTCCTTGAATCTCATAAAAATAATGAAGATTTTCCATCTGAGATTTGATAGATTTATGAAAATCCATTAAAGACACCAGATCTTTTCCTCTTACCGCATTCTGTGAATTTCTGTACTTTGTAATGTTATTTTGGTCAAGCTCATCTGCAGCCTTGATGATTGTTACCGTTATGCTTCCATCCAGATTATGTGTACGTTTAGCGTGATCCAGTACTGAGTTTGACGTCTGTGCACCATTGACTATCTGAGGCGAATATAGCATTATGGAGCTATCCTCTAATTCCTCAAAATCACTTACTACAATCGTTATTCCGTTATTGTAATAGAAAAACTTGTGTGGTAATTCTTGCAAAGTTTCTCGTAGTCCCTTGTTTACCGTTGTCTTGAATTGCATCCACTGTCTAATGTTGGATTCAAAAACATAATCCCTATTCTTGGTGACAAAATTCGTAAGTTCTCTCAGCTTTAGAATCCCAAGTAATGTGTTTTGATACCTAAGTTTACATTCTAATCTAATTGATGCCTTTTTACCAGCAGCTGGTTTCTTTATTCTATCCCAGAGTTTTTGTATGATTACATCTATATCATATACTTCAATAGAGTCATAATCGTCATTTTCTACTTTTTGGTCGGTAACATACACACATTCAATTTTAAGATTTTTTTCCAAAATTTGAGTAACTAAATAAGCAAGTTCTGGACGCATTTTTGAAATATCTTTACTTGGAAGTCTCTTGACATCTTCTTTGAACTTTGTTATAGCTTCGATAGAATGGGAGCTCCCATACTTGGATTGAAAAAGATAGATTTTACCCTCCGAAAAGTCTACTGGTAGATAAGCATCGATTCCTAGATCATTCGGTCCATCAATTATTGCATCAGTTGCGTCATCTTCTGTTGCCTCAAACACTCGCGTCAATACCCATTGCAAAAAATTATGTCCTTTCTCAATTTCATTCTGAGCACTTTCTACATATTCTCTAATGCTGACTCTGATATTTTCGGCGAATCCTTCTAGGGGCTGACCATTAGAATTCTGTTGAAAAAAAGGTCTAGCGCCTGGTATATACTCTAATAATCCATTGCTTCTTTCTGCCAAGTTGATTTGATTACATGTCGGTCTTTTAGAAAAGTTGGTTATTATGATATAATCAAGGTGAGGAAGGGATTTGAACCCCTATAAATTCGCTCTGCAGGCGAACGCATAACCACTCTGCCACCTCACCGTAATCAAAAAAGTTTCCAATGCGCAATTAAATGTTTTAGATCAGAATTTTGCAAACTGCTTTGCAGCCAATCTAACATCCTCTGCTTTGATCGTTTTTCTACCTGCATGAACTGACATTTCCACCGTGCTTTTTGCAATCGAGCCTCCTATCTCTTCCAATATTCTTCGTAACTCATTGGCAGATTCATCACTTACGCGTTCAGCGCCAGCCTTTTTCAAAATCCTATACATCACAGAAAGACCGAATTCAGATGTTGTCATATTCTAATTTTAAGAGCCCATCATAAAAGACTTTGAGTAGAAAAAAAGCTATGCAAGGATCGATTTATACACACTATTTTGTGGTTAAAGTATGATCTATTATGAGTTGGCTTACTGATGTCCACATTCATCTGTCTGATAACGAATTTGCATCAGACACGCATCATATACTAGTTGCCATGGACAAGATGAAAATAAGGGCGTGCTGCGTTTCGGTAGACTATACAAGCTCAATGTCAACGCTTGAATTGAGTAAAAAAAGCCCATTAGTTCTACCATTTGTTGGTCTTCATCCAGAAAAGGCAAATGATGATCTAGAACCAATGACGAAATTCATTGAAAACAACGCAAAACGAATTTCTGGAATAGGTGAAATTGGACTTGATAGAACATACGTTTCCGATAATATCTGTTTTAATAGACAGCTTTTCGTTTTCGACAAAATGCTTTCACAAGCTGAGAAATTAGATAAACCAGTATCTATTCATTCAAGGAAAACACTTGATGAAATATTCCATATACTCACATCATATTCTCTTAAAGGAGTTTTATTTCACTGGTTTGCGGGAAACAAAAAGCAACTGAATAAAGCAATGGATCTAGGCTGCTTTGTTTCTTATGGTCCAGCAATGATTTACTCCCATGATAAACAGGTTCTTCTATCTCAGACCGATCTTAGCAAAATCTTACTAGAGACTGATGGCCCTGTGAGATTTTCAAAATGCTTTGGACTGAAGACCACGCAGATAACTTTTCTTCCCAGCGTTCTCTTTTCTGTATCTAATGTACTCCACAAACCTTATGATGAAATGTTGGCCATTACAGAAGCGAACTCAAATTCGTATCTAGGCGTATAGGTATAAAAAACCCCTTCACCATTCGAGAATGTGAATAGAATCAGACGAATTTCCACAGAACTATTNGCTGCTCATCGGAAGGAATTTGGTACTGATTTTCATGACAACAAAAAGATATTAAATGAAGTAGCAATAATTAGATCTAAGGGGCTCAAAAACGAAATAGCAGGTTACATAACTTCGTATCTGCGAAGAGAACTAGAAGAACAAAAAGAAAAAGAATCAGAAGCTGCAACACAAACCAAACCTATCAACGAAACTGAAATGGAAGAGCAAATACTAAACTAACTTTCACTACATCTTAAATCAAAAATTCCATATAAAACAGGCTTTTGTTTTACGGTATGATAACAATCAAATTTCTTGGAGGAGCAAAAAAATCATTTTCACGTGACAGTCTGACCATTGAAAGCGATCCCATGTCGGTGTCCGACCTTCTTAACTATCTTCAGAAAATCCTTCCTAGGAATCCTACTTTTGACATGAAAAATATTCTTGTTGCGGTAAATGGAGTAGATTCTTCTGCATTACAAGGCCAGAACACAAATCTTAAGGACGGAGATATAATAACCATAATTCCACTAGTACATGGAGGCGGATTGAATAGAAAACGGTATGTCATTGTTAACACAAACGTGGAACTAATAAAATTGAAAAAAACTGAGGACGATCCAGTCACATTTCTTGAAGTTTTACGTGGTAAATATCCAAACTTAGTAATACAAGGCATTCAATCTAATTACATCCTTGATCTCAAACATGTGAAAAAGGTTCTTACTTTATCGCTTGCAGCCGAAAAAGCCGGAGAATTACTGTCTAATAAAATGGAGACTGATATTATAATGAGATTTGCATGTACAAGACAGATAAGTGATGCTATTACTAAAGTAGGTTTACAAAAAGGCATAGATTACGTACTAGTAATAGTTGGAAAAAGATCCTCAATAGATAAGTTATTCAGAGAAATCAAGCACATGCTGATAATTCACTGGACTTTTGCGAATAATGCTAAGTTTATCCAACAGGAATTTTCAATAACTAGAAAAGAGCTTGATTCTATCATATCTACAACTCCTCTTGAGGATGTCTTGGCTGAAAGGTCAGCAGTTTTATTCCGTTAAATCGCGTTTCATTTTTAATGTACTTACTATGTCATTTTCTTTGAGCACAGATGTGCCAGTAGTTCCACCAAGAATCTCTACAATTACATTCCAATCGAATTTTTCTAGTGATACCTTATTTTGAATATTTTTTGCAATAGAATCTATTACTTCCTTAGATGACAAGTCTGAACCTCTCTTTTCAATGGTTATTCTGTAGGTGTCATTGGGGTTCATTATATTGATATGATTTTGTACAGAACTTGCTATACTCTCAATAGTTGTTTTAGTAGTCTCTTGAATTGGTATGAACCGACGACAAAATCTAATACACCACGGTTCATCAAGAATTTTCTTTTTAATTTCATTTACAACAGCAAGCGGATCAAGTATAGTAGTTATGGTAATAATTCCTGAAAAAGAAGAAATCTCTATCATGGGTGAAATGTCTCCTAAATTGTAGAGGATTTTTAAGATCTCATTGGAAGCTTCCTCTTCAAGATGACGATTACATGTAACGATTAGATTCACAATATGCTCATTAACTCCTTCTCTTTTACTTTGCCCTCTCGTATTATCTCTAATTTGTTATCAATAACTTCTACAATGGTAGATTCTGCAGAATCAGAAATCTTTCCACCATCCAGGAGAACATCGTAGCCAGAAATTTTGCTGGGTATTTCACTTGAATCTTTGAAGGGCGGAAGACCTGAAAGATTTGCACTAGTTCCAACGAGTAGCTTGCATTCCTTAAGAAGTGACAATAAACAGGAGTGATTGGGAACCCGTACCGCAATTTTGCCTTTTAGATTTAATGAATTTGCAATTTCTCTTTTCTTTACCTTTAGAATCAATGTCACTGCTCCCGGCCAGAATTTGTTTGCTATTTTTTCTGACAATTCATCAAAAAAGGCGATCTTTTCGATCTCTTCTTTAGAATAACCAAGAACTGGAAGTAGTTTTGTTTTCTCTCTCCCTTTTATCTTGTATATTGTTTTGACTGCCTCATGATTATATGGATCGCATCCTATGCCGTACACAGTATCAGTAGGTAGTACAACTACGCCGCCTTTCTTTATTGCCTCTAAAGCCACTTTGATTCCTTCTTCATTACACTGTACGTTCACGAAGCTCTTTGATGGAATCTAGTAAATTATCTCTTGTTATAAAAATAATATAAGATTGAATGTGTACTATTGAACAATGGGTGAAGAAATTTCTCAATGCCAATGCACTCCTGGAGGAAAGACCTACGTGAATGAAGACGGTATGCACATCTGTGTTTCATGTGGCGGCTGGATAGAGCCAGCTACGTAGGTATGGATTAATACCTGTCTGCAAACTTTGTAAATCCTTTATAGGAAATATCTTCTCTAACTAACATGTCTGACGAGTTTGAGAATGACTTTGAGGATGACTTTGAAGACGATGAGGAAGACGAGGACGAAGAAATTGAAGACGAGAAAGACGGTTAAATTCTTAGTCCAAAGGAGTCTGCAAACTCTCTAAACCCACGATAGGCCTGCAAAAACTCTCGCCCTCTCTCACTGATTCTATATTTGCACGCCCTTTCTGACGTTGTCTGCTCTAGGAGTCCTTGTTGTACTAGTGTTTCCAAAATTTTTGAGAGTCGACTGTAAGAAACATTTGCTTTTCGTATGAGATAAGTTACACTTGCCCCCGACTCATCGGGAACTTCGTCTCTAGTGGTAGCAAGTATGTCACCTATTATACTCATATGTGTTCTATATGTTGCTGCCAAACCTTACACCTCTCAGAGGTACTTGAGAAATTGGTATGAATAATGCGCCTAATCCAGCTATTTTTGTAGAAATAGAAATGAAGTAAAGGACAGACTGTGGGAAAACGACAGAATACCATCCAAGAAATTCGCCCATTGCAAGCAGACCAAGACCCGCTGCTACAAAAATAGTACTCTTCTTCCTGTTTTCCATGTAGGACATTATGGTCTCAATTGTCCCATATACCAATAGGATAAAAGAAATTGACCTTATAATATGCTCAATTGAATTGCCTGGTATGATGAAAAGAGGCACTGCTATGGATTTGAAATATCTTGATTTTGGGAAGAAGGACTTTATGCCATGAGAAAATGCAATGAAAAAGTATCCTATTGTTTGGATTCCTATGCCAAGTGTTTGAATCCACATATCGACCTTTACGTAATTTAGGATGAAAGATTCTGTGAGATATCCAAAACCAACAACACCAAATCCTATACCAATCGAAAAAAAGGCGATATTTAATCTGAATAGTGTCGGGCTCCCGGTATTTTTGAATCCAATATATGCAAAAATTCCTAACACAAGGCCAACTAGAAAACCTAATAGGTTAAGAGCTGTTTCAAGTACAAATTCCAACTATGCGCACTAGCCTCTAAAATTAATTAAGTCTTACAGTAGATTTTTTTCTACCATTCATCAAGAGTTCCAGATGTAATTCCTTCATTATCGTTTGCATAATCTCCCAAAATATCAGAATATTTGGCATCCTTGTAGGCTATGAATTTCACGTATTCTCCATATGTCATATCAAGAGAACAATGCGAACATCTAACATACGAAAAATCGTCCCCAAGCTCAGCTATTTCTTCGCATTGAGGGCATTTTACTTTCATACGATATCTTGTACTTCAATCCTAATATCTCTTCTTAAAAGAATAAATTACTTTGTTCTACTTGACTTGCTATGACAAGAGTCTGCACAAAATGTAAGAAAGAAATTCCAGATGGAGCTGATCTCGATCCCATATCTTCCGTATATCCTTGTTGCAATGAATGTTGGTCTGAATGGAAACAATATAGAGTCATGGTTATGAATGAAATGAAACTTGATATGTCTATGCCAGATCACAGGAAGCTACTAAAAAAATACGAAAAAGTCTTTGTTGGTGTCATGACCCCAGAAGGCGATGTTATAAATTTTGCAGATGAAAATCAAAGAAAACCAGACACGCCTACCTAAATTCCTATTTCCTTCCTAGCATTTTCAGGAATGATCAGACAGATTTTCTTTCGAGACTCCTCATCAAGAGACATAACTATTTTTTTAATATTGCTTGAAAGTATGTTCTTTTGTTCCTGAGATAATGACATATAGATTTCTAAAATTCCATCTAGATTAAACAATACTATCTTTTCAGGATGATTTACAATCTCCATTATATAGGTTGAAAACATGATTGTTCTTTGTTCTTCGGACAAGTTACATAAGATTTCAAGCCATGTTTTGAACAAGGTTGAGAATTTATCGAACTGTATGGTAGGCCCAGCATATAATGCATTGTTTATGATCTCTTTTTTATCTTCTTGTGACATTGAAAAAAATTCTAACAATCTTTTTTTTAAGATCGGCTTTCTTAGAAATTCAGGAAGGCCCGCTAAATTCACTATGATATTTCCTGCGTAATTTGGTTGTGACATACAAAACTTGGAACGATTCTTCTACACTAAAATTGTATTGTTAAGATGTGGCTTAAATATCTCC
>JGI25382J43887_10000478_pt1 | contig 13530 bp, 15 predicted proteins | sample GraSoi013_1_40cm_3_FD_43887 | JGI IMG/M metagenome (IMG submission 43887) | reverse complement strand
TTGGACAAAGCGAGGCTAGACCACGAATCGAGAGACCCTTTCGTTTTTCCGCTGCGCGCTACTTGAGCAAGGCAGAACTAGGATAATGAAATATCAGGTCAGGCGTTCAACGATTGTATCAGATTTCTCCGATACCGACACGGCTATTCTTTTAAGAAAAGACGCATGGCAAGTCCTCGTGAACTAGCGAACTAATGCTGAGACATTTGTTGGATGTTGATGATGGATGGGAATATCAAGTAGGGACCCTTAGCATTTGACTGACATAACTGACCCGATAGTGTTCAGCACTATCGCGCAAACCACTGTTTTGACGCTTACGCTGGTTATTTTCATAATGTCGTTTCGAACCCAAAACAATGCCACCAAAGAAGCTGCGTATCAGAAGATCCTAGATGATTATACAGACGCGATAAGATTGGTTCTGGAAAAGCCTGAACTCAGCAAGTTACAAATCGACATGGCAAGGGCCATCAATCCAAATTCGACCATGGCATCACTCTCCGCAGATGAGATGACAGTTCGAAACTATATCGTCCTACTTTACGGACTTTTCGAGAGAACGCATCTCCTCTATAGGAGAAAGTGGATTGACAGAGAAACCTGGAATCAATGGTCCGCTTTCCTAGAAGCCATAGCAAAACATCCAATGTTCAAGGACGTTCATCGAAGCTCGGAAGGAATGTACGACAAGCCCTTCATGGACTACGTTTCCAGCATTCTGAACACCAAGAGCAAAGACTAGATATGTGACGGGCCTTCTCGATGCATCACAAACTGCTTCTAGCTGAAGATTGGTCTTTCAACCCTCATTCTCGGATTCTTGACACGTAAAGCGATCAGCAGTCCTATTGCGCTGATGATTGTGGAGGCGAGGAATGCATACTGGAACCCGGTGACCACGCCTGTCAATGATCCTAACTGGCTCGCAGCCCCAGCTGGCGGCGGGTCCGTGACAGTTGCTATAGTCAGCAGTATGGCGAGGCCAAGTGGAAAGCCGACTCGCTGAGACGTACCAATTATCCCTGACGCCAGTCCCTCTTCGCCGCGCTGTGTCCCGGCCAGTGCGGCAATGTTCAGAGCCGGAAAACCAATGCTCGCCCCAAGCGACCAGATAACCATCCCAGGCAATATTCCGAAGTATCCGCTAGTGACTGAGATCTGGGTTAGCAGAGCAGAGCCCAAGGTAATGAGCATCATCGAGATTACCAAAACCTGTCTCAAGCCAAGACGGTTTACGAGCCAGGACGAGCCCCAGCCTCCCACAAAAAAGAATATCAGTGCAGCCGGGACGAATTCCAGCCCTGCAGCTAATGGCAAGTAGCCCGATACTCGCTGGAGATAGATCGTCAGTAAGAAGACCACTCCTCCAGCGGAGGAGGTCAGTATCAGAGCGAGAACGTTCGCGGTAAAGACTGTGCCGCGGCGGAGGAACGCTAAGGGCATCAGAGGGGACTTTGATCGATATTCTATTGCCACGAACCCCGCCAGGACTAAAGCACCGAGCCCGAGTGGTAGGACGGTCTGGATGGACGTAAAGCCAGCGTTTGCAGCGTTTGTCAATGCGTACACGAGGAGTATTAGCCCGCTGGTCACGGACAGCGCCCCTGGTAGATCCAGGTGTTTGTCCATGGCTCGTCCGGGATTATTTGCTAGATACTTCTGGGAGAGTATGGCTGCAACTGTGCCGATGGGGACGTTGACGAAGAGGACTGATCTCCAGCCGAAAGCGCTGGTGAGGATGCCTCCGGAGATGGATCCGGCTGCGAAGCCTGCGGATAGTACGGAGACGAAGATGCCAAGGGCACGGTTTCTCTCCCTTCCTTCGGGGAAGGTCGTTACGAGGATCGCGAAGGCTGTGGCAGTCGAGATCGCTGCTCCTATACCCTGAATGGCCCTGGATATGATCAGCGAGAGAAGGGATGGGGCCAATCCCCCGGTAAAGGATGCGAAGGTAAACAAGACTATTCCGAAGACGAACAGTTTCTTTTGACCATAGATGTCTCCTGCTCTGCCGCTGAGTAGTAGGAACCCTGCCAGAGTTAGCCCGTACGCTGCTATGATCCACTGACTTTCCGCTAGCGAGACGACTAGTTCCGTCTGTATGGTGGGTAGAGCCACTTGGACGATTGAGAAGTCTATGACGTCGAGGAACCCTGCGGTAATGATTAGGGCGAGAATTAGTCGAGTGCGAGTTTTGACGAGAGGCGCGGCCTGAGCGAGAGCGTCTTCGCTCTTCTCGATAACTAGTTGTTCCATGCCCGTTTCACTGAATAAATTCTGTAGTCTNAGTTGAATCCTGCAGTGTCCGCTGGACGTGGACTCTGCTCAACTGGATCCTCTTCAGTTAGAATTCTTCTGAGTTTGGAGATGATTGACTTCTTCTCCGTTAGATCTTTTCTCTTATGGAGGAATAAGTGGTAGTTCTTAGCTGATTCCTGCACGACTGTCAGGTGTAATGATTCGTGAGGCTCTGAATGTTCAGACATGCAAGCCTACGTGTGCGGTAAACATATAAACGTATTGATGAGCGTCTATGCGCGCTTACTTCATTCTCGGAGCAACTGCTATTGCTCCCACGCCTAAGCGTTTCTGCAGCTCTGNTACGTACGCGGACAATACCTCTGCCTTCACCTGGTAGAAGCAGAACTGGCCTTGTTTCTCCTTATCAAGGATCCCTGCGATAGCGAGTTCTTTCAGATGGTGGGACACGGTGGGCTGTGAGACGTTGAACATGGCGTGAACGTCTGAGCAGTTCATCCTTCTTGCGACAAGCTTCTGGAGAATCTCTCGGCGCTGAGGGTCCGCTAGGGCCTTGCTGATCCTGTCAAATTCTTCGGTTGCGAGCTTCATTACCCATCTCTATTGCCCAGCGTGCGTATTAACATGTCGATATGTATCTATGCACCCCGACTAGTTGTCTCGTTCGATGATCCTGTCTAAGCTAATCATATAGATGTTCATCAATACGTTTATATCCAGACCAGCCCGATCATGGGTGTATGAACAAACAAGCAGTAAGTAACGAGAAAGTGATTCCGGTTAACGAGACCGATTTCGATTCGACGGTCCTCCAATCTGAGGTTCCAGTGTTCGTCGACTTCTATGCTGACTGGTGTGGACCCTGCAATATGATCGCGCCTACCATCGCAGCCCTGTCGGAAGAGTATGCGGGCAAGGTCAAGTTCGTCAAGATCAACGTCGACAATAATCAGCAACTGGCGATGAAATATGATATCATGAGCATACCAACGAGTATGCTGTTCGAGAATGGAANAGTCAGGGACAGTCTAATAGGCGCCTATCCTGCTTCTGCCTACAGGCAACGGATCGACCATGCGCTAAGTCCTAGCCGTCTGGCACAGGCAAGCCCGGAAGCGAGACAGTAGAAATGAGTCATACCTGTCCTGTTTGCGGAAGTATTAGCCCCTGTATCTTTCCAGGACCTGAATCTAACGCTGCTTTCAGGTACCATGACTGTCGCTTTTGCGGGTCCACGTGGAAGGAAATAACCAGCTCGAAGTAGCACCCCGAATCCCGGTTCACAAAGGGTTCTCTCCTAGGGGAGGTTTTGGAGTAGGCTTCTTGCGACGGGCAACTTCCCCTACCAAGATTAGAACAGCCCCTGTAGTAGCCACGACAAGCCCTGTCTGCGCTTCAGACGATGATAAAACGCATGGGCCGTAGGCGAACAGGATGAAATACGGGCATCCGGGGAGAATTGCTAGCGTTCCGAAGAAGGTTAGAATGCCCCCGAGAGCTTCGAGATACTTCCAGCGAAATCTCATTTTTGCTGGACCCGCCGCCCTCTCATGTCCTGTTAGTCCGGCTCTTTCTCTCTTCTCCCTTGGCTCGGCAGGCATTCGACTTGGCGGGCTGGAAAGACCCCTCGACCCTAGTCCGATTACTTTGCGGAAAAAAATCGCCCATAATCAGCCCTGATCACGAATCCGGATCCACGTTTTCCAAAACCCAACTTTCCACGCTAACCCAAGGCGAATCCACGGGGGATCGACAGCAGCCAGACAAGCCGAATGCCAACCCGTCCTCAAGAAACAGGCCAGAATCCAGCCAGACAGAAACAACATCCAAGAAAAATTGGATCCCTAGGGCAACCTTCACGAGTAGTCCCGTCGGCCCGCATGAGAAGCGTCAGATCGCTTTCCAATGGTTCGACATACGCGTTTGATTCGTAACTTTTCTTTTGTCCCAACTATTTTTTCCCGTAAACTTTCTTTTTCGCTAACTATTATGCGACCCCCGGGGTGGCTGATTTTCCCGCGCCCCGCCCTTCGTGAAACGCTGAGTTTCCCACGCTCACGGGCTCCTACCAGTGCCTTCTTGCTTCGTAAGACCGCTCGAACCTGCCCATAGCATGCGCTTTCGAACGTGTAACCCTGGTATCAGAACCCCTTTCTTCACGGATTCTCGGAAACGTCCTTCCGAGATGAGGGACGCGTGGCCCAGCCTCTGCCATATATGGCCCTGAAAGACGCTCCGGTCGAGATCCGTCGAGCAGCCACAGTCGCCCAAATCTCCATCAGCCTCACCCGTGCCCTCGGAATCCTGTTCACCACCCTGATCATAGCCACCCTCCCCACATGGGTCCCAGGAATCCTCGCCTACCAGACCATACCAGTCGCTCTCTTAGTCCTCGCAATCGGCTCGGTCATAGTCTCACGCAAAGGCAGCCGGATAAGAGAAGAAATAGCCGAGCGACAGTTCAAGAAAGCCCGCAGCAGCACATTCACCACCGCCATCCTCGGATGCATACTTGGCGGCGTACTACCCGGCNTCCTCTACCTCTACCTCTACACCCGGATAGGCGACATAATGGTCAAACGAACTTCGGACGATCCCAAAACAGTCTACCTCCTCCCACGCCCAAGCGAGGGAATATTCCTCGGCCGATACCTCGGATGGATCGCAGCATACCTCCTCGTCCTCTACATCGGCTACACCCAGCTATCACCTGGCCTCCGAGAAGTAAGCGACTGGCTCTCCCCAGTACTCGGAGTCCACTTCAACACGATGATCGTAGCCCTTTTCCTCGTCTTCACCAACCCACTAACCTACCCACCACTACTCTACCTCTGGACCTTCGCCGGCTTCCTAGGCGGCCTAATCGCCGGCGGAAAAATACGGCGAGGCTTCCTAGTCGGCATGACAGTATTCCTCTCCGCTCTAGGCGCACTAGGACTCGCAGCCCTCGCAATCTACCAGAACACCAACCTCTCAGCCCTATCCAACGTTCCACCTCCACCACCAGGCTTCTCGATCATAAGCGCCACCACCGGACCTGTCGCAGGAGACCTAATCCCCATCCTGATGCAAGAATCATCCCCAACAAGCCAGCTGGTCATCCAAGACATAGTCCTGACAATGATCAGAAACGCCGGCCTGGTCTTCGCCGTAGCCACAATCTCTGGCCGCGCCGCCAGCCTCTTCTGGCAAGGAGACGTCTTCGTCCTCAAAACTTTCTGGAGAGTGATCAAGACAAAGAAACCCGCCCTTCCACAGAACAACATACCAAAGAAGGGAATCCTTCTACTCACACTCGCAATCCTCCTTTTCATCCCAAACCCACACACAACCCAATCCTCAACAATAATCCAAGCCCCACCAAGCGGCCCATACCAGCAAAACCTCGCCATCGGACTAGACATGCTCGGCGCCCCTAGCGCGAGCCTGCGAATGACCAACCTAGACCTCTCAAGCAAAGGCCTAGTCCTCGACAACAACTACGCCGGAAACAACCTCTCAATCTTCATAATCGACAACAACTACGCACAACCCCTGGGCGCCAACTCTTTCCTCGGCATCCCAAGTTTCATCCTCGGACTATTCTCACAACCCGCCCTGATCACATTCTACACAGGAGACCCAGCCACAACACGGGGAGAATCCGATAACGTCGCAGCCCAGTTCTCCCAAGCACTAGGCGTTCAGTTCACCAAAGCCTTCGCCATTCCTTATGGAGGGAGTGCAATCACCATCTACGCGCCCGACCCCGAACTCACAAACAACGATGCCCTCACACGCGTCCTTGGGCTTCTACCCGGCTCAAGCTTCTCAACCCTCGCCAGCCCAGTCAGCCTACAAAACACACAATACTTTGCGGCGATAGGCCTCGCAACAATAAGCCTCCCACCACCACTCAACACTACCCCGACCCGAGCCTTCAGTTTCCTGCTCAACACCCAGTATCCGCGAGAATTCTACAAAGCCGGACAACACAATCTCAGCCTCAAAACACTCCTAGGATTCCAAACCGGAATCGTAGGAGACACCAATTCTAACGCGTCCATCGTCTCCATCAGTTTTCAACGCGGAACAATCCTATACAGTCCGCTCGGCCTAACCCCGCCCTACAACCCGCTCTACGACAACCTCACCGCGACATACATCTACAATGCCACAATCACGCCTAGAGCAGATTTTGCCGCGAACTTCACCTATCCATTCGCCCCAAACATAACCGTACAGAAAACCGTGACCCCGTCAAGCGGACCCCTGGGGACCAGCCACGACGTGGTTGTCATGATCCAGAACCTCGACAACGTGACCGTCACCAATCTCAACGTAACCGACGACCAGGGGCCGTCCGCGTATCAGAAGACTCTCCAGCTCTCGCCCGGCGGCATACAAACCGGCCAGTTCGCCAGCTTCCCTCCAGGCCAGACACAATCTCTCAGATATACGGCGACCACGAAAAGCAGCGGCATCTACGTTCTATCACCGGCATCGGCAGATTTTGTCTGGCAGGCACCAAACGGAACAAAGATACAATACTCGATTACCACGGAGAAGCCTCTAATCTCGTCATCAAGCGGACCCTGGACGCAGTTTACTAGAACCTTCACCGACCTTCAACCTTACTCCTATCTTCTCCTACTTCCCCTTCTCCTCACACCGGTCATTGAGACCTTGAGGCTTGTTGGTAGACATCGAAAGAAGAAACCTGAACCATGGGTCAACACGCCGGCAGAACCTCAAACCACTCCTCCAGCCGCACCTCCGCAAGCAGGACCTGACAAAGTCACTGATACCCCAAGCCTGGCAAAACCTTGAGCGGGCATCTTCACAACCCGTAGAACAACGGTTGCAACCGCAAACGACGTGCTGTCGGGCTCACTATTCCGATCTTAGTTCCAGAATGGCTTCACTACTTGTGAAATAGTCCGGAGACCCCTCCGTTTCCACTGGAGCCTATGGAACCTGCCAAGATCAATCATCCAAACATTCACATCTGACGCGAATCATGATGCGTGAGCTTTTTCTACATGTGAACTGCGAACTGTGAAGCCCCCAGTTCTTCCCGAGGAAAAATAGATATGAGACCACGCCGATTGAAGATGGAATTCTACGACACAGACGGAGTAAGACATTCCATCGCTATCGACGGTCCCGTGACAAAAGAAAAGGTGAGCAAAATACTCGACATGGTTGAGTTGATGTCGGGAACACCTCAGGCGTCGGCGACCGCTCTCGGGCTCTCTCCCAGAAAATTCGACAGGCTTGCGAGCATGATCATGTCCCAGCTAAGAGGGAGAAGCTTCACCTCAACCGAAGCGAGAAAGGCGTTCGAAACGACGTTTAANGAGAAGATACTGTTGAGCACGGTATCCACGTATCTAACGCGATTAGCTGATCGAGGAATTCTTGAGAGAGAACAGGAAAAACTCTGCCTAGTATACCGTGTCAAGCTTGAGGAGCAGAAACCTTCTCTCGCTCCTCGTCCTTCCCTTCAGGCCTCGTGAAGCTCTGCTTCACACGCTCAACAGTCGAATACCGAAACGGAATCCGAGTCTGGTCTCGCCGAACGAATCCCTCATCGAACAGCTTCTTCATCAGGCGAGCCGTATGTTCCCTTGAACGCCCGACAAGCTTTCCTATTTCCGGGGCCGACTTTGGTCCCTGGTTCGCCAGAAGAGTTAGAACCTGAAGCTCAGTAGGGGTCGTGATCGAGTTCAAAGAACCCGGTTGGACAACTGAAGGGTCCGTACGGATCGAAGACTGATTCACAGCCGATTGCGGAACAGATCTTACCACCTCAGGAACCTCTCCAACCACCCTACTGGTCAAAGCGGTTGCCTGCGGAGCCTGGAGAACTGTATCAGCGATCTGCTTAATCCAGTTTAGAGATTCGCCCAACAGCCTCTCAGTTTTTTGGAGACGCTCCAGTAATACCAAATCAGATAACTTGGACTGATCCCCCGAAGTCTTGAGCCTTCCAACCTCAACAGCTAAGTCCTTCAAACTCGTCTCGAAGGAACCGAGCCTTTTCGAGAAGGTATCAAAGAACAGCTTTGCAACGTCATAGTTTTCAGATGAAGAATCGGTACTGGCATCGCTCGGCCGTTTCCTAATCCCCAGCATTTCTGTGATATCACGCTCTCCGGAGCCGTGACGTCACGTTGAACTCGACAAACGCATTTAACACTAACTGTTGTGACGCCAGGTTTCACCGTAACCCCATCACGGGTGACGAAAGGCGTGACTTTTCTGTTGCGTCATGACGTCAAGGGCATGATACGGCAGTCCTGCCTGTTCTCGATCCAGATGTGTTGCGTTCCACCGTTCTTCGCGTAGATATGACGCGTGATATGCATGATGCACAATCACTTGTGTGACGTCACGTGTCACGGTTTCTACCGAACATTGCCCTAAATGCCTGATCTAAATCGTCAATTATCGACTCCACCGTTCTCAAATAGAATTCTTGATTGTTTTGCGCTGAGTCTCGGAGTTGGGAGGTTTGACTCTTGAGGCGCTCTGATGCTTCCAGAAATGGGGCGATACTTGGAGACTCAGTCAGGCCGCTGTAGCCGAGAAGCAGGACGGTGTGAATGGCCTCGACAACGTTTTCTCTTGCCTGTTTTAGGGTTCTGTTGAACGATCCACGGCTAATTCCTCTTTTATCTCTCCGTAATAGAGCCATATCATTCCTTGTTAGCCGTTTGTTCGCCATATCATGACCAAACTGGTCTACGAGAAGCGCTTCGAACTGTATTCTAGTCAGATTGCTACGCTGTAATAGCGCTAAGAGTATTCGATCGCCAAGCGTTTCATCGATGGCCGAGCGCGTTCTCTCGTGCCAGCCTTTGAAGACGTCCAAATTCTCCATGGATACGGTTTTGTATCCATCGCTATTGAGCCTTGCTTAGCTCACGCGTAGCAACCGTGCTAGGTTACATCACGCTTATTCCGCAATTTTCACACCTCCGAATTGAATACAAGCGGGTCTCACATGACCACGAATGCAAGAGCAGAATCAGGCAACTTTGTAGTGGATATGGTCTGTGACGTTTGCAGAGTCGAAGGTTTCGAAGTGGAAAAGAACGCACAGACCGGCGATTCACCGAGCTACTTTGTGGACATTCTCGCATCTAGAAAGAAAGGCAAGAAAGTGCAAAGGGTTGCTTTCGAGTGCTGGGAGGGAACTAATCAGGTTGACGGTCGAGAGGTCGAGAAGTTCGCGGCGCGCCTGAAGAGTCTAGGTATTCAGAGCGGAATCTACGTTTCTCCCAGAGGGTTCGGGGGAAACGCGGAATTCATGGCACGCAAACTTGGCGTTGAGCTCTGGGACCTCGCCAAGCTGAAAGAGAGAGTTGAAAGCATCAAGGCCCCAGAGAGACACAAGGTTCCCGGGACGCTGCCGGTCGCTAGGGCCGCAGCATCTCGAATCCTGGCTCATGGTCTGGTGAATGGCACCTTCCTCAAGCTGTCATCCATGCCTAGGCTTGAATTTCGACCGTACTTCTTCTCCAGCTTCCAGATCGATGATGGACGAAAGAAACTAGCTCAGGGAGTAGTCGTGTTCGACGGAGTAGATGGGCGCGTCTGCGATGCCGCCCTTTTCGAAGGGCACGTTGAGGATCTCCCGTCAACGGGGTTTTTTGTCGATTGCCTCGAGATAGAATCATCAACGGGGTCCATGCCCAAGTTGCCTCCGGAGCTTGAGATGAAGAATACGGTCACAGTCGCGCCTGCTGGGGTTACCGAAGATATGATCCGAGCCAAGACCAACGAGATTCTCAGTGGTCGCGACGAGCTGACGGTAACTGGCGTTCAATTGCTGCACATTCCGATTGTTACTGTTGAGATGCTAGCCGCAGGCAAGTCCTACCGAAAGATTCTCCAAGCGGCNACTGGAAAAATGATCTGGGATGACACTCAGAAATGCTCGCTTTGTGATCATAAGCCCAGAGCGATCTGCGAAGTCTGCGGGGGGACTATTTGTGCGGAACACGAACGAATGTGCAGTTCATGTCGCAAACCCCTCTGCACGGACTGTGTTGTTACAAAGGGGATTGTGAACAAGATTCCGCTCTGCCCGACGTGCAAGAATGCATAGATGACTGACGGACGGCGAAGAGCGGTAGGGAACAATCGGACTCGTTCGAGCCTTATCCGCAACAACTAGGAGCCGTAGTTTTGATCGGTCGTAATGGCGAGGGACAGGTATCTATCTTGGAATGTGCTCGGCGGCCAGCGCAGCCTTTGCCAGTCGCTGAATAGTCTCCTCGTGCCTGCTGATATGAGCCATCATGTCCAAACGCAGTCTCTGCATTGCCATTCTTGCCGCGTCGCGTGCAGCCTGCTCCATTAGTGGGGTTAGCCTTTCTTCCATCTTCTTCAGTAGCGCCTCCTCAAGCCGCAGAACCTCTTCTTCTCTCAAAGTCTCCATTCAATTCACCTCTTCCGAGTTGTCAAAGTAGTCGACTCAATCTCATCCATTATCGGCTCAATCTTCACCGACTGGCGTGCGCACAATGCGCATTCCCAGACCCGATCGCAGGNGAAGTTCTCGTAGTTGCAACACCGTCTACGGAAGTAGTCGTTAAGCTGGTTCTCGCGATTAGTTTTTTTCCCCGTCACGCTAGACTCACCAAGGTAAAATCCATGAGTTTTCCGTTGACTGTCCNCAGCAACCTCAACGGGACGACTAAAGCCTCCTGTAACCTAGAAGCCTACACTGAAGGTTTCGGAGAAAACAGACCTCTAGCAAGAATCCCCGCAACTCGCAACGGCTCAGGAACCCGGGAGACGAAGGCCCAACTCTTCAAAATCAATCCTGCCTCATGAGTCGAACAGCCGAACCGTTCAAAGAACACGGGACCTTCACCAGCCATCGTTCGAACGCGGTGTAGAGATCCCAGCGACTTAACCAGATCCCATCGTTGCTTCCAATCGGGAAAGTGTCTGGACAGGGCACGCTTCACAGCCCTGTTATCGGGTCGGGATCCGATGACCGCGATTACTGGCGCCTTGGTCATCTTTTGGATCTTCCAGGGGTCGATGAGGTTGAACCCGCCAAACGTTACACCTGACAACAAAATGGGAATGTCCCTGGAGTCTTTGAGGAGAAGCTGTGCTTTTCTGGTTGCATCTAGTCCGTCAACTGTGATCCAGTGGGTTCTGAGCTGTTGTAGATGCGCTCCTTTCAGCCAGACTGCTATGAAAGGAGCATATCTGACCTTGTCATCTGTTTTCGGTGGAAAGGGGCCGTCATCTATTCCAACGCATCTAGAGGCTGGTTTGATGTTTGAGGACGCTCCGTGGAGCATAGCTAAGCAGTCCTCGAACCATCTCGTCCTGGTTGAAGGATGCGGTTACTGACCGAGATTCTACGCCTAGCCGGATCTTCTTTGTGCGACCGTATCTTCCGAAGCTTACTACGCGCGCGTTTAGGACGCCCATGATATCTAGCTCGTTGAGCAGCCCGCTGACCCTTCTCTGGGTGAGGGGTTCCACGGACCCTGCTGCGCATAGTTCTCGGTATACCTCGTAGACGTCGCCTGTGACAGAGCTTTCTCTCCGTGTATTCTCCAATTGCATTACGGAGATTAGGAGGATTCGTGAGTGGAGGGGAAGGGATGACAGGGCCTCCGTGACGCGGTCATGTTCAACTTTCTGTTGCGCTTCACGAACATGATTCTCCACTACCTTTAGCTCGCGGGATCTCTCGGCGATCTCAGCGGCCACTCTGAGGAGATCGAGCGCGCGGCGTGCNTCACCGTGTTCTCCCGCGGCCAGGGCCGCGCACAAGTGGAGAGCGCCTTGATCGAGAACTCCGGAGCGGAAGGCGAGCTGTGCTCGTTCCTTTAGAATGTCGTATAGTTCGTCTGATGAGTATGGTTTGAACACTACCTCTTCCTCTCCCAGCGAGCTGAGTACTCTCGGGTCGAGGAAGTCTTTGAAGTGGAGATCGTTGGAGATTCCTATAAGCCCGATCCAGCCGTCCGTCAGCTTCTCGTTTATCCTNGTCAACTCGTAGAGTAGGCTGTCGTCCTCGCTCCTTTTCACTAGCGCGTCTATTTCGTCTAGGACGACGAGGAAGGCGGAGCCGCGTGATTGGAGGGCGCTTCTGAACCGGTCCAGGAGCTCACCGACTGCTAATCCAGTAAACGGGACTTCTCGACCGAGAGAGCGGCAGAGGTCGGCGATGACTCTGTAGTTTGTTCCTGAGAGACGGCAGTTGACGTAGCTCGTGTCAAGTGCTCGTCCATGTTCGCGAGCTTTTCGCTGTAGACGATCGAGGACAAACTTGGTCACGATTGTTTTTCCGGTGCCAGTTTTGCCATAGGCGAAAAGGTTTGAGACTCGATCTTTCGTTAGGGCGGGAGCGAGCACTGATCCTAGTCGGCGGATCTGCTCTTCCCTGTGTGGAAGTGTTGCGGGCATGTAGTCGTGTCTGAGGAGGTTTCTGTCGCGGAAGACTTCTCCTCCGGAAAGGACTCTTTCGAAGATCAGATCTAAACCCTGTTGCGACAAAATCTGAGACCGGTCCNGTTTTCTGCGAGCNGGCTTCCACTGGAATTAAGGGTTCGCGTCGAGAATTTCGTGTGGAATACACGAATCCACTAAACGTTGTGGTTCGAGTCGTTTCAAGCCGCTAATTCCCGCAAAGGCTTGCGCGTCTTGGCTTGTTTCTTTGGCTATCCAGCGATGGAGCGCATAGGAACGCTTCGGGTTGAGGCTTTGTGATTCGTTGCTAATCGGCAGCTATATCTGCGCGGAGCCTTCGTTATTCGATGGATGATTAGATGAGCGTCACGGTTGTTTCTGNACTCCTTCTCAGCTTCTTGATGGTCGCGTCTCCAGCTTCCTCCTCTGTTATCATTATTCACAACTCNAACCCCGCATCATACGATATGTTCGGAGGAACTATAGACGCTGCAAACGGCTTTTTGGCAGTCGGCGACTCTTTGTACAACGGACAGCAGGGAGAAGTCTTACTGTATGATGGCGTCAGTGGGTCTCTGATTAGGACACTCGTTAGTCCGAGCGTCAGCCAGTCAGCAGGAGAGTTTGGCTGGTCTGTCGAGATATCGGGCAGCCTTCTGTTTGTTGGTGCTCCAGGAGAGACTGTCAACGGGGTTGGCAGTGCCGGCCGAGTCTACATCTTCAACCTCGGAACTGGTGCACTGCTAAAGACGCTTTTGAGTACTAGCCCCGAGCACTTGGGAGATTTTGGGAGGGCTGTAGATGTGGCGGACGGACTCTTGGCCGTCGGAGCCCCCTTTG
>JGI25382J43887_10000477_pt1 | contig 13567 bp, 16 predicted proteins | sample GraSoi013_1_40cm_3_FD_43887 | JGI IMG/M metagenome (IMG submission 43887) | reverse complement strand
AAACAGTAGAAATAGGCTCCGACCCCGCTTAATTAGCTATCGGAACAAGAATGCCCCTCCTACCCGTCAAACCCCAGCTCCACGAGCTACGAAGGATCAGAGCCGTAGCTGCGTACCAGTTCGGCAAAGGAGCTGAGAAGGCCTTTCCCCCCTCAATGCTAATCGTGCGATCCCCGAACACACACAGAATACGCCACGTCTACCACGACGGAAAATTATTGGCCACATACCGTCCGAAGGACGGGCTCTTGGCATTGACCGTGAATGGAGGCCTCGCCCTAAAGCAGGTGTTCAAGGCTCCCAGGTTGCGGGTCAAGGTCACCCGTGGAGTAGAACCGTTCATTCGGAAAGGTGGAAACGTGTTCGCTAAACACGTAATCGGAGTCGACCCTGAGCTCCGGCCTGAAGAGGAGGTGCTGGTAGTAGACAAGAGAGATCGGTTGTTGGCTGTTGGAAGATCCTTCTTCAACGCCATAGAGATGCAGAGCTTCAAGATCGGGATAGCGGTGAAGGTTCGGCATGGAGCTGCTGATTCTGAATAGGCTTAACAATCACCGGACTGGTGGAAGAGAATGATTCCGTGATGATGCGTCGAGGAAAGGTCAACCCCCGCGAGGCAAACAGAATGATGCAACGCATGGGCATGCAAGTACAACAACTAGACGATGTCACAAAAGTGATCATGGAAACCTCGACCAAGAGGATTGTAATCGACAACCCCGAGGTTGCCACTGTAACAGTCCAGGGACAGACTGTCTACCAGGTCGGCGGAGGAACTATGAGAGAGGAAGGAATAGGCGGAGGCTCCGAGGATGACGTGAAACTTGTCGCCTCACAAGCAGGCGTGTCCAATGAACAAGCGACGAACGCGCTACGACAGTCAGGCGGAGACCTTGCGCAGGCCATCATCCTGCTCAAACAGAAACGCAGCCCCTGAATTGCTCCGATGACGATTCAAGCCACCCTGTGCTTCATCCTCCACGAAAACAGGGTTCTATTGCTGAAGAAGAACCCTGGCCTCTTCGGAGCGGGGAAGTGGAACGCGCCAGGCGGAAAACTACAGCCCAATGAGACCGCTGAACATTGTGCTGTAAGAGAAGTTTACGAGGAGACCGGTCTCGTAGTCGAAAGCCCGAGACGAGTTGGAACCCTCGTCTTTTTCAAGCATAACGGACGCCAAGACCCGGACTGGATAGCACACGTATTCCTCACGGACGAGTTCTTCGGGACCATCAAGGAGGGCAAAGAAGGCATTCTTCGATGGTATCCGATCGACCGCCCTCCCTTTGACGAGATGTGGGAGGATGACAGATACTGGTACAAGCACGCAGTAGAAGGCAGAACATTCAAGGGAGAATTCTTTTTTAGAGGAGACTTCGAGAAATTGGTCGATCATAAGATTCAGCTACTCTAGTATGGCCGCGGGCGTAGTAACCGCAAAGAATAAGCCAGCAAACGGGGACATCTCTAGGAACATCGTTCGACCTTTTCTGTTAAGGAGAAACGTTCAGATTGAAGAAGTGTCCCGGTTGCGGATCGATTGGCTCCGACGAGGAGACTACTTGCGGGGTCTGCGGAGAAAACCTGTCGAACGTGTCGCCAATGACCCAAACCATAGACCAGTCTGAGCTAGAAGATGAATCCAAAAGACGCGTGGACGAGAGGCTCCTGATTCGTCAAATGCGGAAGAAGGGCATTTTGAAAGCTCTGAGCGGAACAGTAGCTGGTTTCGCGATCCTAATTCCTGGACTGGTTTTTTTCTCTTGGTGGGGCATCTTGTTCATCCTAACGGGCCTCATAGTCATTGTGACGACGATCTTTGGCCCTCTGGGATATGGAGGTAGTTTCTTGTGGGGAAAAGGCAGAGGATTGATGAGTGAAGAGGAAGAGGACAGAAGACGTATCGAAAGGGAGCAGGTTTGAGTCAATGCCTCCAAAAATCGCTATGGAAGAGCTTTGAATTGCGTCCAATCAGATTGTAGCGTATGAGCGAGGAACGAGTCAAGAAAAAGGAGCACCGGTTGGACCAGATTGAAGAGCGTTTAGGAAGGCTAGATCGGAGAGCCGGGCAAGTCGATTCGATGATCGAGAAACTGCAAGGCCGACTAGACCAGATCGAGGCCCGATTGCGGGCAGAGCGACAGTTTCGAGGATTCCTCAGAGGCTAGACTCGACGATATTCCTCTGGCCGCTTGACTCTTAAAGGAACAAACACTTCAGATCTAGGGCGAAGAGAATGCGGCTAGTCGAGTGTGTTCCCAACTTCAGCGAGGGACAGAGGAGAGAGGTCATAGAATCCATTGCTGATGCGATAAGAAAAACGCCTGGCGTCACGCTTCTTGATGTGGAATCAAACCCGGATCACAACCGGTCCGTGATAAGTTTCGTCGGCGAGCCTGGACCCGTGAAGGACGCTGCCCTAGCCGCCAGCCAGAAAGCGATCGAGCTCATCGATCTGAAGCATCACAAAGGCGAGCATCCGCGAATGGGCGCCGTTGACGTTGTCCCGTTCGTACCGTTATCCGGTGTAACGATGGAGAGCTGTGTTTCTCTGGCCCGTGCTTTCGGCCAAGAGTTTGCCGAGAAATTTCACGTGCCTGTTTTTCTCTACGAGGAAGCGGCCACGACTCCCGAAAGACGGAACCTCGCTGATGTTCGAGAGGGACAGTTTGAGGGCCTCCGGGATAAGATTGGCAAGGACCCGGCGAAGAAGCCGGATTTTGGTCCCGAGAAGATCCATCCTACTGCAGGCGCGACGGCTGTTGGAGCGCGAGAGATATTGGTAGCCTACAACGTCAATCTCGGAACTAACAACCTGGATGTCGCAAAGAAGATCGCGCATCAACTACGAGCGAAGGACGGCGGCCTCACGTTCGTAAAAGCTCTCGGGTTCGAGCTGAAAGAACGGGGGATAGTTCAGGTCTCGATGAACCTGACCAATTATCGCAAGAGCCAGTTGTTCAAAGCGTATGAGTTGGTCAAGCTCTTCGCTGATCGCTACGGAATCCCAGTTGTCGGCAGCGAGATAGTCGGGCTCACGCCCATGGACTCTCTTGTCGACTCAGCGGAGTTCTATCTCCGACTCGAGAATTTCAACCGAGACCAGGTCCTAGAGAGGAAACTCTTCGCCCCCAAGCCCTCAACGCTAACAGACCAGAGCTTGGCGTTGTTCAGTGAGGAGGTCGCTTCCAAGAAAGCAACCCCGGGAGGCGGGAGCGTCTCCGCATACATGGCAGCACTCGCCGCCGGTCTCCTCTGCATGGTCGCGCGGATTACGTTGGGGAAGAAAGAAGCACCGCCTGGTGCGGAGAGGCTCAACGAGGTAGTGAAGGAGGGTGAAGGTCTGCGCCAGAAATTTCTACGCCTAGTCGTCGAGGACACTGAAGCCTTTGACCTAGTAATGAAGGCGTTCAAGCTCCCGAAAGATCAGCCTGCGGGTCGAAAGAAGGCGATTGAAGAAGCAACCATCAAAGCATCCGAGATACCGCTCACAACCCTCGATTGTTCAGTCAGAATCCTGCGACTGGCCCGTGAGGTTGCGGAGACAGGTTCCGCGAACGCATTGTCCGATGTAGTCACTGCTGTTTCTGCGGCTCGGGCGGCTGTCGAAGGAGCCGCAAGCAATGTCCTGATCAACCTAGCAAGTCTTGATGATCAGAAATATGTGGAGAAGATCTCGAAACAGGTCTCCGATCTTCGGAAAGAAGCTGCTCAACTAGAACAACGGGCTGGAAAACTTGTCGACTCTAGGATCAAGCATCCTAAGATTCCAGCTTGACAAGCCTCGCCCTGCTATCAGCCCAAACCATCAACGGCGCCACCAACATGGTCAACTCATTCCCTTCCTTGGTCAGATGATATTCTACTCGCGGCGGAATTTCGGCAAAGGCTTGACGCTTAACCAGCCCGGTTCGCTGAAGATCCTTCAAAACCTCCGTAAGCGTCTTCGCGCTTATCCCTGGAAGTTTCTCGGCCAGCTTGTTGAACCGGAGGGTTCCTTCGTTTCCTAGTAGGGCTAGTACGCAGAGGGCCCATTTCTTGCCGATGATCTCGATTATTCCTTCACACGGACAGGGGCAGATGCAGCAGGGTTCTCCTTCTTTGGTCCTTACCATCGTGTAACTCCGTTACTGTTTGGGTACTTGCCCGTTTAAATACTTTAGAAAAGTAACTGACTAACCGAGGTGAAGTATAACTTGAGTTGTTGCTGCTGCGGACCTGGCTGCGGATGCGGCGGGACCATGGAACGAACAAAAGAGACCGAGACAAAAGAGACGGCCTAGGCAACGGGATCTCACTGCGGTCGTCGGTGACCTCCCATCTTTCTTTCCGTTAGCCTGACTCAGAATGTGGACGCGTTTGTCTAGGCTTACGACCTGACACTATGATCCAATCAGGGACCTCCAACCCTTCGGTCGCTAGCTGCGATCTGTATGTCTTCCAGAATGCATCTTTAACATCCCAGCTATGGAGGAAGCTCCTCACCGCATCACTCTTTATGATGAGATTGCTCTCGATCTTCTCGATTTGGAGATCTCGAAAGCCTGCTCGTCTTAGCTCTGAAACCACAAGAGCGGGTTTAGGAGAAAACCATTCCTTGGGAGGCGTCTTCGTCCACTTCGGGTTACTGTCAGCTTCTATCATCAACCTCTGTCGACGATTTCTGGCGATTGGGGAGAGAAATGAGTGGACGTTTAGACCGCCGGGTCTCACAACTCGATAGCATTCTGACAGGAACATGGGCAGCTCGTAGGAATCGATCTCCGGAAAAAACTCGCTTGATATTACTCCCACATACTTATCGGAGAATTCTCCCCACAGCCAGTCTAGATAGTCTACTTTGTGCACCTTGACCCGGCTCGTCAGCCTGGCTTCAGATAGAGCCTTGTTCAATCGGGTGAGGGTCCCTGAATATGCGCCCGTGAACGTGTCCACGACGTTGAATCGGTGGCGGGGGAGAAGCTTTGCCAGAGGGAGAGTTAGCTGGCCTTCCCCGCCCCCAATCTCTGCGAGAATTCCGCTCCTACTAGAGATGAGACTTGCGACCTTTCTCGCAAGATTATCGTATTGATGGGCGTAAGCGTTTTCCACTTTCCCAGGATCATCAACGATTTGTACCATACCGGTTTTCTCTTGTTTTCTCTTCAAAGAGGTTGACCCTCCGGCCTACCTAAGTAGGCAATCGCACGACTTGTTCCGGAAGAAGGGTCGAACATATTGTTGTACTCCGAAGAGGGTTCGCTCAGGCCGACCCCGCCTTTCGACTTTTCGAAATCTCTGGATTTTCTAGGGATGTTTCCCCCGATGCGGGAAGACCAAACTGTAAGCGAGCTCTCAATGACCAAGGCGGTTCGGGTTGGCGGCCGAGCCATTGTATTCCAGCTAAAACCGACTGGAACGATCAAGATGCCCGGACTGAAGTATACTCTCTTTGCGGATCATCCCTTCTCTCGTGGACTGACAGATGTGGTGATCGACCGGATCTCCTTCTTCCTAAGCCTCTCGGACGATCTAGAACAATTCTATCGCATAGCGATCAACGATTCCAATTTTGCACCTGTCCTTCAGAGGCTCTACGGGTTGCACCAGGTCAAGTTCTTCACTCCGTTCGAATGCGCCTGCTGGGCCGTACTCTCACAACGAAACCAGTTGAATGCGGCGCGGAAGGCTAAGCAGGCTTTGCTTGAGCGTTTCGGGACGAGCCTTGAGGTTAAGGGTCAGGTATACCGAGCCTTCCCAGAGCCCGGCCAACTTGCAGAAGCTTCCAAAGAGGAATTGAAGGCGCTCATCAAGCATGAGCGCCGAGAAGAATACCTCGGCCACGTAATCAAGGCATTCAACGAAGTAGATGAGAGGTTCTTNAGAACTGCTGACTATGACAAGGTTGAGGAATGGCTGAAAAACATCAGAGGGATAGGAGACTTCTCAGCAAAACTAGTCCTTCTCAGAGGTCTAGGCAGAATGGAAAAATTGACCGTGGAAAAACGGCTCATCACGGCCACAGGCAGAGCCTATGGTAAGCCAATGACGGTTCAGAGGCTTCATGTTATCGCAGAGAAATACGGACGATGGAAAGGATACTGGGCCTACTATCTAAGAACGGCGGCAGGACCCTGAAGACCGCGAGATCCATGGACCTCAATTCAGGGACTGCCAGTGATTGTTACACTGGTGAGGAATACCGGGTTGATTGGCTCGTTCGGTTGATATTGGGAGCTAACTGGAGTATTCCCTAAGGCTAGGGCGACATCCATACCGCTGATCACTTTCCCAAATACAGTGTAACCTCCGTCAAGATTAGGGTTGTCGGCCAGGTTGATGTAGAACTGGGAACTGCCACTGTTCGGGTCGCTGGAACGGGCCATTCCAAGGTAACCCGCCTTGTTGCGAAGATCTCCAACGATCTCAAGAGGAACAGTCTGCGATGAGCCCCCATTTCCCCAAGAAGATCTGTCGCCACCACCGTTTCTAGTATTCGGATCCCCTGTCTGGATCACAAAGCCCCTTACGATTCTGTGCCAGGTCAAGTTACTGTAGAATCCTGATCCGGCAAGATTCACAAAGTTAGTCACTGTCTTGGGCGCCTGAACTTGGTACAGCTCGACTACTATTGTTCCGGCCGACGTGACTAGAGTCGCGAACACTGGCGTAGCCACTTTGGGCGTCACAGTGTGAACAAGACCTCCACTTGTCGCGTTAATTGTTACAGTATAACTACCATTGGTCGCTGAGGAAGTGGTTAGGGTGGCAGTGCCCGATCCCGTCACCGAAGAAGGACTGATTGTTGCAGTCAGCCCAGGCGACCCCTTCGCCGTCAAAAGAACTGTTCCAGAAAACTGGTTCACAGCCGTCACGTTGATTTTCGAGATCGTTGGAGTTCCCGCATGAATCGTTACCCCAATAGGAGCCGCGATCATGAAGTCTGGTTTGCCCGCTGTCGCAGAAGCGTAGATGTAGTATCCAACGCCAACAGCGAGGATGATCAGAACCGTAGCGATGAGGTAGGTTCTTCCTCGATTTTCCCTTTTACGAGTCCTCTCTATGATTCGTTTCTTTTGAGGGGAGGGCATCGAACGGCTCAACCAACTCAGGCGTGGTTCTCATTGAAATATGATTCGGTAAGGAAGCGAAATTCAAGCATCAGTCAAAGCTGAAGACCGATCCCAATCTAATCCATGGATAGAAAGCGATCTTCCGAAACCCTCTGAACCCCGAAGCGCTCCTTTTCAGAGTTTGATAGGCCTGTATTCTGTTGCGCACGGCGATCCCATTGCAGCCCAAAGCTTTCTGGCTGGGATGTCCATGATTACAGAGACTACGGTCTCGTATCGCTCGTACTCGGGGAGTTTCAGGTTCGAGTGACGACATACAGATTCGGGCTTCCCATAATGATCTCTCAACATGCTCTTCGCTGAAGCGAGATCCAGCTTTTCTCCCGCCCTCACAGTTCCATTCAAAAGCCTCTGAATTCTCCTGTAACGTTGAAGCGTAGACAACCGCTCTTCATCCAAAACTTGCTTAACACCGAGTATTTTCGGGTTTGAAAAATGGTTGGTGTGTGCGACAGCTCCCTTGTCCGGGCCAATTTCGCAGACAGCCTCAGGAGCTGATTCGATATCAATCACATTTCCCTTTCCGGCTGTTTTTTGTTGTCCTAGGATGAAGTTCGCGGAGCAGTTCCGCTCACCCTGTGAAACTATTCTAGCGGCTTTTCCAAGGGTTTTCGATCGGAGGATTTCCCAGCATCTTACGTGGAAGGGTTTCTTGAGCCGTGCCCAGTCGTCCTTGCTGGACACAATTCCGTTGATTAGCAAGCCGAGTCCTTCAGAGTTCAAACCGATCTTGCCCCCGACAACCCCAGCTTCAGTGAAGGATAGAACATGGGGGCCACTTTCGTTTCTTACTTTCAGGAAGAGCCCTTTGACCTCTGGTATCCAGTCCCAGTTTTGCGCCATCAACAAATGTCCACTCTCGACTGATGTTGGAAGTGTAGCGAAGGCTGTGCAGCCGAAAGTCTTCGGTATTGGTTTTAGTCCGATTTTCGAGAACTGGCTGTACATCAACTCGTAACGGACGTTCAATGCGGTGATGTCGAGGATTTCCTGACCAGAGCCGGCGGCGACGCCCTTCATTGTCTCAGAGTATTCAGGGCTGACCTTGTTGATCACCTCTAGGAATTTTGCCGCCCGACTAATGGCGACATCATGGGAGAGTTCGGTTTCGCTCTTGAAACGGTGAAAGTAGACCTCTAGGTTATGTTCGATTTCTGGACGAGCCTTCTTTCCATGTTTGTATCCTATCTGGTGGGGTGAGCCTTTGAGGGTTAGAACGGGAAGCTTCGACTTCATTATGATCTATGCCAAGTTCTTCTCGAGAGTTATCCAGCCAACCTCTCGTTTGAAGCCAAGCTTCACGTTGATCCCCAGCATTGGAGCGTTGGTTGAGTCGTTCCAAGTCTTGAGTTTCTCGTACTTGTGATTCCTAGCAAACTCGATGACCTTCAGCTTCAAAGCCACAGCTATTCCTTGTCCCCGATAATCTCGAACAACTCCTGTTAGTCCCTGATAGAGTCCCTTGGGATCCTTCTGAGCCTTCCATACCGTGCTCATCCCAACGTACTTGTCGCCATCTTTGGCTATCATGTAGCCTTCAGGGAACAGGTTGGGGCTTTTCATCTCGAACGCTGACCATTGCTCAAAAGAAATAGGGGTGAACTGTTCAGGACGAGGAATATCTTCTGAGATCGCTTGAACCAGAGCATGAAGTTTGGTGTAACATTCAGGATCGCTCTTCATCTGATCGGCTAATGTGACGAAGTGGATTCGATGCTGCGAAGCCTTGTCCACGTATTCTTGGAAAGCTGAGAGGTTAACCGTAGCTGGGTTGAGGCGTGATTCCCAGGCTCTCATCTTCTCATGGAATCCTCGGTTCATGGCGAACTTGATCGGAAGGGGCATGTCCTCTCTTACGCCAGTCCAAGATGTGACGGTCCCAAGTTCCTTGAAGTCTTGGTTCAGCCGTTCATAGAGCGCGCTTCCTATGCCCTTCTTCTGATGTTGTGGATCGACCCATATGTCAAACCAGAGTTTCTTCGGATGATACATCCAGGGAACATGTTGACATTGAGCAAATCCAACCGGTTCTTGGACCTCCTTGCTTATGCAGGAGTATCGTTTGAAATGAAACTTCGACCTGTCGAGACTCTCATCTTCAAACCGCCACTCTTCCGGCGTCCGGTCGTAATCAGGAAATATAGAGCCGAAGATGTGGGCCAACTTCCCGTAGTCATCAGGCTTGAATTCGCTGATTTCCAATGGGAGTGTCCACTGTCTCGACATATTCTTCAAGATTGAAGAGCGAGCGATTAAACCTTTGTAGTGACCTGTCTACACCGTATCATTCTGTCAGTAATCCGGACTTGAAAGCTTGGACGAGGTTCAAGAGTTCTATGATAAGAATGCTCAGAATGAGTGGGACAGACTTGACCGTCACAGGACAGAATTCGCAGTTACGCTGAGAGCACTCAAGGACTATCTCCCACATTTGCCATCTGAAGTGTTGGATGTGGGCGGGGGTCCGGGCCGATATTCTATCGTCGTTGCGAAACTTGGACATCGAGTCACTCTCTTGGACCTTTCCGAGGGTTGCCTTCAGCTCGCTCAGAAGAAGGCCCAAGAAACGGGCGTGAGCTTGGCCGAGTGTATGCGCGGAAACGCAATTGACCTTCGTCGGTTCAGCGATGGTAGTTTTGATGTTGTGTTGCTGATGGGGCCATTGTACCATCTCCTAGACATGGACGGTCGGGACCGGGCTGTGAAGGAAGCCCACAGGGTCCTCAGGAAGAATGGATTGATATTCGCGACATTCATTACCCGATATGCTCCTCTGCGCTGGTCGGCGAGGAATGAGCCTGAGTGGCTTTCGCAGGGAAAAGAGCTCTTGGAAACGGGCGTGTGGCGTCCATCTGCTACCGGCATCCCCTCGAAGGCACGTGTAGGATTCACGAGTTCGTACTTCGCTCATCCAGCAGAAATTAGGCCGTTGATGAAGAGAAGTGGATTCGAAGACCTAGACCTCATCGGTTGTGAAGGAGTTGTCAGCATGATTGAGGAAAAGATCAACGAGTTGAAGGGCGATGAGTTCGAATCTTGGGTCGACCTGAACTATCGACTCGGAAAGGACCCGAGCTTGCATGGAGCCGCTGAACATCTGCTGTACATTGGCAGGAAATACCTCAAGGAGAGGTCCCGGAACAAGTAGGGACTCGCAAGAATGGATACCGAACACGCAGCACTCTCCAAACAAATCCTTGATGGTTGTCTTAGGACCAAGCCTGGTCAGCGTTTGTGGATCAACAGTTGGGACCATACCCTTGAATTAGCATCACATCTCGCCTGGGAATCCAAGAATCGAGGCTGTGAGGTGCTTCTGACGGTTCAGTTAGAAGACCTTTGGTTGCGCTCTATTATCGATGCTCCACTTGAACTCATTGACAATTTGTCGGCTCATATTGCTGCCGCATTGGAAAAGACTGACATCTACGTCTACACTTTGGGACCGAGGAAGCCTATCCCTTGGGATAAGATCCCTGTTGCTAGACGTGGGTCCGTTAGCGTATGGCTTGACACTAGGTATGATAGGAGTAGGTTCGCTGAACAATGGGCGAAGGTAGCTAGAAGGAACAAAGTGAGGATGGTGGGGATTGAAGCAACTCTGGCGACCCCGGAGCGCGCAGAGTCTTTGGGTTTGGACTCAGAAGAGTGGAGACGAGTAATGTTTGAGGGTTGTACCGCAAACCCGGGAGAGATGGCTTCCCATGGACGTGGATTGGAACCCGTGATGGGTGGAGAGGGACAGGTGCATCTGACAACACCCTTTGGAACGGACTTCAGATTCAGACTTGACAAACGCCCACCTGATTATTCGTATGGCCTGGCAACAGAGGAGAAAGCCGAGAGAGGAGAAGTTGTTTTCTTGCCAACCGGTGGAATCGAAGTCTCGGCCGCGGAAGATAGCGCCGAAGGAAGAATAGTCTACGACCCGCTTATCCGCGCCGGAAAAGGCCAAGTTGAGAACCTGACCCTTCAAGTAACACAGGGCCGGATCAAACAGTTTTCTGCGAGATCTGGAAAGGAGACCTTCGAAAGTTATCTTAGAGAAGGATCGGGAGATGAGAACCGCTTCGCCTATTTCGGATTCGGACTGAACCCCAAGCTCCGGCACGGGTTTACCCAGGATGATAAAGTCCTTGGAAGCACTATCGTAGGGTTTGGCCACAGTGGCGCAGAGGGCGGGAAGAATGTCGCGAGCGGCACATGGTGGGCCTCGATGACCAAGGCGACGGTAACAATTGGCGGTGAGAAGGTCATGGAGGACGGGAAACTACTAGTCAAGTCCTAGGACGAGTATCCTTTGATCGAGTCTCTCCAAGACTGGATTCTCCAGCTCCCTAACGTCGCAACGGCTTCACACAGGTTGGGAGGCATAGAATTCCAAGTCCGAGGTCTAGAATTCATGCATACTCACGGGACTTCGCAGCTTGACATCAGGCTCTCCAAAGAAGACCAAGAGCGAGTCCTGAAGGAGGGGAAGGCTGAGCCACATAGCTTTGTGCATCATCAAGCCGGTTGGGTCACTTTCAGAATCCGCTCGGAAGAAGATGCTGAGATCGCGAAAGAACTGATTCGCCTAGCGTATGACAATGCGGACAAGATGATGGCGGCTCACATGTCGAAGCGGGCCGAAAAGAGCAACTAAGCCCTCCTAGGACTTTCTCAGTCTCACCAGAAAATGGGCACGGTTTCCACCTGCTTCAACAGGGATCAACCTCTCTTCGAGTGATATGATCTCGAATTTTCGGAGGCTTGATTCTAGTTCTTTGCGTGGGAAGAAATGGTGGATTATTCCTCGCTCCTCTCCTTTCGTAAAGACGAAGGTATTCTGCTCAAGTCTCTTTCCTTTGCCCCTTCTGAAATCTGCCGTGGATAGAGCAATGACGAAAGCCGAGGCTCCTTTCTTCATCACTCGATGAACCTCTTTGGTCGCCCGCCTGATCTGTATCAGCTTGCCGTGGTGGAGAACGTTTGTGCATATCACGCCGTCAAAATAATCGTCAACGAACGGAAGGTCCCACATCTCATGCTTGACAAGAGTGACGCTGTCAATGGAAGCAGTCTTCAATCGATCTTCGAGTGTTTTGAGCGCTGTTTCGGAGATGTCAAGGGCTACAACTTGAAAGCCCTCTTTGCCGAGAAGTACGGAATGACGACCCGCCCCGCAACCTAGATCCAGAACCCTCTTTGCGCTTTCACGTTTGAGGTCGTTTGCGAAGTCCACGACGACAGGGAGTGGTGGGGAGGTTTCTGCCCACCTCTGTTCTCTCCAGGCTAGCTCCCAAGGATGCGCTTTTGGCATAACTGCTCACGACGTCTTCAGTGTGACAATTATTTTCTTGACAAGAGATCCGAAATCATCATGCTCCGAAGGATTCTTGGAGTATTCCTCGAATAGTGGATACAATTCTTCGACTTTTGGATAGTAGTTCTTGTTTGGCACTACTCCCTTTCTCTCTATGTTAGGATCCACCGGTTTCGCTATGAAATCTTTGACACTAAAGTACGCAAGCATGTCTACCATCGTATGAGCGATCTCTGGGTCCAGGCTCGATTTTCCCAACTCCCTCGTCACGAACGGGCTAGGTGTTATGAGTTCCGAGAGTTCGTGGGTTAGGAATTTCTTCTGGACTTCGATATCAGGTAAAGTAGCGAAGGCGATGCTGTCGTGCCAAGCGAATCCACCGTTTAGACAGTCCACAAAATGAACTCGAATCTCATCGGCCGTCCATTCGACATGAGCGAGTTGGGATAGACGCGACAGCACTGAATCGGCTATCGGAGACCATACGGATCCAAATTTCTGCTTGTATTCCTCCAGCCTTGGCCGGGTCAGGTCCCATATTTGCTCCCAACCGTTCGACCCTCGAGACAAGATGTTCAGAAACAAATCAGTCATGGTCTCGCGACCCTTCCATCCCGATACAACCTCTTCCAAATCTCCAGCTCTCATCAGGTCTCTTGCGAATGCATACCAAGAGCGTGGAGAGATAGTTGTTCTCTGAAGATCGTGAAGAATATTGTTCTGTAACAAAGAAGCGTTGCGCGATGCGTAGGCTTTGTTCCCGAGCATGCCGGATGAGAGCTCTTGTGGTAAGCAGCTTGCATAGAGAACTGAAACATGACAGAACTCGTTTACGAGCCTGCTGACTTCAAGCGAGATTTTCGGAACCAAAGTCTTCGCCGCCTAGCTTGTCGCTCAACTTGGTCCCTAATAGCACATGAAGGCTTCTGAAACTAATCTGAACCCTCCACAAAAATCGAAACTCTTGACTTTCTGGCTTTCAGAGCGTGATAATTTCTCCGTGAATCTCCTTGTCCACTGTTAGAATCCCGTAGGTTTTCTTAGTTGCTGGAAACTTTCCTGTTGCGCTACCGGGATTGAACCAGAGAACACCGTCCCGAAAATCGTTCTTCGTCCGATGACTGTGTCCATGAATGATTGCTTGGACCTC
>JGI25382J43887_10000476_pt1 | contig 13573 bp, 16 predicted proteins | sample GraSoi013_1_40cm_3_FD_43887 | JGI IMG/M metagenome (IMG submission 43887) | reverse complement strand
GCGGTGCGAGCGGCTCCTACGATGACGGCGTCTCTCATCGATGATCTTCCTCCTCGAGTGTACTTCGATTGTACCCGACGGCACGTCACGTGCATAACCGGCTCTCCAACAATTTGGCTCGGAGCGACGTCGAGGAGGCCGAGATGCAGGACGCTCAGAAGTACCTGGAACGACAGCGCGACGACATCGTCGCCCGGTTGCGCGACTTTCAGGCCGGCGCACGCGACACGGGCACGGGTCTCGAAGGCGACGATGCCGTCCGTGATCTCGGCGACCACGTGGAGCACCACACCCGGCGCGAGATGGGATTCCTGACCCGCCAGCGGCTGCTCGCGCGCCTTCAGCGCGTGCAGGCGGCGCTCGAGCGGATCGCGCGCGGCGTCTACGGCGTGTGCATCGAGTGCGGTGAGCTCATCGCACCGAAGCGGCTGCGCGCGATCCCGGAGGCCGAGACGTGCGTTCCCTGCCAGGAGCGCATGGAGCGGCGGTCACACGCGGCGGCCTGAACGGCGCCGCCGCGGCTACGCCGCCTTGGACGAGCGCTTCGACACCTGCTGCGCGGTGTGGAGCGCGTCGCTCTCGTCGCTGGACCGGAGCGCGAGCGAGCTGAGCGTGAGCATCCCGACGATCTGATCCTCGTCGTTGACCACGGGCAGCCGCCCGATCTGACACTCCGCCATGACTTCCATCGCCCCACCCACCGCGGTGTCGGGGCGCGCGCAGATCAAGTCGCGCGTTGCGCAGTCGCCCACCAGCGTGGTGGCGGGATCAGCGCCTTCGGCGATCGCACGGACGATGATGTCGCGATCGGTGATGAGCCCGCGCAGCCGCCCGCCCGACACGACCGGCAGGATTCCGACGTTGGCTTCCTTCATCGTCACGGCCGCGTCCACGAGCGACGCCGAGGCGTCGATGACCACGACATCCCCGACCATCACGTCCCTGACGTGATCGCGGCGGCCGGCCCGCCATCGACGAGCGCGAGCCCCGAGCGTGACGGCACCGGCGGCGATGACACCGACTACGAACCAGAGCCTGGGTGCTTTCATGGGCCACCCTCCTGTTTCAAGACGACGGGGAAATGCAGCAACGGCGATGCCATCGAATCGCTCTTCGACACTCACCTCGTCGACGCTAGACTCGGCGCCTGACTCGTCGACATCCCGAGTGTGCGCCACCGACACAGACTGTGCGCTCCCGACGGTCTGTGTTCAACGGTCTCGCACGGCCAGGAGGATTGCCGACACGACGCAGCCGCCACCGATCATGTGGCTCCAGTGAAACGGCTCCCCGAGGACCACGTACGAGAGCGTCACCGCGCTCACCGGCAGCACACCCGTGAAGACGGCCGCCGTGGTCGCTTCGACTTCGCGAACGCCGCGGGCCCACAGCAGGAAGGCCACCACGGTCACCGCCACGCCGTAGTAGACGAGCGCACACCAGTCGCCGACTCCGAGCTGCGTGAGATCGACCGCCCGGGCGTCGCGCAGCGCCAGCGGCGCGAACATCAGAAACCCCAGCAGCGTGATGCCGGCGGCCACGGTGACGGGGCGGAGCCGCCGGGCCAGCACGCGGCTGCAGACGAGAAAGATCGCCTCGGCCACCACCGCGCCGAACACGAGCGCGTTGCCGAGCGCCGGCTGCGGTCCGCGGGCCGGCGTGGCGGCGCCGAGGGACGTCACGATGAGGATGCCGAGCACGGCCAGTCCGATCGCTGCCGATCGCCGTCCGGTCCAGCGTTCGCCCAGGACCACGGCCGCCAGCGCTGCGGCAACCGCCGGCGTGGTGCTGGTGACGATCCCGCCTTCAGCCGCGCTGGTGAGGGCGAGGCCGGCGAGGAGCAGGACGTTGAACGCGAACATCCCGCTCGCGGCCTGGAGCGCCATCACACCGAAATCACGAGCGCCGATAGCCGGCACGCCTCGCGCGGCCAACAGCGCAAGCGGCACGAGGATCAGCGAGGCGATCGCGAAACGAATGCCGCTGATCAGGAAGACAGGCAGGTGGGCGACCAGGAGCTTGCCGACGACGACCGAGCTGCCGACGAGCGCCATGGCCACGGCCAGCTCGAGACAGGCGCGAACGCGAGTGGTCAGGCCGTCAGGTGGCGCGCTTGACCTGATCCGCGAGCTTGCAGAACGCGCAGACGGTCCCAGTGGTGACCTGGCCGCAGCGCGTGCATTCCTGGAGCGCCACGGCTTCGACGCGCTCGAAGGCGGCGCGCGCCCGATCGAGGAAGCCGAAGAGGAAGTTGTGCTTGGCGCCGGGGGACGCCTCCTCCATCCGGCTCAAGATCTCTTTGTGGGCGATCGACGTGGCGCCCGCCGCGAACGGGCATTCCTCGACGATGTAGTCGATGCGGCGAAGGAACGCATAGGCCGCCGTCTCGCGCTCCGACAGCCGATAGAGCGGCTTCACGCGACGCACCAGCTTGGGATGCGTCGCCGCCAGCGCCGGCGACTGCCGCGGGAGCGCGTCGGTCTGCCAGTGCATGACCGACCCGAACAGCGTCGCCGCTTCGTCGTCGAGATTGTGACCGGTGGCCACCACGGGAAACCCGCGCTCGAGGGCGACGCGATTCATCAGGTAGCGCTTGCTGAGCCCGCATCCCGAACACGGCGGTCGTCGCGTCACGGTCTTGATGATCGGCACGGGCGCGCCGATCTCCTCGGCGACGGCGGTGACGATCAGCGGCACGCCATGGGCGGTCGCGAATTTCTCGCAGCGGGCCTTCGACTCGATGGAATAGTCGAAGATGCCGAGGTCGAGGTAGAGGCCGGTCGTCCGGTAGCCCTCCTCGATCAGCACCTCCCACAGCGCCAGCGAGTCCTTGCCTCCCGACACCGCCACCAGCACGGCCTCCTCGGGCGTGAACATCCGGTGCTTGCGGATCGCCTCGCGGACCTGATTGCGGAAGAACTCGACGAAGTCCGGCTCGCAGAAGGCGGCGTTGTGCCGCCTGAGCTCGATGACCGCCCCACGGCCGCACTTCCGGCACTTCAAGAGGCATCTCCGATCATTTCACCGCTCGCCTCGCCCGCGGCGGGCTGCGGCTGCGCACGACCATCTCCGATCATTTCACCGCTCGCCTCGCCGCGCGGCGCGCCTCGGCTCGCACTGCCACCGCTCATCACCGGGCGCAGCTCGATCGTGTCGTCGTCGGTGACCATCTGGTCGGCGGTGACGAGGGTGTCGCCGCGAATCACCAGCACGGTTTCGGGAATGATCTCGAGCTCGCGCAGGACGTCCTTCACCCTCCGCCCGCCGGCGACCTGGACCTCGCGCTTCGGGTTTCTCAAGATGACTTTCATTGGAGCGAGTGGCGCGCGCTCGGCTCGATTCGTGGGTGGCCTGGCCTAGGTACGCGCGGCTCCATCACGTGGGAATCCCGGATGGCGCTTGATATCACGGAGCTGGCCGAGATGGATGCGATCGTGCTGCGCCTGGAGCAGCCACCACTGGGCGAGGTCGAGATCGCCGAGACGGAAGTGCTTGAAGACCAGCCGCTCGGGGTCGAGGGTCGCCAGCTTCTCTACGGACGACCGGCTGCGCTCACGGGTGGCCTTCATGGTCGTGATCAGCTCACCGATCGGCTTCCCGTGCTCGGGCCAGACCACCGGGGGCGCCTCGCCGGGGCCGGGTGGCCACGGCGGCAATGGCCGGATCGCGAAGTCGGGTCGATACGGCGCGAGCCCGCCCGCGGCCTCGCCTTCGCGCGTGAGCTTGGTGGTGAGCTTCCCGGTCGCGATCTCCGCGATCGTGAGGTGATTGATCACCTCGCCGACGGACCACTCCTTCTCGGCCGGCCTCCAGTCNGCCTGGCGCTGCGAAANGCCNACCACTTCACGCAAGACCTCGGCGCGAGCCCCTTCGAGGTCCTCCCAGAGGGCCTGGATCGCGCGCGGAAGTGTCANGCTCGCGAGTATACCCCCATGCTAGGGTTCTTCTGTGACCGACCNTCGTGACCTGGCGCGCGCCGCCTGGCGTACGCTGACCACGCGTCCCGTCTACGAGAACCGGTGGATTCGCGTTCGCGAGGACGTCGCTGAGCTTCCCGACGGGCGCACGACCATCTACGGCGTGGTGACGTGCGCCGACGCCGTCGGCGTCCTGCCGATGCTCGATTCCGAGACCGTCATCCTCGTCGGCCAGTACCGCTACGTCGCTCGCGCCTTCATGTGGGAGATCCCGACGGGCGGCGCCAGCAAGGGCGAGAGCCACGAGGCGACGGCCCAGCGCGAGTTGCGCGAGGAAGCCGGCTACGAGGCCGAGCGCCTGACCGAGCTCTGCNTCTACGACACGTCCAAGAGCATCATGGACGAGCGGTGCTGGATCTATCTGGGTGAGGGCTTGCGTCCGGTGCCGGCCCGTCCCGACGAGACCGAGTTCTTCGAGATCCGCGCCTTTCCCTTCGTGGACGTGCTGCGCATGGTCGAGACCAGCGAGATCAAGGACTCGATGACCGTCGTTGCCGTCCTTCACGCCGCGCGGCGCTTCGGACGCTGAGCCGAGCTACTTCGCCGACGCCAGCACGATCGGCCCCGTCGGCGCCGGCATCCCTGATTCCGGCTCGAGCGTGACCGCGAACACGTCCACGGGTCCGGCTCCCGGAGGCACGCGATGGATCGCCTGGCCGGAGGCATCGACCTGGAACACGCCGGCCGCCGTCGGCTTGCCGCCCGCGATCGTCCACATCTCGTAGGCTTTGCCCGCCGGCGCCGGTGGCAACTTGGTGATCAGCACCTGCCCGCCCGCCGTCTCGTGCCACACGACACGGCCCTCGGCGGTCGGGCTCGGGCCGGCGCCCTTGAGAGCGATCACGCGCGTGCTCGGATCACGCAGGAGATCGACGACGGCCTGGTAGGCGGTCACACGCGCCTGGAGCGCCGCCTCCTGACGCGCGAGGTCCTCGCGAAGCCGGCTCGTCTCGCGCGCCACCCGGCCCAGCTCGGCTTCATAGCGCGCGGCCACGAACATGCCCGTGAGGAAACCGCCCACCACCATCGCGGCAGCCGCCACCACCGCCCCGCGCAGCCAGAGCCGGCGTGTGTCGCTGCGACGGCGCGGGGGCGCCGTTTCTTCGGCGAGTCTGCGCATCAGCGCTGCCTTGACGTCGGGCGGCGGTACCGCGGGCGGCCCATCGAGCGCCACGGCGGCCAGCGCCTCGCGCGACTCGCGGAGCGTGCGCTCACAGCGCGCGCAGCCGGCCAGGTGAGCCTCGAACGCCGCGCGCTCGCTGGTCTCGAGCACATCCAGCGCGTAGGCTGCGACCTGATCGTCGAACGTCTCGTGGCTCATGCCGCTCACCGTTTCATCATCTCCCGGAGCCGTTCCAGCCCCAGCCGCATCCGCGTCTTCACGGTGCCGAGCGGCTGCTTGATCCGCTCCGCGATCTCGGTCTGGGTCAGCCCGCCGTAATAGGCGAGCTCGAGCACCTCGCGCTGAGGCACGGGGAGGCGGCCCAGCGCGCCGGTGACGACCGACCGATCAGAGGCGCGGTCGGCGGCATCGCCGCCGGACTCCGCAGGGGCGGCGGCCATCGCATCGTCCATGGGCGCCACGAACGTCTCACTTCTTCTACGCATGGAACGCACCCGATCGATTGCCCGGGTGCGTGCTCGCGTCACGATCCAGGCTTCGGGCGTGCCCCGGGCGGGATCGTACGTGCCGGCCGCCCGCCAGGTTTCCCAGAAGACGTCCTGCAGGACGTCGGCGGCGTCGCTGCGGTCACGGACGATGCGAAGGACCAGCGGATAGACCATGGGGGCGTAGCGGTCGTAGAACCTGGCGAACGCGTCGCCGTCGCCGGCAGCCATTCGCCGGACGAGGTCCTCCCCCACTGTGGCCATGGCTCCCTTCAGTATCAGACCCTCCGGCGACGGACAAGGTCCACGCCCGTCATTTACTACGAGCCGGCGCCGCCAGTAGGATTGGTGCCTCGTGAGAAACCTGCTGGGTGAGGTCCCCTCGTCCCTGCCCGATGAGCTCGTCGAAGCGCTGCTCGAGAGCGACGCGTTTCGCCTCGAGCGCATCGTGTCCCTGGGGCACGCGACGCCTCCCGGCGAGTGGTACGACCAGGAACGCTCGGAATGGGTGGTGCTGCTGACAGGCGGCGCCGGGCTACGATTCGCCGACCGGGACGACGTGGTGGAGATGCGCCCGGGTGATCATCTGGTCATTGCCGCCCACCGCCGACATCGCGTCGAGTGGACGGACGCGTCGCGGCCGACGATCTGGCTCGCGCTCCACTACGACTGATCGCGGGCGCGGAACGCCGGCCACGCGGACGTTCGCTCGCGCTCGGCGCGCCAGCGTTCTCCGAGCGCGCGAGCGAGCCCATCCACGGCGTCGGTGATCGGCGCCAGTGGTCCGCCGACCACGAAGGCCATGAAGCGCTCGACGTGCCACAGCAAGGCCTGGCGAACGGTGAGCCCGGGCGCCCAGGGGCCATCCTGATCGAGCACCCGAGGCCCGAACCACTGCAGCATGTTCACGGTCCGCCAGGCCACCGCCACGCCCCGCGCGGCTGCGTAAGGGGAATCGCCTCGCGCCGCCGGACAGGCCGTCGCGAGCGCCGACCGATGGGCGGCGTCGGCGCGTCGATGACGGTGGGTGGAAACGGGCAGAAGAGGTTCCACAGCAGCGTGTCGTAGAGCGCCGAGCGCACACCGCCGTACTCGAAATCGAGGAGGCGGACACCAGTCGCTGAAAAATGGTTGTTGCTGGGCGCCATGTCGCCATGGGTGAACGTGGTGAAAGGCCCGGGATGCGCGACCGCATCGGCCAGCGCAGCCAGGCTTTCGGCGAGGCCGCGAGGAACACGGGTACCGACGGCCGTGAGCCAGCCCGTGACGTCCGGCTCAGCGGCGCTCAAGCCTGCAGCCGCCCGGGAGATCGGCGTGAGCTCGCGTGGCGCCAGCGCATCCCTCAGCCCATCGAACTCGGCATGACCGTCGAGTGTCGCGGCGTGGAGGCGGCCGGCGGCATCGGCCAGAGCGACGACCGCCTCGCTGGCCGCTTTTTCGTCGCTCGCGACGAGCGCCTCATCCAGCGTCCGCCCCTCGCGCAGGTCCTCGATGACGAACACCTGTGCCCTCGCATCGCCGGCGAGGAATCGCGGACAGAGCGCTGGCGCGGTGCCGGCGCGGGTCAGAAACTCCAGGCTGGCCCAGTCGTCGAAGCCACGATCGGGCTCGGACTTGAAGTGCTTGACGATGACCGAGGTCGGCAGGCCGGACGGCCCTCCGGCGACGCGGCAGCGCCAGACGTCATTGCGAGCCCACGACTTCAGCACCTCGGGCTCGACCAGGCGAGCGCCACCGAGCGCGCGCCCGGCGGCCGCCAGAACCTCCTCGCTCAGGGGCGGCGCACCACGCGCTTGGCCTTCAGCTCGTGGCGGGGCAACGAGCGCCGCGGCACTGCGCGGACGTCCAGACGGAGACCGAGATCGGCACTGAAGCTCCGGCGCAGAGCCTCGGGAACGCTCGCGTCCTCCACCTCGACCAGCACGCGCACTTCATCCAGCTCGCCGTCGCGGAAGACCTCGACCTGGAACTCCTCGATGGCATGGAAGCGCCGCACGATGCCCTCGATGGCCGAGGGGAACACGTTCACCCCGCGCACGATCAGCATGTCGTCGAGCCGGCCGAGGATCCCGCCCTCGAGGCGCATGAAGGTGCGCCCGCACGGGCACGGCGCGTTCGCGACGCGGACGCGATCTCCGGTGCGATAGCGGATCGCCGGCGAGCCGGCGCGCCCGAGATTGGTCAGCACGAGCTCACCCTCTGACGCCGCGACGCCACTCACGGGATCGATCACCTCGGCGATGAACTCCGACTCGTTGACGTGCAAACCGGCCTGTTCGGCGCACTCGTAGCCATACGCTCCCATCTCGGTCATACCGGCGTGGTCGTACGCGCGAGCGCCCCAGCCGTCCTCGATACGCGCCCGCACGGCCGGGATGCCGGCCCCCGGCTCGCCCGCGTGGACAGTGACCCGGACGGGGAGCTTGGCCGGATCGACGCCGTGCTCGCGGGCGACTTCGAGCAGATGCAGCGCGTACGACGGCGTGCAGACGAGCGCGGTGGCGCCGAGCTTCTCCATCCAGGCGAGCCGGGTTGGAGAATCCTGCCCGCCGCCGGGCAGCACCATCGCGCCGAGGGCGCGCGCGCCGTCGAAGCCTGCCCAAAATCCGATGAAGAGGCCGAACGAGAACGGGAAGAAGACCCGATCGGCCGGCGTGATGCCGGCCCCAGAGAGCACGAATCCCCAGCACCGTGCCCACCACTCCCACGATGCCTGCGTGTCGAGCCAGCGGAGCGGCTGACCGCTCGAGCCCGACGTCTGGTGGACCCGGACGTAGCGCTCGAGCGGATACGTGAGATTGGTGCCGAAGGGTGGACACTCGGCCTGATCGGTGACGAATTCCTGCTTGAGCGTGAACGGCAGCCGGTGAACGTCGTCCCACGTCATGAGGTCTCCGGCTGATTGCACACCCGCCGCGGCCCACTTCCGCCTGATGAACGCGTTGCCGCGAGGCGCCAGCACCTCACCGGCTGAGGCCTGCAGCTTCCGGAGTTGCAGGTCACGCAGGCGCTCCGTGGGCAGCGTCTCGAGGGCCGGATCGAACATCAACGGGCGCGGAGCTTGAAGCGCTGGATCTTGCCGGTGGCCGTCTTGGGCAGATCGCTCACGAATTCGATCCAGCGTGGATACTTGTAGGGTGCGATCTTGTCTCTCACGAAGCCCTTGAGCTCGTCGGCCAGCGCCGCCGTGGCGCCGGCCGGCTCTTTGAGTACGACGAACGCCTGCGGCTTGACCAGCCGATCGCTGTCTTCCTTGCCGACGACGGCGACTTCCAGCACGGCCGGGTGCTTGATCAGCGTGGCCTCGACCTCGACCGGCGAGACCCAGATACCGCCGACCTTCAGCATGTCGTCGGCGCGGCCGGCGTACCAGAAGTAACCGTCCTCGTCCTGGAAATACTTGTCGCCGGTCTGGATCCACGCACCGAAGAGCGTCTCCTTGGTCTTCTCGTGCTTGTTCCAGTAGAAGGCCATCGTGGAATCGCCCTTCACGCGCAGATTGCCGATCTCGCCCCGAGGCACCGGCCGGCCGTCGTCGTCCACGATCGCCGCCTCATAGCCAGGCACGGGCAACCCCGAGGAGCCAGGCCGAACCTGATTCGGACGGTTCGAGAGNAAGATGTGAAGGATCTCCGTGGTCCCGATCCCGTCGATGATCTCGACGNCGAACCGCTCGCGCCAGCGCGTGTAGATCTCATCGGGCAGCGCCTCGCCTGCCGACACGCAGACACGCAGCGAGGAGAGATCGAAGCGCTTCTCCGCCTCCTTGACGGCGAGCATGCCGGCGTAGAGCGTCGGCACGCCGAAGAAGATCGTCGGACGGTGGCGGGTGAGCACCTCGAACACGCNCTCNGGCGTGGGCCGATGCGGGTAGAGCACGGCCTGNGCNCCCACCGCCATCGGNAAATACCCGGCGTTGCCGAGGCCATAGGCGAAGAAGAGCTTGGCGGCGGAGAAGACCTTGTCGCTCGCCGTGATGCCGAGCACCTGTCGCGCATACGTCTCGGCGCACACCCACATGTCGTGATGGAGATGGACGGCGCCCTTGGGAAATCCCGTCGAGCCCGACGAGTAGAGCCAGAACGCGGGGTCGTCTCGCGACGTCGGGGCCGCGTCCAGGTTGCCCCCGCCTGGCTCAGCTGCTGCTCGAACGAGAGGTGACCGCCGGCCGCGCCGCCGGCGACCAGGACGTGGCGGAGAAGAGGCGCCTGGCCGAGGATCGGCCCGGCCTCGGCCAGCAACGGCGCGGACACGACCGCGACCTTCGCCCGGCTGTCGTTCAGAAAGTACAGGTAGTCGGTCGCCCGCATCAGCGTATTGACCGGGATCGGAACCGCGCCGATCTTGATGGCGCCCCAGAACGTGGCGAGGAATTCCGGCGCGTCCAGGCACAGCACCAGGACGCGATCCTCCAGGCCGACGCCCAGCGCGCGGAGCGCATTGCCCGTGCGGTTGGCGAGATCGAAGACGTCACCGTACGTCAGCACGCGAGTCTCGTAGTGGAACGCCGGTGCTCCGCCGCGGCCTTCGGTCACGTGACGATCCACGAACCACGTGGCGACGTTGAATTGCGCGGGCAGGTGTTCCGACGCTTGCATCGTGGCTCCTCTTGTAACCGTTACNCGAACCTCATGGCATTGCCGTTGCTTCGTCCCAACCGAGGGAGGGTTTCGACATGAGAGCTTTCGCGATCAGCACGCTCACGTTCGTCCTCGCGCTCGGCATCGCCGCCGGCGCGCTGGCTCAGACCACGACCACGCCACCGCCGGCCAGCGCTCCCTCGGCGCAGCCGCCGGCGAGCAGCGCCCCGCAGGTGACCACGCCAGGCACGTCGTCCTCGGACTCGTCCGGGAACGACAGCGTCACGACTCGCACGGAGCGCCGCGATGGTGTCGCCGCATCGCCCCGTACCACCACGGAGTCGACGCGGATCTTCGGGCTCAATCCGACGGCGGCCGCCCTCATCGCCGCTGCGCTCCTCGTCGTCGTCATCCTCGCGATCGTGTCGATGTCACGGGGNGCATCCCGGACCGATACGCACGTCGATCTGAATCGGAGGCCCTGAGTGGCTCCGATCCCAACGCCTCCCCGGCCCGACCCGGAGCACCCGGGCGGGCCGCGGGATCCGTTCACACCCGATCAGCCCGCGAGTCCTCCGAATCGACCGAGCCCCGGCGGCGATCCCGGAACGCCGTCGCCTGGTGACCCGACTCCACGGCCGTAACGACCCGGCCTGTGAACGCGGTCAGCGGCGGCGGCGGGGCGCCGGCTTCCGCGTCGCGCGCCGAGCGCCGGCGCGGCGTGGGCGGATCGCCATCGCTTCGATCTCGACCAGCAGGTCAGGCCGTACGAGCCGGCTGATGATCAGCAGCGTGTTGGGCGGATACACCCGGTCGGGAAAATACTGCGGGAACACCTCGCTGCGCGCCTTCATGAACCCGGCGACGTCGTCGGCACGCGTGAGGAACGTCTGGAGCCGGACGACGTCGCGCATGGTGCATCCGCCTGCCTCGACGACGGCTCGCACGTTCTCGAGCGCCTGCTTCGTCTGCGCGATGACGTCGTCGGCCGCGACCTGGCCGTCGGCCGCCATCCCGACCTGGCCGGCCACCACGACCAGCTCACCACCCGGCGCAATCATGCCGTGGGAGTACATTCCGAGCGGCGCGCCGAAGCCCTTCGGTGTGATCGCCTTGGCCATGCTCAGCCCTCCTTGCGCGTGAGCCGCACGTACTCGTGGTCGAGCGGTAAGCCGTTGATACCCCGGGCCGGCGGCGCGATCCAGCCGGCAAAGCGGCCAGGCTCCACGGCCGGCCGCATCAACGTCGCCACGAACTGTGCGTCCTCCGGCGTCGGTAGCCACTCGCGACGCCGCGCGTCCCATTCTGCCTCGGTGATCACGCGGCCGTCGGGGGAGATCCTGGCTTCGCCGAACGAGCCGATGGCGCGATGGAACCCCCGATGGGGCAGGCGCAGNTCGACGTCGATCCCGTGCTCCTTGATGGTGCGGTTCCAGCGGTCGATCCCGCGCTGGCAATCCGCGATGTAATCGTCGCGNAGCCGCTCGTTGAGCGCGGTCAGCGCCGGCACGTCGCGGGTGGCGATACGATCGCCCTCGAGNCACGTCACCGGATAGGTCGCGTCGGCCAACCGATGGTCGTCGTCCTTCTTGGTCTCCTCGAACCGGCCCTTGAGGCCCATCGTGAATGCATTGGCGGCGTTGGTGGAGACCTCGGAACCGAAGAGATCGAGCGAGACCGAGTAATGGAAGTTGATGTACCTCTGCATCGTCGGCAGGTCGATGCCGCCGTGGCGACGTACGTCGTCGCTGCGGTGCTGCCGCATCAGCTCGCAGCTCTTCTGCACGATGCGGCCGACGCCCATCTCGCCCACGAACATGTGGTGGGCTTCCTCGGTCAGCATGAACCGGCACGTCCTCGACAACGGGTCAAGGCCGGACTCCTGCAAGCTGGCGAGCTGGTACTTGCCGTCGCGGTCGGTGAAGAAGCAGAACATGAAGAACGACAGCCAGTCGGGCGTGCGCTCGTTGAAGGCGCCNAGGATGCGGGGCTTGTCGTGGTCGCCNGAGCGCCGCTGCAACAAGGCNTCNGCTTCCTCNCGGCCGTCGCGCCCGAAGTAGGCGTGCAGGAGGTAGACCATGGCCCACAGGTGGCGGCCCTCCTCCACGTTGACCTGGAAGAGGTTNCGCAGGTCGTAGAGCGACGGGCACGTCCGCCCGAGGTGGCGCTGCTGCTCGACCGANGCNGGCTCGGTGTCTCCTTGCGTGACGATGAGCCGACGAAGGACGCCGCGATATTCGCCGGGCACCTCCGGCCACGCTGGTTTGCCGAGGTGATCGCCGAAGGCGATGCGGCGGTCGGCCTCGGGCTCGGCCAGGAAGATTCCCCAGCGATAGTCGGGCATCTTCACGTAGCCGAATTGCGCCCAGCCGTCCCGGTCGACGCTGATGGCGGTGCGCAGGTAGACCTCGTTGGCCTGGAATCCTTCCGGCCCCATCTCCTTCCACCAGTCGAGGAACCGCGGCTGCCACTCCTCGAGCGCGCGCAGCAGGCGCCGGTCGTCGCGCAGGTTGACGTTGTTGGGGATGCGCTCCAGGTAATCGACGCCGGCCATCACACTCTCCTTCGATCGAACTCGCTGCGCTGACCGGTTCCATACACGTGCAGCGCGCCCTTGCTCCCGACGGCGTTCGGTCGCTGGAAGATCCAGTTCTGCCAGGCCGACAAGCGGCCGAAGATCTTCGTCTCGAGCGTCTCCGGGCCCGCGAACCGCAGTGACGCCTCCATACCGGTCAGCGCATCGGGCGAGAAGGCCGCGCGCTCCTCGAGGGCCAGGCGAACCTCGTCGGCCCAGTCGATGTCGTCGGGTGTGAAGGTGACGAGGCCCGCATCGCCGGCGGCCTCGGCCTCCATGTCGTGCCCGATCCTTCCCTTCAGATCGTCCACGCGTCCCGGGTCGCCCAGGAATCGGGTGGCGAGCCGTGTGAGCCCGTTGCTCATCGGGTACGCGCCGAAGTTCATCGGCGTGAGCTTCACGGTGGCGACGTGGCCGGCGTCGCCCTCGCGCGTCCCGGCGAGCATGTACGAGCGGTCGGCGGCCAGAGCCAGCTCGAGCAGCGTGCCCGCGAAGCACGAGCCCGGCTCGACGAGGGCGAAGATGGACCGCGACGACGCATCGAGACGCTTGAGCGTGCGCCTGAGATAGAGGCGGATCTCGCGGACCAGCCAGTCGCCGGCGTGGTCGACCAGCATGCGATCGTGCGCCTCGACGCGCTCGGCGTCACCGACGGTACGGAGGACCCAGAGTCCGATCGATGCTTCATTCGCCCGGAGGTGGAGGATCAGGTCGTCGAGCTCGCGCGCGACGGCCAGCGGCCAGAAGCCGACCCCGACGGCGTGGATGCCGGCGACATCGCCCCCAGGCGCGGTGTCCGGCCCGTGCACCGTGATCTCGGCGCGGCCGCGGGC
>JGI25382J43887_10000475_pt1 | contig 13576 bp, 8 predicted proteins | sample GraSoi013_1_40cm_3_FD_43887 | JGI IMG/M metagenome (IMG submission 43887) | reverse complement strand
TCACCCCCGCTTCGCTCGTGGGCCAGTGGCAGGGGGAGCTGGAGGAGAAGTTCTTCGAGCGGTTCGAGACCCCGACCGACCCCGACGACTGGCAGCGCGTGACTAAGGCGATCGTCTCCCACGACCGGGCGCGCTCGCGCCGCCACGCCGAGGAAATCTTGAGACATCGCTGGGACCTGGTGATCGTGGACGAGGCGCACAAGGTCAAGAGCGAGCGCGGCGCGACCTACCGGTTCATCGAGAGGATCGAACGGGACTTCATCCTGCTGCTCACCGCCACGCCGCTCCAGAACGACCTGCGCGAGCTGTATAACTTGGTGACGCTGCTCCGTCCGGGGCAGCTCGGGACCTGGCAGGAATTCAAGGGCGAGCACCTGGTTGCCGGCGACCACCGCCAGCCGCGCGATCCCGATGGCCTCCGCGCGCTGACGCACGAGGTGATGATCCGCACCCGGCGCGCGAGCGTCGCCCTCGACCTGGACCTGCCGCCGCGCCGGCCACGACACCCCGAGGTTCGCCTCACGCGCGCCGAGGCGGATCTGTACGAGCGTACCACCGAGTTCCTGCGCCGGCTCTACCGCGAAGGCTTCATTCAGCCGGCCGAGCGGGAAGAGGTGGACGATGGGACGCGACGCAAGCAGCCCACCAAAAAGGGGATCCTGCAGCTCGCGGTCATCCACCTGCGCCAGCGGCTGTGCTCCTCGTCGCGCGCGCTCGCTGAATCGCTCGAGCACCTGGCGCTGGGCGAGCACGTCAGTCCCGAGTACCGCACGATCGCGCGACAGCTCGCCAAGCGTGCGCAGGGCATCAAGACGCACGCCAAGCTGGACGTGTTGACGACGGTACTAAAGGAAACGCCGGACCGCGTCGTGGTCTTCAGCGATCATCGCCCGACGATTCAGCTGATCGAAGAGCGCGTCAGGAAGCTCGGCCGGCAGCCGATCGTCTATTGGGGCTCTCACTCGACGGCCGACCGGGACAAGCGCATCCGCGCCTTCCACGCGGACGAGACGAGCGTGCTGATCGCCACGCGCGCCGGCAGTGAAGGACGCAACCTCCAGTTCTGCAACGTGCTCGTGAACTACGACCTCCCCTGGAACCCGATGGTGGTAGAGCAGCGCATCGGCCGGCTGCACCGCATCGGGCAGAAGCGCGAGGTCCACATCGTGAACCTCGCCGCGGCGGGGACGATCGAGTCCTACATCCTCCAGCTGCTCGACCAGAAGATCAAGCTGTTCGAGCTGGTGGTGGGCGAGCTGGACCTGATCCTAGGGCGTTTCGGCGGCGCCCAGAAGTTCGAGGGCCGGCTGGCGGAAGAGTGGCTCGCTGCCGAGAGCGAAGCAGACTTTGCTCGCCGGGTGGAAACGATGGGCGCCGACATCGAGAAGAGCAGCGCGGCGGGCAAGGAGCAAGAAGCGCTCAACTCCCTCATCGCGCCGGACGACAACGCCATGCGCCTCGAGCGCCGGTTCGAGGCGCTGTCGGTCCCGGGCCGCTTGCGACTCGGGCTTGGCACGAGCCAGGTCGTCAAAGCCGCTGGCTGGGACGCGAAGCGCCACAAGCTCGGCGTGCACGTGACGGAAGTGCTCGAAGCGCTCGAGTCGATTGAGCCGATCGGGGGCGTCACGACCCAGCTGCCGGCCGGCAGTCATCCCGAATACGGAGAGCTGGTGCGGCTCACCGGCGTGAGCAGCACCGGACGCGCGATCACGCTCGTGGCGCAGGTGGACCGCCTGCCCCTCGCGCTCGTGGACATCGAGGCGGACGCCGCGTGAAACGCCGCCGCAAGCCCCAGCGCCAGCCTCGCCCACAGCCTCCACCGCCGGCGCCCCAGGCGGTCGGCGACGCCGATCCGCTCGCCGACGCGCGCATCCGGCCGCTGCTCGAGCGCTACTGCGGGCTCGCAGGCGTGAAGCAAGCTGCGCTCGGCCCCGATCACTCCGAGCTGAGCGTGCCCCAGGCCGAACGCTCGTTTTTCCGAGACCGCGCATCGCTGCGGGTGGCGTTCTCGCTCGACGCACTCGAGCGCGACCCGGACGCCGAGATCGCGGTGCTCGGCAGCCCCTTCCTCGCCCAGCTGCTCGAGGCGATTCGCGCGCGGGCGGCGCGCCTCTCGCTGGGTCTGATCGCGCCAGCCGCCGCGAGCGATCCGAAGAGCGTCGAGCTGACGATTCCCGTACGAGACGGCACGGCAGAACGGAGCGCGACGCGACTGGCCGTGCATCCGGTGGGGCGGCTCGTCGCGCGCGTCGTGCTGCGCGCCGGGGCCGGGGTCGAAGAAGCGGTGGTGGAAAGCGACGTGTACGACCTGTCGGCCGGCGCCAGGTTGGATGACGACCTCGCAGGCGTGTTCCAGGAGCTCGAGGCTGGCCGGGTCGAGCCCGCAGATGCATCGCTTGCCGGCGCCGCGAAACCGGTCCCTGCCCGGGAGCCCACGGAGCTGCTCAAGCTGCTGCTCAGCCACCTGCAAGAGAAGTCGGCGGAGCGGGTCACCGCCCGCCGCGCCGCGGCGGAGCAGGAGCTTGCCGCCGAGCTCGGCAGGTTGGACCGGTACTTCGAATCGATCTTGAAAGAGCAATCCGACCCGGAGTCGATCGCAACCGTCACGGCGCTCGCCGAGCGTCGCCGCACCGAAGAGGTCCGGCGCGGCCAGGTGAAGGCCATCGTGCATCCCCTACAGCTCATCGAAGCCGCGCTCCTGGTGCAGCGCGCCGAGTGGCGGCTCGAGTCGGCTCGGGGGCGTCGCGCGACCTTCAGCGCGCAGCGGCCCCTAAGCTCGACCGGTGCGGCCGCCTGGATCATGACCTGTCCGCATTGCGGCCGCCCGCCGGCGGCCCTGGTCGTCTGCAGGCACGACCACTGCAGCTGTGAGGCCTGCTCGTATCGCTGCTCGGTCTGCGCCGAGGACTTCTGCGCGGACCACGGTATCGCCCAGTGTCGCGTGGACAGCCAGCCGGCGTGTGAGGAGCACGTGCACGTGTGCCCTTCGTGCCGACTGCAGCACTGCACGGCCCACGAGGGCGTCTGCACCGAGGGGGGGGACGGGGGGGACGGACACACAGCCTGTTCGACCTGCCTCGGACTGTGCGGCAGCTGTGGCCGGCTCGTCTGCAATCGGCACGCGGAGCAGAGCGACGCCGCGGCGCCGAAGGGAAGCCGCCGCCTGTGCGCGGCGTGCCTGCGGTACTGTGAGGGCGGGACCAACGAGCCGGTGGGCGTGGATGAGGTGGCGCGGTGCGCCAGCTGCGGCAAGTCGGTCTGCACGGCGCATCAGGCCGTGTGCGCCGTGGACGGACAGGTGCACTGCTCGCAACACCTGCGCCGCACCGACCGGTCGCGGCGCCTAGTCTGCGGGCAGCACCGGGCCGCCTGCGCGCAGGAGCCGGCGGCGATGTTCGCGTCCGATGAGGTGGGGGCGTGCGCTTCCTGCGGGAAGCTCGTCTGCGCCGGCCACTCGGCCGAGTGCGTAGCGGACAAGCTGCGCCATTGCGTCACCCACCTCGAGCCGCTGGTCGACGCAAACGGCTCGTACGGCTGTGCGGAGCACCGCAAGCAGTGTCACGTGGACGGCCGGGCGTTCTCGCTCGAGGGTGTGAGCGAATGTCCCATCTGCGGCGAGGGCGCGTGCGCGGCGCATCGGGCGGCATGCGCCTACTGCGGCCGACGCGTGTGCACCACGGATCTGAGTCGGGAGTCGCGGCGCTGCGCCACCTGCGCGCAGTTGGCCGCCGTCAACGATCCCCCGGACGCGGTCGTCACCGCCGCGCGAGCGGCGACGGGTGGTGAGCCGAAGGCGTCCCGCAGCTGGCGGATGGCCCGCGACCGGAGTCACCTGGTGGTGGAGGTCGATCTCGGGTTGAGGCGGAAAGCGGTGTTCACAGTCCGGCACGGAGACACCGTGCCGGACAGCGTCGTAAAGCATTCGCTGCTGGGATCGAAGCGGCGGAAGTAGGGCGGTGCCGTGAGGGCAAAACCGAACGCCGCTAGGGTTGCTTGCCCCAGTGCGTGTACGAGATCGAGCTGACGCCGTAAGCAATCTCGGTATTCGACGGGAATGAGCTCCGCACGAACACGTTCTCGAGCGTGAAACGCTTGGCGGGGCTGGGCAGGTTCGTGAGGCTGATTGTGAAGTAACCGAAGCCGGAGTTCGCGGGATCGCCGAAGTCCTGGGTCACGGTGACGGCGGTCGTGGCCAGCAGCTCGCCGGACGCCGCGAATACGCTCAACGTGTACGTGGCGGTGCCTTGTGCTCGCGGCGCGACGCGCAGCGAAACATCCGAGATCGGCCGTGTGAAGGTCGCCTGCACCGGACCGCGACTGGGCTCGCCGTCCAGTGCGACGTCGCCCTGAGTGAATCCGACGAACCACGTATCGCAACCCGCAGAGCCGCACCGCTCGGCCGGAAACACAATGCCGTCCGAGCGATAGAAGTCGGGCTGAAAGACCTTGCCTTCCCCGTACGACGTGAAATCGATAGTCACGGCTGAGGCGCCTACGCTGAACGACGGTCGGTCGGCCGAACCCGTGGCGGACCACTCGCCGCATCCCGAGAGCGCGGCGGCTGCCGATGCGAGCAGTATGGCGAAGGGAAGCCAGCGCATGACACCTCCTATTGCGTTTCAATATGCACCGCCGGCGGCGGCCCGCAAGGCTCGCCGCTAACCCACGCGGTGGCGTTGCGCAACCAGTAACATTGTGAGCCAGGAGGTGCGCACGTATGAAACCGTCGCCCGAGCAGTTGACGCGTCTCAAGGCCTACTACGAAGCCAAGCTTTTCAGCGAAGTCGAAATCAACGCAGTCAAGCACAAGGTGCAGGACGGACGAGGGGTGTTTGTGTTGCTTGACGCCCGGCCCCGCGACGCCTTTCTCACCGGCCACATCCCCGGCGCCCTGAGCGTTCCCCTCGATCAGGCTGCCGAGGCGGCGAAGCGCCTCGCCGCCGATCGGCAGTACGTCACCTACTGCTGGAGTCATACCTGACACCTCTCGGCCCGGCTGGCTCTACAGTTGGTAGAGCACGGATTGTTCGCGCGCGAGATGAACGCCGGCTGGGAGGAGTGGGTCGCGGCCAAGATGCCCACCCACTCGACCGCGACGGTCACAGACTATCGGTGCAGCTGCTCGGACCAGGTCGAGCCGGTCGGGGCGGGCGCATGATCCCGTTGGCAGACGCACCCAGGTACTTCACCGTCGCCACGTTCCGCTTTTTCCGCGGGCTGGCGCGTCACAACGCGAAGCCCTGGTTTGAGGCCCATCGCCCCGATTACGAGCGTGACGTGCGCGCGCCGATGCAGGCGCTCATCGAGGAGATGGACGTGCGCCTGGCCCGGCAGGCGCCGGAGATCACGGGCGACCCCAAACGCTCCATGTTTCGCATCTACCGGGATATCCGGTTCTCCAAGGACAAATCACCCTACAAGACGCACGCGGCGTGCTGGTTTCGTCACCGCGACGCGGACGCCCGAGTCGGGGGCGACGGGGGAGGGGGTGGCGCGGGGTTCTACCTGCACATTGCGCCCGGCGGTTCGTTTGTCGGTGCCGGAATCTGGATGCCCCCGCGCCCGATCCTGAACCGCCTGCGCGACGCGATCGCGCAGGACCGCAAGCGGTTTGAACGCATCCTCCGGGACTCGAGCATCATACGGCGATACGGCGGCCTGGATGACGAGGCGACCCTGAAGCGCATGCCTCGGGGATTTCCGGAGATCCACCCGGCGGCGCGCTGGCTCAAGTACCAGTCATACACCGCGGGCCGGCGGCTCGGTGACACCCAGGTGACTAGTGCTCGGTTGCCCATTCTGCTCGAGGCGGATTTCGCGCGGCTGCTGCCGCTGGTCCGGTGGCTGAACGGCGCGCTGGGACTCCGCGCGGCGCAGCGACGGTGACCCCGTGCGCCACCGCCTGTTCGCAGCCGCCGCCGCGCTGCTCGCCTGTCTGCCCTCTACCGTCCCGGCTCAGATAGCCGGCCCGATCCCCGAAAGCGCGTATGCCGCGCTCCACTGGCGCCTCATCGGGCCCCACCGCGGCGGTCGCGTCCTCGCCGTCGCGGGCGTCCCGGGCGACCCCGCGAGCTTCTACTTCGGCGCCGTGGACGGCGGCGTGTGGCGCACCACCAACGCCGGAGTCACGTGGGACCCGCTGTTCGACGGCCAGCCGATCGCCTCGATCGGGGCGCTCGCCGTCGCCCCGTCCGATCCGCGGATCATCTACGTCGGCACCGGCGAGGCCTCTATCCGCTCGGACATCACCTTCGGTGCCGGGGTCTACAGGTCCAGCGACGGCGGCGCGACGTGGCACGCCCTCGGCCTCGAGGACACGCGCCACATCGGCAAGGTGCTCGTGGATCCCAGGAACCCGGACGTCGTCCTGATCGCGGCGCTGGGCCACGCGTACGGCCCGAACCCCGANCGCGGCGTGTTCCGGTCCTCGGACGGCGGCCGCACCTGGACCCAGGTCCTCTACAAGAACCCCGATACCGGAGCGATCGACCTGGCGGCCGATCCGGGCGACCCGCAGGTCGTCTATGCGGCGCTGTGGCAGGCGCGGCGTACGCCGTGGGAGCAATACCAGCCCGATGAAGGGCCCGGAAGCGGGCTCTACAAATCCAGCGACGGGGGAGTGACCTGGGCGCCCATCGCCGGCCACGGCCTACCGGTGGGGCCGCTGGGCCGGATCGGGCTGGCCGTCGCGCGCGGAGGCCGGGTATACGCGCTGATCGGCGCGGCGCAAGGGGCTGGCCTGTACCGCTCCGACGACGGCGGAGCGACGTGGCAGTTGGCCGGCGGCGACCCCCGCTTGACGAGTCGCAACTGGTACTTCTGCCGTGTCACCGTGGACCCGCAGAACCCCGACGTGGTGTACGTGCCCAATGTGGCGCTGCTCAAGTCCGCGGATGCCGGCAAGACCTTCACGGCGCTGAAGGGGCAGCCGGGCGGCGACGACTATCACGAGCTGTGGATCGACCCCAAGAGCCCCGCGCACCTGATCGTGGGCAGCGACCAGGGAGCGGTCATCACGCTGGACGGCGGCCGCACCTGGAGCAGCTGGTACAACCAGCCCACCGCGCAGTTCTACCACGTCGCCGTGGATGACGCCTTCCCCTACCGGGTGTACGGCGCGCAGCAGGATGCGGGCACCGCCGCGGTCGCGAGCCGCAGCGATTTCGGCGAGCTCACCTTCCGTGACTGGGCGCCGGTCGGCGCAGGCGAGAGCGGCTACATCGCGCCCGACCCGCTGAACCCCGACGTGGTCTATGGCGGCGACACCTACGGCGGCGTGCACCGCTTCGACCGCGCCACCGGGCAGTCCCAGGACATCACGCCGTGGCCGGCGCCGAGCTTCGGCCAAGCGATGCCACAGCGACGCTACCGCTTCACCTGGACCTCGCCCATCGTGTTCGATCGCAAGGACCTGCATACCCTCTACATCGGCGCGCAGACGCTCCTCGCCACCCGAGACGGTGGGCTGCACTGGCAGGCCATCAGCCGCGATCTGACCGGTGCCTCCCGTTCCGGCGGAGCCGCCCGGGACAGCGGACCCGTCACGGTCGCGAACGCCGCGGCGCGCGGTTACGGCGTGATTTATACGATCGCACCCTCGCCCCTCGCGGCCGGCATGATCTGGGTCGGCAGCGACGACGGGCTCATCCACCGCACCACGGATGGCGGCAACAGCTGGCAGAACGTCACGCCGGACGGACTGCTGCCCTGGAGCATGATCAGCCTGATCGAGGCGTCGCCGTTCGACACGGCCGCCGCCTACGCCGCCGTGGACCGGCATCGCCTGGACGACTTCGCCCCCTATCTCTACCGCACGCGCGACGGCGGCCGGCACTGGACGCGCATTGATCAGGGGATCGCGCCGCACGCCTACGCGCAGGTCGTCCGCGCCGACCCGGCCCGGCCGGGACTGCTGTACGCCGGGACCGAGCTGGGTGTCTCCATCTCCTTCGACGACGGCGATCACTGGCAGTCGCTGCAGCTCAACCTGCCGGCCGCGTCGGTGCGCGACCTTGCGGTCCACGACAACAACCTCGTCGCCGCTACGCACGGCCGAGCGTTCTGGATCCTCGACGACCTGACGCCGCTCCAGCAACTGCGCGACTCCGTCCTGCGCGCGAGCGCGCACCTGTTCGCGCCCGAGCGGGCTCGCCGGGTACGGCGCAGCGTCAGCAACGACACGCCGCTGCCTCCCGAGGAGCCACATGGCGAGAATCCGCCCGCCGGCGCCGTGATCGACTACTTCTTCCAGACCACGCCATCGGGCCCGGTCACGCTCGAAATCCGGGACGCCGCGGGCCGCCTGGTGCGCCGTTTCTCGAGTGAGGACCGTCCGCACGCGCCCGCGGAGCCGCCCCAGATCGCGACGGAGTGGCTGCCGCGCCAGAACTCCCTATCGCGCCGCGCCGGCCTCAACCGCTTCGTATGGGACCTGCGCTACCCGCCCCCGCCCGCCGACCGTTACGGTTACAGCATCGCCGCGATCGCGGGTCACGGGACGGTGGAAGAGCCGGAGGGGCCGCTCGTCCTGCCCGGTGAGTACCGGCTGCGGCTAAGTGTCGGAGGCCGCACGCTCCCGCAGACGCTGCGCGTGGAGGTGGATCCGCGGGTGCGCGTCGCGGATGCGGCCCTCGCCGGGCAACTCCGGCTGGCGCTCGAGATCTGGAACGCGATGGCGGAGCACCAGGCCCTTCGGAACGCCGTGCGCGGCGTACGCGAGCAAATGCGCGCTCTCGCGGGTACCCTGGATGCGCCGACCAAGGCGGCGCTCGCGGCGGTCCAGCGGGCCGCCGACAGCCTGATGCAGGCGACGGGGACCGGCGAGCTGGCGAACCTCGCGACCGTGGTCCAAAGCGCGGATCGGGAGCCACCGCAGCAGGCGCGCGATGTCTTCGCGGAGGCGCGGGGCCAGCTCGCCGCCGCCACGCGACGCTGGCAGGAGCTCCAGGCGAAGGATCTCCCCGCGCTCAACGGACGGCTCACGCGGCAGCGCGTGTCACCGGTGACCGCCGCGGCGACACGGCCCGAGGCGATCGATCTTCCCTGAAGACTTTCAATCGGAGAGCGCCTCAGCGATACGCCGCGGCTTGGATGCGGTACAGCTCCGCGTAGTGCCCGCCCTGCGCCATGAGTGCCTCGTGCGAGCCCGACTCGACCACCCGTGAGCCGTGCAGCACCACAATGAAGTCCGCCATGCGCACGGTGCTGAACCGGTGAGAGACGAGGATGGTGATGCGGCCGTCGGGCGGGCGTGCGGCATGTAGGTGCCCCCCGCGCGCCGCCGCCGCGTAGCGCTCGAACAGGGCGTGCTCGGTTTCGGCGTCGAGCGCCGCGGTGGGCTCGTCCAGCACGAGCAGAAGCGGGCGCTCGCGCATGAAACCCCGGGCGAGCGCGAGCTTCTGCCACTGGCCGAAGCTGAGCTCCACGCCCTCGGGCCAGGTGGCGCCGAGCTGCGTCTCGAGCCCGGCGCCGAGCTGGGTGACGACGTCGGCGGCACCGGCGCGATCGACGGCCGCCGCCACGGCCGGCCGGTCGTCGAGGCGCGGCAGGTCACCCACACCCACCGTGTGACGCACCCTGAACTCGAACCGGAAGAAGTCCTGAAACGCACCCGAGAGGCGCGACCGCCACGTGTCGGGCGGCATACGCGCCAGCTCGCCACCGTCGACGAGGATGCGCCCCTGCGTCGGCTGATACAGCCGGCACAACAGCTTCACCAGCGTCGTCTTGCCAGCGCCGTTCTCTCCCACGATGGCGACCACAGACCCCGGTGTGAGACGGAGGGTCACGTCGTCGAGCACCAACCGGTCCGTGCCCGGATAGGCGAAGGACACGTGCTCGAAGCGGATACCTTCTCCCAGGTGCGCGGGNACCGGGAGGTCGGCGCCGCGCGACTGCGAGGCGGCGTAGTCTTCCAGCCAGGCCAGGCGTCTGGAACCCTCCAGCCAAATGCCGCGCAGGAACCCGATCTCGCCCACCGTGCCGCCGATGTAAGCCGAGAGGCGCGAGCCCGCCGCGAGCACCAGTAGCACGTCGCCGGGCGTTGCCGCGAGCACCGACGCCACGAACACGACGGCGCCCACGTACGCCGCGCCGAATATCGCCCACGCCAGCGTGTGCCACACGGCGCTGCGCCGGCGGGCGCGGGCGACCGGCCCGTACCAGCGCTCCCATGCTGCGCGGCGCTGCGCCACGAGGCGAGCGCCGATGCGAGTCACCCGCACCTCCTTGCCGGGCGGTGCGGTGGTGGCGACGTCGAACAGGTGTCGCGCCAGGCGATTGGCCGACGCGCCCCGCTCCTCCGCGGCCCGCTCGACGCCGGGCCGCCAGGTCGACGTGAGCACCGTGGGGAGGGCAAACGCCGCGAGCAGCGCCAACGCCGGGTGGATCGACACGAGCAGCGCGACCGTCACGCCGAGTCGCAGGATCCAGCCGCAGGTCGTGAACAGCGACATGTACATGTGGTCGAGTACGAAGACCTGGTTGCGCAGCATCGCGAGGCGATCGAGGTACGCGGGGCGCTCGTGGTGCTCGATCGTCGCCACCGACGCCTGCAGCCACGCCACGTGCGACTCGAGGACGATGGTCACCTGATCGCGGAACCGCCGCTGAGTGCGGTCGCTGATCACCCGCAGGAACCACGTGGCCGCCGCCGACACGCCCAGCCCCACGGCGGCGGTCACGACCAGCCCGCGNCTGCCGCCGAGCACGCCGTCGGCCAGCAGCTTGAACCACAGCGCCAGCAACGCGTCCGGCAGCGCGGCGGCNAGCGCCAAGCCGAACGCCACGCTCAAGAGCAACGGCGCGGCCTCGTAGCCGCGCTTGAGCGCGCGCCACATGGCGGGCAACGCCGGCGGCAGGTCGTCAGTCGAGGACATCGAGGGCCGCTCCTGCCTCGCTATCGTCGCCAAAGCGCGANGCCTGCAGCTCGAACATCGTCCGGTAGCGGCCGCCCACCGCCATCAGCTCCTCGTGCGTACCGAGCTCGACCACCTTGCCGTGCTCCAGCACGCAGATGCGATCGGCGTGGCGCACCGTCGAGAAACGGTGCGAGATCAGGATCGTCGTGCTGTGTCGAGTGGCGGCGAGGATGCGGTCGAAGATCTCGGCCTCGCCGCGGACGTCGAGCTGAGCCGTCGGCTCGTCGAGCAGCACCAACCCGGCGCCGAGACGCACGGCGCACAGCGCCCGCGCCAGCGCGATGCGTTGCCACTGGCCGCCGGACAGGTCCGTGCCGCCGGGATAGCCGCGCGCGAGCACGGTGTCGAGACCGGCGAGGCCCGCGGCACCGGCTGCGGCGAGCGCTTGCTCGATCACGTCGTCAGGGGCGCCCGCGGGAGCCACGTTGTCACGCAGCGGCAGCTCAAAGCGGACGAAGTCTTGAAATACGGCGCTCAGGCGTGACCGCCACGCGTCCAACTCCAGGGTGCGGAGGTCGACGCCGTCTACTTCGATGGTGCCGTCCTGCGGGTCGTACAGCCGGCACAGCAGCTTCGCGATGGTAGTCTTTCCGGCGCCGTTCTGGCCGACGATCGCGAGCGACGAGCCGGCGGGAATCGTTAGGTCGAAGCCCGCGAGCACCGGCTCGCCCGAGGTCGGGTAGGCGAACGTGACGTGGCGGAACCGGATCTCGCGCGCGGGCATCCCCGCTGCCGGTCGGTCCCCCCGGACCAGCGCGCCTGCGGGGTCCATGGCGTCCTGCAGGCGCAGCACCGCGGCGGCAGGCGCCGCGGCACCGTCCAGCGCCCACGACAGTCCGCCGAACGCGATCATGCCCGTGCTCACCGCGGCGCTCGCGAACGTCACGAGCTTGGCGAGGGCGAGCTGGCCGCTGGTCGCGGCGGCCCCGAGGGACCAGAACACCACGACGTTCGCGGCGAGTACGAGCAGCAGGCTCCAGATCACCGGACGCTCGCGCAGCCGCGTCGCGTGCCAGCGAAGCTCGAACAGGCGGCGGCGCCGCGACCGAAACCGCTCGATGACCCAGTCGGCCAGCCCGAACAGCCGCACCTCCTTGGCGGGCGCGGGTTCCACGGCGAGCCGGTACGCGTAGTCGGCGTGGCGTTGCGCCTCGCGCACCTCCGCCGTCTCACGGTCGCGCCAGACCGCGCTCTCGCGCAGCAGCCAGTGTGTGGCGAGCCATGCGCCTGCGAGCAGCAGCGGCGCCCACCACGTGTAGGCGGCGAGCACGACCGCCGCGGCGAGACCGCCCACCAGCTCCACCAGTCCCCCGGCGATGAAATCCATCGAGATGAACATCGGCGGGCCGGTAATGCCGAGATCGAAATCCCGGGCCATCGTGAGGTCGTTGGCGAGCTTGGGGTTCTCGAGGTGGCCCATGCCGGGGGGTCGTACGCAGGCGGCGGTGAGCCGGTCGTACAGCCACGCCGCGGTGCGGCTCCCGAGATTGGCGCCGATGGCGTGGTGCATCGGGGAGAGGACCTGCAGCAGTACGAATACGACGCCGACCAGCCCCAGCGGCGCCGCCAGCGCGTCGCCCCGTTGCACCGCGCCGACGAGGCCACCCATGGCGATGGCGAAGAGCGCGGGCAGCAGTCCGCGCAGCACGAGGAGGGTCCACCAGGCGACGGCCAGCGCGCGGTCGGCTTGGAGCAGCACGCCCGCGAACTTCCACTCGTTACGCGCGCGCAGGCGCTCGATCACCGGGTCGCGATCCCCACGCCTGCCCATGTGGTGCCCCGCAGGCTTCGATCAGGATGGGAACGGGCATGAGGCGAAGATTATGGCGCCGGATTGCGGTCCCGCCAGCCTTGCATCGCCCACCGCAAGCAGTCCTGGGCGCGTGCTTATCAGGTGCCGCGGTGACCGGCGCTCGGCAGGTGATCTGACGCTATACTCGACCCGGAGGTTGCCGCTGCTCGTCCTCGTGCTGCGCCCGCACGCCGGCGTCTGTCTCCACCTCACACCGCCACCAGGCCGTCACGATCCCGCACTCCAGCGCCGGGTGAGGGAGAATGATGAAGCAGTCGGCTGCCGCGACGTGTGTCAGCAAGCCTTCCATACGCTGTGTCTGCTCCGTAAGCGTGTAGCCACCGCACAAGGAGGAGGAGGGCGACCAAAACCAGGCCGCCCTCCTCCTGCGCGTGTGGTCAGGCCGTCAACGCCTTCTCTGGCGTGACTTCCACCCTGATGAGATGGGGCTTAGCCGTCTCCGCCTTCGGCAGCGTGATCGTCAGCACGCCGAGGTTGTAAGTCGCCTTGATCTTGTTGGGATCGATCGAGGCCGACAGCCGGAACGTCCGCTCGAAGGCGCCATAGGTCCTTTCATAACGATGGACCTTCTCGGCCTTCTCCTCCGCCACCTGCTCCTTCGTGCCCTTGACCGTCAGCAGNTTGGCCTCTACTGAAATCTTCATGTCCTCGGGCCTCACCCCGGGTACCTCCGCCACCAGGCGGATGACATCGGGCTCCTCGAAGATGTCCACCAGCGGCAGCCAGGCGGTCGTCGCGGCCTCGGGCACGGGCCACTCAAACGCGCGGAGCGGCTCGTTGAAGCTCCGGCCCATCCGCTGCTCCAGCTGATACAGCAGATCCAGCATGGGATCCCTCTTTGTGA
>JGI25382J43887_10000474_pt1 | contig 13577 bp, 15 predicted proteins | sample GraSoi013_1_40cm_3_FD_43887 | JGI IMG/M metagenome (IMG submission 43887) | reverse complement strand
CCAACCTCCGGAGAGCTCAGCGAGGGACCGTGCGAGGTCGGCGGCCCCGAAGCCGAGACCGCTGAGGATCGCGCGAGCCTCCGTCTCGAGTCGATACCCGCCGAGGGCCTCGAAGCGGTGCTGCAGCTCGCCATACTGCTCGGTCAGACGTTCCGTTGGCGCCGTGGCGAGCGCAGCAGCAACCTCTTCCATCTCGCGCTCGAGGCGCCACACGTCGTCGAAGCCGCTCAGCGCTTCGCCGAGCACCGATGTCGCGGCGGCGCCGGCGACCTCCTGCGGCAAGTAGCCGACGGTTGCGCCGCGGGCCCGACTCACCCGCCCGGCGTCAGGCTNCTCGAGCCCGGCAAGAATCCGGCACAGCGTGGTCTTGCCGGCGCCGTTCGGCCCGACGAGCCCGACGCGCTGGCCGCCGGTGATCTGCCACGAGAGATCACGGAGGACGTCCTGACCACCGAAGCTCTTCGTGATGCCCTCGGCCTGGATCAGCACCTACCCCATCCCTTGCACGTGCTCGGGAACGATCTTGACCGTCACGCGCACCTCACCCGGCCGCCGCCACGGGTAACGATCTTGGCCGATGTACTTCTTGGCCAGCGCGTCGATGTGCGACTCGGCGCCCTGCTCGGTCAGCTCGGCCCGACCGCGCACCTGCACATATCGGTACGGGTTGTCCGGGTCCTGCGCTGCCAATGCCACCCGTGGGTTGCGCTGGAGGTTCTTGTCCTTCACGCGTCCACGCGCCGTGTTGAACCGGATGTGGGTCCCGTCGAAATCCACCCACACCGGGGTGATCTGCGGCACTCCGCCGGCGCCGACGGTGGCGATGTGGGCAAAGGCTTTCTTCACGAAGATGTCGCGATACTTCGCGAGCGTTCCGTTCGTCGTCATGATCGACTCCCTTTGAGCTGCTCCCACACGGAGAATGCGTGCCGGACCGACTTGGCGGCCAGCGTGCCTCCCATGAGTAGCCCGATGTCGAGCGTCTCGGTGATCTCCGCTTCACTGGCGCCCTGGTCGAGGACCTCCTCGACGCGGTGATCGATTCAGTCGAAGCAGTTCTGCGAGATCGCGACCGCGAGCGCGGTGAGCTCCTTGTGCTTCTTGGAGAGCGCGCCGTCGGCGAACACCTGTTTGCCGAGATCGCCGAACCCCCGATACACCTTCATCGGGGACTTCAGCATCAGGCCATTCAACCGCTTCTTCTCCGCGTTTCGCTCGTGGATGTGCATCTCGGCCTCCGATTCATTTCAGGGCGCCCCTCGGCTCGCACGACCCGGCCGATTTCACCGCTCGCCTCCTGGCGCTCGTGCCTGCGGCAGCTCGGGCGCCCCTCGGCTCGCACGACCCGGCCGATTTCACCGCTCGCCTCCTGGCGCTCGTGCCTGCGGCAGCTCGGGCGCCCCTCGGCTCGCACTACCCTTCTTGTGTGGTGAGCTCGTCGGCGCGCGCCTCGGCCAAGCCCCGCAGGGCGAACAGCAGGCGGATCACGCACTGCTGGACCAGAAGCGTGTCTTGTGCGAACGGATCGCCCAGCCACTGCCGCGCCCAATCGCCCTGCTCCTGCGCGAAGCCGAGCGTCGGCGACAGCACCTGGAGCTTCAGAAGAAGATCGTCAGGCGGCAGACCACCGGCACGAAGACGCGCCACCACCGCGGCGCGGACGGCCGCGTTCCAGATGCCCGTCAACCCTTCGAGCAGCGCGGCATAGCAGGTCAGGTCGCCCTTCGCCTGGAACTGCTGGAGCACGGTCGGCACGAGCGCGTTGACGACGGCATCGCCATCGTCGTCCACACCGAAGAAGGGTCCGATGACGGGGTCCGTATGAGGCTGGGCCAGACGCTCGAGGAGCGCGACGGCAGCAGTCGCCGGAAGGGCAGGCAACTGGGCCAGGCGCTCGAGCAGCGGAATGTCGGGCATCACTATCCTCCTGCCCGGGTGGGCTCACCTCGCATGTCGGCGCGAGCGAGCTCGCGCGCCCTCCCGGCCGGCACCAGGAAGGCCGAGGCGACTGCGGCCACGCACACGATGAGGCCCACCACGAACACCCCGTGGAGCGCCGCGGCCATCCCAAAGCCCGCTCCCAGTCGCCATGACATCACCGTGCCCATCACGGAGACACCGATGGCCCCGCCAACGGCCCGGAAGAATTGCGTCATCGACGTCGCGATGCCAAGGTCCTTGCGGTCCACGGCGCTCTGGACGGCGATGAGCATCGGCACCATGTTCAGACCCATCCCGACGCCGGCCACGAGGACGTCGCGCATCGCCTCGCCGGCGGTGAGGGCCGCGCTCCATCGAGTGAAGAGGAGAAACGCCAGGGTCAGACAGACCATCCCGGCCACGACCAGAGCTCGATACCCGACGCGAAATACGAGACGCGCGCCGATGATCGAGAACGCCACCCACCCGAGGACGAAGGGCGTGAGCACGAAACCGGCCCGGGTCGCAGAGCTGCCAGCCACCGTTTGCATGAACAGCGGGACGAAGGAAATCGCACCAAACATCGCCATGCCAGCCAGGAAGCCCGTGATGACGGCGGCCACCACGATCCGGTTGCTGAACAGTCGGAGCGGCACGATCGGATCGGCTGCCCTCCGCTCGACGGCGACGAAGCCGGCCAGGGCCAGTGCCGCGACGACCAGCGGCGCAACCACGTCGAGGCGCTGCCACGCACCGGTTTGGCCGGCCGCCACCACGCCGAGGAGGAGTGACGACACGCCGGCGGCGAACAGCGCGACTCCCGCGTAGTCGATGACCGGCCGCTGCGACGGGCGCGCTTCACCGGCCAGTCCGGTGGCGATGAGCGCCATCCCGACCAGGCCGAACGGCACGTTGATGTAAAAGACCCAGCGCCACGACGCGTGGTCGGCGAGGATACCACCCAGGAGCGGCCCGATCACGGAGGCGAGACCCCATACCCCCGAGAAATAGCCCTGCATCTTCGCGCGCCGCTCGAGGCCGAACAGCTCGCCGATGATCGTCATGCCGATCGTGATCAGTGATCCGGCGCCGAGGCCTTGCAGCATTCGGAACGCGATCAGTTCGGCCATGTTCTGAGCTGCGCCCGAAAGTGCCGAGCCGGTCAGGAAGATCGCGAGGCCACCGAGATACATCGGCCGGCGTCCATAGAGATCGGACAGCCGGCCCCACAGCGGCATCGTCACCGTCGATGTGAGCAAGAATCCGGAGAACACCCACGAGTAGATGGAGAGCCCACCCAAGCTGCCCACGACTTTCGGCATCGCGGTGGCGACCACGGTCGATTCCATGGCGGCGAGGAAAATCGACAGCATGATCCCGAAGAGCACCCGACGGCGGCGCGCGTCGTTCATCAGTGTCCACCCGTGCAGCCCGCACACCGGCAGAGCGCGCGAAGATCCGGATACGGGTAGACGCCCGCATGACCGTCGGCCCACGTGACGCGGAGGCCTTCGGGCGTCCGCTTGATATCGGTGGGCCACGCCATCGTTTGGGTCAACGTGGTGAGCGCCGCGCAGGCGCCGCACGGGCAGTCACGCCGGAGACGCTCGAAGGGATAGATGCTGCCGTGCTCGTCACCCCACGTGATCCCGACGGCATAGCGGCCCACGAGATAAACATCCTTCGGCGCGTTCGGGTCCGGCTGACCCAGAAGAGGTAGCAGCAGCTTCCGGTTCATGTGCCTCCACCTGCCGTCGGCTTGCTGAGACGCATGCCGGCCAGCAAGTAGTGCACGGCCAGCGTCTGATAGGCGCCCCAGGCGGCCGCGCGCCGCCGGATTCCATCCTCGCTGAACGCCCGGCCGCGACCATAGTAATGATGGAAAGCCTTCCGCACGGCCAGGTCACCAGCCGGGCAGACGTCGCCGCGCCCGAGACAGCGCGCCATGTACCAGTCGGCCGTCCACCGTCCGATGCCCCGCAGCGCGGTCAGGCTGGCGATGATCTCGGCGTTGCCGGCCGTGACGAAGGCCGCCGGATCGATACCGCCGTCGAGCATGGCCTGAGCGACACCCCGGATGGCGACGGCCTTGGCCGTCGAGAACTGCATCCCACGGAGGGACGCGACGCGAACTCGCGCGAGCACCGCCGGCTCGGGGAACGTGTAGACGTCGTCACCACCGATACAAACGCACTCGCCGTAGCGCTTCACGAGGCGTGCCCGCAGCGTGAAGGCGAAGGCGAGGTTCAGCTGCTGGGCGGTGATGGCGCCGACCAGCATCTCGATCGCAGTGGGCGAGAGTGTGGGTCGCAACCCGTAGAGCGGTTCGATGAGGCCCGCCAGGGCGGGATCGGCCTTGGCCAGCCGATAGAACCCTGGCAGATCGAAGTCGAGGCCGAAAAGCTGACGGACTTCGCTCAGCACGGCGTCGGTCGCTGCGCTGGTCCGCGCGCCGACGACGCGCACGAGCAGCTTCGGATCGTCGACCGATCCTTGCCAGCGCACCTCGTAAGGCACGAGTCGGTCCTTCCAACGCGCGACCCGGCGGAACACGTCTCCGCTCAGACGGTTCACGGGATCCTCACCCCAGATGCGGTAGCGGGAGAGCGTGGCGCTTGGGTCGAGAGGTCCGTCGGGGGTGAGAACGACATTCATCGAATCATCACGCGGGCTTCAAGTGTATCAGAGTTGGTGTAAGCGCCCGCCGTGCCGAGCATTGTCCAGGGCATTCCGCCATGTCGGAGACGCAACTACGCGAGATGGTCTACGGCCGGTGCTCACGGGCGAAGTCGATGCCGACGAAGCGCATCGCGTGGGACTCGTCAGACACGTCGTCGAGAACGACTTCCCTCCTGGCGCTGCGCTCGCCTTCCGGTCGTCAACTCGCGGTGGGGTCCAACCCGTGCGCTCGCATTGGCCAAGCGCGCCATCAACGAGGGCCTCACCGGGCGACATCGCGCGGGCTCGCGACACCGCGCGACTGCGCAGTTCGCATGCTTTTGGCGCGCACGATTTTGCCGAGGGCGTGAACGCGCTGGCCGACCGGCGTTCACCCCGGTTCATCGGAAAGTAGGCAGCCGCGCCGAAGGCCGTGGCGGTGCCGTTAGTGCTTCAAGTGGTAGGGGACGTCGGTCACGACGACGTTCTTCCGAAACAGAAGCTGTCCCTTGATCAGCAGCGCGGTCTGGTTGTGGAGCAGCTGTTGCCACCAACGAGCCGGGATGAATTCCGGCACGACGATCGTCACGATGTGATTTTCGCCGCCCTTCTCTTTCAAGTGATCGATGTAATCGAGCAGAGGCCCGAGCAGGGAGCGATAGGGCGACGTCAGGACGATGAGGGGCGCGCCCATCCCCCACTTGCCCCATCGCTCCTCCAGTCGGTGAGTCCGCTCGGGATCGATCTCGACGTAGACGGCCTTGGCGCTCGGAGACAGCGACTGCGCGTACTGGATCGCCTTCACGACGCCGCGGTGGAGGTCGCCGACCAACACCAGGACCGAGTTCGTGATGGGCGGCGCGGCGAACCCTTCCAGCGAGAGCTGACCGGCCACTTCCTCGTAATGACGGCGCACGGTCATAAAGGCCGCCACCAGCGTGGGGATGAGGAGCACGACGATCCACGCCCCGTGCACGAACTTCGTCACCGCGATGGTGAGCATGACGATGCCCGTCACGAACGCGCCCACGCCATTGAGACTGGCCCGCCACGCCCATCGATCGCCGCGCACGCGGAACCAGCGCCGAACCATGCTGGCCTGCGAGAGCGTGAAGGAGATGAACACGCCCACCGCGTAGAGGGGGATGAGGGCGTGCGTGTCGCCCCGGAAGAGCACGAGCAGGATGGCGGCGAGGCCGCCCAGGATGAGGATGCCGTTCGAAAACACGAGCCGGTCGCCCTGCGTCCCGAACTGGCGCGGGATGAACCGGTCGCGGGCGAGGAAGAACGACAGGCGGGGAAAATCGGCGAAGGACGTGTTTGCGGCCAGCAACAGGATGAGCATCGTCACGGCCTGGATCTCGTAATAGAAGGCACCGGTGCCCACGAGTCGCCGCGCGAGCTGCGAGATCACCGTTTCGTGCTCACGAGGCGTGATCCCGAGGTCATACGCCAGGAACGTGATGCCGAGAAAGAGTGTGATCAGGGTGGCGCCGAGCCAGCTGAGGACGACCCGCGCGTTGTGCGCCTCGGGCGGCTTGAACGCGGGCACACCGTCGGAGACCGCTTCCACACCCGTGAGAGCCGCGCAGCCGGACGCGAAGGCGCGAAGGAGGAGGAAGAGTCCTATACCTTCGAGACCGGGTGGATGAGGGAGGTAGGGAGCCTCGGGGATGAGATCGAAGATCGCGGCAACTGCGCCGTATCCGATCAGAGCCAGGAGGCTTCCCACGAACAGATAGGTCGGCGCGGCGAAGAAGTTGCCGGACTCCCGGATCCCCCGCAGGTTCGCCGTCGCGATGACGCCGACTGCGAGTAGACAGAGGCCGACGCGGTAGGGAAACAGGCCGGGGAGCGCCGACGTGACGGCGGCGACACCAGCGGCGACGCTCACGGCAACGGTCAGTACGTAATCGATCAGCAGCGCGGCCGCGGCCACCAGCCCCGAGAAGACCCCGAGGTTGTCCTTGGTGACGATGTACGCGCCCCCGCCTTTCGGGTACGCGCGAATCGTTTGACGGTACGAGCTGACGACGATGGCGATGAGCAACGCGATGGCGATGCCGATTGGCAGGGAGTAGCTCAGCGCGGCCGCGCCGGCCAGCACGAGAACGAGCAGGATCTCTTCGGTCGCGTAAGCCACGGACGACAATGCGTCGGAGGCGAAGGTCGCGAGCGCGATGGCCTTGCCCAGACGCTCGTGGCGCTGCTGTGCCGTGGGGAGCGGGGTGCCGACGAAGACGCGCTTCAGGCGGTGCAGACGCACGAAGCCGATGATACCGCGGAGGCCGGCGGGGTCGGACAAAGCAGAACACCCCGGGGTCCGGCACGGGACCGGCCCCGGGGCGATGAGCGGATGGACGGGTCAGTGAGCCCGGTGGTCGTCGAAGCCGTGCGAGCTCTTGATCCGGTCCTCGCTGCCGGGAATGTAGAGCTTCTCCAGTTCCTGGAAGTGTGACACGCGGGCCATGACGTGGTGGCTTTCCGTCGGATGACCGGCCTTCAGCTTCTCGAGCGTCCACTGCGCCTGCTCCTGGTTCTTGACCAGGTCTTCCATGGCATTCCACACCGCGTACATTCCGGCGTGCGCAGCGTAGAGGGTGATGAAGATGAACTTGTAGCCAAGATCACCCAGCTCACGGAACAGGAACGGGTTCGCGTCGCTGCTCCAACGGAACGAGGACGAGTAGTTGAAGGCGAGCGGAAGATCCGGGTGGCTCTGTCGCATGGCCTTGGCAAACGCGACGGCGGGTTCGCGGCTCGCGTTCGAGAATTCCGACCACACCAGGTCGACACCGAGGTCGGCGTAGGCGCGCCCGCGCCAGATCGCTTCCTCGAGGCTGCCGCCGACGGCGCCGAACGCATCGGTGCGTGCGATGATGACGAACTCGGGGTCGAGCCGGTTACGCACGTCGACGGCGGCTCGATACTTTCCGATCGCCTCTTCGCGGCTCACGATCGTCTTGCCCGCAATGTGACCGCAACGCTTCGGAAACCGCTGGTCCTCGAGGTGGATACCGGCGACGCCCGTCTTGATGAATTCCTGGACCGTACGCATCGTGCTCAGAGCATTGCCGTAGCCATCATCGGCATCGGCGATCACCGGAACGCTTACCGCCGACTGGACCATCGACGAGATGCGGGTCACTTCGGTCATGGTGAGGAAGCCCATGTCCGGCCAACCGTTGGCCATCGCGACCGAGTAGCCGCTGAGGTAGATGGACTTCAGACCGGCCCGCTCGGCAATCTGAGCATCCAGGGGCGAGTACACGCCGCCGGTGAACAGGTACTCCTCATCCTTCAACAGCTGCCGGAACTTCTTCCCCATGCTCTCCATGGTCGGCGCTCCTTGTCAGGCCGCGGCGACCAGCGAAGTGGCGCACCAGCGGCAATAGGTCTGGGTCTCGATCTCCAGCGCGCAGCTCCGGCAGCAGGCCGTGCCGCATTCTTGGCAGGGAGCGGCGCTCGCCGCACGTTCCAGGGTCGTCTCGCACTCGCAGGTGTTCGTCATGATTGCCTCAGTGCAGCTCGAAGGATCCAGCCGCGCGGACGTTCGTAGCACCCAATAGGGACCCTGCGCAGCCGCGGCAATAGGTCACAGATTCGAGAGGAACGGCGCATGCCGTGCAGCAAGGCGTTCCGCATTCCAGGCAGCCGAGAGTCGGCCGCCCGTGAGAGCGTTCGGTACCGCAGCTACAATTTCCGCCCATGGCTTCCTCCTAATGGCGCTTGAGCGGAGTTACTTCAAGAGGCGTTCCATGGGACGCATGCCACTAAGATACCGGTTTTATTGATATTAAAATAAGAGTGAGACCATTTTGACTCACCTCAAAATGCACAATAGGAATAAAAGTGCTATAACGTCAGCTACTTAGTGCCAATAACTAGGTGAGACGTATTCGTCTCATATATGGGACTTAACAGTCTCAGTTCGAAATTCGGCGGGTGATATTTGATGCTTGAGGAGAAGTCGGTGAAAGTTTCGCCGTGTAATTCGGGCTTTCTTGGCGGCGGCAGATACGTTGCCACGACTCTCCCGGAGGAAGCGCAGGACGGCCTGACGCTCGAACTCGCGGACCAGCCTTTCCTTACCCGCCAGAAGCCCGTCGTCGGACGGAACGGCGAGGCCTCGGGGCTCCTGCAAATGAAGGGGGAGGTGCTCGGGCTCGATCGACCGATCGCGGGCCAGGACGACGGCCCGCTCGATGATGTTCTCGAGCTCACGGAGGTTGCCTGGCCACGGATACCGCTTGAGTAGATCGAGGGCCTCGGTCGAGATCCGCTCCACCTTCTTGTTGACCTTCGCTTCCGCCTTGCGCAAGAAGTGATACGCGAGGACGGGAAGATCCTCCATCCGCTCGCGGAGTACGGGCAGCGTGATGGTGAACGCGTTGAAGCGATAGAAGAGATCCTCGCGAAATTCCGCCCGCTGCATCGCGCTCTCGAGATCCCGGTTCGTGGCCGCGATCACGCGAACGCGCACGCGGCGGGTGGCGACATCGCCGACCGGCTTGATCTCCCCGGCCTGGAGCACTCGCAAGAGCTTGCCCTGCATCTCGAGCGGCATGTCACCGATCTCGTCGAGGAAGATCGTGCCGCCATCGGCCTTCTCGAACAGGCCGACCTTGTCGGCGATGGCTCCCGTGAACGCGCCCCTTCGGTGGCCGAACAACTCGGACTCCATCAGCGACGGCGTCAGCGCCGTGCAATTGACGGTCAGGAGAGGCTTGTCGCGCAGTGGCGAGTATTTGTGGATCGCCCGAGCCACCAGCTCCTTGCCGGTACCGGACTCGCCGCGCACCAGCACCGTCGTCGGCGCCGGCGCCACGCGCGCCACCAGTTCGGCGACCTCCCGCATCTTGAGGTTCTGGCCGATGATGAAGTCGCCCTCTTGCGCCTGAAGCTCGCGCACGACCAGCGAATAGCGGTCCTCCAGCTCCTCGGAGCGTTTACGTTCGGCGAGCAGATCCCACACGAAACGCGCGCTGAGACCGCCCATGACCTCGGCGCCCGCCGGTTTCGATCGCAAGATCGTCTGGTGCACGTCCGGGCTGCCGGTGACGTCGATGATGAGGTCGGCCCGAGGATCGGTCACGAACTCTCGCAGGTCCGTGGTAACCGGGATGTTGAAGCGGCGGGCGAACTCGATGCCGGGCGCCCACGGATTGACATCGGCCACGCCCAGGATGGACACCGTGGCGTCGCCGACGAACATCTCGAGCAGGGCCCGCCCGCCCTTCCCCGCGCCGATGATGACCACTTTCGTCACAGATCAGACAATATCATCGGCGGCAGGCGCGAGGCCCGTCCGGCGATCAGAAGGACGGCTGGGGCTGACGGTGGAAGTCGGCGACGTTCTCGAAACGCGCGTACTGGGGCAGGAACACTACCTTGACGGTCCCCACCGGTCCATTCCGCTGCTTCCCGATGATGAGCTCGGTGATGTTCGCCTCGTCGGGCGGCAGGTCCTCCTTGTAGATCGACGGTCGGTACAGGAAGAGGATGAGGTCGGCATCTTGCTCGAGCGCTCCGGACTCCCGAAGGTCGCTGAGCTGAGGTCGGAAGTCGCGGGTCGCCCGTGACTCCACCGCCCGTGACAGCTGGGACAGGGCAACCACGGGCACACCGAGCTCCTTGGCCAGCGCCTTCAGTGACCGCGAGATCTCGGAAATCTCCTGCTGGCGGCTCTCCATCGACGCGCGCCCGCGCATGAGCTGCAGGTAGTCGATGACGAGGAGGTCGAGGCCGTGCTCGGCCTTCATCCGGCGTGCCTTGGCGCGGGCCTCCAGCACCGTCAACCCTGGTGAGTCATCGATGAAGATCGCGGCTTCACTGAGTCGGCCCGCCGCGGCCGTGAGGCGATGCCAGTCGGAAGCGCTGAGGCGACCGGTCCGCACGGCCTGCGAGTCGACTTTCGCCTCCGAGCACAGCATGCGTTGCACGAGCTGCGGCGCCGACATCTCCAGACTGAGCACGAGCACCTTGCCGTGCAGCGCCACGCCAACGTGCTGCGCGATGTTCAAGGCAAAGGCGGTCTTCCCCATACTCGGTCGACCGGCGATGATCACGAAGTCGGCGGGCTGCAGGCCCGACGTCTCCAGATCGAGCTTCTCGAAGCCGGTGGCCACGCCGGTCACGTGCTCCTTCCGCTCGTAGAGCCGCTCGATGTACTCGAAGGTGTTCTTGAGGATCTTGCCGACCGGCAGGGCGCTGCCTTCGAGCCGGCGCTCGGCCAGCCCGAAGATCTTCCGCTCGGCGTCGTCGACGAGTGTCTGCACGTCCTCCTTGGCCTCGAACGCCTGACTGATGATCTGCGTCGAGGTCTGGATGAGCTCGCGAAGGACGGCCATGTCGCGCACGATGCTGGCGTATGCCGTGAGGTGGGCGGCGATCGAGGCGTGCTCGACGAGGAGAGCGAGCGCCCCCGGACCGCCGACGGATTCCAGCGCGCCATCACGCCGGAGGTCCTCGCTCAATGTGATGAGATCGACGGGCTCGCTGCGGTCGAACAAGCCTTGCATCGTTGCGTAGATCGTTCGGTGCGCGTCGGTGTAGAAGTCGGAAGGCCGGAGCAGCTCGATGACGCGGGGCAGAGTCTCACGGCCTTCGAGCAGAACAGCGCCGAGGACGGCTCGTTCCGCATCGAGGTTGTGCGGTGGGATTCGTGAGGGAATTTCTAGAGGGCTCATGACCCCGAGTCACCACGAAGCATGCGCGATGATCCTTGAGCGCGGCCACATCGTTCGTCAATAAAATTCGTCCACGAGTCGGTGTCGGTGGACAGATCCGTGGACAGGCCGTGGATACGTCGACAACATCGGTGGATTCCGCGGGGATACCAGGTGGACAAAACCAGCGGCCCTCGAGGATCGATGATCCGCGAGGGCCGCAGGTGGCGTGGCGCCGGCGCTACTCGCGAACGACGGTGACGCGAAGCTGCGCCGTGATCTCCGGATGCAGACGAATGGGAACGGTTGTCTCACCCAGCGTTTTGATGGGCTCGTCGAGCTGGACCCGACGACGCTCGATCTTCACGCCCTGTCGCCCGAGGAAGTCGACGAGGTCCTGCGCTGTGACCGATCCGAAGAGCTTGCCTTCCTCGGACGCTTGACGCGTCTCCTCGTACGCCATCCCCTCGATCCGCTGGCGTAGCGTCTCGGCCTCGCCCTTGATGCGACCGGCCTTGGCGTCCTGCTGCGTCTTGATGTGCTCGAGGTTCTGCAGATTGCCGGCGGTGGCCGAGAGGGCAAGCTTTTTGGGGATGAGGAAGTTGCGGGCGTAGCCGTCGGAGACGTCGCGGACCTCACCTCGGCGACCAACCTTGGAAACGTCGTCCAGGAGAATGACCTTCATTGACGCTCCGTTCTCAGTCCGTCGAGGCGTACGGAACCAACGCCACGGTCCTCGCACGCTTGATGGCGTGCGTGAGCTGGCGCTGATGCCGCGCACAGCTACCCGAGATGCGTCGGGGGATGATCTTCCCGCGCTCGGTGACGAAGTTGCGAAGGCGACGGACATCCTTGTAGTCGACGAGGTCGACTTTGTCCGCGCAGAACTTGCAGACCTTCCGCCGACCGAACCGGCGGCGCTTGACAGGCTTCTGAGGCGTGGGAATGGCTAACTCCTCCTTGAGACGCTAGAAGGGGACGTCGTCGTCGGCCGCCGCCGGCACCTCGTCGCCGGCAAACGCCGCCGGCGCCGACGACACGGCCGCTGCGGGGGCGCCCTTGGCGCGGCTCATGAACTGGACGCGCTCGGCAACGACCTCGGTCACCGTCCGCTTCTGGCCGTCCTTGCCTTCCCAGTCCCGCGTCTGCAGACGACCTTCGACGAAGATCTGGCTGCCCTTGTCGAGATATTCGCCGCACGACTCGGCTTGCTTGCTCCACACGACGACGGTGAGAAACGTCGCTTCTTCGCGCTTCTCACCACCCTGGGTCGTGTAGTTGCGGTTCACGGCCAAGCGCAAGTCGGCCACGGCGGTACCGCTTGGAGTGTAACGAAGCTCCGGGGGCCGGGTCAGATTACCGATCAGCAGGACCTTGTTGAGGCTCGCCATCAACCGACCTCCTCAAGCACCTCCGGTTGCGGTTTGCTTGGCCGAGCCTTCTTGCGGATGGGCACCCGCGTCGAGAGGAAGCGCAGCACGGTCTCGTTGAGACGAAGCTGGCGCTCGAACTCCTTGATCATCGACGGCTCGGCGGACACTTCGAGGACTGCGTACGTGCCCTCACGCTGTTTGCGGATGTCGTACGCGAGCCGGCGCTTGCCCCAGTTCTCGACTTTGGTGACGTCGGCGCCGAGGCCCTTGAGCTGCTCTCCGACCTGCGTGAGCAACGCCGCGACTTCTTCATCGGTGGGCCGAGGATCGGCGATGACGAGAATTTCGTAAGGCCGCAAATGCTCACCCCCTTCTGAAAGCGCCTTAGGCTATCAAACTACGCTGAGAGCAGCAAGGTCAATGCCGTGAAAATGATACGGCCCGGGTCGATTTCCCGACCCGGGCCGGCGCCCGCGCATCGCGCGGACTCCAACGGTCTAGTACATGTCACCGTGAGGCATCGCGGGAGCCGCCGGCTTGGCGTCCTCCGGGATGTCGGTAATCAGCGCCTCGGTGGTGAGCAGCAGCGCGGCGATCGACGACGCGTTCTGCAGCGCCACCCGTTCCACCTTGGTGGATCGATGATCCCGGCCTGCATCATGTCGACCGGCTGCATCGTTTCCGCATCGAACCCGCGGGTGGGAACGTTTTCCGCCTTCACCTTCTCCACGACCACGCTGCCCTCGAGGCCGGCGTTCTCGACGATCTGACGGATCGGCTCTTCGAGCGCCCGCCGGACGATCTGGGCCCCCGTCTTCTCGTCACCCTCCAGCTTCAGCGAGTCGATGGCCCGGGCCGCCCGCAACAGCGCGACACCGCCACCGGGGACGATGCCTTCCTCCACAGCGGCTCGCGTCGCATTCAGAGAGTCCTCGACGCGCGCCTTCTTCTCCTTCAT
>JGI25382J43887_10000468_pt1 | contig 13603 bp, 9 predicted proteins | sample GraSoi013_1_40cm_3_FD_43887 | JGI IMG/M metagenome (IMG submission 43887) | reverse complement strand
TGGAAGCTCTCGCCGCGAAGTCTTGACCCTTCGCGGCCTCGTGCAAGTCCCTCACACCCCGGCCCATGCGCGCAGAAAAGCTAACGCCTCTGCGCTACGGCTAGGGCCCCGAGCATCACATCTCGAAAAAATTATCGTGGCAGCCGCAGGTCTATGCGCGTCGCGTGCAGCACGCCCTTATCATCCACCTGGCCCAGCAGAATCACAAACGACCCTTCCTTGACCTCGTCCTGTTGCCCGGGCTTTCCAAGCTTCGTCCATTCGGTCGAGTTGTCGTAAGCGACCTTCCTTATAGCTTTCGACGGGGCGGGGCCGCCGCTGATGTCCATCTGCGACAAGTCTTTATAAATTCTGACGACGTGGCCCTGCCATTTCGTCTCTTTTTTCGCGGCCGGCGCTTCTTTCTTTTCGGCCGCGGCCTGGTTGGCGCCCGCAGGCATGGCAGCAAATACCGCTCCCGCAAGTGCTAGGGAAAGTAAAGTTAGAGAAACCTTCATTGCATCCTCCATGTTGGAATAACCGCTGGGTCTCGACCGACTACAAAGGAAAGGAACACGTGCGGAGAGAATAATGCGACGATAGGGAAGTGTAAAGAAGAATCTGCCGCAAAACGATAACTTCCGCGCCCGCCGCAGCGATTGGTGTCTCCGCGCGCGCCCTGGGAGCACAGTGTAGGGCAATTTCCCGAGGACACCCCCATGCAAAAATGGCCCAGGTCCTTGACGAGACCTCTCTCCGTTGTTCTGGCTTGCGTCATTATTCCGTTGGCTGCGCATGCGGCTGACGACACCCCACTGCCTTGAGCACAAAACTGATCATTCCCGCTTCCGCCCACTATTCGTCAAGCAGTTCAAATGTCAACCCACGGTGCGTGATGTCGAGTTTTTGACTCACGCTGAAGAAGCCGATTTCTGCACCGAGATGTTTCGGATCGCGCGCCACTTCGAGAAGGGTTTCCGCACTGGTACGAAACAGGAGATCGTAGAGGGCCTTCTTGTTCTGCAAGACCAACGGGGCCAAATGACGGGGCAGGGTGAAGACCACTTGCACGTAAGGGGTCGGAAGAAGTTCCCGGCGACGCTTTTCCAGCCAACGATCGCGAGCGCCCGAGTGACACTTCGGGCAGTGCCGATTTCGACATGAATTGAAAGAGATGGCGCGATGACCGCAGCGAGTGCATTCATCGAGATGGCCGCCGAGCGCGGCGGTGCGACACCGCGCAATGGGCAGCAGCATTTTCCCGTGCTTCCAACTGATCCACTTACGGCTTCGTTCGATGAAGGCGTCTCCCGCGGCGCGGACCAGATCGGCCACCTCGAGCCGTGGCCGGTCCATCTACTCGTCCTGCGGTGACCTGTCTTTGAGCTTCAGCGAGTCCAGAGGACTGACGGTTGCGTTCAAGTGACGCTCGGAGAGGTGCAGGTAGATGGTGAATTGAAGCCGCTCTAACTAAGTTGCCGCAAGGTAGGGGCGGCGGGCTACTCCTGCGGGACGACGCCATACCTGCTGTTTGCCGTGCGGGTTACGGCTACACTGGCTCGGGCCCGTATTGTTTGAATGAATAAGTCAGGAGGAGCGCTTGGTGTACAAAAGCTGAACTCAGCGACCGCGCTGATTCAGAGACAACCAAGGAGGCTCCTCCATGCGAAGTATGTATTACATCGGCTTGGATGTTCACAAGAAAACGATCAGCTACTGTGTGAAGGATGGCAGCGGGCAGATTCACTCGCAGGGCGCGATTCCCGCCACACGATTGGACTTGGACCGTTGGATGAAAACTCTCCCGCAACCGTGGACGGCGGCGATGGAAGCGACCATCTTCACGGCCTGGATCTACGATCATCTGCTTCCGCACGCAGCCGCGTTGAAGGTGGCATATCCGCTGATGCTGCGTGCTATTGCCGCGGCCAAGAAGAAGAACGATCGGATCGATGCCCACAAGATCGCGGACTGCTTGCGGTGTGATTTTCTGCCGGAGTGTTACATGGCCTCGACCGAGATTCGCAAGCGTCGGCGCACCCTGCGCTATCGGAATCTGTTGGTCCGTCAGGCCGTGCAGATGAAGAACAAAATCGCTGGCCTGCTGATGGAAGCTGGCGTGAGCTACAACAAGCAGAAGCTACACAAGGTTGGTTACTTTTGTGAACTGCTGGCCACCAACAAAGATATCGATGACGGGCTGCGGCCGTTGCTGTGACTCTGCCGGGAAACGTTGGTGCGCCTGGGGAAGACGGAAAGCGCTTTGGTACGGTCGCTAGGGCGCGATCCGCTCTTGGTCGAACGAGTGGAACGGCTCATGACCATTCCTGCGGTTGGCCCGATCACGGCACTGACCTGGGTACTGGGAGTTGGCGACGTACGGCGTTTTTCGTCGATCAAGAAGGCCATCAGCTACTGTGGGCTGTGCGGAGCCGAGAAAAGTTCGGCAGAGGCCATCAAGCGCACACCGCTTTCCAAGCAGCGCAACAAGCATCTGCAGAGCGTACTGATCGAGGCGGCCAAGCTGGCCCCGCGACGGAGCCCCGACCTGGCACTGGTCTATGACCAGGAGAAACAGAAGGGCAACGCGAACCGCGCGACCCTTGCGGTGGCGCGCAAGCTGGTGGCCTACCTGGTTGCTGTGGATCGGCGCCAAAAAGAGTTTCTACCAGTACAAAGAGAAAACCGCACCGCCGCGTAGCACGGTGCCGAAAATATCAGGAGGATTTCTTCAGCGCGCTGCCTGCCAGGTCTCGTCAGTTGCCGACTGGGCGACGGAGCGTAAGCTCCCGATGCCCCCATCGAATTGTTTCGAGACTGGCAGGGGACACAAACTCAATCTTCTGTGAAGACCACTCGTTGGCCTGAGACAGCAAATGGATGTCTGGTTCTACATCGAAAAGGAACCACTGCCGAGAGGCACGAAAGCGAGCTGAGGAACCTGAAGGATTTCTTTCCCGCGCTTCTCCCAAGCGCGTCAGGAGAGCCTTTGCCCTCTTGACACGGACTTATCATGGAGGTCGGCAATCCGGAAAGTGGCGGATTACTTCAGTGTGGCCCGTCACTCGGGAACAGTCTGACTCCTGGCTGGCGAAGAAAGACTCGATCATTTAGTGCCCGATCGCTGGTGACGTCCACTGTCTTAAGCCGTGCGTCAGCAAAGAATCCGATCTGGCGGCTATCGGGCGACCAGAATGGAAAGCTCGCTCCCTCAGTTCCGTTGACTTGCTGCGCAGCAGAAGCAGAAAGGGTGCGCATCCCACAAGGTTGTTTTTCCGTAATATCGCGGGAATACCCGAGAAAGCGGCCTTTTTCTGCCTCTTGTCCATGCTTCTGCGCAATCTTGGTGAGAAATCCGGGCTAGTTGGTGCTGGCAGAGTCCCAGGCTTTACGATCAACCGGCCGAACGGTTTCCAACTTCTTCTGCGCCAGTGATTTGTTCACCGCAGAGAGTTCCTTGGCAAGGAACGCGTCGAATTCCGCGGTAACGTCCTGCAGTTCCTTCTTCAAAGAATCGATGCGCGCGACCTGATAATCGGCCGGGCGCCCTTCGTAATTCAAAATGTCTCCGTAGAGTTGCGTGCTTTTTTCGCGAATGCGCTCTTCTCCGGTGACCGCGCCGCCTTCCTTCGTGGCCACGATCTTCTTGCGCATTTCTTCTGTCTTCTGGGCCAGTTCCTGCAGCCGCTTGCCGAAGATTGCGTCTCCTTTCAGTTTTGCCGCGCGATCCATCAACGCATCATGCAACCCGTTGATGCGTTCAACATCAAAGCTCATGTCGCCAAGCAGGTTGTAAACGCGCATCGCCGCGTCGAATTCCAACTTGCGGTCTTCCGCAGTGAATTTGGCGCGTGGATCCAGTCCCACCACAAGCTGTGTGGAATAGGTCTCCGTGCCGCGCGTCATCTTCACCGTGTAGGTGCCGGGGAGAACTCTGGGGCCCTGCGCGGCCTCGAACGCCGCGGTTGCCGCGGGCGGAACATGAGGCGCCTTGAGGCGCATGGGCCATTCCACCCGACTGATGCCGCGCCGGCTGTTCGGTGGGAGCGTATCCACGAGTTTGCCCTGCGAATCGAAAATCTCCAATTTCATTTTTCCAAAAATATGACGCTTCTTTTGGTAGTAGGTAATCAAAGCGGCGTCCGGTGGATTTGGACCAGTGAAGACTGCGCTTCCCTCCACCCAGCCGCCACTCGCAGGCAGCCGCTGCTGCGCCGGTTTGCCCTGNATAAACGTTGCCTCTTGCGCCATGACTTCGNGAGTCAGCTTGCGCAACGGCGTGATGTCATCCACGATCCAAATGCCGCGGCCATGCGTCGCCAGGACGAGGTCCGATTCGCGCGGGTGGACAACGATGTCTCGAACCGCCACGGCCGGGAATTCGTGGCCTTTGTATTGCGCCCAGTGTTTACCGCCATCCGGCGAAATCCAGAGACCGAATTCCGTGCCCAGGAACAGCAAACTGGGAACTACAGTGTCTTCTTTTATGACGTGAGCGTAGCCACGGACGCCGCTGCCGGCCGCGACGATCGGCGCCCAGCTCTTCCCGTAGTCCGTCGTCTTGTAGACATGCGGCTCCATGTCTCCGAACGTATGCCGATCGAACGCCGCATACGCTGTGGCCGCGTCATACAGGCTGGCTTCCACCCACGAAACCCAGGAAAATTTCGGAAGACTTGGAACGTTGCCGGCGACGTTGGTCCACGATTTGCCGCCATCGCGGGTCAGTTGAAGATTTCCATCATCGGTGCCGGCCCAGATGGTTTGACGATCGCGCGGCGACTCGTTGATGGAATAGATCGTCGTGTGCATCTCCGCGTAAGAATTGTCGACGGTGACGCCTCCGGACTCTTCTTGCTTCTGCTTTTCTGGATCGTTCGTGGTGAGATCCGACGAGATGCGCTCCCACGATTGGCCGTGATCTCGGGAGCGAAAGAGGAATTGCGCGCCGATATAAATCGTGCCCTTCTCATTGGGGCTCATGTGGATTGGCGTGTTCCAGTTAAAGCGCAGCTTCCCTTCCCCGTAGTTGGGTTGCGGCTTGATGGCGCGGCCTTCGAGCGTGATGCGGTTCACGCGCCCGATATACCCGCCTTGCGATTCGGCGTAAACGTAGTTCGCATCAGAGGGATCGGGAAACGCCCAGAAGCCATCCCCTCCAAAAATGTTTTCCCAACGGCCGTTTGTTATCCCGCCCGGATACTGGGAATCTCCCATCCACACACTGTTGTCCTGCAACCCGCCAAAAACATGATAAGGATCGTCATAGTCCACACTCACGTGATAAAACTGCGAAATCGGCAGGTTGTTGCCCTTCCACCACGTGTTGCCGCCGTCGTAGGAATACCAAACGCCGCCATCGTCCCCCGCGATCAGGCGGTCGGTGTTATCGGGGTCCACCCAGACATCGTGGAAATCACCGTGCGCGCCGTTGCCGATGCCGCTGAAACTTCTGCCGCCATCCTCGCTTACGATCAACGTCAGATCGGGCTTGTAAATTTTGTTGTCATTCTTGGGGTCCACGATGAGATTGGCGAAGTAAAAGGGCCGCCACACCATCCAATTGCTGCGGTCGCGTTCTTCCCAGGATTTTCCACCGTCCTCGGACCGGAAAAGCGCGCTGCGCGTCGATTCAATCACGGCGTAAACAACATTCGGCTTTGATGGTGCGATCGTGACCGCAATACGCCCCCACGGTTTTGCGGGAAGCCCCTTGGCACTTTTTTCATCCAGCTCTTTCCAGGTGCTTCCGCCGTCCGTGGTTTGGAAAAAGGCGCTGCCGCTGGCCGCCCTGGAATCTTCTCCGCCGGAGCGAAACGTCCAGCCTTTCCGGCGGAAATCCCACATGCCAGCAAACAAAACTTTCGAGTCTTGCGAGCTCATGGAGATCATCGAGCAGCCGGTCGAGAGATTTACGCCTTTGAGAATCTTGTTCCAAGTCTTGCCGCCGTCGGTCGTTTTGTAAACACCGCGGTCCTCGCTGTCGCTCCACAGTTTTCCGGGAACGCAGGCGTAAACCGCGTTGCCATCCTTTGGATCAATGAGAATCTTGGCGATGCGCTCGGAGTTTTGCAGACCCATATTTGTCCAGCTATCTCCGCCATCGGTCGATTTGTAGATGCCGTTGCCGATCGATGTACTGTTGCGGGTCCAGGCTTCGCCGGTGCCCACCCAGATTGTTTTGGGCGTTTGCGGATCGACGGCGATAGCGCCGATGGATTGCGCGGCTTCCTTGTCGAAAACAGGCTTGAACGTCGTGCCGCCGTTTGAAGATTTCCACACGCCCCCACTGGCCGCTCCGACATAGACGGTGAGCCGGCCGTCTTCTTTCACGGCGGCAAGCGCGGCCACCCTGCCGCTCATGGCTGCGGAGCCGATGTTTCGCGCGCCGAGACCGGAAATGGCGTCGGAATCGAATTTGGCGTTCTGCGCGTGCGCATTTGCAGCAAAAATCACCGCAGAGAAAAGCACCATCACTACAACGGCGAAGCAGCGGACTCGTTTGCGCATATCGGCGGTATCCTCAAACTACAAAGCAGAAGTTATTGTGGACCGGAATGAGACGATTTATGGACATTCTTGCGTCGAAGAATCACTTTCCGGCAGGAGATGCCTTCGCCCGTGCTTGCGTGGCGGGTAGCGAGAAATGTGCGTCTTCCAGGAGCACGTTCTGCTCGACCTTTTCGACGGAGATCTGCGTGCGCGACGCGCTGCCTTTCTGCGCCTGCTCGATGGCGAAGGGGTAGTAGATTCCGTTCACTTGCTCGTAGTCCCCGTAATACATCTCGGACTCTTGCAATGCGCCGCGAATCGTGGTCTGAATCTCGAGTTTCAATTCGAGATACGAATCGGCATCGAGATAGTAGTAGCGAACGTCGCCATTCTTCATGCTGAGTTTGATCTTGAAGCAATCTGTCCCTTCTACCGAATCGTGCCCGACGAGTTCTGCTCTGTGCCCTTTTTCTTTGTAGTCCACAAGCGGGCCGTCGAGATCGGCGTCGACGACCAGGCTTTTCATATCATCCTGCGACATCAGCTCGGGATCTTTGCGCCCGCCAAAAGGAGAAATCTGCCAGCCGGTTTTGCCGTCATAGGCTTGGATCGCTACGAGTCCCTGGATGATGGTCTCCTCCCGGACCTTGTCCGGGCGCTTGTTCTCCTGGCGGAATTCCGCGCGAAACGAGCCCTGGCTGATCTTTGCCGTGGCCCGGATGCTGCGCACGGATTTCAACTTTTCCAGTCCGCCATGCGCCTGAATATTTTTGGAGATCACTTCGTCTACAGTCTGTGCGCTGGCAATGAACGAAAAGAGCGTGACGGCCATGAATACAGGAAGGAAGAATCGAAAAACCCTGGAGAACTCCCTGATTGGAGTCAGTCGTAAATCTGTTTTCATGCGCTCCCCCACCACACCGGCAAGTGACAGTACACCAAAATGGATGTACACGATAAACTTTTTTGCCTCGGCGAATCCGGATGCACTTTGGTGAGCAGAGCTCACCCTGAGTGCCAAAACCTTTTCGATTACTGCACCCACCTGAAATGAGCTGGAAGAAGGTCGCCTTTTGGGCGGAATTTCTATATCTTCTCTGCACCCGAACCTTTGTGCTGGGAATCGAAGAACCCGATGGAGATTTCTTAGTGAAAAGAGCATTCACCGCCCTGCTCTTTGCCGCCTTCTTGAGCGCGCCGTTCGCTCACGCCCAGGCAGGTCCGGTGGAAGGCGGTCATGAATTGCAGGTGTGGACCGGCGGGGGCCGCGGCGTCAGTGGCAGCCAATCCAGCGACGGGGTCTGGAGTGTTGGTCTGCGTTACGGCCTGATTCTCACCGCGCCACACGGTCCCGGCTTGCTGCGCGGCCGGTTAGAGTATGCCGTTGACGCGGTGCCGATCTTTTGGGTTCTTCAGAAGACGAATACAGCTTACGGCGTCGGTGTCAACCCGTTTGCATTCAAATGGGCTCTGGATGCACGACGCAATGTCGTTCCCTATTTTGAGATCGGCGGCGGCACTTTGTTCACGAATGTACAAGTGCCCTCCGGAACTTCAAAGGTTAACTTCACAACCAGCGCAGCCCTCGGCCTGCACTTCCTGCGCGACAAGCACAACATCAGCGCGGAAGTCCGCTACATGCACATTTCCAACGCGGGACTGGCAACGCCGAATCCAGGTATCAATACGATTCAGTTCCGTCTTGGCTTCGGCTTGTTCAGTCAAAAAGAGTAGCGAGTGTTTGGCCGCTGCATCCCTGGGCGATGTATCATCGCAGGTAAGGCTGGATCTGGATACGCGCCGCAGAACCGCGACGGCAAGTTTGGAAGCGTGCCAGATTCCATACTAAAGTTGAGTGCGTGAAATGAAAATGAATGTAATCATCATCTGCTTAGTCCTTGTGCTCGTAGTTGTCGCTGTCGTTCGCGCGATGCGCACGGGAGACAAAGTGCCTCCTTCGGGGACTCCCGCGCCGGACTTTACCCTGAATTCTCAGGATGGAAAACCGCTCAGCCTCCACGATTTCCGTGGCAAGTGGGTCGTTTTGTATTTCTATCCGAAGGATTTCACCAGCGGGTGCACGAAGGAAGCGCACAATTTCCAGCGCGACCTCGCGCAGTACCAGCAGAAAAACGCCGTCATCCTCGGAGTCAGCGTGCAGGATGAAGCTTCTCACCAAAAGTTTTGCGCCAAGGAAGGTCTCGGCTTCCGACTGCTCGCGGATACGAAACATCGAGTGTCCGCCAGCTACGATTCTTTGGTGAATCTCGGGGTCGCGAAACTTTCCGCGCGCCACACGTTTCTCATCGATCCGAACGGTGTCGTTCGCAAAGCTTATCTCAACGTGAACGCGGCAAAGCACAGTGCCGAAGTGCTGGTTGATTTGGCGGAACTGCAGCGGACTTCGGCGCTGAGGTAGCCGCCCATTTCCGGCTCTCTTCCACCGAATCGAAAATAATGACGCCGGTCTTTCCCACTCAGTTTCCGCAGCCCCCATCAACGGGAAGACCGGGAGTGTCAGGCAGAGCCGTGAGATTGCCCTTGGCGAGCAAGGCGTTCAGCGCTGCCACATCTTTGTTCTTCAGCTCCTGCCACGAACCGAGGGCCTCATTCAGTCCTTTGCAGAGCCGGCGATAGGCGGCAAACGATTCCTCCGATGGCACAAAGTCCGCGCCGTCGACTAGCGCCATCAACGCTGTCAGGCTGTCGTTTACCGCCATGAAGCTGGCCGTCTTGGGAGATTCCGGAATCGGCGTGGGTTCCCCGGCAAGGGCGGCGACATTTGCGTCGAGCGTGCTGGCAGCCAGCGCGACGGGATCATCCTTCGGACGCTTCTTCAGTTCGGACAGTTGCCCCCGCAATTCCTTCATCTGTTGGAAGCCGGCGTAGTTTCGGCCAAGTAGCGCTGAGATCTTCAGTTGAAGATCCAGAGAACTTTGCAACTCGTTTCGAACGGCCCGCACCCGCGGATCCATTTTGACTTCGAGGGGCTGCTCAAGGATTTGCTCACCAACTTTCAGCCGGACCTCATACTTCCCCGGAAGCACCAGCGGGCCCTCCGGCGGCAGAGGCGTCGAGCCGACAATCGCGGCGATCGGATAGTTGTAAGGAGACTGCGTGTGAATCGCTGGCGGGTCGGGGTAGCGAAGATTCCAAACGAAACGGCGCATGCCTGCTTCTTTCGAAAGAGGCTGTGGATGTGCGATCCAGTATTCCGCAACGAAGGGAACTTCTTCCGGCTCCTTCGCCACCGGGGCGCTCGAAAAACTGCGAAGCAGATTTCCATTCGCGTCATGGATTTGCAATTGAGTGTCCGCCGAGGATTTCGCCGGCAAGAAATAATTCAGTATCGCGCCGTCGGGCGGGTTTTTCCCTGCCGGAATTTTCGGCGGCAAAGGTGTGTCTTGATTTTCATCGCGTCGCACGCGGATCGCTGTGCGCGGCGCGAAGAGATGCGCTCCCGAAGATGCGGTGCGCGCGTCCGCCTGGCGAAGAGGCGTAACATCATCGAGAATCCAGAATGAGCGGCCGTATGTCGCGGCGACCAGGTCATCCTGCTCGATGGCCAGATCATGGATGGCTACCACCGGCATGTTGAGTCGGAGCGATTGCCAATGATCTCCATCGTCGAACGAAACGTAAACACCCTGTTCCGTTCCGGCATACAGCAGCCCTTTGCGCCCAGGGTCTTCACGAACCACGCGAACGAAATCCATGTCGCGAATCCCGCTGACCGCTTCCTGCCAGGTCTGACCGAAGTCGCGCGTCCGGAAGATATGAGGGCGAAGATCATCGAGGTTGTTTCGATCGACCGCCGCATAAGCGCTGCCCGCATCGAAATGCGAAGCTTCCAGAATGCTCACCCTGCTCCACTCCGACACGCTCGGCGGAGTCACGTTTTGCCACGTCTTGCCCGCATCTTTCGTAACTTGGATGCTCCCGTCGTCTGTCCCGGCCCAGATCAGGCCTTCCCGGGCCTGCGACGGAGCAATCGTCAGAATCGTCCCGAGCGCCTGTTTCGGATCTTTTTCATTGACGGGAGTGCGCGTCAAATCAGGGCTCACGGCCTCCCAGCTCGTGCCCGCATCGGTCGTCTTTAGCAGAAATTGCGTCCCCAGATAAAGCAGGTGCGGATCCTGCGGCGAAAAAATGAGTGGAATCGTCCAATTAAACCGATATTTGCTGCCAAAAGAGACCGGCGCCGGGGAAATATCGCGCACTTGCCCCGTCACCTTAGACAAGCGCACGACGCTGCCGAAGGGACCCGCGTTGTAGACGATGTCAGGGTCCAGCGGATCCGGAATGGTGTCACCACTCTCTCCCGGTCCAACGGGAAATCAATCCCGCTCGGTGATTTGTCCATTGTTTCCGCGGCTGGCGATCGCCGCGGTGCCACTGTCCTGCTGCGGTCCGTAGATCCAATAGGGAAACCGGTGATCGGTGGCCACTCTATAAAATTGCCCCGTTGGCCGGTTGTACCACGTACTCCAGGACTCGCTACCATTCATACTGATGGTCGCGCCCTGATCGACGCCCAGGATAATTCGCTGCGAATTTGTGGGATCGATCCACATCGTATGGTAGTCATCGCCGCCGGGAGCGCCTTTGATCGCCGTGAAAGTATGCCCGCCGTCCGTCGAGCGGTACAAATTTTGCTCGGGGACGTAGACCGCATCCGGATTTTTTGGGTCCACGAAGATTTCGCCCATGTACCAATACCCTTCGATCCGGCGATCCGCCGTGGCCTTTTTCCAGGTTGCTCCGCCATCGTCAGAACGATACAGCCCGCCATCTTTTTCTTTCGCTTCAAGAATCAGGTAAACGCGCTGGCCGCGAATCGCCGGTGCGACCGCCACACCCGACCGGCCCCAGTCTCCGCCGGGAAGTCCATGCCCCGTAATCTGCGTCCACGTAATGCCCTCGTCGGCGGATTTGTAAAGCCCGCTGCCCGGGCCAAACAAAGTCCCCTTCTGCCCCGGCTTTCGTATGCCGTGCCAAAGCGTCGCGAAGACCACGCGCGGATTGCCCGGTTCGAAACAGAGGTCCACGACGCCGGTTACATTGTCCTTGAACAGAACTCTCTTCCAAATGCGTCCGCCGTCAATGGACCGAAAAACGCCGCGCTCCTCATTCGGTCCGAAGCTGTGCCCCAGGGCTGCCACGAGTACGATCTCCGGATTGCGCGGGTCCACAAGGATGCGCGCAATGTGCCGCGTGTCCGCAAGTCCGAGATGCTGCCACGTCTCTCCGCCATTCGTCGATTTGTAGACGCCATTCCCGTACGTGATGTCGGAATAAAGGCTGTTCACTCCGGTACCCACGTAAATGATGCTTGAGTTTGACGGCCAAGTGCCAGCGCCCCGATGGACGCGACTGGTTCCTTGTCGAAAATCGGTTTCCACACCGTGCCGCCATCCGTGGTTTTCCACACGCCTCCGCCATCCGCGCCAAAATAGTAAACGCCGGGATTCCCCGGCACCCCTGCGACAGCATTCACCTTGCCGCCTCGGAATGGTCCGATCATTCGCCATTTCATCTCGGAATACAGCGAATCTGGAATCTGCTGCGCGCGCGCAATTCCCGCCGCCATCATTCCCGTGAACAAGACAATCGCGAGACATAATACAATCCGAACCGGACGACGATTTCTCATTGGAGCATCTCACATCCCTCGTACTTAGGGCGTCTCATGGTTCGTCGTCGCCATCCACATCCGCCGAGGGAGCCGCGTCGGGTGATTTGTTTGGATCCACGGCAGCGAGTCCGGCTTTTTTCAATTCGGCATTAAGCGCCACAATGTCCTGCTGGCGGATTTTCGTCCAGCGCGAGACAAGTTTCTCAAGAGCCTCTTCGAGCTCTTTGTAGACGGCCGCCGCTTGGGTCGTGGGTGCGGCGTCGGCGCTGTCGGCCACAGCAAGGATGTTCCCGAAGTGTTGATTTAACGTGGAGAAGTTTTCCGGCTGCTTGGCGCCAGGTGGCAGGCCGAAGAAACTGCTCTGCGCCGCGCCCTCGAGCTCGCCGGCTTGTTTGTCCAGCGCGGAAACGGCATCGGCAAGAGCGCCCTTTCCTGCTTTCGCTGTTTGCACCTTCAACTGCGCGTGCACCGATTTCACCTGGGTAAGCGCTTCATAACTTTCATTCATGCCCTCGACCGCTCCACTCTGGATTTCAAACTGCTTCCGCAAATCGGCCAGCGAAGTCGTGATTCGCGGATCCATTTTCACCACGAGCGGTTGGGAATAACTCTTGCTGTCAACCGTGAGCTTCACGGTGTAGCTGCCCGGCAAAACCCATGCGCCGAGCGGATACTTCGGCGTGTCGTGAACGATGGCCGAAATAGGGAACTCGTGCGCCAGCGAATCGGGCGGCGCATAGCGCAGGTCCCAGACGAACCGGTGCACCGCCGTGCCCGCGGATAGAATTTGCGCCGGACGCACCCAGTACATGGGGATGGGATGCTCACTGGCAGCTTTTTCCAAGAGCTCGGGCTTGTCCGTGCTGGCATAGCGGCGCACGAGATGCTGCTGCTCGTCGAGAATCTCCAGCGTCACGGGTTTCGCTGAAGCCGACGCAAGGTAGTAATCGAGGATTGCGCCGTCCGGCGGATTTTTTCCGGCGGGGACTTCGGGCGGCAATGGCGTGTCCGTATTGCGGTTCCAGCGGAAGCGAATTGCCTCCTGCGGCGCAAAGAGATGAACGCTTGCCTTTGCCACCTCGGCATTGAGCTGGCGCAGCGGGGTGATGTCGTCGAGAATCCAGAACGAACGGCCATGTGTGGCAACTATCAAGTCATCGCCGTGAATCGTGAGGTCTCGCATGGACGTGTGCGGCAGATTGAGTTGCAGCGGCTGCCAGTCGTCTCCATCGTTGAAAGAAACATAGACGGAGCCTTCCGTGCCCGCAAAGAGCAATCCCTTCCGCACGGGATCTTCCCGCACCACGTTGCTNGCGCCGCCATCGGGAATGCCCTTCGTAATTTCCTGCCAGNTCTTGCCAAAGTCNCGCGTGCGGTAAATGTGCGCGNGCAAATCGTCGAGCCGGAANCTGTTGATCNCNGCGTACGCCGTNCCTGCNTCGAAGTGGCTCGCTTCGATGATGGACACTTTGCTCCAGGATTTTAACTGCGGCGGGG
>JGI25382J43887_10000466_pt1 | contig 13627 bp, 12 predicted proteins | sample GraSoi013_1_40cm_3_FD_43887 | JGI IMG/M metagenome (IMG submission 43887) | reverse complement strand
CGGGCGTCCTGGAGCCGCTGGCGCAGCGACGCCCCCTCGATATAGGGCATGACGTAGTACAGGAACCCACCCGCCTCCCCCGAGTCGTGCAGCGCGAGGATATGCGGGTGGGTGAGGCGTGCCGCGGTCTGAATTTCCCGCAGGAACCGTTCCGCGCCGAGAAACGCGGCGAGCCCCGGGAGCAGCACCTTGAGCGCGACGTCGCGGCGATGCTTGCGGTCGGCGGCGAGGTACACGGTGGCCATGCCCCCCCGCCCCAACACGCGGCGGAGTTCGTAGCGCGCGGCGAGCGCGGCCTGAAGGTCGGCGGGGATGTCGGGCGTCACGGAGCGGGAATATAGGCACTGCTCCGGACCGAGGCACGCGCCTCAGGGAGTCGGGCGACCGATGTCCGTGATCTCGACTTGCGCGGCGCGCCGCTCGAGTTTGTCCAGCGGCAGCGCCNGCAGCAGGTCGATCCGCCGGTTGAGCAGCAGNAACGCATCCCGGAACGCCGCCCGCTTCCGGGCCTCGTCGCCCACGACCTCCGCGGGATCCGACATGCCCCAGTGGGCGAGCAGTGGCTGCCCTGGAAAGATCGGGCACGACTGCTTGGCCCGATCGCACACGGTGATCACGCAGTCCCACGGCTCGCGCTCCAGCCCAGCGAGCGAGCGCGGCGGATGGCCGGCCCAGGGGATGTCGTGCGCCTGCAGCGTCTCGATTGCGTAGCGGTTCACGTGCGCGGCCGGTTGGGAGCCGGCGCTCTCGGCCTGGAACCGCCCCTTCCCCTTCGCGTTGAGCAACGCCTCCGCCATCTGGCTCCGGGCGGAATTCCCGGTGCACAGGAACAGCACGCGGAAGCGGCGCGGTCCCTTCACGCAGGCCTGCGGGCGCGGATGAACGCCCCCATGATCCGGCCGGCGACCTGACGTGCCAGCACCTCCGCGTCGAGCCCGGCGCCCGTCAGCACGGCCCGGGCGTCGGCGAACTCGTACACGCGTGTCGGCTCGACGGCGACGTCCACGAACCCGACCTCGGTGAGGAGGCGTTGGTATTCTGTGTCTTCCAGCGCCCCGGCCACGCACCCCACCCACAGCTCCATGCTGCGCCGCACGGCGAGCGGGACCTCGCCCCGCACGACCACGTCCGACACGGCGAACCGGCCGCCCGGCTTGAGCACGCGGAAGGCCTCACGCAACACGCGGCGCTTGTCCGCCGAGAGATTGACGACGCAGTTCGAGATGATCACGTCCACTGACGCGTCCGGGAGTGGGATCTGCTCGATCTCCCCTTTCAGAAACTCGACGTTCGCGACGCCGGCCCTGCGCTGGTTCTCGCGCGCGAGGGCGAGCATTTCGTCGGTCATGTCCAAGCCGTATACCCGCCCGTTCGGCCCCACCCGCTGAGCGGACAGGAGGACGTCGAGCCCACCGCCCGACCCCAGGTCGAGGACCGTCTCTCCCGCGTGCAGCTCGGCCAAAGCGGTGGGATCGCCACAACCCAGCGAGGCGAGCACCGCCCGTTCGGGCAGCGTGGCGGTTTCTGCGGGATCGTAGAGGTTCGAGCTGATTGCATCGCCGCAGCAGCTGGGACGCGCTCCGGCCAGCACTCGCAGCGCCGCCTCACCGTACTTCCCCCGCACCGTGTCTTTAATATGCTCGCCGCTCATCGGTTCCCCTCTCCGTCATCAACAACACTTGATGTGTAGGGCCAAGAAAAAACCGATCACGCGCAGCACGCGCGGGCGCAGCTCCCGGCGTGCTTCCCCGGCTTCACCGCGTGGGCGAACGCGGCGATCCCGTCCAGCAACTCGCGGTTGAGCGCGTAGTAGACCCATCGCCCCTCGCGCCGGTCCGTGACGAGCCCCGCGTCTTTAAGTGTCTTGAGGTGAAACGACAGCCGGGACTGAGCGGCGTCGAGCGTGTCCTGCAGGTCGCAGACGCAGCGCTCCCCGTGCGACAGCAGCTCGACGATCTCGAGCCGCGTCTCATCGGAGAGCGCGTGAAACCACCGCGCCGCGCGCGCCGTGTCGGGAAGCGTCGCGATCGCCATGGCCATAACATATCAACATAGCTTGATGCGTCAAGCGGAGGCTCTCGGCCGGCCGTACGGCGCTACATTTCCGTGCTGCGCACGTCGGCGGGGATCCGCGCCACGGCGCACGACTACATCGACGGCTAGTACGAGGGTGACGCGGCCCGCATGAAGCGGGCGCGGCATGCACACCTCGCCAAGCGCCGTGATCGTGAACGTCGTGTGGGAGAACCGGCCGCGAGTCCACTGATCGCGGGGGGACTTGCCTCCCCGGCACGGACGATGCATGCTAGGGCCGGCGGTGATCCGCGCCCAACCTCATCGGTCCTGCCCCAGCGAGGGCCCTCGTGAGGCAAAGGGGGGCAGACTCCCGGATTCAGTATCGCACGATCCTTTGGGCCGCTGCAGGCGTCGCTGCTGGGGGGCGGGTGCCTGTGGCCTGACCAAAGGACGGATCCGATGCCCAGCAACAAGGATTTCAAGCGCCTGGTGCGCGGGCGCATGCGGAAAACGGGCGAATCCTACACGACGGCCCGTGCCCAGCTCCTCAGAAACACCACGAGGCAGACTCCCGCCCCTGCCCACTACGCCAAGCTCGCCGGCATGAGCGACGCTACCCTCAAAGCGAAGACCGGGTACGTGGGAGCGCTGGGTGAAGGCGCTCGATCGCGTCGCGGCCCACACCTGGCCGCATCGCAAGATCGCCGAGTACGTGCACGAGAAGTACAAGGTGCCGGGCTGGTGGTGCCAGAGGGTCACCGTGGGCTACGAGCGCATCAAGGGGTTGCGCGCGATCGGGCAGCGACGGATAAGACGGCAGCGACCAGGATGAAGCAGTACTGGGAGGAGCAGCTGGGAGCACTCCGGGAGGTGCTGGCGTGAGAAGGCCAGCGGGCCGGCGCGGTCGAGCCGGCCCGCTGCGTCGCATCCTCACGCTTGCTGTAGCACTCTGCCCCTGGGCCACGGCTGCCGCCCAGGAGTCCCAGGCGCGCCGGGCCCCTCAACTGCTCGGCGCCCAGGCGACCTTCATCGACCAACACCTTGCCCCGTTTCACGCCCTGTACAGCGGGCCCAGGAGTCTCGACAGCGNTGGGGATACGAAGGCCACCGACACCTACGGTGTGTACTGGGGCGCGCGGTTGACTGCGCGTCTGCAAGNCTACTTGGACCTCGAGATGGCCCGCGGCGCGGGCATCAGCCAGGCGGAGGGGCTCGGCGGGATCACGAACGGCGACGTGATTCGGCAGGGGAGCGCCAATCTCGGCCAGGGTCCCTACGTGGCGCGTATTTTCGTGCGATACCTCGTGCCGATCGGGTCTTCCAGGGACACCGTGACGCGCGGGATGGATCAGCTCCCGGGAGTTGAACCGAGCGCGCGAGTCGAAGTGAAGGTAGGGAAGGTCGCGGCGTCCGACGACTTCGNTCAGAACCGCTACGCCAACTCGACTCGAACGCAGTTCACGAACTGGGGCCTGTTTCAGAACACGGCGTGGGATTTTGCGGCCGACACGCGCGGGTATACCTGGGGATCCGTGGTCGCCTGGGTCCACCCGCGGTGGAGCATTCGGGTCGGTACCTTCGCCATGCCGGTCATGGCCAATGGGAACACGTTCGACTCGAGCTTCCCGCGGGCCCGGGGCGACAACGTCGAGCTCACCGTTCGCCCCAGGCGGACTGGGACGGCGCTTCGGGTGCTTGTCTACGAGAACCACGCGCGGATGGGCAATTACGCCGAGGCGCTCGCGCGCGCCGCCGCGGCGTCCACCGTACCCGACATCGCGGCGGATGATCGCCCGGGACGGACCAAGGTCGGGCTCGGCCTGAACATCGAGCAGCCGCTGGCGGACGGCCAGGAGACCGGCCTGTTCGCGCGCGCCGGGTGGAGCGATGGCCGAAACGAGGACTTCGCGTTCACCGAAGTGGACCGCCATCTCAGCGCCGGGCTGCAGCTCGTGGGCGCTCGTTGGCGTCGGGCCGCGGACCGCTTCGCAATCGCGTACGTGTTGCACGGGCTCTCCCCGGACCACCGGGCCTATCTCGCGGCGGGCGGCTCAGGGTTCCTGCTCGGGGACGGCCGCTTGCGATACGGAGTGGAAGGGATCCTCGAGGCGTACTACCGGGCCCAGCTCGGCCCGTACGTCTTCGTGAGCCCGGACCTGCAGTGGATCCGGCATCCGGGGTACAACCGCGACCGCGGGCCCGCCACGGTGGTCTCGCTGCGCCTGAACCTGCGCTATTAGGGCATTTGCCGCTTCGCCGCCCTAGCCGGGGATGTCCTCCCTCGGCTCCTCGTGCCACAAGCGATACAGCACCGGCAGGAGCAACAGCGTCAACACCGTACTCGACGCCATGCCCCCGACGATGACTGACGCAAACGGGCGCGTCGTCTCGGCGCCGACCCCGCGCGACAATGCCGCCGGGAGGAGCCCCAGCGCGGCCATCAGTGCGGTCATGACGACCGGGCGCAGCCGCTCCATGGCGCCGCTCCGCACCGCCTCCTCGAGCGCTGCACCGGCGTCGCGTACGCGGTTGAACTCGCCCACGAGCAGCACGCCGTTCTGCACGGAGATACCGAACAGGGCGATGAACCCCACGGCGGCCGACACGCTCAGGCTGAGGTGTCGTCCCCACAATGCGGCGATGCCGCCGATGAGGGCGAACGGCAAGTTCACGAGGATCAGGCTCGCGTACTTGGTCGAGCCGAACGCCGAGAACAACAGGATGAAGATCAACGCGATGCTGGTCGGCACGATCACCGCGAGACGCGCCATGGCGCGCCGCTGATTTTCGAATTGGCCACCCCAGACCACGCGGTAGCCCGGCGGGAGGGCCACGCGCCCGGCCACGCGGCGCTGGGCCTCGGCGACGAAGCTGCCCTGGTCGCGCCCCCGCACCGAGCACTTCACCGCGATGCGGCGCTCGTTCGCCTCGCGCGAGATGCGCGAGGGGCCCTCGCCGACCACGAGCCGCGCCACGCTGCCGAGGGGAGCCGTCCGTCCGCCGGGCGTATCCAGCGCGACATGCCGCACGGCGTCTAGGCTCGAGCGGCTCGACGCCGCGTAGCGCACGCGCACGTCGAACACCCGAGAGCCGTCCAGCAGTTGGGTGACCGCCCGGCCTCCGATCGCCGTCTCGATCGCGTCGTCGACGTCTCGCACCGTGAGGCCGTAGCGGGCCGCGGCGGCCCGATCGATCTGGAAGCGCAGCTGCGGCTGCCCGAACTGCTGCTCTACGCCCAGGTCGGCAACTCCGCGGACGCCCGCCATGGCGCGGCGCGTCTCCTCGGCCTTCTCCTGGAGCACGTCCAGGTCGGGGCCGAAGATCTTCACCACCAGCTCGCCCTTCACGCCCGACAGCGCCTCTTCGACGTTGTCCTTGATGTATTGGGAGAAGTTCAGGTCGATCCCGGGGATCGTGGCGAGCTCGGCGTACAGCTGCCCGGTCAGCTCGTCCTTGTCGCGCACGGAGCCCCACTCGCGGCGCGGCTTCAGATCGGCGTACACCTCCAGGTTGTTCGCTCCCTTGGCGTCGGTGCCGTCGTCGGGCCGCCCGAGCTGGGTGGTCACCTGGCGCACCTGCGGGTGGCCGAGCACTGCGTGGCGGATGCGCCGCTCGATCTCCTTGGCGCGTTCCAGCGAAATCCCGACCGGCATCGCCACCGTCAACCAGATGTTTCCTTCGTCGAGCTCCGGCAGGAACTCGGTGCCGAGCTGGGTGCCCGCGGCAAGCGCGAGCACCAGGACGGCAGCGGCGATGCCGAGGGTGAGGCGCGGCCGGTCGAGCACCCAGTCGAGACACGGCCGGTACACGCGCTCGAGCCAGCGCGCGGCGGGGGTCCGCTGCTCGACGCGCTGGCCGCGCAGCCACAGGCTGGCTAGCACCGGGACGAGCGTGAGCGACAACACCAGCGAGCCGAGCAGCGCGAAGCTCAACGTGAAGGCCATGGGCGAGAAGATGCGCTTCTCCACCNGCTGGAACGTGAAGATCGGGAGGAACGCCGTGATGATGATCAGTTTAGAGAAGACGATCGGCCGTCCCATGCGCTCGGCGACTTCCGCGAGCAGATGACGCTGCGCTACGTCGCCCGCCGGCGGCGTGAGGGCGAGTCGCACGAGAAACGCCTCCACCATCACCACCGCNGCGTCCACGATGATCCCGAAGTCCACCGCCCCGAGCGAGATCAAGTTGGCGGAGACACCCTCCGCATCCATCAGGATGAATGCACCGAGGAGCGACAGCGGAATGACGGCGCCTACGATGACCGCGCTGCGCCAGTCCCCGAGGAACACCACCAGGACGAGGGTGACGAGGACGGCGCCGAACGCGAGGTTCTCCTCCACCGTCCGGACCGTGTGGCCTACGAGGTCGGCGCGGTCGTAGAACGGGACGAGTCGCACGCCGGGGGGGAGCAGCGTAGCGTTGATCTGCGTCGTCTTGGCGCGCACCCGTTTGAGCACATCGAGGGCATTCTGCCCCTTGCGCGCGAGCACGATGCCCTCGACCACGTCGTCGGCGGTGTCCTTCGCGACGATACCCTCGCGGGGGGCGCCGCCCAGGGTCGCCCGGCCCACGTCCTGGATGCGGATCGGCACGCCGTCCCGCGTCGCGACGGGCACGGCGGCGATGTCGTCCACGGACGTGAACAGGCCGACGCCGCGCACCGCCTGCTTCTCGAACCCGTGCTCCAGATATCCCCCACCCGCGTTGGCGTTCGCCGCCGCGACGGCCTGCTCCACCTGGGCGAGCGTCAGGCCGTACGACCGCAGCTTCCCGGGGTCCACGTCCACCTGGTACTGCTTGACCTGCCCGCCGAACGACACCACGTCGGCGACTCCCGGCACCGTGCGGTAGGCCGGCTCGACGGTCCAGTCCTCGAGCGCCTTGAGATCGGTGAGCGAGCGCGGCCCGGCCAGCGTGTAGCGGTAGATCTCACCGATGGCGTTGGCGAGAGGGGCGAGCTGCGGCGTGACCGACGCGGGCAAGCTGACGGTCTGAAGCCGCTCGAGCGTCTGCTGGCGCGCGAAGTAGTCGGTCGCTGCGTCTTCGAACGTCAGCGTCACCACCGACAGACCGAACATCGAGACCGAGCGCAGGTTGGTGAGGTACGGCAGGCCGTTCAGCTGGCGCTCGATCGGCAGGGTGACCGAGCGCTCCATCTCCTCGGCCGCGTGGCCGGGCCACTGGGAAATGACCTGGACGTGGATGTCTTCGACGTCGGGGAACGCCTCGACCGGCAACCCGGCGAATGCGCGGACGCCGAGCAGCGCCAGCGCGGCGGTGGCGGCGAGCACGAGCACGCGCTGCCGCAGCGCGAACCGGACGATGCGGCGCAGCATCTAGCGAGCCCGGTCGGCCTCAGCGCCCAGCAGGAGACTGCCGCGCGTCACGACGAGCTCGCCCGGCCGAAGGCCGCTCGTCACCACGGCGGACTCGCCGTCGTCATCCCCGACGGTCACCGCTCGGCGGGCGTACCGGCCCGGCTCGAGCTGGACGAATACCACCGTCTCGGTGCCGCGCGTCACCACCGCGTCGTCCGGCACGACGGCCACGCCTTCGCCGGCAGGGGTATAGAGCCGCGCTTCGCCCACCATCGAGGGCTTGAGGGCGCCGGTCGGATTCGCCACCGCCGCCCGGACCGTCGCCGTGCGGGTCTCCCGGACCAGGGCGCCGCTCACGTAGCTCACGCGGGCAGCGAACCGTTGGCCGGGAAGGGCGTCGGTCGTGAACAAGAACCGCTGGCCGGTCCGGACGACGCCGAGATCGCGCTGATACACGCTCGCCGTGAGCCAGAGCGTGTCGAGCGCCGTGACGGTGACGAGCGGCTGCGCGTTGTCGGCCCGGATTTCGGCGCCGGGGTTGAGCGTCCGCTCCACCACGGTCCCGGCGATCGGGCAGCGGAGCAGGAAGACTTGGCTGACGCTGTCGCTCGCCCCTCCCCCGAGCAGGCGGACGCGGGCGAGGGCGCGGTCGCGCTCCGCGCGCGCCTGCGCCTCGTCGCTCTCGGCCTGCTGCAGGTCCTTGAGCGCGATCACCCTGTGCTCGTACAGGTCGCGCGCGCGGGCTCGAGCCGCGGTCGTGACGGTTAGCGCCGCCTCCGCCTTCGCCAGATCGCTCTGCGCCTGGGCGACATCGCCTGAAGCGATGTGTGCCAGCGCCTGGCCCGCCACCACGCGGTCCCCCAGTTGCACATCCACCGTCACGACGCGGCCGGACACCGGCGACGCCACGCGCGCCGTGTGGTTCTCGTCCATCACGAGCTCGGCGGGAAGCACGGCGACGACTCGTTCGCGCTCCGTGCGCACGGTGTCGACCGCCAGGTATGCGAGCTGGGGCGAACCCGGCTCGAAGCGGACCTCGCCTGCAGGGATGGCGGCGGCACCCTGTGGCGGGTCTGCGGCCCGCGCTCGACACGCGGCCGCCAGTATCACGACGAAGACGGCTCGGGCGGGCCGGCTCACGGCAGCAGGTCCTTTCCCACGGCCCGGTCCAGCCCGTACACGGCCACCCAGTAGTCGTGCACCGCGATGTTGTAGTCGGCCCGCGTGTCGGCGTACGTGCGGATCGCGTCGAGCAAGTCGATCAGAGACGCGGTGCCGGCGCGGTAGGCATAGCGCGCCATCTCGAGGGCGCTGTCAGCCTGCGCGAGCAGGCCCCCCTCGTAGCGCTCGGCCAGCCCGCGTGCCGAGCGATAGGCATCGAGCGCCATGGCGAGGTCCGTGGCCACCTGCGCCTGCACCCGCCGCGACGCGACCTGCGCCTGCTGGAGGCCCGCCCGGCTGCGCTCACGCTCGCCCCCATTCCAGTAGAGGAACGGCATCGTGAAGCCGAAGCCGACGGCGTTCGCCGTGCCGTTGCTGAACAGCTCGCCGCGGTCGAACGGTCCGCTCGAGTGCGAAAAGGTCACCTGGGGCAGCGGAATCCATAGCCTCCCGGCGAGCGTGCTCAGCGCCTCGCTCTGCGCGACCCGTTCTTGCGCGGCACGCACGTCGGGCCGCAGCGACGCGGCGACGGCCGAGAGCGATTCAACCGGGATCGCCACGGGCCGGTACGCCAGCTCTCCGGTGACCGCGAAACCGGTATCGGGTGCCGCGACCCCCATCAGGAGCTGGAGCGTGAGACGCGCGGCATGCAGCTGGGCGTCGGCGCGCAGCAGGTCGGCCTCAGCACGAGCGTACTCCACTTCCGCCCTGGTCACGTCGCGTTGGGCGATGTCGCCCGAACGCAGGCGCGCCGAGTCCGCCGTCAGCAGCTGTCGGAAGATCTCGCGCCGCTCGCCGGCCAGCTCGCGCTGCCGCTCGGCCAGCAGCAGGTCGTAGAACGCCTGGCGCACCGCGAAGGACACCTGGCGCACGACGTCGGCGACGTCGGAGCGCGCGGCGTCCGCGCCGCGCCCCGCCGCGCGGGTGCGCAGAAAGCGCAGCGGCGTCACGTCGAGCGGCAGCGTCACGGTGTACTGCCACGGCTGGTTCGGGGCAGAATTCAGGACCGGGTTGGGGATCGCCCGGGCGATCTGTTGCTCGCCGTGCGCGCTGTCCACGCGCAGGCGCGCGGTCAGGATGTCCGCGTTTTGCCGGAGCGCGACCGCCAATACCCGCTCGAGCGACCACGCGGCAGGCTGCTGCGCCCGCACCGGCCGTAATGCTCCGACGCACAGCAGGACAAAGACCGCCCGGCCGCCCGGTCTCATCGCGTTCGCTCGGTCCAACTCTCTGGACCAGCACCGTGCTCAGCGACCCAGTCGAGGAAGCGCAGTTGTCGACGGACGCGTCCCGACTCGTCGATCAACGTATCGACCTGGAAGTAGCGGCACGCCGGCTGACTGCGACCGCGACGCAAGGAGAAGCAGAGCAGCCGCATTCGCCCCGTATCGGCGAACACGCGGAACGGTCCGAAGGAGATCTCCCGCGCCGTGTGCCCGGGCCCGAGCTGCAATTGCTCGGCGCTCCCATCGGGGCCGAACCGCAACAGCGTCGTGTCCGTTGATCGCGACCGTCCAGAGGCGGCCCAGTCCCCCACCAGCCCGCTGGCCGCCGGCGACAGTTGTGACCCGCGCGGCCACGCAGCGCAGGCGGTGAACACGGTGGTGTACGTCCCGAACGACAGGTAGGCCACGCGGCGACGCCAACGCTGGAACACCAGCGTCGCCGGCGAGACACGTGGGCTCAGTGGACGGCGATCGTTCCCGTCACCCCGGAGTGTGCGGCGCGGCATTCACGATCGCTCCGCCCTCAGTCGTCGCCACAGGGTGGTGCGGCTGATGCCGAGTCGACGGGCGGTTTCCGCGCGCCTGCCCCCCGCTTGCTGNAGGGTCTGCCGGATGGCACCGCGCTCCTGGTCGGCCCACGTGGCAGCGGGCTCCCGGGGCACGATGATGATCTCGCCGAACATCGTGTCGCCCAACTGCAGTGACAGGGCGCGCCCGCCTCGCGCGATCAACTGAGAGGGTGTGCTCGCNTGTGGCCGGGCAGCCCGTGCAGCGGCGTTCAGGTACAGCATGCCGCCGCGGGTGTCGGCGAGCATGATCTCTTCGTCCCGCGAATCGAGCAGCGCGCGCACAATCGGCGACAGCTGCTCGACGACGCCGCCCAGCGTCGCCGCGGAGGGGCCCGCCAAATTTCGTTTCATAGCGCCGCGCGCGTCCCGCATAGCGCGCAACGTATCCGGAGCGCGCGCTAAGAATCAACGAGCCTGGCGTGTGATTGGTGCTAAGACTTCACAAAGACCCCGGTGGGGATGTCCGCGGGGAGCCGCAGCACGAAGCGGCTGCCGCCGCCCGACCGCGGGGCGTATTCGAGCGTACCACCCTGCAGCTCCGCCAGGCGCCGCGCGATCGCAAGCCCCAGGCCCGCGCCGCCGCCGTCTGCGGGAGCGCCGGCCGGGCGGTAGAACGGCTCGAAGATGCGGTCCCGCTCCGCCACGGGGACCCCAGGGCCGCGGTCGGCCACCGCGAACACGAGCGCCCCACCCTCGCGGTGAACGGAAAGCTCGACGGGCGACCCCGGGGGCGTGTAGCGGACCGCGTTTCCCAACAGATTGCCGAGGACGCGAAGCGATTGGACGAAGTCGAACCGACCGGCCAGCGCCGGCTCGGTGAAGTCCACGTTGGTCTCGACCGGCCGATCCTTCAGGACCCCGGCCATCTGCCGCAGGGCGGCGCCGACCAGATCCTCGGCCGTGTTGAGCTCCAGATGCACGGGCATGGCGCCACCCTTGAGGCGAGAGAGATCCAGCAAGTCGGCGACCAGGTGGCCCAGTCGGTCCGCCTGTTCTTCGATCGCGAGCGCATTCCGGTCGCCGCGAACCGCGTTCTCCTGCGCGAGTGCCTTGATGGTCGTCAACGGGGTCCGCAGATCGTGCGACACGGAGGCCAGCACGACATCCTTGAGGCGGTCCGCCTCCCGCAATGCCTCGGCGTGCTCGGCCTTCGCGACCAGGCGCGTCCGCTCCACCACCAGCGCGGCGTAGTACGCGAGCGCGTTCAGAAAGCGGCGCCGCGCCGCGTCGAGCGCGATCGGCCGTTCGTCGGTGAGAAACAGCACGCCCACGGTTCGCCCATGTGCCCGTAGGGTCACGAACATGGTGCGCTCGTCCGCATCACGGGCCGACGGCACCGCGCCGGATCCGTCATGTCCCGAGCGGTCAACNGCGCCGCCGCCGGTCTCCGCATCGCGGCGCAGCTCGTCGAGGTCCGGCACCCGCGGTTCTGCCGGGGCGGCGCCGGGCGATGCCACCAGCAAGCGCAGGGCATCGTCGTCCCAACTGTAGATACGGCAGTGCGTCACCTCGAGGGACGAGCGGATCAGGTCCGCAATGCCCGCCAGNGCTTCCTCCGCGCGGCCCGCGCTCAGGATCTCCGCGCCNAGCCGGCCGAGCGAGGCCACCTCCCCCGCTCTGCGCTCGGCCTCAGCGGCGCGCGCCCGCTCTTGCGTCAGCAGCTGCGTCGTGACGACCGCCGTCGTCAGGAACGCGAGCAGCACGATCCAGTCGAGCGGCTTGCTCACGAAAAGCGTGTCGTACGGCAACTGANAGAAGTAGTCGATCAACAGGAACCCGGACAGGGTGAGCGTGAGGCCGAGTGGTCGTCCGCCGCTCACACTCCCACCCAGGATGACGAGCAGATAGGTAAGGACGGCGTGTACCGTGTCCACGCTGTCGCGTCGGGCGCGCAGCACGGCGGTGGCGACCACGCAGGCGGTCACCCAGAACACCCAAGCCCACACTCGAGATCGGGCCACGGCGCGCTACCCGGGGGGGGGCAACTCGGCGCGATAGCCGACCCCGGGCTCCGTCACGATGAGCTCCGGGCGAGCCGGGTTCAGCTCGACCTTGCGCCGCAGGTTGGTGATGTGAACGCGCAAATACTGCTGGGGATTGCCCGCGGCGTCTCCCCACACCGCGTCGAAGATCTGCTGATGNGTGAGCGTNCGTCCGGCGTTGGTGACGAGNGTGCGCAGAATATCCCACTCGATCGGCGTGAGCCGAATCGCGGTGCCGCCCCGCGTGACGCGACGGTGGACCAGATCGACNGTGAGCCCGTACGCCTCGACCACCGCCGCGACGTCGTCGGCCGTGGGGAGGCGCGCCCGTCGCAACAAGGCGCGCACGCGTGCCACGAATTCCGGAGTGCTGAACGGCTTGGTGACGTAGTCATCCGCTCCGGCATTGAGCAGCTGCACCTTCTCGGCGTCCGAATGCCGGGCGGACAGCACGAGGATAGGCACCCTGGACCACGTCCGGATCTCACGGCACACGTCCACTCCTCGGAAGTCCGGCAGCCCCAGGTCCAGGATGACGAGGTCAGGACGCTCCGTCGCCGTGATATCAATGCCTTCTCGTCCGGTTGGGGCCTCGAGCAGCCGATCCGCCACGTCGCTGAGCGCGTTGCGCAGCGCGCGCCGAATCGGCGCGTCATCTTCGATGATCAGCAGGGCCCGGGCGCGGACGGCCGCGGTCGTCGTGTCGTCGCTCAACGTATTCGCGCCCATTCCAAGCCTGTGCCCCAGCCAAGAGTTACCGGATACAATGTGAGCGGCGGGGGGCCACGCAAGGGCCGCCGCCGTCTTTGTGAAATCTTAGCGTCGCTCGTCCGCTTACCTCGTTGATTCTTGACGCGTCACTTCGATACGTTGGCGACCGTTCGCCGGACACGAAACAACCCAACCTGCTACGCGATGGAGCAGGCACCCTCGTGATGGCGATCACNGAGCGGTGCTCAATCGCTGCGCCTCTGTCGGGATCGCGTCCCGGTACGCGCCTTGCCTGTGTCGGGCGACCAGTCTCTTGGCTGCTGAAACCGCGAACCCGTCCTTTACGGAGAAAAACCGATGCGCCGTCTGATCGCTGTTTTCGTCTCCAGCCCGCTTGCCGCTCTTGTGCTCGGGGCCTGCGGCAGCTCCAGCGGACCTACTGGACCGTCTGGCCCGCCCGTGGTGACGACCGTCAATGGAGCCACGGCGCCGTCGGCGCCCCTCGGTGCCACGGTCGTGATTCAGGGCTCGAACTTCGGCACTAGCCAGGCCGCGGCCGCCGGGCAGGTGCTCTTCGGCACCGTCCCGGCGACCATTGCGAGCGCGGGGGACTGGAGCAACACCCTGATCGTCACCACGGTGCC
>JGI25382J43887_10000465_pt1 | contig 13637 bp, 13 predicted proteins | sample GraSoi013_1_40cm_3_FD_43887 | JGI IMG/M metagenome (IMG submission 43887) | reverse complement strand
GAGACTCGCACGAACAGATGGAGCTCTCGGTAGACGTTCGTCAAGTTGTTGCTTCGATATAGGAGAAACTGGACCTCCCACAAGCCCGTTGTGTTGATCAAGAACGTATACCGATGCGTCCAGTTTTGGCCATCGCCCATGGTCTGGTTGAACCAGTTCAAGGCGGTTCGATTCAGTTCCTGCGTTTGATTGCAGCTACACGTGACGTTGAATACGATGCTTACGCCAACCAGATCCACGCGAGCTGTGTACGCCACGGTCGCGGCCTCGTGGTTGATGACGCCGATGATGACAGTCCCGGGCTGCGACGGGCTAAGGTTCGTCGGGTAGCCGGACGCGTTCCCTCCCGGACCGAGGATGTAGAATTCCGTGAACGTCTCTCCAGGACGAGGGGCGAGGAAGACGTAAGTGAGGGTGCCCGCGGCGATCGCAACGCTCAGCACGAGGGCGATCGAGAGGGCCTTGTCGAGGAGCGAATAGTCCTTCCAGCCAGCGAGAGAGAGGACGAGGGTCGCGGCGAGCCGGTCCGATTCGGGCAATCGCATTCGCCGCCACCAGGCCGCGAGGCCGACGAGGATCGTGAACGCGGCAATTGTCGCAACGATCGGAGCGAACCTGATTCCCCACGGGGTGAAGTTCAGGAGGAGACCGAGGAGCGGGACGACCGCGATACTCAGGCCGAAACTGAGGGCGATCCGCTCGATCCAGTCGAGTTCCTTGTTGTTCGGGAATAAGGCCGCGACAAGGATGTAGCCTGGCACGAACAGGACGAGGAGGATTGCGAGGACGTTGCCAATGTCGCTCAGGAGCAAAGCACTCCCCATGACGAGCGTGTAGCCGATCGCGACCAAGAGATCCCACGGTCGCTCCTGAAAATGAATCCGCACCGTGACCCCTCCCGGTGGGGGACGTTCCCCCCGGACATAAGTGTTTCCTCGGAGCGCCGGCGTCGATTCCACTCTTCGGGATTCGTCCAATTAAAGCGAGATTCCGGCTCAAAGTTTGCCCGGGACGCAGATTCGATAACGGCATCAGAGAACCACGAAGGCCGCGTGCCACCGCCCGCCGAAGTGGCCTGAGGCCGCGTGCTAGGAACCTCGGAGGTACATATGGAGTTCCCGGTACGCACTCGAGACGTCGCCGTCCTTGAAGAGGAGGAACTGGACCTTCCAAAGGCCGGTGGAGTTGATCTGGAACGTGTAGGGCTGGGTCCAGTTCCCGCGATCCGCCAGCGTGACGTTGAACGTGGACTAGGTGGTGCGGTTGACCTCGACGGTCTCGTTGAATCCCGACGTGGCGTTTGTGGACGATCTGCAAGCCGACGAGATCGATGCGGACCGTGTACTTGACGCTCGTGGACTCGTGGTTCGCAATGCCGAGGATCCCGGATCCAGCCTCGGCGACGTTCAAGAACCATTGTGTACTCCCAGAGGTTGCCGCCGGGCCCGGGGATGTGGAATTCCCTGAAGGTCTCCCTAGGACGCGGGGTCAAGACGATGTATAGGAAGGCAGCGCCCGCGGCAAGGGAGCTCGCAGCGAGAGTGCGGAGAAATCTCTGTCCAGGAGGCTGTACCACTGCCGGCGCCAAGGGCGAAGTCTAGAAGTTGCCGAGGGCCGCTGCTTAGGTGGTAGCGAGATGTGGCGCCATCAGGCCACAGCTCCCACGCCGACCGCGAACGGGGGTGATCGTCACGACGATCGGAGCCAAAAAACGATTGCCCGACGGAGTGAGCCTCGGGAGGAGGGGGACTACCGCGATGTTCAGCCCGAAGGGCAGAGCGAGCCCGGCGTCTAGCGTTTTCTCGGGCCACCGGTCTTCTTCCGACCCCCTCGTTCGGTCTCGATTCGCGCAACCTTACCCCAATATTTATCATCATGAGCATTTGTTCATCGCGAAAGTGAACGAGATCGTTGTTACCGGCGCAGCCGGTTTCATCGGATCCCATGTCGCCGATGAGCTCGAGAGGCGAGGTCACAGGGTCATACGATCAGACATCCGTCCCTTGTCCGGCCCCAACGACGGCTGTAAACTGGCCGACCTTACTCACTTTGACGACCTGGTGGAACTTACTCACGGCGCCTCGGCGGTCTGTCACATCGGCGGCATCGGTGATGTCTATCATGCAACTCGTGATCCGGTACTCGCGATGAACGTCAACGCAGGCGGGACTGCCAATCTATTGGAGGCAGCAAAACGGAATTCGGTAGCGCGTTTCGTTTTTGCTTCGACGTGGGAGGTCTATGGGCAGCCTCGCTACGAACCTATGGATGAACTGCACCCTTGTCTTCCGAGACATCCTTACAGCGTGAGCAAGTTCGCCGGCGACTTGCTCACCCAGGCCTATGGAGAACAAGGCTCACCAACGACGGTCGTGCTTCGGCTGGGGACAACCTATGGGCCACGGATGAGACCCACCGGCGTGATTCCTTCCTTTGTGATTCGGGCCCTCTCTGGGCAGCCAATCGAGGTCCAGGGTACCGGGTCCCAGTTTCGGCAATTTACCCACGTGACCGATGTCGCCACTGCCTTCGTTGTGGCGGTGGAGGCAACCTCCCCCGCCGGGGTGTACAATATCGCAGCGCCCGAACGGACATCGATTCGCGAGCTAGCGGAGATGGTTACCCGCCGAACGCCTGCGCGTGCTGTACTTGTCCGCCGCCCTAGGGCGAACGATGCGCCGCCTGGAGCCATCAGCTCTAAGCGCGCGGAAACAAACTTGGGATGGCGCCCCAAAGTACCGTTCGCACGCGGTCTTGAGGAACTGATTGACACCTACGTCGAGACTGCTCGCCGGAGAGTTGTAGACAGCCCGGGCGTAATTTCTGCGATGCCGCTCACGTCACGGTCACGTAAAAGTGGAGCTCCCGGTAGACACCCGTGAGGTCCCGACCCTTGAAGAGGAGGACCTCGACCTTCCAGAGGCCCGTGTTATCTAACCAAAACGTGTAGGGCTGGGTCCAGTTCTGGCCGTCGGCGAGAGCGACGGGGAAAGACGACAATGTCGTCCGGGTTACCTGGACGGTCTCGTTGAAGCCCACCGAGGCGGCATAGAGACAATTCGCACGCCGACGAGGTCCACACGGACTTTGTAGTTCACCTTCGCGGCTCATGGTTCATGAGGCCGAGGATCACGCCCCCGGTCTCGTTCACGGTCAGGTTCGTCGGGTAGCAGCTCGCGTTGCCGCCTGGACCGAGTATGTAGAACTCCGTGAAGGTCTCGCCGAGACGCGGCATCATGACGACCTAAGCGAGGGTTCCCAAGGCTACGACGATCCTCGCGGAGAGGGCGATCCTCAGCCCTCTGTCCAAGGCGCCGTATTCCTTCCAGTCCGGGATCGTGAGATCAACGGCCAGGGAAAGACGCTGGTCCGACGGCGGCGCATGCGGCGCCGGGACGCCGCATGGCCCACACCAACGGTGAAGATGGCGATTGCCACGACAATCGGGACGAAGCGAATGCCCCACGGCGTAAAGTTCAGCAGCAGGCTCAGGAGTGGAACGACCGCGATGCTCAAGCCGAAGGACGGCGCGATGCGCTCGATCCAGTCGATCTCGGGCTTCCTCGGCGGGGGAGAACCTGGGAGCAGCGCGGTCTTTACGACGTATCCGGGTACGAAAAGCATGAGGACGATAGCCAAGGGGTTGCCGACGTTCAAAGCGAGGAGGAACGCGGCCGTGAAGACCATGTAGCTCACGACTGGGTACAGGTCCCACGGCTCCTCTTGAAATGCAGCCGCACTCTTGGCCTCTCGCCGGCAGAGCGAGACGGTCCGTTAATGATTTTTCCGTCGACATTCGCCTGTAAAGACGGCCCTCAAGCCGCGATCTCCCCGTGGATGCTTCCTGTGGAGACGCGACGGCCATATCTTCCTTGTCGCGCATTACGCGTGACTCCGCGCGTAGAGGATGGGCACGACCGGTTTCAGGAGTTTTCCCTTGCATCTGGAGGCCCGGTGGGGCACGAGGAGACCTTCGGAGCAAGCTTTACTGCCCTATCGGCGTTCCGTACACTCCACTGACATGGCGATAAGCAAGCGACGCATTGCTGAAGACTACGATCGTTTCTGGCGGGACGGATGGAACCCATCCGACGACTGGACGAAGCTCGGTCAGAAGCCCCTGAGGATGATGGCCTTGGGGGAGATACCCACACACCCCGGACTAATACTCGACCTGGGTTGCGGGAATGGACTTGCGTTGGCGCAGCTCCGGAAACGGCATTTGGAGGCCGTAGGCTGCGACATTTCCCTTCGTGCGCTTGAGGACGCCCGGTCCGATGGCATGGTGGTCAGAGCTGATGGAAGCCGTCTTCCGTTTTCGTCGAAATCCTTCGGTTGCGTGCTTATACTCGATGCGCTCGAGCATGTGGTAGAGAAGGCGTCCCTCATCCGTGAGTGCTGGCGGGTACTTGGAGACGGCGGAGTCGCAATCATCACCACTCCGCTTGCCCGGGCAACAGGAGGCCAAGGTGACCCGCGACAACCCTATGATAAGCCTACCACTTACTCTGAGATAATCTCCATGACAACTCAGCTTTTCCGTCTTCGATTTGCTCGAGGTGTCATCGCAATCCGAGGGACCGGTTTGTCGTGGAGTGGACTCCCACCTGCGTTTTATCTGAGATTTCCAATCCTGCTTGAGAAATCAAACGAGATTCTGTTGGTCTTGGCAAAGCAACGGCGTGTTCCGCCCGCCGGGCTCGCGACGGAGTAGTCTCGACCCCGCTAGGTGCTCCTTCGTTTGAGAAGAGCCGCATAGAGGTGCTCGATTTCCGTCACGATGCGATCCCACGAGTAGCGCCTGACCTTCGACAGGTTCTCGTCTCTCATCGCTCCACCCATCTCGGGATTTTCCAGAAGTTCCAACAGCGCCCTGGCGAGCATTGACTTGTCTCCGGGTTCGACGAGGGTACCGTTGACTCCGTCAGAAACGACCTCCGGGACCCCACCAACTCGCGTGGCAACGATTGGCAGTCCTCGAGCCATCGCTTCGAGGAGGGCTATCGGGAGCCCCTCCGACAGACTAGGAAACGCAAAAACGTCGGAGATGTCGAGATATCGTTTCACTAAGGAATTCTCAACTCTGCCGACGAAATCAACGCTATCTCTGAGCCGAAGTTGAAAGGACTGCGTTTCCAGCTCGGCACGCTCCTTGCCGTCCCCGACAAGAATGAGCCGAGCCTTAGGGCGAATCTTCTTGACCTCGGCAAACGCTGCGATTAGAAAACTCACTCCTTTGATTGCACGGAGACCCCCGACGTACACTATAGTCCCCGCGTCGGGCGCAGGGATCGGGTGCGAAACCGCTGTTGGTCCGTACTCCGAAAAGTCCACCCCGTTCGGCACCACTGTGGATCTCCTCCTCCACCTTCTCTCGACCACCTGGCTCATGCTTCCACTCAGCGTCACAATCTCATCACAACGGGTGACGATCCACCGCGACACTCTCTCGCCGAGTGGTGGCGAGTAGACGTCCGAGCCCTGGGCCCAAACAACCAATGGTTTCCCCAAGACTGCTTTGGTCATGAGGCCTGGTACGCCATTGCCTATGTCTTGAATGTGGACCAAGTCGGGGCGAATGAGACTCAAATGGAGGAATGCCCCGAACCAGAACAAACCTGTCCCTATGAGTGGGATGAAGGGGCGAGGGATCCTGTAGACTAGATAGCCGTCCTCCGAGGACCTACGTGGAAGCCCAGGATCCCTTCCTGTAACGACATGTACGTCATGGCCTCGCGTTGCGAGGCGCTTTGCGAGTTGGGCGGTTGCTATCTCGGTTCCTCCTACAAATCGAGGCAAGAATTGGGTCAGGAAGATGGCAACCCTCATGAAATCATCACCGCATGCCCCCAGGTGCGTTCGCGATTGATCTGAGTCCCCTATCGGGACAAGGCGAGATTGGCTTGAGTGTCAGAAAAGCTATTGGTCGGCTTGCTGGCGAAGCGAACGACGTCCGCTTGGCTACCCAAGGCGGTCACCCGGCGAGAGGTAACCGACGGCCGCCCCGGAGTCGAACACTCTCGAGAAAGCCACCTGGCCGTCCAATGCCGCAACGGGGTTGTACGGAAGCTCCCACGAGACTGAAGAGAAGATGTAGAATGGGTTTTCGGTTATCTCGGCTCGAATCATGATCATACGGTTGGTCTGGTTGAACTTGCCCGCATAGAGTTCGCTCGAAAGTTGAGAGGTGTCCACTCCTAGGAACTGTATTCTACTTGAGTAGTACTCGTCGGTGACGATCGTTCTATGGAAGAGACGATAGGCTGTGGTTGCCGAGTCGACTTCTCCCGCTGTAAGCGCCGCTCTCACACTGCTGTTGTGATACACGCCCCCATTGTCGATGTTGGCAATGGGACTGGTGATTAGCAGGAACGTAATCGTGGTGAGTGCGCAGACCGCGCAAAATGCAGGGACGTGTCCGCTGCGGCCGAGTTGAGTAATAATCACGAAGGAAAGGGCCAAGGGAATCGACAGGAACGCCATCGCCAGGAACCACCAACGACCCTCTATTACGGAATGCCCGGTGAGCAACGAGAAGAACGGAATCCCAGCGACCGCCCCCCCCGCGACAGCGATGAACCCTCGCCTCCGATTGCCAAGACGTCTGGAGATCATCGCGAACGCCCCGATAAGTGAAATGGAGAAGAAGAGCATCGGACCAAGGTAAGCGAGTATCTGTTCAGCGATTGGCACCGACCCCGCAAAAGCCAACGTTTCCGGGGGGGCGTTAACAAAAGCATCAAGGCTGAAGCCGAACTTCACAATGTTTGCAATCTCCGTTAGCGCGTCGCCCGAAGCGTAGGCCCACCATCCGAACATCCCGACACCGAACAGCAAGGTCAAGGTCGCCGAGACAGGGCGACCCAGGACAGCGGTTCGTAACTTCCTCCGCAACGAGAAGTAGGCCGCCCACCCCACGACCAGGATGAGTGCCATCATTGCAGTCGCGATTGGATGAGTCAGAATAAGAATCACCATTAAGACTACTACCGCTCCCCGCAGTTTCAACACTCCGGTGACAGCCGGCCTTATCAGCAAATACGTGCAGAGCAGAACTATCGGGATCCCCAGTGTGTTAGGAATCGTCCAGAATCCCATCAGTAGGTTGAAGCTGCCAACGGACAGCGCCAATGCCGCTATAAGCCCTAGTTTTTCGTTGAAGAGTATCCGTCCAATCAAGTACGCGAAGGAGGAGTTCAATACGTTTAGGAGGAAGACGATCGAGGAGATTGTCGCAAGCTTGTAGTCTAGACCGGTACCGAGCATGGTTGAAACTATCTCCAAGTGAAACACGGGAAAAGCTGTGTAAGGATAGTTTGCCGGTATATGCCCCAACCCCAGGATCTGAGTCACGAACCAACGATGCCACCATGGGTCGACTCCGACGAGGTTTGGGAACGCGAGCGTTTGTGTGATTTCGAGACTCAAGCCGACCGTCACTATCTGCGCGAGGGCAAGGCACGTCAGGAGTCGGCCAGGTGGCTGAACCAAAATTTCCGCAAAAATTAGAGACACCATGAGCGTAGTGAAAACGAAATACGTTTGCGGGCGGACGTATGGGTCGGGAGAGAGGTGTACGGAAGCAATGGAGAGCGTAAAGAAAACCACGAAAAGCGTCGCTAGCGCAAGTCGTGCCGACCGCGGATTCCGGAAGCGCCGGGGATTCGCGGTGAGAGGTTTTCCATGGAGGTAGAGCCAAGCCGACGAGACAACGAGGACTAAGATTCCAACCAAAGCATAAACGAGCCTCCCTTTCTCTGTGATTGCGTAGACTGCAACCGACGCTGAGAGAAGGATGCTCACCCTCGCCAATAGCCCATCAAGCCCGTTAGTTGCAATTCGATCCGTGAGCGAATTCATACCACGACATCCTCAATCAAACTACATGCCGACAAGCTTTGCGGTCCGTCGTCGGACCATTCCGAGCCACTTGGCGCTGGCCGGGTGCACTCTCATCCGTCGGCATTCCGAATGTTCCTGGCGTGGAAACTTGGCTTGTCGCCCTACCTAGTTGGTGGTTGCAATCACCCTACTCGGATTACGAGCTACGGTGGCGGGTCCGCGAAATATTAGTACCCGACTCGTCCGCTTCACGCGGCTATCCATTGGGTTACTACTTTATCGTTACGATTGCGGCCGCCCAGACAACCGGCTTCAAATTGTTGTTGATTGGGCTTGCCGGCGGGCCATTTCCGCAGGCTTGTCACACTCGGTTTCAAGCTCATTCATCAAGGCGCGAAGACCGACTTCGGGTCGGACGCCTTGTCACCAATGAAGATCTTTGGTCGTCCCCGCCGAACTCACTTGGACCCCCTAACAAACCAACACTCGACAAGCCGATGGACTTTGGAAGGAGGGTCGCCTCCGGCACAAGTGCACCGTGTGCTTGCCCATACTGGTCGCCTCGATGGTTGTTTGCGGTTCCTACTCTAGGATGGAGAAAATCGAAGCATAGCGTTCTACTGCTTTATTCAACCCGAAGCTCCGTTCAATGGTCTGCCGCGCTTGTTCCGCCACCCGTTCGAGCTCCATTACATCCTTGGCCAGAATCATCCTGAGGGCTTGAAATAGTGATTCTGCAGAATTACCGTCCAGTAGGAATCCGTTGGCTCCATCCACAATGATGTCGGGAACCCCTCCGACCCGGGTGACGAGTACCGGGGTACCGCAAGCCATGGCCTCCAGCATGACGTTGGGGAGACCTTCGGTGTATGAAGGAACCACCAACAGTCGCATCCTAGCGTAATATGCCGGGAGTTCACGCTGGTCTATCCATCCATGCAGGTGCAGCCGGACTCCCAAGGGGTGCTCTTTGACGAGGTTCGCGATCAGGTTCCTCTGTGGACCGTCTCCAATGAGGTCAAGCGTGAGGTTGGGCATCTCTGATGCCAGCCTGGCTACTGCCTCTAGCAAATTAACCACCCCCTTTTCTTGGCTTAGCCGGCCGACAAAGCCAATCAGTTGGGGTCGCTCGCGTATGGGGACCATTCTGGACGAAAAAGAGCCATTGACAAATTCTGCGCCGTTCGTCAACACATCAGGACGCATTGCGGCAATTCCCAATGAGCGGGCCGCGGCAGGACCATACGTGACCACACGAAACACGATTTTGATCGTGGCGCGCTCAGCCATCTGGAGCAGACGCGTGTACAGCGACCTACGACCATGTGTCTGCTCTGCCGCGAGAGCCGCGGATCCGGCTACGATTAAGTATGCTGGTCTTCCCAACATCCGGGTGGTCAGCGCGGGCAGGACCATGGCGGTTCCCCCGACGATTAGGCAAGCTGCGTCCCACGACTTGCGGTTCTGAATCAATACCTGAGCCAGTCTGAGTTGCAGCGCAGCGTACCCGAGGAGTCCAGGCTCGCGGGGAAAGGGCACTCGCCAACGCGTTTCCAGAGGACCCACCGCCGAGGATGTAATCACTTGGGATGTGAAACCGAGTCCGGTGAATATCGTAAGGAACCTCTCCAGGATCCGCAAGCCCGGGGCATCCTGAGGATATGACAATACGACCAAATTCAGATTGATCGCCTCATCATCCGGGGTCATTATGCAAGCCCGACTCGGCTGCCCCTGACGGGGGCATACGCACAGACTCACCGCGTGCTATCGAATCCATGAGTCGGGTGTCTTGAGTCATGTAAGTTGCGGAGTATCTTGCCGCGAAAGAATCTCAGCATAAAGGTGGACCAAGCTGCTAGCTATCGTAGGCCAAGCGAAGTCGGACCACCGCATGAGATCGAGCTTCGATTGTTCCAACTTTCTGAACCGCTCATCCGATAGAATCATGTCCAACATCTCAACTAGGGCAGATTTGTCCGGTTCGATGACCATGCCATCGATCGCCTCGAAATAGGGGGCGACACCAATTGAGTTGCTGACTATCACGGGGCAACCCGCCGCCGCAGCCTCAAGTGCTGCTAGCCCAAAGGACTCAGACTTTGACGGAAGCACGGTCACCGTGGCAGTTTGAAATGCTCTCCTGATATCGTCTCTACGAAGGGCTCCAAGGATGTTGATCCGCTTCTCCATCCCCAAGGCACGACTGATGTTCCGCACCACAGTTTCGGAGCCGAAATCCTGGCCAATCAGCACAAGTCGGGCGCTCGGGATGCGTGCGGCAGATTCGGCAAAAGCACGGACGAGATTGTTGAGCCCCTTTGTAAAATCCAATCGCCCGACAAATAGTACAAGGGGAGCATCCTCGGCGATGCTGTACTCAGTTCTGAAGTTGGGTTCCTGCGCGTCACTCATAGCCCAATATGAGCGATCCACGCCATTGGGGATCAGGGCTATCTTGTCCGGAGGAATTTCGAAGAGCTCAAGCGATTTACGTTCAGAAGTTGATGTGGCAATCATTGCGGAACTGTTCCGGAAATGGCGGCGGCCGAAGCCCTTATCATAGAGGTTCTTCAAGAGAGTCTTGCTCAACGTCGGTGACATGGACCCATGGGGTTGGACCACGTATGGCTTCTTCATTCCCATGACAATCCGCCCCCCCACGAGATTCTCGAAACTCCTCGCACCATGGAAGTGTACAATGTCCGCACTCCTTACGTGGTCGCGACAAAGCTTCCTGAATCCTCGCACTATGTACAGCTCCACGATGTCGTTCAATTCCTCGAGCATTGACCGTGAACGGCGGACCGTAACGCCGGCCTTAAGTCCGCCTCCGCCTTCGGACCGAGAAGCAGCAATCTTTACTCCATAGTCTGTAGTCAGCACGGTCACCGACACACCTCGCTCTGCGAGCGCGCTGCAAATTCCCTGGGCCGCGCGATCCATGCCACCGTACTGCGCCGAGGCGCCGAAGAACGGAACGATGTGAACCAAGCGTAAATCCATTGTCTGCTGCCTCAGGCGAGTCGCTTCCTCGGTTGCCGCCCAAGCAATGCATAAATGGGCTGGGTAAAAGGCGAGTCGAACACGACCTTCGCAAGGAGATCGTTGTGGAAGCAGGCGAAGCTAAGCGCGTCGACAAGATTTCTATGAAGCGAAAAGGCCCAATCATANGCTGTGAGGTCATCGTTCGTTTCTAAGGCGGTCCTCTCCTCACCGTTCCTCANGAATTTCGAGAGGTTTCTGAGATGTTGGATGCCCTCAGGATTGAATCCCATCATCCGAGCACAAGCCGTGTCAACTGCGACGAGGTCGTTTGACGCTATGAACTTCTCCAGCAATCTTGCTTCACCCTCCATGGGTCCGTGTTTATCGAGTCCATAAGTGGCGTCCACGATTCCGAACCGAGCCTTGATGAGTTTCGAGATAAGAGCGAGTTTTCGATCCAATTCCTTGTGTTCAAGCAGGCGGAGGTCCGTGGGATAGCAACCCCAAAGGTTCTTCGTCGAGAGACTCACAGTCGTCATTGCATGTACTTTGAGGACAGGCAAGGAGATTGTAAAGTCCACCTCCTCGACCAAAAAGCTCGCCAAGCGCACCGACACTCGCTTTCCGCCGATTACACCAGAGTACTCCTTCAACCCTTGCTTCGAGAGGTCTAGTGGTTGAGCCCCGGTTCGCTTGCAAATGTCGAACAGACCCTGCCCGGCAAAAGCCTCGGCGGCGGTGAAAGAACCGTAGCCCCCATTCGACTCGCCNACGAACACCTCGGCACCCCTCTCCACCAGGAGCATGAGGGTGTCCTCAAGGATTTCGCGCGAAGTTGTTACGCCAGGAACGGGTCTTGGAAACGTGAAATTCGGTTTCACGAATACCTTGCGAGGGGCCGAGAGACCCTTCAGAAGGCCGATGTATTCGAACGCCGCCCGGAGATCATGTTCTCGGTTCGCTGTCGAACTCCCAATGTAGATTCTTGCGGTCAAATCCGATTCTCACTAATTGGAGCATGACAGCCCGCTCCGCCCTATAAGACGCTTCCGCAGTCTGAACCTGCCGCTCGCTGCGCGATTTGCGAGGTGCAGCATCTGTTGAACTCGATGGTGAGTCTCTCTAGCTCGGATCTCGTGACATTGCAGACGGAGCCTCTGCATCTTCGATCTGTGAAGACCACAAGCCGCCCGACGCACTGTTTATATCGGCATCTACTTGTTGCCTGCACAGCTGGAAAGCGCAGTGCGCTGGGAGCGAGCATGGCGGAGACGGCGCGAATTCTTGTCACAGGCGGCGGTGGCTTCATAGGCAGCTCCCTCGTGAAGGAGCTCGCTTCCAGGGGTCACCAGGTCCTTGCCTCTGATCTCGACAATCGTGACCAGGAAGGTTATGTTCGCTGCGACGTCCGTGCGTTTCGCCAGTTGGAACGGCTCGTCGACTCCCGCCGCTTCGACTTCGTCTACCACTTAGCGGCTGAGTACGGTCGCTGGAACGGCGAAGACTACTTCGAAAACCTTTGGCAAACCAATACCATCGGCACCAAGAATGTGATTCGACTTCAGGAGAAGCAAAAGTTCCGTCTCATCTTCTTCAGTAGCGCTGAGGTGTACGGTGACTATGGAGGAACGATGACCGAGGACGTCACGGACAAGATCCCGATCAAGCAGCTCAACGACTATGCCATCACGAAGTGGGCCGGGGAGCTCATGTGTCTGAATTCCGCTGAGCAGTTCTCCACGGAGACCGTGCGTGTTCGTCCCGTGAACTGCTACGGACCCGGCGAGGATTTCACTCCCTACCGCGGCTTCATCCCGAAGTTCATCTACCACGCTCTCCACGACAAACCGTACACCGTTTACAGAGGCCACAAGCGCATTATCGACTACGTCGAAGACTCCTGCCGCACTTTCGCAAACATCGTGGACAACTTCATTCCTGGTGAAGTTTACAACGTCGCGGGCCGGCCTGAATGGGAGCGAGACATCAAGGCCTACTCTGACCTCATCCTGAAGATTGCAGGCCGCGACGATTCCATCGTCACCTACAAGGACGCGGAGCCCTTCACCACGAAGATAAAACCGGTGGACTGCTCGAAGGCAATCCGGGATCTTAAGCACGACCCGAAGGTCTCCCCTGAGGAAGGCATCCGACGAACCGTGGAATGGATGAAGCGCCAATATGGTGCGGCGAAGTGACGTGAGCGACCTTTCCGAGACCTTCCGGCGTAAGACTGTGCTCGTCACCGGCGGCGCGGGCTCCATCGGCACAAATCTTGTGAAGGCGCTGGCCACGTTCGAGGTGAAGCGCATCGTCGTCTTCGACAACCTCTCTTCCGCCCACGAGTGGAACATCCCCCGTGGGCCCAAGATTCACTTCCTCCGGGGCGACGTTACGCAAGACGATGATCTGCAGGCGGCCTTCAAGGAGCACCCCCAGATTGTTTACCATCTCGCCGCCCACTTCGCGAATCAGAACTCCGTGGACCATCCGGAACTCGACCTCATGGTCAACGGGATGGGCACCTTGAAGGTCCTCGAGCACGCCAGCCGGGTGGGCGTAGATCGTTTCATCTACGCCTCGTCCGGCTGCGGCATCTATGGACCGGATACTCCCATGCCTTTCACAGAGGAGTACGTCTCCACGCAGCTGTACACGCCCTACCAGGTCACGAAGATGCTCGGCGAGCTCTATACGAGCATGTTCCACAGCCTCTACGATCTCCCCGTGGTGAATCCGCGGTTCTTCAATTCCTACGGACCCGGCGAGGTCCCAGGTAAGTACCGGAATGTGATCCCCAATTTCTT
>JGI25382J43887_10000461_pt1 | contig 13683 bp, 10 predicted proteins | sample GraSoi013_1_40cm_3_FD_43887 | JGI IMG/M metagenome (IMG submission 43887) | reverse complement strand
GGGTCCAGACGGCGCGAACGGCGACGGCCAGCTCCTGTCCCGCCGCCTGGGCCTCGGTGGAGCCGTGACGCTCCGGGCTCACGTCGCCCACCGCGCCGTTCACGAACAGGGTCGGGACGCCGAGATGGCGCTCGAGCTCGCGGGTGGCCACGCCCATGACGTCGCCGGAGAGGCGGAGGTTTCGGGGGCCGAGCATCGTGCCGTGGATCGCAAANTTCCAGAGCGCGGCGATGGGCGCGCCCGTCGCCGTGAGGATCTTCACGACCACGATCTCCGAATCGANCGGACGGCCCAGGCGGCCCCGCGTGAGCCCGGCCGCCGCGCCGCTGGCCGCGCCCACGCGGGCGGCCACCTTGTGGGCGTCGGCGCGGCGGATCGCCTCCACGAGGCTCTCGACGAGCGCTTCACGTACGACCTCGTCGCGACGGTCGACGCTCACGGCGCCTAGTAACGCTGAATCGAAGAACGCGCCCGGCCCCGAATGCGTGTGGGAGGCGGAGAGGATCAGCGTCGCCGGCGGCACGCCGGACTCGCGGAGACGCTGGGCGACCCGNGCCGTGAACGCGCGATCGACCGCGATCAGATCGGCCGACACCCAGGCCAGGCGGGCGCCGGCGCCTTCCACGACCAGGGCGCGGNCCCCCAGCGGGTCCAGCTCCCCTTCGCTCGGCCTGAACCAGAAAGCGTGGGGATGGCGTCCGAAGAGGTCGGGGACGGGGAGCCGCCGGGCAAAGCTCCCGTAGCCGGCGAGGGGNGCGCCGCGCGGGATGTGGAGCGCGACGGACGCCGCGCCGGCCGTGACGCACCCGTCGCACCGCTCGGCGGCGGCGACCCGCGGGGCCAGGGCCAGAAGAGCGGCGAGCAGGAGCACCGGGGGCCGCCGAGCCTGCGCAGACCCAGCCCGGCTCGCGCTACCCCGCACCACAGAGCTCCGCCACCAGTGCCGCCATCTCGGCCCGAGCCTCACCGCCCGACTTCAGGCGCTGCTCGGCCCGCCAGCAGCGGACCAGCTTTCCCGCCAGGACGTCCGCCGTCTGCGTCGTGGCCGCGGCGACGAGCGCCTCGACGGCCCCGGGAGGGCGGCGGAGCATGCGGGCGATCTGGTCGACCGTCTGGCCGCGCTCGCGCCAGGCGCGGACCATCCAGGCCGTCCGCACGTCGCGCGTCAGGGCGGCCAGGACGAAGACCGCGTCCTCGGTGGCGAGCAGCCGCTCGAGCGTCTTCAGGGCGAGGCCGACCTCGTGGCGCTCGATCGCCCGGGTAAGTTCGAAGATGGCACTGACCCGGTGCTCGCCGACGACGGCGGTGACCTCGGTGACGCCGACCGCCCGGTTGTCGCTGCCTCCGGCCAGCGCCGCCTTGCGCGCCTCGCCGAGCAGCGCCGCGCTGTCCTCCCCCACCCACTGGACGAGGAGACGCGCCGCCTCTTCGCTCACGCTGAGGCCCTCGGCCAGCGCGCGCTGACGCAGCCATTCCTCGAGCGCGCGGCCCCGCCGGGGCAGGAGCTCGACGACGGCGGTCGCCGGCAGCACCCCCAGCAGCCAGTGCGGGTTCCGGCGGTCGCGCGAGACTCCCAGGGGCTCGTCGGCGAGCAGGAGGACCGCGGCCGCGGGGTTGGGACGGGCGAGGTAGCGCGTCAGCGTCTCGGTGCCCTTCGGCGCCAGCGCCTGGGCGCGGCGCACCACCACCAGCCGCAAGGCGGCCTGCACCGGCAGCGTGAGCGCCGCGTTGACGACGGCCTCGACCTCCGCCTCGCGGGCGTCGAACGCGTCGCGGTCGAAGACGGCCAGTGACGGGTCCGGAAAGAGGGCCCGGGCGACCACGGCCAGCGCATCGTCGAGGAGCTGCGGGTCGGCGCCGTGAAGGAGCGCGATTGGGGGAAGCTGGCCGCGCTCGGCGTTTCGGAGAAAGGCGGCGTAGTCCACGAGGTCGCCGCGCGGACCGGTCAGAAGCGCTCGACGGTGGAGCTCACCACGGCGCGCCCGATGTCCACCGCGGCCGTGCGGAGCGCCGCCGCCTCGCGCACGAGCGTCTCGGAGACGGCGGCGGGCACGCGGAAATCGGCGCGTTCCTGGTACCCGGTGCGCTCGTACAGAACCTTGTTCTCGCGCACGTCGCGGAAGCGCAAGTTCATCGTGACGGTGAGGCGGTACTGGCGGACGTTTGCGCTGGCATCGAACGCCACCGAGTCCACCTGGTACCTGGTGATCTCCCCCTCGAGGATCGCGTCCGCATCCTCCGGCCTCACCACGCGCAGCCGTCCGTTCGTCGAGAAGGCCTCGACGATGGCACGGGTGATGGAGTTCTCGACGGCCGGCTCCGAGGTGCGGTTCTTGAAGACCGGCACCGCCACGGTTTTGATGTGGGCCGGCAGCGTGCCGCGGAGCGTATAGCCGCAGCCGGCCACCAGGAGGGCGACCGCGAGGAGGAGCCCCGCCGCCGGGACGTGGTGGCGACGTCCCGCCNTCATGAGNGGGTGACGATGTTGACGAGCCGGTTGGGGACGANGACGACCCGCTCGACCCGCCGTGCGGCGAGCCAGGTCTTGACCTTGTCGTCCGCCAGGGCCCGNCGCTGCACGTCCGCCTCGGGCGCACCGGCCTCNACGGTCAGGCGGCTGCGNACCTTGCCGTCGATCTGGACCACGAGGGTGACCTCGTCTCGTTCAAGCGCCGCCGGATCGGCCTCGGGCCACCGCCGGGCGAACACGCTCTCGGTATGGCCGAGCCGGGCCCACAGCTCCTCGGTGATATGGGGGCAGAAGGGGGCGAGCAGGAGCAGCATGGCCTCCACCGCCTCCCGGAGCAGCGCCGTGCGCTCGCCCGGCGGGACGCGGTCGGGCGGCGCCGACNCGAAGGCCGGGAGCGCATTGACCANCTCCATGATCGCGCTCACCGCCGTATTGAAATGGAAATCGTGCTCGATATCGTCGGTCACCCGCTTGACGGTCTCGTGGATCGTGCGGCGGAACGTGCGGCTCTCCTCGGACCCCGGCGCCCCCCGCAGGCTCCCGACCTGGCGCAACTCTTCGAGATGCCCGGCCACGAAGCGCCACACGCGGCTGAGGAAGCGGAACGCGCCCTCGACGCCGTGGTCGTTCCAATCGAGATCCTTCTCCGGCGGCGCCGCGAAGAGCGAGAAGAGGCGGGCGGTGTCCGCGCCATACTTGCGGACCTGCTCGTCGGGATCCACGATGTTGCCCTTCGACTTCGACATCTTGGCGCCGTCCTTGATGACCATTCCCTGGCTCAGCAGCGCGGTGAATGGCTCGTCCACCTTGGTGAGCCCGAGGTCGCGCAGCACCTTGGTGTAGAAGCGCGCATAGAGGAGATGGAGGACGGCGTGCTCGATGCCGCCGATGTACTGGTCGACGGGCATCCAGTAGTCGGCGGCCTGGGGCTCGAACATCCCGCTTTCGTACCGTGGCGAGCAGTAGCGCAGAAAATACCACGATGACTCGACGAAGGTGTCCATCGTGTCGGTTTCGCGGCGCGCNCGGCCCCCGCANCGCGGGCAGCGGGCGTTGACGAAGGTGGCGACGTCGGCGAGCGGCGAGCCTCCCTTGCCGCTGAGCTGGACGTCGCGCGGGAGCACCACCGGCAGGTTCTCCTCTCTCTCCGGCACCATGCCGCAAGCGTCGCAGTAGAGGATCGGAATGGGGGCGCCCCAGTAGCGCTGGCGGCTGATCCCCCAGTCGCGCAGGCGGTAGTTCACCTTCGCCTCGCCGAGGCCGCGCTGGACCAGCCAGTCGATCGCCCTGCGCTTGGCGTCGGCGACCGTCAGGCCGTCGAGGAAGCCCGAGTTGATCTTGATCCCCTCGCCCGTGTAGGCCTCGCCGACCCAGCCGGGAGGCCGCTCCACGGTCTCGATGATGGGCAGGTCGTGCTGCTTGGCGAAGTCCCAGTCCCGCTGGTCCTCCCCGGGCACCGCCATGATCGCGCCCGTGCCGTAGCCCATGAGGACGTAGTCCGCGATGAACAGCGGGATCTCGACGCCGCTGAAGGGATTCACCACGCACGCCGACAGCCGGAGGCCCCGCTTGGGCCGGTCCACCGCCAGCCGCTCGATCTCCGACTGGCGCGCCACCTCGGCCCGGAAGGCCGCCACCGCCGCCCGCTCGGCCTCGCCGGCGGCGAGCCGGTCCACCAGCGGATGCTCCGGGGCGATCACGGCGTAGGTCATGCCNAAGGCGGTGTCCGGACGCGTGGTGAAGACGCGGATCTTGAGCTCGGGCCGGCCGGCGGCGGGCAGGTCGAACTCCGCGCCCTCGCTCCGGCCGATCCAGTTCCGCTGCATCGTGAGCACGCGCTCGGGCCAGCCCGGCAACCGGTCGCACCAGGCGAGCAGCTCGTCGGCGTAGGCCGTGATCTTGAAGAACCAGCCCTCGATCTCGCGCAGCGTCACCTCTGAATCGCACCGCCAGCACCGGCCCGCCTCCACCTGCTCGTTGGCCAGCACCGTCTTGCACGAGGGGCACCAGTTCACGGCCGAGCGGCGGCGGTAGGCGAGCCCGCGCTCGAACATCTTGATGAAGATGAGCTGCTCCCACTTGTAGTAGGCGGGATCGCAGGTGGTCACCTCGCGGTCCCAGTCGTAGGAGGTTCCCAGCTTCTGGAGCTGCGAGCGCATGGAGTCGATGTTCTCGTAGGTCCAGATGGCCGGATGCACGCCGTGCTCGATCGCCGCGTTCTCGGCGGGCAGGCCGAAGGCGTCCCAGCCCATCGGGTGGAGCACGTTGAAGCCGCGCATCCGCTTGTAGCGGGCCAGGAGATCGCCGATGGCGTACACGCGGACGTGACCCATGTGAATGCGACCCGACGGGTACGGGAACATCTCCAGGCAGTAGAACTTCGGGCGGCTCGGATCCTCGGTGGCGCGAAACTGCTTCCGTTCCTCCCAGATCCGCTGCCACTTGGCCTCGATGTCACGGACGGAATAGCGGTCGCTGGACATGATTACGCTCGATTTCTACCAGACTTAGCGAGCAGAGGCAAGGAAATGACCCGCGGCGCGCGACGAGGCGCCGCGGGTCGGGAGGCGATGACTACATCTTCTTGTGCTCGAGCTTGATGCCGGCCGCCTTGGCTGCTTCGTCAGCCTTCTTCACCGACTCTGCGTGCTTGCCGGAGTCATGCAGCTTCTGGACCTCGGCGATCATCTTCTCGACGTCGGCCTTCTTATTCGGGTCCGACACCTTGGCCACGCCGTCCTTGAGCTGCTTGATCAGCAGCGGGCACTCCGAGGCGGAGGCGACGCTCACGAACGCGAACGCCACCACCACTGCCACCAACGCCATGAGCTTCTTCATCGGTTGTCACCTCCCCCCGAGCCAAGCCGGCGCTCGTTAACGGAACGCTGAGGGTTCAGTTCCGGTTCCCCCGAGGAGTCGGCCACGCCGGCCCCCGAGGGGTGAAAGTAGTCGAAAATCCGCTGGGCCAGCTTGGGGGTCACCTTCGGCACCGCAGCCAGCTCAGCGACAGTGGATTCTCTCACGCGCCGGGCCGATCCCAAAGTCTTCAGAAGGCTCGTCCGGATGGTCGGCCCGACTCCCGGGATGGCGTCGAGGACCGACTGGATCGTCCGCTGCGTCCGGAGCTTCTTGTGGTAGCTGATGGCGAACCGGTGGGCCTCGTCGCGGATCTTCTGCAGCGTGTGCAGCGCGGGCGAGGTCGGGTCGAGAACCAGTGGCTCTAGGCTGTCGCCCCGGTAGACCTCCTCCCGCTGCTTGGCCAGGGCCACGACCGGGATGTAGTCCAGCCCCAGCTCCTGCAGCACGCTCAGGCCGACGTTGAGCTGGCCGCGGCCACCGTCGATGAGCACGAGGTCCGGCAGCGGCGTGCCCTGCTCCAGCGACTTCGAGAACCGCCGCCGCAGCATCTCCTCGAGCGAGGCGAAGTCGTCCGCGCCGGCGACGGTCTTGATCCGGAANCGTTTGTAGTCGTCCTTCTTCATCGCGCCGTTTTCCCACACCACCATCGCCCCCACCTGCTCCGAGCCCTGGATGGAGGAGACATCGTAGCCCTCGATCCGGTTGGGCAGGCCGGGCAGGATCAGCGCCCGCTGCAGCTCCTCGAGGATCAGCTGCTGCCGGTTCTCGCGGGACAGCAAGTGGTTCTGCAGCGCGATCGCCGCGTTGGCCTCGGCCATCGCCACGAACTCCCGCTTGGCGCCGCGCTGGGGGACCAGGAGCTGCACCCGCCGCTTGCTGAGCCCGCTCAGCCACTCCGCTACCAACTCGGCCTCCGGGACCTCCTCGGATATCAAGATTTCGGGCGCGGGGGTCACGTGCTTGCCGTAGAACTGCCGGAGGAACGCCGAGAGGATCTCGCCGTCCTTCCAGCCGGCCACCCGGTCGAAGAAGAAGGCCTCCTGCCCCATCAGGCGGCCCTTGCGCACGAAGAACAGCTCCACGCACGCGTCGCCGCCCTGCCGCACGACCCCGATGACGTCCTGGTCCACCAGGTCCGTCGAGATGATCTTCTGGCGCTCGCGGACCTTGTTGAGCGACTGGATCTGGTCGCGGAGCGCCGCCGCCCGCTCGAACTTCTCCTCGGCCGCGGCGGTCTCCATCTCCCNGGTCAGCTTCGCGACCANGTCCTCGTCCTTGCCCTCCAGAAAGGCCTGGACGTCGCGGACGGTCCGGGCATAGCCCTCCCGCGTCTCCCACCCGGTGCAGGGCGCGTGGCACCGGTGGATGTAGTACTGGATGCAGGGGCGCTCGAGGCGGCCGTCGATCTTGATGGCGCACGTGCGGAGCGGGAAGAGCTGCCGCGCCAGCCGGAGCGTTTCCCGCATCGCCGTCGCCGGATAGAACGGCCCGTAGTAGACGGCCCCGTCGTCCTGGACCCGGCGGGCCACTAGCAACCGCGGGAAATCCTCGTTGGTCGTCAGCTTGAGGAACGGATAGTGCTTGTCGTCGCGCAGGATGATGTTGTAGCGGGGCCGGTGCTTGCGGACCAGGTTGGCCTCGAGCATCAGCGCCTCGAGCTCGTTGTCGGTGACGATGTACTCGAGGTCGTCGATCTGCCGCACCAGCGCGTCAGTCTTGGCGTCGCGCGGGCGCGCCTCCTGGAAGTACGACCGCACCCGGCCCCGGAGCGACGCCGCCTTGCCGACGTAGAGTGCCTGCCCTTTGGCGTCCCGGTAGAGGTAGACCCCGGGACGGTCGGGCAGCGTGGCCAGCTTCTCTTCCAGCCTCATCGACGTTGTTTATTGTAGCGAGGGGCCGCGAGGCCCGCTCACACTGTCTGGAGCTTCCTCAGGGCCCGTACGCGGTCACGCAGCTCGGCGGCCTGCTCGAAGTCGAGCCGGCGCGCCGCCTCCTTCATCCGCGTCTCCAGCTCGACGATGCGCCGCTCGAGCTCGGCCGGCGACTCGAACCGCTCCTCGGCTGGCGCTTCCACCTCGACCGTGTAGTAGTCGCGCTCGTAGACCGTCTGCAACAGCTCCCGGATCGAGGAGCGGATGGACTCCGGCGTGATGCCGTGCTCGGCATTATAGGCGGCCTGGAGCTGCCGCCGCCGCTCCGTCTCCCGGATCGTGGCCGCCATGGAGTCGGTCACCTGGTCGGCGTACATGATCACCTCGCCGTTGACGTTCCGGGCCGCCCGCCCGGCCGTCTGGATCAGCGAGGTCCCCGACCGGAGGTAACCCTCCTTGTCAGCGTCGAGGATGGCCACCAGCGAGACCTCGGGAATGTCCAGCCCCTCGCGGAGCAGGTTGATGCCGATGAGGGCGTCGAACTTGCCGAGCCGGAGGTCGCGGATCACCGCCACGCGATCGAGCGTGTCGATGTCGGAGTGCAGGTACCGGACGCGCAGGGCCGCCTGCAGGTAGTACTCGGTGAGGTCCTCGGCCATGCGCTTGGTCAGCGTGGTGACCAGCACGCGCTCGTTCCGCTCGGCGTGGGCCCGGATCTCGTGCAGCAGGTCGTCGACCTGATCGCGGGCCGGGCGCACCGTGATCTGGGGGTCCATGAGCCCGGTGGGGCGGATGACCTGCTCGGCCACGGACTCCCCCGCCATCTCCAGCTCGTAGGCCCCCGGCGTNGCCGAGACGTACACCGTCTGGCCGGTCAGGCGCGTGAACTCCTCGAAGGTCAGGGGCCGGTTATCGAACGCCGACGGCAGGCGGAACCCGTACTCGACCAGCGCCTCCTTGCGGGAGCGGTCGCCGTAGTACATCCCCCGCAGCTGGGGAACGGCCACGTGGCTTTCGTCGACGATGATGAGGGCATCGGAGGGCAGATACTCGATCAGCACGGGCGGCGCCTCGCCGGGGCGTCGTCCGGTCAGGTGGCGCGAGTAGTTCTCGATACCGTGACAGTACCCCAGCTCCCGCAGCATCTCGATGTCGAAGAGCGTGCGCTGCTCCAGGCGCTGCGCCTCCAGCAGCCGGTTGCGCGTCCGCAGGAAGGCCAGGCGCTCCTGCAGCTCCTCGTGGATGGTCCCCAGCGCCCGCTCGAGCTGGGCCGCCGGGGTCACGTAGTGGCTGGCCGGATAGATGTGAACGGCCGGCAGCCGCTCCCGCACCGCCCCCCGGAGGGGATCGATGCGATGGATGGCATCCACGACGTCGCCGAACAGCTCGATGCGGAGGGCGAAGGTCTCCTCATTGGCGGGAAACACCTCGACGATGTCGCCCCGCACGCGGAAGGTGCCCCGGTGGAAATCGTAGTCGTTGCGCTCGTACTGGACGCTGATGAGCCGCCGGATGATCTCGTCGCGGTCAATCTGCTCGCCCTCGCCCAGCGCCAAGTGCATCTCCTGGTAGGTCTCCGGTGCGCCGATGCCGTAGATACACGACACCGACGCCACGACGATCACGTCCCGGCGCTCCATGAGGGATCGCGTNGCCGAGTGGCGCATCCGGTCGATCTCGTCGTTGATGAGGGCGTCCTTCTCGATATAGGTGTCGCTCTGGGGAATGTAGGCCTCGGGCTGGTAGTAGTCGTAGTACGACACGAAGTACTCGACCGCGTTCTGGGGAAAGAACGCCTTGAACTCGCTGAAGAGCTGGGCGGCCAGCGTCTTGTTCGGCGAGATCACCAGCGTCGGCCGCCCCACNTCGGCGATGACGTTGGCCATGGTGTAGGTCTTCCCGGAGCCCGTCACGCCCCGCAGGACGACGTGGCGGCGGCGGCTGCGGATCATCTCGGTGAGGCGCGCGATGGCCCGCGGCTGGTCGCCGCGAGGCGGGTACTCTGACGTCAGCCGGAACACGGCTCGGATCGCGGGAGCAAATTACCGTCTCCGGTGATCGCGGCGGGGCACGGGCGTGGCGCGAGCCCGGGTGCCCGTGCCCTGTTCAGGACGGCGCCGGGACGGCGACCAGGTACTTGCGCCAGGAGTCGAGCAGCGAGTGGGCGTGGGGATGCTTGAGCAGGTGCGTCGAGAACACGAACTTCGGGTGCACCGGCTCGCGCAGCAGGCGCATGCCGGCCTCTTCGAGCAGGCGGCTGCCTTTCTTGAGGTTGCAGCGCAGGCAGGCGGCCACCACGTTGGTCCACGTCGTCTCGCCGCCGCGCGAGCGCGGGAGGACGTGGTCCACGGTCAGCCGCTCGCCCCGCCGGTTGCAGTACTGACACGTGTAGCCGTCCCGTCGGAGGATGTTCTTCTTGTTGAACGCCACGCGGTCGAGGAACGGCTTGCGGATGTAGATGGCGAGGCGGATCACCGCGGGCAGCGCGAAGGCCACGGACGGCGAGCGGACGACGCGAGGGGACGCCTCCACGGCTTCGGCCTTGCCGGCCAGGAGCAGCGTGATGGCCCGGCGGGCGTTGGTGAAATGCAGCGGCTCGTAGGTGTAGTTCAGCACCAGGACCGCGATTTCATCCATAATCGTGCGTCAAGCATAGACGGCGGCTCGACAGGTGTCAAATGGCGGCCGCTCAGCCCCGCCCGAGATTGCGCAGCAGGAACAGCAGATTGGCCGGACGCTCCGCCAGTCGGCGCATGAAGTAGCCGTACCAGTCCTCGCCGAACGGCACCAGTACCCGCACGGCCAGCCCCTGAGCGCGCAGGGCGGCGCCGAGGTCGGGGCGGATCCCGTAGAGCATCTGGATTTCGAAGCGATCCGCGGCGATGCGCCGCTCGGCGGCCCGATCGCGGACGCGCGCGATCAGACGTTCGTCGTGCGTCGCGAAGCCCGGATAGACGCCCCGGCCCAGGGCATCGGGGGCCAGCAGCCGGTCGATCAGTCGCGCATAGGCCTGATCGACGTCGCGTTTGTCGGGGTACGCGATCTCGCGCGGCTCGCGATAGGCGCCCTTGCAGAGTCTGACGGTGGCGCCCAGCTCGACCAGTCGCTCGACGTCGGCGGGCGTGCGCCGCAGGTAGGCCTGCACCACGCACGCGCAGTTCGCATAGGTCGGGCGGAGGCGGGCGTAGAGAGCGAGCGTGCGCTCGGTGTAGGCCGACGACTCCATGTCGATCCATACCCGCGTGCCCGTCGCCCGCCCCCGCTCGAGCACCCGGGTCAGGTTCGCCCGGCCCACCGGCTCGCCGAGGTCGAGCCCGAGGTGAGTGAGCTTGAGCGACGGCAGCGCGAGGAGATTCCTTCGCTTGATCTCGTCGAGGAGCTGCACGTACACCTCGGTGGCATGCTCGGCCTCGGCCGGCGTGCGCACATTTTCGCCGAGGTAAGTGACCGCCCCCTGCAGACCCCGGGCGTTGAGGTCGGCGATGACGGCCAGCGCGTCGTCGGCGGCCGTGCCCGCCACGAAGCGACGCACGAAGCCTCGCGTGACCGGCAGCCGATTCATCCATTCGCCGATCCGGGGTCGCGTCGACAGCGCGAGGAGCAGCGCGCGCAGGATCATACGTCGGAGGGGGCCTCGACGATCATCGCCATGCTTCGATCGCTTCCGCCATGATACCCTCCCGCAATCCCCAGTCGCTGACGACGACTGCGGAGACGCCGGTGGCTTCCAGCGTAGCCAGCACGATGGCCACGCCCGGAATGATCAGGTCGGCGCGCCCGGGCTCGAGGCACGGAAGCGCCGCGCGCTCGGCGAGGCTGAGGCTCCCGAGTTGATCGCGCAGGCGCTCGACGGCTCCCCGGCTCAGCCGATGGCCGTGCACGCGCTCCGCGTCGTACTCGGTAAGGCCCAGATCGAGGGCGCCCAGCGTCGTGACGGTCCCGGCGGTGCCGACGACGTGGCTCACGCCGGGTGCGCGGANGGGCGGCGGCAGCTCGGCGAGGAGCCGACGGCGAATCTCGTCCTCCATCTCGCGGTAGCGCTCCCGGTCCACGCGGTTCGGGAACGGATAGCGCTCGGCCAGAGGGACGACGCCGAGCTTCAGGCTGACCGCGGCCGCCACCTGGCCATCGCGGGCCAGGACGAACTCCGTGCTCCCCCCGCCGATGTCGAAGGCGAGCACCGGGCCGGCGCTCGAGCGCAGCCCCTTGAGAATGCCCCGGATCGTGAGACGGGCCTCGTCCTGGCCGCTCACGACCTGCACCGGCCGTCCGGTCGTGCGCTGGAGCGCCGCCGCGAACTCCCGCCCGTTGGCCGCCTCGCGCACGGCGCTGGTGGCGATGATGTGCGTCTCGCTGGCGCCGGCGCGGAGCGCCCGGTCGATGTACTCGGCGACGACCGCGCCCGTTCTGGCCATCGGCGTCTCGCCGAGGCGGCCGCGGGCGGCCAGGCCCTCGCCCAGACGGGTGATGCGCTGGTCCTGATCGATGACGCGCCACTGCCCTGTCGCGCCCACCTCGACCACCAGCAGCCGCACGGTGTTGGTCCCCAGGTCGATGCTGGCCAGTCGCGGGGGCGTCATGGCCCGCCAGGGCGGAGACACGAACGCCCAGCCGGCGACGGGCACCGGGAGCCGCTGCCGACGGGGCGCGTTGAGGCAAGCGTCGGGCTGACTACTTGCCCTTCAGTGTGCGGATATAGCTGACGATCTCCCAGCGCTCCTTGTCCGGCAGGTGCTTCCAGGGGGGCATCGCGCCGCGCCCGTTGGAGATCTTCCAAAAGATCTCGCCGTCTGTCTGGCTCTGGACCCGTGCCGACGTCCAGTCGGCCGGCTTGGGTGGGGGCAGCGCGGCGGCGGCGGGACCGTCGCCCTTGCCCGAGGCACCATGGCAAGAGACGCAGTTGGTCTCGACCGACTTCTTCGCGTTGCCGACACCCTTCACGGGGTTCTTGAGATTCTTGGCTTCGGCGGGAGCCTTCCAATCGCTCTGTGCCGAGACGACGGCTGCGCCCGCGGCGGCGAGGAACAGCGTGGCCGCCAGAGCGACCGCCAGCGATTTCCGGAACCTGCTCATGGTGCCTCCTCCGATCGGATCGTGATGACGTTCACAATCACACGGGCCCATTAAACACTCGTCAGACGGAGAGGGTCAAGGCGGTATTCACCGCTCCAGCGCGGCCATCATCTCTTTGACCCGGGTGAACTTGACCCGCGGGCGGCCCCCGGCCCGGCCCCGGGCAACTTCCAGCGCGTCCAGCTTTTGCCAGTCGGCGTAGGAGACGTAGTGGGGCTGGCGCTCGCGGACGAGCCTCTGGGCGGCCCCGGCATCGGGCTCGGCGGGCTCACGCACCCGGCCCTGGGCCGCATCTTCGATCATGCAGGCCACGGTTTCCGCCGCGTCGGGCTTGTTGGTGCCGATGACGCCCGTGGGCCCGCGCTTGATCCAGCCCGCCGTGTACTCGCCCACACGTGGCTGCCGTGTAGCCGGGTCGAGCACCCGGCCCTTTTCGTTGAGGATCACGCCCCAGCTCTCGTTGAACGGCACCCCCGAGAGCGGCACGCCCTGGTAGCCGACGGAGCGGAAGACGAGACCGACCTGCAGCTCTTCGAACTCGTTGGTGGGCTTCGCCTGGAGGGCCCCCGTCTCGGTGGCGTAGAGCTGGTTGCGAACGAGGCGCAGTCCCACCACCTGTCCGGCTTCGTCGCCCATCACCTCCACCGGCGACACCAGGAAGCGCAGGGTCAGGCGGCGGGGCTTGCCGGTCGGAGCGCGGCGCGCCGCCTCCTGGAGAATCTCCACCTTCTTCATCGTCGCCCGATCCTGGCTGCGCTCGAGCGCCGCGCGGCTCAGCGCGTCCAGCTCCGCCTCCTCCGGCAGCACGATGAGATCTGCCCCGGGCAGCTCGCTGAGCTCCTTGATCTCCGGGTTCGTGAAGGCCGCTTGCGCGGGGCCGCGGCGACCGAGCAGGTAGACCTCCTGGAGGCGGCTCTGCCGAAGCGCCTCCAGCGCGTGGTCGGCGATGTCCGTCTTGGCCAGCTCCTCCGGCGTGCGGCAGAGAATCCGCGCGACGTCCACCGCGACGTTGCCGACGCCCACGATCGCCGCGCGCTCGTGGGAGAGGTCGAACTGGTAGTCGCGGTAATCGGGGTGGCCGTTGTACCAGGCGACGAACTCGGTCGCGGGATGGCTACCTCGCAGGTCCTCACCCGGGATGCCCATCCGCCGGTCGGTCTGGGCGCCTGTGGAGTAGAGGATCTGGTGGTAGTGCCGGCGCAAGTCATCGACCGTGAGGTCCCGCCCGAACTCCACGCCCCCGTAGAACCTGAACCTCGGGTTGGCGGCGACCTTGTCGAAGATGCCCGTCACGCTCTTGATCTTCTGGTGGTCGGGCGCCACCCCCAGGCGGACCAGGCCGTAGGGCGTCGGCAGGCGGTCGAACATATCGACCTCGATCACCAGCCCCTCCTGGCGGAGGAGATGATC
>JGI25382J43887_10000459_pt1 | contig 13706 bp, 11 predicted proteins | sample GraSoi013_1_40cm_3_FD_43887 | JGI IMG/M metagenome (IMG submission 43887) | reverse complement strand
CCTTCAACTCTTAGCCCTGACGTTCGGCCCTTGGGCGGTTTCAGCGCTCTTGTTTGGTGCCCGCCGGTTCCTGCGACTTCGCCGCTTCTTCCTGCAGGAGCGCCTTTCGGCTGAGCCGGATTTTGCCGGTCGGATCGATGTTGATGACCTTCACGAGGAGCTGTTCGCCTTCCTTCAGCTCGTCGCGCACATCCTTCACGCGATGGGTCGCGATTTCGGATACGTGCAGGAGGCCGTCAGTGCCCGGCATGATCTCGACGAACGCACCGAAGTCGGTGATGCGCTGCACCTTGCCCAGATAGGTCTTGTTCAATTCCGGCGTCGCCGTCAGCTCCTGGATGATCGAGATCGCCTTCTGCGCCGACTCGCCATCCGCGGACGCGACGTTCACGCGGCCATCGTCTTCCACGTCGATCTTCACGCCCGTGCGCTCGATGATGCTGCGGATCATCTTGCCGCCCGGCCCGATGACGTCGCGGATCTTGTCGACGGGAATCTTGATCGTCACGATGCGCGGCGCGAAGGCCGAGATGTTCTGGCGCGGTGTCGGCAGCGCTTCGCGCATTTTGCCGAGGATGTGCATCCGGCCGACGCGCGCCTGCTCGAGCGCCTTCTGCATCACCTCGGTGGTGATGCCGGTGACCTTGATGTCCATCTGCAGCGCTGTGATGCCGTCGGCGGTGCCCGCCACCTTGAAGTCCATGTCGCCGTAGTGGTCCTCGGCGCCGGCGATGTCGGAGAGCACGGCGTACTTGCCGCTCTTCTCGTCCATCACCAGACCCATGGCGATGCCCGCGACCGCGTTCTTGAGCGGCACGCCGGCGTCCATCATCGCGAGCGAGCCGCCGCACACCGACGCCATCGACGAGGATCCGTTCGACTCGAGGATGTCCGACACGACGCGGACGGTGTAGGGGAACTGCTCTTCGCCGGGAATCATCTGCGCGAGCGCGCGTTCCGCGAGCGCGCCGTGGCCGACCTCGCGGCGTCCCGGGCCGCGCAGGAAGGCGACTTCACCGACCGAGAAGGGCGGGAAGTTGTAATGGAGCATGAAGCTCTTCCACTGCTCGCCCTCGAAGCTCTCGATCTTCTGCGCGTCTTCCGCGGTGCCGAGCGTGCAGGTGACCAGCGCCTGCGTTTCGCCGCGCGTGAAGACAGAGGATCCGTGCGTCCGCGGCAGCACGCTCGTTTCAATCCAGATCGCGCGTACCTCGTCGAACTTGCGGCCGTCGAGCCGGACGCCGTGCGTGAGCACCTCTTCGCGCAGGACCTTCTCCTTCAAGTCCTTGAAGATCTGCTTTGCCTCGAGCTTGCGCTCGACTTCGCCTTCGGGGATCGACGCGACGAGGTCGTCGAGCACCTGATCGACGCGGTCATAGTTTTCCAGCTTGCCGCGGATCCGCATCGCTTCGGTGAGCGGCACGAAGACCTTCTCTTCGACCTCGCGGTAGAAGTCGTGGCCGATCTCCTTCTTCTGGACGGTCACCTTCGGCCTGCCGGCTTCTTTGGCCAGATCGTCGATGGTGGCAACGATCTGTTTGATCGCCGCGTGCGCCGCCTGAAGGGCCTCGACCACTTGCTGTTCGGTGACTTCCTTGGCGCCGGCCTCGACCATCACGATGCCGTCGACGGTTCCGGCGACGACGAGATCGATTTTGCTGATCTTGCGCTGCTCGAAGGTCGGATTGATCACGTACTGGCCGTCGACGAGACCGACGCGGACGCCCGCGATCGTCTTCTCGAACGGAATTTCCGAGAGGGCGAGCGCGGCGGATGCGCCGGTGATCGCCAGCACGTCGGTGTCGTTCTCGCCGTCCGCCGACAACACGAGCGCGATGATCTGCGTCTCGTACCGCCAGCCGGGCGGGAAGAGCGGCCGGATGGGCCGGTCTATGCACCGGCTCGTGAGCACTTCTTTCTCGGCCGGCTTGCCTTCGCGCTTGAAGAAGCCGCCGGGGATGCGGCCCGACGCATAGGTGTATTCGCGATAGTCCACCGTCAGAGGCAGGAAGTCGATGCCTTCGCGGGCGTTGGCGGCGCGGCAGGCCGTGACGAGCACGACCGAGTCGCCGTAGCGAACGATGACCGAACCGTGCGCTTGTTTGGCGAGCTTGCCGGTTTCGAACCGGAGCGTCTTGCTGTTGATGCTGATTTCGCGCGTATGCATATAGAACTTAGAAGTAAGAACTTAAAACTGAGAACTGGTTCCGAGTTCTGAGTTCCAAGTTCNGAGTTCCGCGTAGCGGAAGGCTACTTGCGGATGTTCAAGCGCTTGATGAGATCCGAGTAGCGTTGGGCGTCTTTGGCCTTGAGGTAATCGAGCAGCCGGCGCCGCTTGCCGACCAGCATCAGCAGCCCACGGCGCGAATGATGATCTTTCGCGTGCGCCTTGAAGTGCTCCGTCAGGTAGTTGATGCGCTCGCTGAGAATGGCCACCTGCACTTCGGGTGACCCGGTGTCGGCGTCGTGTGTCTTGTAACTGCCAATGAGCTCCGTCTTGCGATCTTTGCTTAGGGCCACTGCGCTGCCTCCACGAACGCCCCAGACTCCAGAACGGACCGGATGCGCCGTATGACCGGAAAGTCCTTAGTCGAACAAGATCAACATGTTACATCAGAACAACGAAGGGATGCAAAAGCCCTGGCGTGCGCGCGGCCTCGGCAATGCCGACCAGCGCGCCCGTGGAATCCACCAGCCGGACCAATCCCGAATCCGGAGCCGCAAAGCCCGATACGGCATCGCGCGGCGCCAGATCGCGTCCTTGAATCGCGTGGCGCACGCCGTCGAGGGTCAGCACCACGGCGCGCAACTCCGGCAGCATGCACGCGAGCGGGACGACTGACGCTCTCGCGCGATCGTGATCCTGCTCGGCTGCCGCCAACTCGATCGCGCCGGCGAGCGTGAACTCGCCGCTCCGCGTCCGCCTCAGCCGCTCGAGGTGCGCGCCCGTGCCGAGCATCTGCCCCAGGTCATGCGCCAGTGACCGCACGTAGAACCCGGCGGAGCAGTCCACGGTCAGCGTCAGTCGATCTGCTTCGACGCCAACAACTTCGAGCCGGTGAATCGTTACGTTGGCTGGCGCCGGCAGCGCGCCGTCAGACTGACGGTCAGACTGTCGGTCAGACTCGCGGTCAGACTGACGGTCAGACTCGCGGTCAGACTGACGGTCAGACTCACCGTCAGACTGACGGTCAGACCTCTGCCGGGCGCGGGCGAGCTTATGGCTGCGCTTGCCGCCGATCTTCTTGGCTGAGAATGCCGGAGGCTGTTGANGGAACGTTCCGCGAAACGCGTCGAGTGCGCGATCGATCGCGTCACGCGACGGCAGGGAACCGGCAAATGGCGATCCGATCGGGGCGCCGACGGCATCGGCAGTGTCNGTCGACACGCCGAGCCGGATGACCGCCTCGTACGACTTGTCGCTCGTACTCAGGAACCGCGCGAGCCGCGTCGCGCGACCGACGACCAGCGCCAGCACGCCAGTTGCCAGCGGATCGAGCGTGCCAGTGTGCCCGACACGCCGCTCGCCGAGCACGCGGCGCAGGCGCGCGACGACATCGTGGCTGGTCGGACCTGACGGTTTGTCGACGACTAGAAGACCGTCCATGCGAGTGCAGGCTACAAGGTCCCTCGACCCGTTCCTTCCTGCAATTCTGCAACCCTGCCGTCCTGCAACGCGATCGCTCTGTCGATCTTCTCGATGAACAGTTTCTGGAGCGCGTCGATGCCGCCGCGGACCGTGCAGCCGGCGGCGTTCTTGTGGCCGCCGCCGCCGAATTCCTTCGCCACCGCGCCAATGTCGATGTCGCCCTTCGAGCGCATGCTGACACGGTACTCATCGCCTTCGATCTGCTTGAAGAACACGACCGCTTCAATCTCTTTCACCGTGAGCGGCAGATTGATGAGGCCTTCGGTGTCCTCGTACGTGCCGCCGGCCTCGCGCGCCATCTCGTGATCGACGTAGACGATCGCGATGCGTCCCGTCGGGTCGAGCTGCATCGCGCTCAGCACCGCGCCGAACAGCTTCAGCCGGCCCATGTTGTTGCTGTCGTACACATTGCGCGCGACGAGCACGGGATCGACGCCGGCCTCGAGGCACTCACGGCAGATGTCGAACGTGCGCGGCGAGATGCTCGAGTAATGAAACGAGCCGGTGTCGGTGAGAATCGCGAGGTAGATGTGCGTCGCGATGTCGGTGGTCAGCGGGACGCCGAGCGCGCGCACGAGCTCGAACACCATCTCGGCGCACGCCGCCGCGCTCGCGTCGAACCAGTTGATCTGCCCGTAGTTCGCGTTCCCGGGATGATGATCGATGTTGATCACGAAAAAGCGGTCGAGGCCCTCGACGCCGGTGCGCCCCAGATCGCCGCACTCCATGATGATGGCCGCGTCGAAGTCGCCGTCGACGCGCGGGGCGATGCGGATGTCCGGCACGCCCGGAAACTGCATCAGCGGCCCGGGCGCCGGGTCGGCGTTNACGGCGACGACGTCTTTGCCGAGCGCGTGCAGCGCATAGGCCATCGCCAGCTGCGAGCCGATCGAGTCGCCGTCGGGCCGGGAGTGCGAGGACAGCACGAAGCGCTGGCGCGCGCGGATCGCCTCGACGATCTGCTGAATCGGTTCAGTGTTGTTCGTCATCATCACTGCTCGCGGGGCCCCACCCCCGCTCGCTCTCGCTCGCGCCTTCGCGCTCGCTCGGGCCGCTGGCGCTATCTGGCGGAGCAGGCGCCGTGTGGAGCTCGTTGAGCAGCTGCTCGATGCGATCCTGGCCGGCGATCGACTCGTCGTAGATGAATGTCAGCTCCGGCACGCGCCGCAGCCGCAGGCGCGACCCGATCCGCCGGCGGAGAAACGGCGCAGCGCGCTCGAGCGCGCGCCCCGAGTTGCGGCGCGTCTTCGCTTCGTCTCCCGTGGGGCCGAGCGCCGTGTAGAACACGCGCGCGAGCTGCAGATCCGGGCTCACCTGGACGCGCGTCAGCGTGACGAACCCGATGCCGGGATCGTGAACCTCGCGCGCGAGCAGATTCGCGAGCTCGCCTCGAATCTGATCCGCCACACGATCGGGTCTGGAACCTTGGGACATCGGTAAGTCTGAAGTCTGAAGTCTGAAGTNNGAAGTANGAAGCCTGACGAAACCCGAGACAGACAGACTTCAGACTTCGAACGTCAGACTTACGTGAGAAACTCCACCTCGGTGCGCGTGATGAGTCCGGGCTCGACCCGCTCGATCTCGTCAGCGACGGCGGCCAGCTCGCGATCGGCGTGCTTCTCGTCGGTGCTGACCGTCACGACGGCGAGTGCCGCGCGCTGCCAGAGGTCCTGGTGCTCGACCTCGGACACGGCGACGTTGAACTTCTTCAGCCGGTCCTTGATCCGCCGCAGGACCATCCGCTTGTCTTTCAGCGACTGGCTGCCGGGCACATGCAGTTCAACGGTCAGCAACCCCACAACCATCAAAGCCCATCCAAACCACGAAACCACGAAANGCGANACTACGAAAAACAACCGGTTGTTTTCGTGTCTTCGTCTTTTCCGGGTTTCGTGTCTAGGCTGTGACCGGAACGCGTTCGTTGACGAACACTTCGATGACGTCGCCGACCTTCATGTCGTGGAACCGCTCGAAGCCGATGCCGCATTCGAAGCCGGCCTTCACTTCGCTCACATCGTCCTTGAAGCGGCGCAGCGATCCGATCTTGCCTTCGTAGACGACGACGTTGTCGCGCAGCAGGCGCGCTTGTGTATCGCCCGCGCGCGTGATGCGCCCCTCGGTGACCATGCACCCGGCGATGACGCCGAACTTCGGGACCTTGAACAGCTCGCGGACGCTCGCCACGCCGATGCGCACTTCCTTGAACGTCGGCTCGAGGAGCCCCGTCATCGCCTTCTTCATCTCGTCGGTGACGTTGTAGATGACCGAGTGCGGCCGGATCTCGACGCGCTCGCGCGTGGCGATGTCTTCGGCGTTGCGGTCCGGCCGGACGTTGAACGCGATGATGATGGCGTTCGACGCCGACGCGAGCAGCACGTCGGATTCGTTCACCGCGCCGACGCCCGAGTGGATGATCCGGATCTTCACTTTCTCGTCCGACAGCTTGGTCAGCGTGTCGGCGAGCACCTCGGCCGAGCCCTGCACGTCGGCCTTGATGATGATCGGCAGCTCCTTCATGCCGCCTTCGGCGATCTGCGCCTGCAGCGATTCGAGCGTGAGGCGACCGCCTTTCGCGCCGAGCGCGCGCGTCTTCGCCTGTTCCTCGCGGAACGTGGCGATTTGGCGCGCCTTGGCGGCCTCGGCCACCTGGAACACGTCGCCCGGTTGCGGCAGGCCGCCCAGGCCGAGCACTTCGACCGGTGTGGACGGCCCCGCCGACTTGGTCGGTCGTCCGCGGTCGTCGATGAGCGCGCGCACGCGGCCCACGATCGGACCGGCGATGAACGTGTCGCCGACGCTGAGCGTGCCGTCCTGCACGAGCACCGTCGCCACCGGACCGCGCCCCTTGTCCAGTTTGGCCTCGAGCACCGTGCCGGTCGCGCTGCGCTTCGGATTGGCTTTCAGCTCGCCGAGTTCCGAGACGAGCAGAATCATCTCGAGCAGCAGCTCGAGGTTCTGCTTTTTCTTGGCCGACACTTCGACGGTGACCGTCTTGCCGCCCCACTCTTCCGGCATGAGGTCGAGCTCGGTCAGCTCNCGCTTGACTTTCTCGGGAACCGCATTCGGTTTGTCGATCTTGTTGATCGCCACGATGATCGGCACGTTCGCCGCTCGTGCGTGATCGATGGCTTCCCTCGTCTGCGGCATCACGCCATCGTCGGCCGCGACGACCAGGACGACGATGTCAGTGACCTTCGCGCCGCGCGCACGCATCAGCGTGAACGCTTCGTGACCCGGCGTGTCGAGGAAGACGATGTTCCGGTTGTTGACCGTGACGTGATACGCGCCGATGTGCTGTGTGATGCCGCCCGCTTCGCGCTCCGCGACGCGCGTCGTTCGAATGGCGTCCAGCAAGCTCGTCTTGCCGTGATCGACGTGGCCCATGACGGTGACGACCGGGGCGCGCGTGACGATGTCCTCTGTTTTGGCTTCGTCGGTATCGACCTGCAGCAGTTCTTCTTCGAAGCTGCGCATCTGCACGTCGGCGCCGAACTCGCGCGCGATCATCGTCGCGGTTTCGGTGTCGAGCGTGGAGTTGATCGTCAGCATGAGCCGCTTCATCAGCAGCTTGGCGAGGACGTCCTTCACGCGGACGTCGAGTTTGTCCGCGAGATCTTTGACAGTCATGCCCTCGGCCAGTGTGATGTTCCGCGTGATTTGCGGCGGTGCCGCCGGCATCGGCGACGGCGCCGGACGCGACGTCTGTTCGCGGCGCTGCGTGGCGGCGGGACGGCCCTGGCCGCCCGGCCGCTGCTGATACGAGGGCCGCGACGGCATGCCGGGACGCTGCGGATATTGCGGCGGCCGCGGCGGCATGCCCGGCTGCTGCGCGCGCACCGGTTGCGAAGGCAGCGGACGCGGTCCACCCATCGGCGCTTGCGGGCGCGTGGAGGGGTACGCGGGCCGTTGACCGCTCGGCGGGCCGCCGGGACGTGCCGCCGGCGGCGTCGGCGGACGGACCGCGGTCGTTCCTGTTTGTCCCGCGGCGCCAGCGGCTGCCGGACGCGCAGCCGTCGACATCGCCGGACGGTCGGTCTTTGGTGCTGGACGCGGCACGACGCGAGGCGTCGGCGATGTCGGCAGCGGCGGCGTTGGCGTCGTCGGACGCTGTTCTTCGATCCGGAGCCGCAGCGTCGGCGGCACGACACGACCCGGTGCGGACGGCTTCGCAGGCGGCGGAGCTCCGGCCGCCGGTGCGGCCGCGGCGCGCGGCGCTTCGGCAGGCGCGGGCGGTTCCGCGACGGGCACGGGCGCGTCGCCCTTCGCGGCCTTCTCGACTCTATCCAGGGCCGNCGCCGGCGCTTCAGCGACGATCACTGGAGGTTCGGGCGCGACCGGTTCCGGCGGCGGCGCCGCGATCGATGGCTCGGGTTCGGCGATCGGTTCGAGCTCAGGCGCGGGCGCTGTGGGTGCAGGCGCCGGCTTCGCCGTTTTGACCAGGCGCGGCGGCGGCAGCGACGGCGCGGCCGGCTTCGGCGGCTCGGGCGCCTTCTTCGCGGGCGCGCCCTTCTTGCCTTTCACGACCGGCGTCTCGGCGAAGATGTCGCCGGTCGGCAGCTGGATGTTTCGCTGCCGCGAGAGGCGATCGACGAACTGGCGCGCGACGACCTCTTCGATCGTGCTCGAGGCGCTCTTCACCTCGATGCCGTGATCGCGCTTGAGGAGCGCCGACACTTCCTGGCTCGTGGTGCCGAGCAGTTCCGCGACCTTGTAGATCCGAACAGTTGCCAACTACTACTCCTGCGTTTCAACGTTGCTTCCAGGCGCCGGTGCGTCTTCGGTCTTCGGGGCTTCGCCGCGCGCGGCGGCGAGAATTTTTTCCGCCGTCTTGCCGCCGATGCCGGGAATCTCCGATAGCTGGTCGACGGTGGCGCGGGCGACCGCGTCTTGCGTGGCGAATCCGCCCTCGACGAGTTTACGAACCATCTTCTCGCCGACGCCCGCCAGCGTGTACGGCGCGGGCACGTCGCTGGCGGGTGCGTCGGTCGCGGGTTCGGTTCCGGTTTCCGGCGTCGCGTTCTCGTCCGGACTTGCAGGCTCGGCCGCTTCAGACGAAGCCCCGAGCTCGAGCCCCTCGAACTGCGCCTCGACCTCGCGGCGCTTCTCTTCTTCGCTCTTGATGTCGATGCGCCAGCCCGTGAGCTTCGCCGCGAGCCGGACGTTCTGACCTTTCTTGCCGATCGCCAGCGACAGCTGCTTGTCCTCGACGATGACTTCCATCACGCGCTCGCGGTCGTCGACGATCGANACGCGCTGCACTTTCGCGGGACTGAGCGCGTTGGTGACGAAGGCGATCGAATCTTCCGACCATTCGACGATGTCGATTTTTTCGCCGCGGAGCTCGCGGATGATCGACTGGACGCGCGTGCCCTTCATGCCGACGCACGCGCCAACCGGATCCACGTCGCGCTCGCGCGAGTAGACCGCGACCTTCGCGCGATCGCCCGCTTCGCGCACCGCGCCGCGGATCATCACCGTGCCGTCGTAAATCTCGGGCACCTCCTGCTCGAACAGCTTGATGAGCAGCGCCGGATCGGTACGCGACAGCACGATTTGCGGTCCCTTGGCGCTGCGGTTCACGCCCTTGATGACGGTGCGCACGCGGTCGCCGGGCGTATAGCTTTCGGCGCGCGACTGTTCCTTGCGCGGCAGCACCGCCTCGATGCGCCCGACCTCGAGGATGATGTCGCCGTTCTCGAAGCGCTTGATCGTCCCGTTGACGACCTCGCCGATCCGCTGGTTGTACTCGGCGAAGATGTTCTCGCGCTCGGCCTCGCGGACCTTCTGAAAGATCACCTGCTTGGCCGTCTGTGCGGCGATGCGGCCCAGCACTTCGGTCGGCTTCGGGAATTCCATCTCGTCGCCGAGCTCGATGCTGTTGGCGACTTCGTCTCCGTAGAGCGGGCGATACATCTCGCGCGCTTCGTTGATGGAAATCTCGGTGGCCGCGTTGGTCACCTCTTCGACGACGGTCTTCAGCGCGAACAGATCCACCTGTCCGGTCTCGGTGTTGAACCGCGTCTTCAGGTTCTCGCCCGTCTTGTAGTACTTGCGGGACGCCGTCGCGACGGCCTCCTCGATGGCGCTGATGACGGTTTCCGGCTCGATGCCCTTTTCTTTCGCGAGGGCCTCGATCGTTTGCTGCAAAGGATTCGACATTTAGAATTCCACTTCCAAGTTCGCGCGCGTAATCACGCCGAGCGGCACGCGGTGCCGCCTCTTGTCGTCGGCATCAATCAGGACTTGACCATCGTCGATGCCGCCGAGCGTCCCCCGGAAAAACGTCTGGCCATCCACCGCCTGGCGCATCACGAGCTTCGCGCGGCGTCCGGCGAAGCGGCGGTAATCGTCCGCGTGACGCAACGGCCGATCGAGCCCGGGCGACGAGACTTCCAGGGTGTACGCCGAGGGCACCACGTCCTCGACGTCGAGGATCGCACTCAGATCGCGGCTGACCTTGGCGCAGTCTTCGACGCTGACGCTGTCTTCCGCGGTCGCCGCTGGTCCGGGACGATCGATCTGNATGCGGAGGACCATGCCGTGAGCCTCACGGCGAAACTGGACGTCGAAGATTTCCAGGCCGTAGCCGGCCGCCACGCGGCTCGCCATGGACCGGATCTGCCCGACGACATCAGCCATTCGGGGCCCTTAAACGAAAAAAGTGGGCACACGCCCACTCGGTCCTTCCAAACCTAGGCTCCGAATCCAAAATTATAGCACGGGCTTCGCGATTAAATCGTAGTCACGCGCGCCAACGATCTCGACCTCGGCAAAATCACCGGACCGGTAGGCCGAAGGGTCGCATTCGGTCAAAAACACGGACGCGTCGATGTCGGGCGCCTGCGTNTCGAGGCGGCCCCGCAGCACGAGATCGTGGTCGGATGAGGGCCCTTCGATCAGAATCCGGGCCCGCTCGCCCACGCGCGCCCGCTGCCGGTTCTTGACGAGCCGCTTCTGCAGGCCCATGACGCGGTTGCGCCGCGCCGTCTTCGTCCTGGCTGGCACGTCGTCGGCGAGCGCGAAGGCCGACGTCCCTTCTTCGTGGGAATAGGTGAACACCCCCACGTGGTCGAACGCGTGATCGCCGATGAAGGCGCAGAGCTCCTCGAGGTCCGCGTTGGTCTCACCCGGGAAGCCGACGATGAACGTCGTGCGAAGGGCGACGCCGGGCACGCGAGTGCGGATGCGCGCGAGCAGGTTGTCGTACGTCTGCCGCGTGCCGGGCCGCTTCATCCGCTTGAGCATCGTGTTCGACGCGTGCTGCAGCGGCAGGTCGATGTAGTTGCAGACTTTCTNACACTCCGCCATCGCGGCGAGCGTGTCCTCGTCGATCGTCGTCGGATACAGGTAGAGCAGACGGATCCATTCGAGGCCGTCGACCTCGTTCAGCGCGCGCAGCAGCCGCGCCAGCGCGCCGCGTTCGCCCCGGTCGATGCCGTAGAACGTCGTGTCCTGCGAGATGAGCAACAGCTCTTTGACACCGCGCGCCGCCAGGGAGCGCGCCTCGCGCACGATCGACTCCGCCGGCCGGCTGCGGTACTGACCGCGCAGCGTCGGGATGATGCAGAACGCGCACTTGTAGTCGCAGCCTTCCGCGATCTTCACGTAGGCGTAATGCGTCGGCGTCGCCATCAGCCGCGGCGTCTCGGCGTCGTAGATGTACGTCGGTAGCATTTTTGGCGGATGTTCTAGGATGCTTGGTGGATCCTCTAGGGTGCTGGGAGCTTCGCTGAGGGTGCTCGGAGCTTCGCTGACGGCGCTCGCTCGATAAAAGGTCAACGGTAGGGGACGGCCTTCAGGCCGTCCCGCAGCGTGAGATCCGATCGCGTTCACGATCTCCGGCACTTCGCCCGTGCCGAGGATCGCGTCGATCTCCGGGATCTCTTTCTTCAGCTCGTCGCGATAGCGCTCGGCCAGACAGCCGGTGACGATGAGCCGGCGGCACGCACCATCTTTCTTGTGCTGCGCCATCTCGAGAATCGTATCGATCGATTCCTGCTTCGCGCGGTCGATGAAGGCGCACGTGTTGACGACCAGGACTTCCGCGTCCGCCGCGTCGTTGGTGAGCTCGTGCCCGGCCTGTTGCGCGAGACCGAGCATCACCTCGGAATCAACGAGGTTTTTCGGACACCCGAGAGAGACAAGACCAATTTTCATGTTTGACAAAAAGCTCTCCACCACAGAGGACACGGTGGACACGGAGGTAAAGACCCGTACGTTTTGCCCCCCGTGTCCTCCGTGCCCCCCGTGGTGGAGATGTTAGCGCTCACGGATACAACCTATACAACATCCGGGGATAGGGGATGGCTTCGCGCAGGTGGTCGAGCTTGCAGATCCACGAGACGACGCGCTCGATGCCCATGCCGAAGCCGCCGTGCGGCACGGTGCCGTAGCGGCGCAAATCGAGATACCACTCGAAGGCTTCCTGCGGGAGCTTGTGCTCCGTGATCCGCTCGAGCAGCAGCGCGAGATCGGCGAGACGCTCGCCGCCGCCGATGATTTCCCCGTAGCCTTCGGGCGCGAGCACGTCGACGCCGAGCGCGACGTCGGATCGATCCGGATCCGGCTTCATGTAAAACGCTTTCACCGCCGCCGGATAGCGATGCACCATCACCGGGCGATCGTATTGCTCGGACAACATCGTCTCGTCTGGGCCGCCGAAGTCGCCGCCCCACTCGATCGGCAGTCCCTTCGCCTGCAGCGTCTTCACCGCCTCGTCGTACGAGATCCGTGGAAACGGTTCCTGCACCGACTCGAGCTTCGCGATGTCGCGCTCGAGGACTGTCAACTCCCGTCGCCTTTTTTCGAGGACGCGCGCGACGACCGACACGACGAGATCCTCCGCGAGATCCATCACATCGTTCAGATCGGCGTACGCCATCTCCGGCTCGACCATCCAGAACTCAGTCAGGTGACGGCGCGTCTTCGATTTCTCGGCGCGGAACGTCGGTCCGAAGCAGTACACCTTGCCGAGCGCCATCGCGTTCGCTTCGTTGTAGAGCTGCCCGCTCTGCGTCAGGTACGCGGTCTGTTCCTCGAAGTACTGCGCCGGAAAGAGCGTCGTCGTGCCTTCGCAGGCGGCGGGCGTGAAGATCGGCGTGTCGGCGAGGATGAAGCCGCGCGCGTTGAAGAAGTCGCGGACGGCGTTGATGATCTCGTGGCGTACGCGCAGGATTGCCTGCTGCCGCTCGCTGCGGATCCACAGATGACGCCGGTCGAGCAGGTAGTCGACGCCGTGTTCCTTCGGCGTGATGGGGTAGTCGTGCGACTCGCCGACGACCTCGAGAGTCTTGACGTCGATTTCGTATCCGCTTGGCGCGCGCTTGTCGGCCCGCGCCGTGCCGGTGACGATGACCGACGTTTCCTGCGAGAGATGATCCGCGGCCTTGAACAGATCGTCGCCGACATCGGCCTTCGACATCACGCCCTGGATGAATCCGGTGCCGTCACGAAGGATCAGAAAATGGATCTTGCCGCTCGACCGGCGATTGTGCAGCCACCCCTTGATGGTGACTTCTTCGCCTTCGTGCTGGCCAATGTCCTCTATGTAGACGTGAGCCATCGTTCCATCTTCTCCCGCGCGGTCTTCGCCCGTGCGAGCGTCTCCTTCGCGGAGCCACGCGCGTCGACATCGAAGATGAGCGGGCCTTCGTAGCCGATCTTCTGCACCGTGGTCAGCGCCGAGGCCCAATCGATCGGGCTCTCCAGCGGCACCCGTACCGCGATCAAGTGTTCCGCGACCGTCTCGATCGCGTCGATCAAATCGCCGCGGCGCTGCTCGCGCGCGAAATCGAGTCCGATTCCGACGCCGGCCTCGAGATCTTCTTCGACGAAGTGCACCAGCGATCCGGGCGGCGACCCGTCATCCGGCGCCGCTTCCACCGCAATCGTCACGCCGAGCGGCTTGGCCAGCTCCGCGAGGCGTTCGACACCTCGCCGCGCGGCGTCGCGCGTGCCCTCCGCGTGCGTCACGAACACCTTCACCGGGATCCGGCGCGCGATGAACAGCGCGTGCTCTGCGTCATCAGGCGTCTCCGCACCGGCGGGCGCGTGCACG
>JGI25382J43887_10000458_pt1 | contig 13712 bp, 11 predicted proteins | sample GraSoi013_1_40cm_3_FD_43887 | JGI IMG/M metagenome (IMG submission 43887) | reverse complement strand
CCTCGGAAAGTTCAGGGCCCGGCGGAAATCGCTTTTCCGGCCGGGCCCTCCCGGGGTTGCTTAACCTTTGACCGTAATGGAAACCGGCTGTGTAAGCTTGAACGTAAGCCTCGACTCCGCGGGAATGGTGATGTCCTTCTTTCCGGTAGCGGCGGCACCTGCCGTGCCAGCACCAGCACCCACTGCACTCCCGATCAGCGCGCCCTTGCCGCCACCGGCGAGGGCGCCGATCAGCGCACCCGCGGCGGCGCCTCCGCCGATGTACTCAACGTTGCGCTTGTTGTGGTTGGGGCCAGCGCGGCCGATTGAGCTGGTCTCAATGGCATAGGACTTTCCTCCCACTTCCACTGAGCGCAGCGTTAGGCGTAGGCTCGCGGGGTGGTGCAGATGGCCCGCTTCACTGGCTTCCGTAACGCGGCCATGCACCCGGGCTCCCTTGGGGATAACGGTCTTGCCGGCCACAACGACCGGTTCCGAGATGCTGGCCTCAAAGTCGTCGCCTGCGTGGCTCCGGTTACTGGTCAAGGACTGATCCAGAACGATGTGGAGCGCCGTGCCCTCTGGTATGGTAACCGGCTTGGCGGTTTCAAAGACATTGCTCAGAACGCCTTCTGACTTGGCGGCTGTATTCGCGCCCCGATCAGTGTCAGCCGAGTTGGACGAGCACCCGGCCAGCGTCAGCGAGACAGCTAGAAATGCAAACAATCCGATGGATCTTAAGGTGTTGCTACCTAACATGCGGACCCTCCATTGATTTTCGCCTACTAGCGGCGCAGGTGGAGTTCCAAAGACTAATCCCCTTAATTTGTTGTTAGAAAACGAGTTACCAATCAGAGTCCCAGGCCAACCATGTAAAAACTACAGGGCCAGAGAGCACGCAAACGCTCATTGCTGCCGGAAGGGGCGCGGAGAGGCCACCCCAAGTGCGCCCGCCACCATCTGAACTAAGGTTCGAGCTGCCAGACTGCTTCCTCACCCAAGCCCTGGAGAGCAGAGCAAGGCAGCAAAGCAAGGCCGCCCCTAAGCTTCAGGCGACCCGGAGGAGAGCAATGCACGCCCGAGCATCCGAACCGTCTTCCAAGACAATGAAGATTGCCGTGGCGATTGGAGCGCTGTTGATTGCAGCGAGTCTGCCCGCCACAACACTGGCCCAACAGAGCAGCTCGGCGCCCTCGGCTACGCTGCCCTCGACCGTCCCCACCGGCACGCGGTTTCTAGTGCGGCTGGATGACGAGGTCAGCACCCAGAAACACCATGTAAACAAAAAGTTCAAAGCCAAGACGCTCGAGCCGCTGCAAACTGCTGACGGCGCCGTGCTGGCTCCCGGCGCGGAGATTCGTGGACACATCAGCCGCATCGAACCCGCCGGATTGACCGGCCGCGCGCGAATGTGGCTGAGCTTCGACGAGATCAAGACACCGGCGGGCAAGATGCCGCTGGTGGCCGATGTGATCAGCGTTCCGGGCGACCACAGTGTACGAGAGGGCCCAAGCAAAGAAGGCGAGATCGAAGCGCGCAACAGCAAGGGCCGCCGGGAGATTGAGGCTGCGGCAGCAGGCGCTGCGATTGGCGCCGTGACCGGGGCCGTGGCGAGGGGCGGCAAGGGCGCCGGGATCGGCGCGGCCATAGGCGGAGCGGCCGGCTTCCTGATCTCGTCGGGAATTGGCCAAGAACTCGATTTGCCCAAGGGGACCAAACTCGAACTCGAACTCGAGCGCCCGCTCTACTTCGCGAAGCGGTAGGAAAGGCATTCTCTCTCCTGCCGGTGCGATGTAGCCCGCCAGCCCGGCGGCAAGGGAAAACCGCCGGCGAGGACCTCCGCGCCTCTGATGAGGCGCAAGAGCGCGGTCGTGCACTTGGATCTCCTTGTGGCACGTCACTCGACATCACAGTCGGGCGGGAACAATTCCGACCCTCATATGCGGAATACCCACCTCTGGATCCTCGCGTTTCTCGCGTTGTGTCTCTTGGCATTCGCCTAGGCTGCTGGTAGATTCGACAGGACAGCCCATGCTTATCCCCATGGAGCAGTATGAGCGAAGAGATCAAGACCGCCTTCCGCGCGATGGAGATACAAGGAACCGCCGACCGCATCCTGATCGTCGAGGACGAGGAAAACGCCCGCCGGGGCTACGAGGCCCTGCTGCGCAAATGGGGCTGTGAGGTTCTGGGCGTGCCCAGCGCAGAAGACGCGCTAGCTCGCTTCGGCGAATTTCAGCCGGCCGCACTAATCGCCGACGTTGAGTTGCCCGGCATGAATGGGCTGGAGTTGCTGAGCCGGCTGGGCGACGAACTCCATGATGTCCCTGCGATTATCATCACCGGAAAAGGCAGCGAAGAACGCGCGGTGGCCGCGATTGAAGCCGGCGCCTTCTGGTACATCGAAAAACCGCTCAAAGCCGCCGTACTCCGGGCGCTGCTGGACCGCGCATTGGGCAAGGCGCGCGACCGCCGCGAGGTGGCTGTGCTCACCCGTCAGTTGCGCGATGCCGGGCGGTTGGGGGACCTGATCGGTTCCTCGAAGCCGATGCAGGAAGTGATGCGCTTGGTCGAGTTGGCTGCCCCTTCCTCGGCCTCGGTGCTGATCACGGGCGAAACCGGCTCGGGCAAGGAGATGGTCGCGCGGACGCTTCATCGGCTCTCCCCGCGCACCGAGCGACCCTTTGTGGCCATCAACTGCTCGGCCATTCCGGAGTCGCTGATGGAAAGCGAGATCTTCGGCCACGAGAGGGGCGCGTTCACCGGTGCCGCCGAGCGGCGCATCGGCTGCTTTGAGCTGGCCGACGGGGGCACGCTGCTGTTGGACGAGATCGGGGAGATGCCGGCACCAACACAAGCCAAATTGTTGCGGGTGCTCGAGGACCACAAGGTGCGCCGCTTGGGCAGCAAGACTGAAACCCCCGTGGACGTGCGCGTGCTCGCGGCGACCAACAAGGATCCCGAGCAGGCCGTGGCCAAGGGCATTCTCCGGCAGGACCTCTACTTTCGCCTGAACGTCTTCCACATCCATCTGCCGCCGTTGCGCGAGCACAAGGACGACCTGCCGCTGATGGTCGAGCACATACTCCGTGAGCTCAATCAGAAGCACAGCCGCCAGGTTCTGGGAATCGGGCACGAAGTGCTCGACTTGTTCCACAGCTACACTTGGCCGGGAAACGTCCGGGAGCTGCGCAACGTGCTCGAGCGCGCCGTCATCGCTTGCGATCGCGCGGTGATCGGCCGCGCGCACCTGCCCCCCGATTTCGGTCGCGCGTCGGTCGCCACGGCTTCAGAGCTCTCCGCGCTGCGCTTCCCTCTAGGCACCACCGTGGAGGCCGCCGAACGGGAGCTGATTCTGCAAACCCTGGTGGCTACCCACAACAACAAGACTCGAGCCGCCGAGTTGCTGGGAATCAGCCTGAAGACGCTCCACAACAAACTGAAAGAGTACGAGGCAACACGGCAGCCGGCACAGTGATGGCAGGCCAGCCAAATAGGGTGCGCTATGGCAAACCAGCGATGGTGAGCGGAATTGAGTCATGAAGCTTCGCCTGAAAACGAAATTCACCCTTACCACCTCGCTACTGGTGCTGGGAGTGGTGGCGCTGACCTCGACGCTATACGTGATTACGCTTACCCACCAGGTGATCCGCCAGGCCGAGGATCACGCACAACAGGTTGCGCAGAAAGTCTTCTTCCAAGCCGACCGCGCCCTCGCCGATGCCGTAAAGGAGGGTGCCGCTCCCGCTTCCGAAAGTCCCGCGGACCTGCGCGAATACGTCCGACAGTCACTTTTTCAAAACGTTGGTCTACATACGGTGATCGATGCCGAACTCGGTTACGGCCCCTTGATCTATGAAGTGACCATCGTCGATGGTAATGACACGGCCCTGGTTTCAAGCGACGCCCGACTGCTCGGGCAGCCCGTGCCGGGGCGCATTCCGCTGAAGCAATTGGCGCACAGCAATTTTGTGGACCAGCTCCGCATCATCTACGGCCCTCCGCGGGTTTATGCGGTGGTGTTGCCGTTCAATCTCGGCAAAGAACCGTTCGGCGAAATTCGCATCGCGGCTCAAACTGGTCTGCTGCGGAGCGAGGTTTCCCCTGGCCTGCGGCGAGCGGGGTGGGTTGCGCTAGGCGCCGTGCTGCTTTCCACGCTGCTGGCGGCGGTGGTCAGCCAGGCCTCTCTCGCTCCGCTGGCCCGCATCTCCGCGCAGTTGGATCGCATCTCAGCTGGCGAGTTCGATCTGAAGCCGCTCGAAAGCGGCGACGAACTCGGCCAGGTGAGCACGAAGATCACGCAGATCGGCCACCAGCTTCGCGGCGTCCGCGAAATCTTCAGCACGCTGCGGGAAAATCTGAACCAGATCATGTCGGGCCTGGAGGACGGCCTGCTGCTGTTCACGCCCGACGGCCGCGCGGTAATGGTCAGCCCGGCGGTGGAGAAATTCCTGGGTGTGCCGGCCGACGCGCTNCTGGGGCGCCCCGCCGACGAGATCTTCCCGGCGGGGCACCCGCTGCGGCAGGCGCTGCGCCTGGAAGNCAACCAGTTCGCGCCGGTCGCCGCGGCCGAAGTGGTGCTCAATGGCGCGAGCGGCGCAGATCCCGGGGCGNCGGGTTCGGGACGGCGCGTGGGGTTGAGNGTGCANGTGATNACTGAGGGCGGCACGCGGATGGGGTCGCTGGTCACCNTGCGGGATCTCGAATCGCTGGAGCGCATTNGCACGCAGCTCCAATTGTCGGAACGGCTTGCGGCGTTGGGTCGCGTCACCGCCGGAGTGGCGCATGAGGTTAAGAACCCCCTGAATTCAATGCGGCTGTGGCTCGAGAATCTGAAGGACGCGCTACCGGAAAACCAGGAGATCCCCCAGCAAGCCGTAAAGGTATTGGACACGGAAATCGACCGGCTCGATCGGGTGGTGAAACGCTTCCTCGACTTCACGCGCCCGGTCGAATTGCACCTCCAAGAGATCAATGTTGCCGAGTTGCTTGCGGAGGTGGTCGGCGTCGCCCGGCCGCAGATGGACCGCGCGCGGATCGAGCCCGTGACCCAATTCCCCGGCGACATCCTGACGGTCAACGTCGACCGGGAACTCCTCAAGCAAGCCGTCCTCAATCTAGTGCTGAACGCCGTCGAAGCCATGCCCAACGGCGGACGCCTGACGCTAACCCTGGCCCGCCGTGGCGAGATGGCGGAGGTGAGTGTAGCCGATACCGGCTGCGGCATTGCTCCCGAGCACCGGTCCCGCATCTTCCAGCTTTTCTTCACCACGCGGCCCGGGGGTAGCGGAATTGGGCTCGCCAGCGCCTTTCTCATTGTGCAACTCCATAACGGTTCGATAGACTTTGAATCTGAGGTAGGCCGCGGCACGACGTTCCGCCTCGGGTTGCCGCTGGCTCTCTAAATGCCCAGCCTGAGAACTGCAATAGTCGTACTTTCCCTCAGCGCCCTGGCGCTGGCACCCTCGGGTTGCAGAAAACGCACGTTGCAGGCTGCCCCGCCCGCGGTTGTCTCGCCTTCCCTGCCGGAAACCAAGCCGGAGACCAAACCGGATGCAACCAAGCCGGAAACTCCACCGGAAATCGCCCCCGCGGCTCCCCCGCCCGCGACCAGCCATGTGCCGCAGTCGAGGCCCGCTCCGGTCAAGCCGCGCCCGGCTTCTCCAGAGCCCACACCGCCTCCACCCAAACCCTCTCCACCCCAGATTTCCCCGCGACTCACTCCCGAAGAGCAGGCCGAGGCCGAGCGTCGCATCAACGAGGACATCAGCTTGGCCGAGCGGAATCTCCGGGCGGCTTCCGGCAAGCAACTCAACGCCGCTCAGCTCGACCTGCTTGAGAAAATCCGCGGATTCCTGGTGCAAGCCCGCGAGGCCAGCCGCGCGGGGGACTGGGTGCGCGCCCGGAACCTGGCGCAGAAGGCTCAAGTGCTATCGAACGAGCTAGTCAATTCGCTGTAGCTGGCAGCTATCGGCTGGCAGTCGCCACTGTCAATATTTGCGTAGCCCCAAGTCTGAGTCCTCATTCGAGTTTTATCCGCGGAGGGTTCACCGTTGAGGCACGCCGAGCAGCCGATTGCTGCTAAGATGAGGTAGTGCCGCCAACCGGCGGCGCTCGGCAGGGATGGATGCGCGGGTTTGACGTGGTCATCGTCGGTGGCGGCATCATCGGCGGTTCGATTGCCTTCGAGCTGGCGCAGGAGAAGCTGCGCGTCCTTGTGCTCGATCGCCAGGCGCCGGGACAAGAAGCGTCCTGGGCCGCAGCGGGGATGCTCTCGCCTTCTCCGGAAAACCCCGATTCGATTCCGCTTGTGCCACTGGCCCGGGCGAGCCTGGAGCTCTATCCTGAGTTCGTCGCCACGGTCGAAGAAGCATCGGGCCGCGCGGTCGGTTACCGGAGCAAGGGGACTCTGGAGGTGCTCCTTGCCGGAGAGGCCGGGCGCGAGTTAAGCACGTTGATCGCGCTGCATCATGGGCTCGGCCTCCCGACCGAAGCGCTGCGACTGGAGGAAGCGCTGGAGATGGAGCCCGCGCTCAGCCGCCACGCCCTCGCTGTCGCTTTGTTGCCCTACGAAGCCTCGGTGGACAATCGCGCGCTGACCGAAGCCGTGCTGGCGGCCGCGGCGCGCCAGGGAGTAGAGATTCGCGCCGCCACCCCGGTGACCTCGCTCCTCCGACAAGGAGGCCGCTGCAGCGGCGTGGTGGCCGGCGGTGATCAGGTCTCGGCTGAGCACGTGGTGCTGGCGGCGGGGTGCTTCTCAAGCGAAATCGAAGGGGTTTCCCGCTATGCGCCGACGCGGCCAGTGCGCGGGCAGATGGTTGCGCTGCGCTCCTCAAGAGTGCATCTCACTCGTGTGCTGCGCTCCGCGCGCGGTTACATCGTGCCGCGCGACGATGCCCGCCCGCAAAAACTGGTCGCCGGCAGCACGCTCGAGAATGCAGGCTTTGAAAAAAGGGTGACGCCGGGCGGGCTGGCACAAATCCTGAGCGCGATCTTGGAACTCGCGCCCGGGCTCGCCGGCACAGAGATTGTGGAAACCTGGTCTGGGCTGCGGCCTGATACGCCCGATCACCTGCCGGTGCTGGGTCCCACCGACGTGGAGGGCCTGGTCATGGCCACGGGCCACTACCGCAACGGCATCCTGTTAGCGCCTGTTACCGCAAGATTGGTCCGCGAGTGGCTGACGGGAGGAAGTACTTCGCTGCCCTGGGAAAACTTCAGCCCGCTGCGCTTCCTCGAAGCCAGGCGCCATACAGCGAGCTAAAAGGGGATCTTGTTGCGCTGTGGGGTGCGGTTCGGCGCGCCGGCCAGCGTGGAGGCGTGACCTGGGTCGCTGAACTGAACCTTGTCGGCATCGAGGTAGAGCGCGCGGTCCAACGAAACGTCAAGCGTGGTGCCACGCGGCAGCTCAAGCTCCGGCCCGCGGGTGAGCAGCACCGTCGCCAACCCGACCGCGGCACCTACACCGGCACCAATCCCGGCGCCCTTTGCACTGCGCCCGGCGATAGCTCCGATACCTGCCCCGGCAGTGGTGGTCTTCATGACCGTGCCAACGTCACCGGACTTGTCACTGTCACCCTTGATTTTGCCTTCCTCCTCGACCGATTCGTTCCCGCCAGTCCCGGCGTTGGTGGGTACAGCATTGAAGCTCACGGTGTAGCCGTTGGGGAGGATCATGGTGTTTAACCGCACCCGGATCTCGCCGCGACCCTTCACCCGGCCGGGCCGCTTGGCTTCCAGTATTTCACCCTGGACATAGGACCCGGCGGGAACAATCACGCGGTTCTCCTGTGTGATGGGAAACAGCGTCTCCAGATAAACCCCATCACCGGGCTTGGCGTTGCGCGTGGTGATGGCGTTGTGCAGAACCAGCGGCAACCTTGTCCCCGCAGGCAAGACGATCTTGCCCGCCCGCGGCTTCGTCGCCGGTGCATCACCGTCGGTTCGCGCAGGCTGCGCTTGAGGCGCCGCGGCTGGCGGAGGTTGCTGCGGCTCCTGCTGCTGGGCCACTAGAGCGCCAGGCAGCGCGGCAGTAGCGAGAACCGCCCACATGAACTGCCAGTACAAAATTTTTGTTTTCATAGGACCGTCCTCCGTCCTTATACCTGCCGGTACGATGCCGCCATCGCCAGTGCGGATGCCAGAGAGTATACTCCCTCGGCGCAGCCCCAGCAGGGCCCCGCACTTTTCCCACGAAACTCACTCTATTTTGAAAACAGCAGCAGTACAGCGTTGAACACACGCCCTTGCAATCGACTCGGAGCAGGGTAAGACTTGTTTTGTGCCTTTCCCTATCTTGCAACGCGCGCACTCCTTCCCACGCGCGAGGAGGAACATATGCCACTCGACGAACGCCGTCTGAATACACGCCTGAACCTAAAGGTTGCCATGCGGTTTCGACCGCTGTTGAATCCTACGACTCCGGAGCAGAGGGCTGAGACAGTGAATCTTTCCCCGCGCGGCGCATATTTTGCCACTGACTATCCTTTGAAAGTCGGCACACCGGTCGAGATGTTTTTGAAGATGCCGCGCGAGCTCACCGGGCAGGCGCCAACTGACCTCCGCTGCACTGCGCGAGTGGTGCACATCGAACCCAATAGTTTCCAGGGAGGCAAGGCGGGGGTGGGAGTGCACATCGAGCGCTATGAGACTGTAGCGACCACCGACCGCGAGACAAATTAATCCTTCGATGCCGGAGTCTCGGAGCCCTGGCTGGTGAAGCCATGAGACAGCCTCCAGCCGATTGGGCGCTTCAGCGTTTTTTGGGTGGGACGCCGAAGGTTACCTTCGCCGTGGCGCCGTTGTCGAACCGGTCGAACACCCGCACGGCGAGCGTGTGTTCGCCGACCGCAAGCCCGCGCAGGTACACCTCATAGCTCAGCTGGGGGGAATCGGCCAAGCGGCCCACGGGGAAGAGGACCGTCCAATCGCCAGCGTCGAGGCTGTACTCGGCGCGCACGATGTTGCTTGAGGAGTCTCGAGCGTCGAAGCGCGCGCGCACGTCCGGACTGGCAGCCTCTGCGCGCAGGTTTTCCACGACCGGCGGCGAGTTGTCCACCTCGAACCGGTCACTCTCCCGCTCGGCCGTTAGCGCATCTTCCGGGGGATTCGAGGGGGCATCCGACGCCCCAATCTTCAGGTAGTATGCGCCATCGGGCATGGTGGTGGTGTCCCACGAATAGAATTTCTGCTCGACTTTGTCTTTCAGGAGCTTCCAGTTCTTCTCTCCCTCGCCGCGGTAGTAAATGGTGTAGACCAAGTCGTCGTCATTTTCATCTCGCGCGCTCCACACCACCGCCTGATAGCCCTTCTGCGCAAGACCTTGCGGCGGTGGCTCAAACCGCTGCGGTGGTTGCGGCTGCTGCGGAGCGACGAAGCCGCCCGCCGGCGCGGGTGGAGGTGGCATCCGCAATTGCACCGGCTGGGACGGCGATGTCCCCGGCTGCACTCCGGAAACTCCCTGCACGCGAATGCCCGGGTTCTGAATCACGACGGCGTCAATGGTCGGCGCAACGTTTTTCGGCAGGTACGACAGGCTCACCCAGGAGATACTTGGCGCTGGGCCCCCCTTATTCTTTCCCAGCGGAGAACTATCCGGGATGCTCATGCTGCGAAACATCACCTTCCACTGGGCAAACCGCGCTGGCGGGCAATTCACCTTCTCGCCTTTTCCTAGAGCGTAAGGCCCCGACCACGGACTCCAGTTTTTTTCGGGGTCAGAGGTGTTCCCCGAGCGAACGTAGAGAGTAATCGGCGCTGCGCCGGAGCTGGTTTTCGACTCGTTCCCAAGCGCACTGTTTTCGCCCCACCACTCCAGCCGACCCCAGTGCGAGAAAATCCTGGCGTCAAAGGTCTGCGACTCGAAGCTGCCTTCAGGCTCATCGTCCGGGCCGAGTGTGAACACCTTGCCCGGATTCGCCGTGCACAGGAACACCTTTCCTCCCGACCCTTGCGCCAGGCCGGTTACCTGGGACGATGCCGTCTTGGCCAAGCTAGCGAACACGTTGTTCCCTTCGAGCTCGATCACCACGCCGCGGTTGCCCGTGCCGAGCAGCAGCTTCCCCGACGGCGAAAGTCCCAGCGCATAGACCAAATCCTCGCGCGAGCTCCACAACTCTTCGGGCGCGCCGTCAGGTGCCAGGTGATAGACTGCGCTCGAAACCAGCGGCGGAAAAGGAATGAACGGTGTCGGCTGCTGCGGAACAATCACCGGACCTACAGCCATTCCCGGCTGGACGACCGGCTGCGGCGGCAGAACCCCGGGAGGCTGCGGGAACAACTGGCCGGGGCGCGGCTTCTCGCCCACTGCGGCCACGTAAATGTTTCCGGCGTGGTCCACCTGTAGCGCGGTAATTTCTTTCTTCGACGTCTCGTAAAGCACGAACGCCTGTTGCCGCGCCTCCGGTCGGTCCGCGGCGCCAGAAGCGGCCTTCGCGATCCGCAGGATTAGCCCGTTGGGTTCGGTTCCGGCCAGCAGGTAGCCCCGGGGATCAAGTGCCAGCGTGCGGATGTGCGTTTCCTCGCTGGCATAGAAGACCTTTCCTTTGCCGTCCGGGGTCACCGCGAAGATTTCGCCCTTGTCGCCGGTGGCCACATAGACGGTGCCGTCCGCGTCCACTGCCAGGTCCCAGATGTATTTCGTCTTCGGGTCGAAGAAAACCTTCTTTTCGCCGCCCCGCACAATGCGGTAAACCTTGCCATCGGGTGAGGTCCCCACATAGAGATTGTCCTGCGCGTCGAGCGCCAGCGCCTGCGCCGCCAATTCTCCGGACTCGAAGATGGTCGTGGCAGCGCCCTTGGGGTCAAACCGCACGACCTTGGCGTTGGTGCCGCCCGCCGCGTAGAGGTTGCCCTTGGAATCCGCGCGCAGCGCCCACAGATAGGCGGCATTGGGATCAGCAAACGCGGCGAACCGCGGCGCCAGGACTAGGTTGCCATCACTCCGCAGCGCCACACCCTTGGGCGTGCCTTTTTCAAACTCCTCGTAGGCGGATTGCCGCCAGTGGCGCGTGTGCTCGGCGCGCGCCGGCTGCGCCAGCAACCCGGCAAGCAGCGCTAGCAGCGCGCCAGCGAGAATGTTGCGCCGGGAAAGATACATGGCTGTTGTTTTTCTCCGTTTGGTTTGGCCGGCCACTATTTTACCGCGATGTTCACCGAGGCAAGTCCAGAGATCACCTGGTTCAGGGGTACCGACCATTCGCCCGCCGTCGATTCGCGCAGCAGGATCGAGCCGACCGGGTTGCGCCGCTGGTCCAGGACGTTGATCTGGGAGAGCGGAGCGTTGGGCAGCTCCTTGTCCTCCACCAGCAGCGTGGGCGTGGGCTGCAGTAGGGTGACGTAAAGACGGTTGTTGCGCCGCTCGCGGTTGAGGAGCGTGATCAGTTGTTCGAGCCCTGCCAGCCTGCCCTGCGGCGCAGAGCTGAACAGGCGCGTCATGCGGTTGAGCTGTTCCGAATCGCTCACCAGGATGCGCAGGGTGGTGCCGCGCGCCGCCTGCGGCGGGATGGTGATGGGCACCTCCTGGATCAGCGGAGCGCCGCGGTAAGGCCGCAGCAGCACCTTCACGCTCACTGTCTCGCCCGGCTGAACCTCGCTTTTCTCGCACCACGCGTTCTCAATGCTCGCCCAGCGCCGCTCGGGGATGCTTTCCACGCGCAGCGTAATCCGCTCGATCTTTGCGGCTTCGTAGGGGTTGGAGAAAATGCGGGTAAAAACGTTCTGCACTGTTCCAGCCACGAAGCTGCCGTCGGGAATAAACAGGTCGGTGGGCGCGAACATGTTTTCCAGGTTGACTCGCGAGTGGCCGGCGATCTCGATTCCACCGGTCAGGCGCAACGTTGTGCCCTCGCCGTAGGCCGTGTTCGCCACCAGCCCGTTGAAGGCGGCGATAGCCACAAGCAGCGGCGTCAATTTCGGATTCTCGATCAGCTCAAAACGGAACTGTTTTTGCTGCGCCGGGGTGGCGATGGTCAGCTCCATGGGCACCATGCGCGGCGCGGGCCCCAGCCGCCCCATCACCGCGGTCAACCGGTCCTGCGTGATGGTGCCAATGGTTCCCCCCGCATTGACGATCTTGGTCGAAGCCAACGCCGAGGAAAGCGTAGTCAGCACGCGTCCGCGCGCCATGGGCAGCTCCACCGACCCGAAACTGAACAGGGGATGCCCGCAGGCAAACACTCGGTCGCCTACCACTGCCGACACAGTGCACGACGCCTTGAATCGAAAGGTCTCCCTGCGCCAGCACCATGCTCACCATGTCACCCTGTTTCACCTGCGCGTCATCGGATTGCGGCGCGGCAATGCCTCCCTGCGTCGCCACCATTCCGTATCCCGCCAGTTGCTCGGCGAAGCGGCTCACCGCTGCGGAATGAAAGCCTGAGAAGACCAGCGGCGTCTCAATTGGCGCTAGGTAAGCGCCGGCGCCTTCCCCGACTCGCGGCAAGAACTCCGCTGTTACCGCGTACTGGACCGGCGCCGGAATTTGCGTTCCCTGTGTCGCATCATCTTGCTTTGAGCTTTCGAGCGCCTGCGACCCATTCGANCTCTGNGCCTTTTGCGGCTCTGCGGCTGACTGCACCTCCAGCACGTTCTCGATCGGCGTNACACCGGCCAGCGGNTCCTTGGNGAANATGCCGAACCGCAGCGAGAGCGCGCCGGCCAGTTTGCCCTCGATGTACACCGGACTGCCGCTCATGCCTGCGACCACGCCGGTGTGCTCCACCTTCGGCCCTTTCAGCTCCACCAGGATGATGGCTTGCTTGGGGCCCAGCAGATTCGGCATCACGCCGATCACTTCCAGGTCGAACTTCTCGATTTGGTTGCCGGCAAAAATGGTGTAGGCAACGCCCTTCATGCCGGGCTTCACCTGGTCGAGCGGCAGGATTTCAGGTTTGTCTCCCGCAGCAGAGGAAGCTCCCGCCGCACTCAATAGGACTGCGGCGAGCAAGACCGCGCAACGAACCGCTTGAGAGTAGGTGGACAATTTCCTTGCGGACCCAGGCATCAAACTTCCATGATACCTGCGGCTGCCGCGGGAATCAAATGCATGACAAGCGGGATTCCCACTGGGCTAACCCGGGCGATCTTCAGGTTCGCTGTTTTCGACCGTTCCGACTTAATTCGCCTACAGCCCGCGCCATTCCCCATCGAAGCGACGCGCCTTCTCATTGCTGGGGATAGCTTCAAATAGTTGGAACGGCACTAGGCAGCCCAGGATAGGGTGACAATCGCGGAGGCGTTTCGTCGGGCTCGACCAGCCAGACTCGCCGGTCCTTGAAGTAGTTGATCAGTTCCGCGTCCCGCGAGGCGTCCATTTCGCGCGCCCAGACGACTTTCGCGCCATCGATATCCGCCCGGTTGTANACCCACTCATTCAGAACGTTGTGCGCANGCGCGTAGCGCACAATCACCAAATGGCGCCCCTCNGTTTCCTCCAGTTGTCTTTGCACGCTGGCGCGATCCAAGTTGCCTAGGTTCCTGCCACATCGGGTGGCTTCAGATTCCGTGCTCGCGACCAGACAGACGGGCAGCATGACCAGACAAACCAGTGGGATCGTCCGCGACAACGACAATCCTGCTGGCCGGCCCCGCCAGCACCAGTGGCGCAGGTGTCGAATGCACTGCACCACCAGTGCGATGAGCGCACCGGTTAGCGGCGCGGCGTAGTGCGGGTTAAACCCGAAGCCTTCCAGCGCGATGCCTGCGAATAAGACCCAGCAGCAAATCCGCAAAAG
>JGI25382J43887_10000457_pt1 | contig 13717 bp, 12 predicted proteins | sample GraSoi013_1_40cm_3_FD_43887 | JGI IMG/M metagenome (IMG submission 43887) | reverse complement strand
CTCAAGGCCTGATCGATCCCCGAGACCACTTTTTCGAGGAAAGAAGCCTTGACTCAATGTTCGAATATGAGAGTAAATTTCGGAGGGGAAGAGAGCCATTCTTGGGAGTCTGACGTAGAGGTTCCGCTTGTTTCAATCATTGTCGTCACTTACAACGGGCATGATTCTGTAACCGAGTGTTTAGAGTCTATCAGCCGCCTGCGTTGGCCCAAGCGGGAAGTCATCATCGTCGACAACGCCTCCTCAGACAGTACACTGGAGCAAGTTTCGAGAATAATGCCCACAACACGAGTAATCCGCCTACCCGCAAACAGGGGATACGGCGGAGGCGCGAACGCTGGCGCACGAGAGGCAAAGGGCGAGATTCTTCTATTTGCCAACCAAGATGTCAGTCTAGACGAGAGATTTCTCAACGGCATAATATCTATGATGACTGCGGACAATAGCATCGGAATCTGTGGGGGAATCGTAATCGCGTGGGATAGGAGCTGGCTTGTTAGCGCGGGTCAGATCTTTGAACGGTTGACCGGATATGGTATCGACTACGGATTCGGATCGTCGGATCTTAACCTTAGAAGGAAGACCGTTGACGTCTTCTCCCCTAACGGGGCGGCCTTCGCCGTGAGGCGTAAGGTCTTCTCAGAAATAGGAGGATTCGACGAAGACCTCTTCATGTATTTCGAAGAAACCGACCTCGCGTGGCGGGCGCGAATGGCCGGGACGCGGATTGTCTGCTGTTCAAGTTCCCTAGTCCGCCACAAGATCGACCAACGACGAGCCTACATTGCGTTATCACGATACTACATTGACAGAAACTCGTTACTGAGTGCCACGAAAAACTATGGATTCAGGAATATCGTCATCCATGTTCCCGTATCTCTCGGAGTGCGGATGGCAGGGGCCGTCATCTTGATTCTCTCTGGCAGGGGTGACCACGCTCGTTCGATGACCATGGCGATTTGCGACTTCCTCGTTCGGTTTCCAAAAACATGGAAAAAAAGAGCAAGGATCCAGACCACGAGAAAACTCACAGACAAACAGGTGATGGAAAAGAGCGTTCTGGCTGGACCCGGGAATATTGTGAAAGCGTTCTATTCATCCCTCTTGCCAAACACCAAGAAGAGCAGGATTGCGACTCAATGAACGCGCGCGATCCACGCCAGCTGGTGCGCTGTATCGGTCCGGGAGCAGCCTCGGAAATGGAAGTAACCAAAGGGGACCCGGGAGCAACGCCCAACCCTTCCTCAACAGAGGTCCGTAAACAGTTAGGAGAATCCGTCCACATGAACGAACCCGCCGTCTCGATTATCATTGTCGCTTGGAACAGCAGGGAAGCGGTCATGAAATGTCTCCAGTCTCTGGGGGCCCTTGGGAGATTCCCTTTCTCGCTTGAGACAATAGTTGTCGACAACTTCTCCAACGATGGAACGCCCCAAGCTATCATGAAAGAAAAAGAAGTGGTTGCAAAAGTCGGACTCAAGTTGCTACCAAACCTTAGGAACGTCGGACTTTCGATGGCCACGGAACAGGCATACAAGATTGCCAGTGGAGAATGGATTCTCCTATGCAACCCCGATGTTGTATTTACAAGAGACTTCATTGGTATGGTATCGTTTGCAAGGTCTCAAGATAGTTTCTCGATTCTCGCATCAGAAATGGTCAATCGAGATGGAAGTGTGCAAAGGGTTGTCGTTAGACGATTTCCAACTGTGGCCAGAGTATTCTTTAGCTTTAGTGTCTTGGGTTCTGGCGTTGACTCGTATCTGCTTCGGAACTTCTTCACAGATGATTACACCTATTCAAGGACAAGATTCATCGAGCCTGTGACCTCGGTTGACCAGCCAGGGGCGAGCTTCTTGCTCCTATCTCGTGACGCTATTGAGAGAATGGGAGGGATATTTTCGACCGAGTTCCCAGTCTGGTGGAACGACGTTGACCTTGCGAAGAGAGCAGAAAGGGCGGGAATCAAACGGGGCGTAATGCCAGGCGTGCGGATCCCACATGAGCTGGGGCATAGCGCGAAGAAGCTTGCCAGACCGGCTCGGCGTTACATGTTCTGCCAGAGCATGGTCCGTTACAGCAGAAAGTGGAGGATGCATCCGAGGCTCATTCAGGGTCTGTTTGTCATCGACGCGCTCCTTAACATGATTGGAGGGTGGCCTATGTGGAGCGCACAACTCGGGTTGGGGAAGGGGATGCGCGAGTGTTGGGACTATGGTATGTCGCAACTTAGGGGAATACTCACAGCATGATTAAGCCAGACTCGGCTTATTGGCGCTCCGGCACTCGATGGTCATGGGCACTGGATAGGACAAACTTGAACCTCGTCGAGAGCAACAGCTACAGCAGTTGCTGTACCCCGTGACGATGATCTTATGGTAATCGTATGAACCCCAGCGGTAGTATTGTTTAATGATTGACTTATGGTCATCGCGCCTTGATTGTTGTAGTTGTGGACTAGGAGAGTCTGGTTATCGAACAGGATTCCGAGGGGTGCGAGCGTCGCTCTTGAGGTGTCTGGAAATATGAATGGTTGTTGCCAATCGTAAAATCTCAGCTCGAGCTGCATTGTCTTCCATGATTGGGCCAGACTTATCGTATAATTGGCCACGAAGNTCGCCCCCGGACCGGTGCCGACGTAGTTTAGGATTTTCTGAGCTTGTGCCCACGTTGCATTGATCGCCGTGCCACCTGTTGTCTTAGTCCAATCTGAGTAAGCGTATAGCATCCAGTCGTCAATTTGACTTGCCTGAAGCTGACCTGGAAGAATAATGTATACTCCGCTCCCAGGCCTACTCTCAAACTGTTTGAGGAAGGTTTCCGAGAGAGGGCGATCGTATGTGTTTCCACCCGCGATCACTATCGGATGCAGGGACACCACGGACGCGGAGCCTAGTTGGCTAAGAATTTCGATCTGGTATCTAAGCGAACTTGCCTCCTCAAATGCAGGGTTGTACTGCCACTGGTAAACGTCTCCTGGGTCGGGTAGCGTGAAGAGATATTGGAGTTTTCCATAATATGCGAGACTGTCAGGTATACTAATCCCGAAGTACGCTCTGTAGATCGAGTTGACTCCAGACGCAGTAGCACCGTACATTACAAGGATTGGCTGATGGTAGCCTGACCGTAGAATAAGCGCAGCCGCCGTAGCAAGCCTGTCGACGTCATTCTGAGATACATAGGGTCGGAGAAACATGTCAGTCGTCGTCGATGTCGCCAATGTAGCGATCAAAAGGAGTCCTAGGACAATGGGAAACAAGGACTTTCTGAGAGCCCTTGGCCTAATGTGTGACAAAGAAGTCCTAAGTGAATCCGATAACGTCGAGCCAATTCGAAGTGTTGGTTTGAAACCAGATGCTACCATTACCGGGACTGGAACAATGTAGAGAAAGCGGTCGTACGGCAGACCTAAAACCGTTGCAATGGGCAGAAGAATTACCAGGACAGCGAGCCAAGAAACGACAAATAACGCCGCCTGAGTTCCCCGCCAAGCTTTCCTGAAGACGATAACTGATCCCAGAACTGCCCACGGCATCGCAAATCCACCTAGGAAGAGGAAAGCATCTGCTAGCATTGAGAGCGGAGACTGAGGTGTGAAGGCTATCAAGCTAATTCCGGCTGAATAGTTGACTAGGAATGGCCAGATTAGCGGGAGGGCAACAACCACTGGCAAGGAAAGGAGCGGGACGATCGGAAGCGCCGTCCTGATCTTGCGAGTGAAGGAGAACATGAGAAGAAGAGATAGAGAAAGAACAAAGTACGTTTCAATTTGTGTATAGGCGACCAGGGAGAGTAGGGGGACCCAGACCAGAAGAGCTCGTTTCCATTGAAGTCGCCAGGAGAACGATCCTTGGGCAAGCTGATAAGACACCAAAGTTCCAAGAAGCATGCTCAAGCTGAATGAAAGGAAGTTTCGATGAAGATCCGATTGCAGCCTTAGAGTATTGACTGTTAATCCTCCTAACAAAGCGCCGAGATATCCAAGGTTTCTGTCAGTGGTTATCGCAAAGGTGAGTTGGTAGTAGGCAAAGCCAAGTGGAATGGCAACTATGAAGGGAAGGATTCTCTCTCCGAGGGAGGCACTTCCTACCAGCGACCCGAAGCCAGCAAGGATTACGACGTATAGATTAGGATAGCTTAGACTGATGAGGTATTGAAAGCCTTCTTCGTAAAAGACTTCGGCGGACCATACGTAAGTGGAAGTATCCCATCCGAGAAAGAGGCTAAACCCGTATTGAGCGTACTGTACAAGTGAAAAGGTCACAAGGGGAATCATGAAGAGCCCTATGACAATTATTGCTGTCCTCTGGTTGGCTAGCAGCACTTTCTTCGTATGGGTCTGGTCTCCCCTCGGAGAAACTTGCGAGGGCTTCTCTTCGATAGACATTCAGCCTACATTCCATGCGATATTGTTCTCAGAAATAGACAGTTTGAAATATTCTGATAGCTTGACCCATTGAGTCAAAAGGATTCTTCGCGTTTACTCCCAAACCCAAAACCTCTTGACCAAGCCCGCAGTCTTTCTCTCATCCGAATCCTTCGAAGAAATGCCGGACGAACCGTTCAACGTTCCTGACTTGCGTCCTAGCCCTTACTCCTATCTAAAGGGTCCAAAGGGTCAATGCGGGACAATGACGTCTGACTTCATCGAAACTGGTGACTCTTCTTTTCCCGCTTTCTTAGGAGCCTACTCGTGAACCCATCAGCCCTCAGTAGGCTCCATACCACTCGGAGAGTGTGACTCACGGGATTAAATGTCGATGTTTCACCCTCATATTTCACTGAGACGTTTTTTTCCTCGATCTTGAACCCTCCTTTGGCAACTTTGATGAGAATCTCGGAATCTACTCCCATCCCATTTCTATTGATCGTGATTGATGAGATGACCTTTGATGAGTATGCCCTGAACCCACTCTGGGTGTCTTGAACCTTCGTCTTTGCTGTCATGTTGGTCAGCGTCGTTAAGATAGAGTTCCCAACCTTACGGTAGATTGGAATCTTGTTTCCAAAACCGAATCTTGAGCCGATCACGACATCAGCTGACCCGTCAAGTATCGGCGTTACAAGCGTGGGAATATCAGAAGGGTCATGCTGACCATCAGCGTCCAAAGTGATGATGACATCCGGTGATAACTTTCTCGCTAACCCCAATAGGGATCTTAATGCGGCTCCCTTTCCCTCATTTCTATCGTGCCTCAGCACAAATGCACCGCTGTCGGTGGCTTCGCCAGCGGTTCTGTCGCCTGAACCATCATCACATACGATTACATGACGAGCAAATTTCCGAGCTTCCTGCACGACGCTCCCTATTCTCGTCTCTTCGTTGTAGGCCGGAATGCATACCACTACGGTTGGCAACAACGGGTTTCCAACAGTAAGTTCCCGGATTTCCGTGCTGATGGTTGCTACTGTTGTCAAGTTGCCCAGCTCCAATTTTTCCAACATATACTTCTTGAGACGATTTTTGAGAAACCTCCCGCGTCGCCTATTTATTGATTATATAACCGAACGCTATCCATGTCGAGGCTTTTGACTCTAAAGTTGAAGATTGCCCGGAAAACTCCGAAGAATAGTGAAAAACGATCATCGTGATTGGGGAACGATTCCTGGGCTTCATCTGCCAGAACTGACCCTCAAGCATCCCTCATCTCTATCCGCCAATGCGCGACAAATTGATTGACTTCAGAGTCAAAACTCCAAAGCCAGCCAGCGTTAGGGCGAGAAACCAGACTCCTTGCAGGGCAATTAGAATGCTTAGCCCTATTGCCATCATTGACAGCAAGCCTTCCGCGATCGCAATCTTGTCAAGTCGCAGATCCCCAAAGTAGTGCATGTTTCCGTGTTGGTTTCCAACCCCTATCTTTGGTGTTCGAAAGAAGAATCCCGACTTGCCCCTCATCCCATTGAGGAACCCAATTGAGGTTGCTGTTATCATGCATGAGCTGGTGTAAGATAGTAGAGGAAGTAGGACAAGGTTTCTTGGAGTCACTATTCTCTGCACATAAAGCGCATATCCGCCTGAGGCGAAAAAGGAGATTACGGGTAAAGTGACAATTGCAATGTAAATTGGGCTGGAGAATATCGAGTTGGCTGGAGCCGTAAGCCCAAAGATCAGTGCTAAGGCAGAGACAAACGTAACTACAATCCAGCTGATGCCCGAGAAAGGGCCGAGTAGGAAGATCAGCAAGGCAATCCTCCTCCAAAGCGACAATTCGGAAGATTGGAGTATCTTCCGCCACATTGAACGGGCACAATTGGCCCAACCTTGGGTGACTCTAGCCGCCTGCTTCTTCCAAATCTCTAAAGTAGAGGGATCCTCGCAGAGGATCTTAACATCGCTCAGATAGATCCCTCGCCAGCCCGAACAGTATATCTTGCATGAAAGGTCGGCGTCTTCAACTATGGAATCTCTTGTCCAAAACCCGACACTTCGTAGGACTTGTGTTGACATCAAAGTAAATCCTCCTTGGAATGAGTAGGGGGCGTTGAGAGCGTAGGACCCCATCTTCGTTATTGTGTCCCCTTGGTCTTGTTGCAGAGCGAACAGTCTGGTAGTTAGGTTTTGATCTCTATTGTAGTGACCAACACGAAACGATACGAAACCTATCTTAGGGTCTAACCGAAATGCGGCAAGTCCACTGGAGAGTACGTTTGGTGTCACAATTGAGTCAGAGTCTAGAAGTAGGACATACTCGCCGTTCAAGAGGGGCGCCGCATGGTTGAGGGCCCCACTCTTGAAACCGTCTCTTGTTTCTCTTCTTGAGACTACTGCGGTTATTCCGTAGCACTCTAGCGCTTCAACTTGCGAGTCTACTAGCGCTCTAGTCTCGTCCGAGGAATCGTCAGCTACAACGACCTGAAGCTTTTCCTTGGGGTAGTTGAGATCCTTGATCGTTTCAAGCGTTCGCCCGATCACAAACTTCTCGTTATAGGAAGCGATGAGAATCGAAACGGTAGGAAACTCATCAATTGAGAGGTCAGCAATTCCCAACGACCGGGGATATCGTAGGGAGCTAACGAACAGGATAACGGTGTAATACGAAGCCAAGAGGACAGGAACGCTGAAGGCGAGAGAAACGACAGCAATGATGACCCAGGGCTCTATCACAGACCTTCCACCACTGACTGGGCGGACAGGAGGGGGTTTTATGCTTCGCGAAAGCTTTCGACCTCAAACCACTCCCTTCAAAAGGTGTGATTATGATTTCCCAGCCGAAACTCTTAGCTTAATACGTCACCGAGAAAAATACGTCAAACACGTTCAGGCAGATTTTCGATGAAGGGACTCTTGCTAGCTGGCGGGCATGGGACAAGGCTCAGACCGCTAACCTACACAGGAAACAAGCACATGCTCCCCATTGCAAACAAGCCGATGCTCATGTACGGATTTGAGCACCTGAGATCGGTCGGAATTAGGGAAATTGGGATAGTATTGGGCCCTCTCCACGAAGGAATCAGAGAATCCTTCGGAGACGGCTCAAAGTTTAACGTGAAGATTACTTACATTGATCAGCCTGACCCCAAAGGGATAGCGCATGCTGTTCTGATTTCGAAGAAATTCCTTGACGGCGACTCATTCATAGTGTACTTAGGCGATAACCTACTAAAAGAAAGCATACCCAGGCTGGCAAACGAGTTCCAGGAATCTGGGGCCGACGCAATGGTAGTCGTTAGCAAAGTTAAGGATCCAAGCCGCTTCGGAGTAGTCAAGATCCATAGCGAGAAAATCGTAAAACTCGTCGAAAAGCCGAAGCAATTTCTCAGCGACTTGGCTCTGACAGGCGTATACTTTCTTCGTCCATCCATCTTTCCAGTCATCGAGACCCTCCAACCCAGCTGGAGAAACGAACTGGAGATTACTGAAGCGATTCAGACCATTCTAGAAGGAGGAGGAAAAGTGAAGTATCATACGGTCTCAGGGTGGTGGAAGGACACCGGGCGTCCCGAAGATATTCTGGAAGCCAATCGGCTCGTATTGAACGACCTAAAGACCTCGATCAAAGGGAAGGTTGAGGATGGGGTGACCGTTTCCGGAAACGCGGAAGTCGCAGAGGGAACCGTTGTGCGTAGAGGCGCGTCCATCCGGGGTCCTGTAACGATTGGTGAAGACTCCGAGATTGGTGAAGACGCCTGTGTCGGACCTTTCACATCCATTGGAAGTCGCGTGAAGATACTAGGCGCCGAAATTGAGAATAGCATAGTTCTCGATGGGACGATCATAGACTGTAAGGAACGAATTGTTGACAGTATCATCGGCAAGAACTCGAAAATAGTCTCAAACCTCAACAGTCGACCATCAGGTAGAAGGTTTGTTATAGGTGAAAGCACGTTCGTCAGCCTTTAGATTCGGTCCGTAAGAGTGACTTCGGCTTTGAGGACTTAGAATCAATCCGAACTAATGTGCTCACGACGCAATGCCTCGTAAGCAGTGTTAATGCTGAGAGGAGCCTCGCGAAGGGACTCTTGGGCTCTCCCTACTATCAAGGATGAATCTTCAGGCCGTCTTGCTNTCCATTGTAGCTCTCTCGCTTCTACAGCTTTTATCAGAGTCGTGTCTANTTCGAACGTCTTGGCGAGCCCGACCGCGAAATCGAAGCGACTCAGCCGCGTAGCCCCGGCAGTGTGAATTATTCCAGGCAATCTGCGTTCCGCGATTTCGATTAGCATCCCGCTCAGACTTGTATTGAGTGTGGGACTCGAAAATTGGTCGCGAATCATTCGAATGCTCTCTCCGCCAGATAATTTGTCATAAACAAACGTTGCAGCATTAGGCCTGCTAGCTCGGCCCCAACCGTAGACTACACTTGACCTTGCTATCGACCACATTTCTTCGTCAAGCTCGTCCTTTAGGGCATTCTCCCCTGCCAGTTTGGATTCACCGTACTTGTTGACAGGACGCGGTTCGTCATGTTCGGAATAACTTCCCCTTTCTCCATCGAAGACGTAGTCAGTCGACACCTGAACTACAAAGGAGTCCATTTCTTTAGCTGCTCTTGCAAGGTTAGCAACTGATGCTGCGTTAGCCGCGAAAGCAGCTTCAGGCTCCAGTTCGCACTTATCCACATCGGTCATTGCTGCTGTGTTTACGATAGCATCGGGGTGAACTTTCGAGAAAGCATTCATGACCACATTGGCCTGAGTAAGATCGAGCGCCAGGGGTTTGCCACGAACGGGGATATGGTCCTTGTAACTTGAGATGATCTCATGCCCTCTCTGTAGAGCTAGATCTACTAGCCTGTTGCCTAAGAGACCACTAGCTCCAGTAACTAGGATTTTCACAGGCTACCACTTTTCTTTCCACGGTTGTCCGGAGAGCACCTTGGAAGAAGCGAGGCCAGTCCACCACTTCCTATTTGCAAGGTACCAGTCTACTGTAAGTGCCAAAGCTTCACGCGTAGTCTTCGCAGGGTTCCAGCGTAGCTTTCGTCGAGCTTTATTTGACGAGAGGCTGTATCTGAAGTCGTGACCTGGCCTGTCTTCCGTTTCGACTATCATGCTCGATGGTTTTCCAAGTTTTTTCAAGACCATCTGCGCTACCTCTCGATTCGTCAGTTCGTTGCCAGCGGATATGTTGTAGACCTCGCCGGGTTCGCCTTTGTCCAGTGAGTGTTCAATCGCAATGCAAAAGTCTTCGACGTGAATCCAGTCGCGAATCTGAGCTCCTCCCCCGTAAAGAGGAATGGGCTTACCTTTGAGGGCCCTTATGATCGCCTTGGGGATGAATTTCTCAGGATGTTGGTAGGGTCCAAAGTTATTCGTGCAGCGGAGAATCACAACGGGGACTCTATAGGTTGCGTACCATGCCTTGGCAATCATGTCGGCTGCGGCTTTTGTGGCCGAATATGGGCTAGACGGGTTTAGTGGACTCTCTTCACTGAAAGACCCTGAATCGATGGACCCGTATACTTCGTCTGTTGAGATATGTATGATTTTCTTGATGCTGATTGTCCGACAGGCATCGAGCAGGTTGAAAGTCCCAATTACGTTGCTCTCGAGGAATGGGTTGGGCCCCGCTATACTTCTGTCGACATGAGTCTCGGCGGCGAAATTGACCACAACATCGGCATTACGTACCACCCTTCGGCAGAGGCTCGGATTGGCGATGTTCCCCTTCACAAATTTGTAGCGTGGGCCTTCTCGCAACTGGTTCAGGTTGGTGGGGTTGCTGGTTGGACCCATGTAGTCAACATTAACAAGCTCGACCTTCTTCCGAGTTCCCAGAACATACCTGACGAAGTTGCTTCCAATGAACCCTAGCCCGCCAGTGACTAGAATCCTATCCAATAAATTGACCTCTCAGAACTCCCAGATAATGAAAATCATAGTGTTCTTCTAACTTGGTCGCCTACTTGTGAGGCGGCTTGTTCCAATCGTATGGTTTCGACGTTCTTGTATCAACGACGGTTGGATCATTCCATGACCTTCGGTCTTCATCCGGATTCTTCGAGTCGTAGAGTCGATTCACGCAGTATACTGTGAGGGATGGTTCGTCTCCCAAGGTCTTCGTCCCGTGCCAATAATGCCCCGGTATCCTTACCACTTGCAGTTTCTCACCGCTTGCAACCANCTCGTCCAGTTGGCCGCGTGTCGGGGAGCCTTGCAAGTCGTCATAGGCGCAGATCTTGATGGCTCCGCTCAAGACGACAAAGTAGTCCACTTGGCCCCGGTTGTGCCGGTGCCAACCACGTATCATCCCAGGGAAGCTGTAGGATAAGTTTGCTTGGACAACCTCGTCCTCTCCCAGCAACTCCGTCCAGTCCTTCCTAATGAGCTCTGCAAAGAATCCCCTCTCATCTACATTTTTTCGTATGTCATGAACCCTGACCCCGGGAAGCATGGTTTATGAGCTTGGCCGAGGTCTATTAAAGCAAGAGAACCCTTGTGCTACAGTGAGATTGATAATTGCCGCGGCCCCAGTCAGGACATCTGCCTGGACGGCATATGGGATCGACCGAATCCAAATTCAATACTGGATCACTATCCGCTAACTAAGCCCTTCACGCTACTGCCTGATTCTGCGGCTCCAACCTGGCCGTCAAACTCTACTCTCATCGCATCAAATATCGGCACCGATAGGGTGACTTTGAACAGGCCGGTGGCCCATGACGACGTGGAAACCATAGTCTACAGAGTTGACTTGGGGACAACGACCGTCGCCTATGTTCCTGCTCGGTATCACTCCTACCGGCTAGCCGGTCTTAGCGCGGGAACTGCTTATACGTTCAAAGTTGACCCAGGATATTCGTCAAACCACTGGAGCGCAAGCGGACTGTCGACAACGGTTACCACTACGGGCGCATCAGCTTCTTTACTCGAACTTGTCGGGATCATNGCNGGCCTAGGAACCCTAGGGTCCGCAGTTGGCTTTCTATTGTGAAAGAGGTACAAGAATATGCGACTCAGTCGGAGTTCCAGTTCTGATGACAGAAAAACAACTTCTTCATTACTGTATGTACCTGAAGACACATTGGTCTTCCTCAAACCTTCGAAGGGTAACCAACCATATCGATCGAAATGGGTAAACCCGCGTATCAACACGCGACCGAGTCGATTCGACTGGACAGCAAGAGGTACGAACTCCTGAGAGAAAGACATTTTCTAAGAACCCCCGTCCCGCTTTGGCTATTCATTACAGGCTTGCTGATCATAAGCGCAGTTTCTGCGGGGTTCTCGATCCTCCCACGATTCCTGGCGCCTAAACCCGACTTCGCCATTTATGTCAGCCCATCTTCTGCGATTGTTCGACCAGAACCGTCTCTGAACAGCCTCTCGTTTAGCGACTTAAATGCGAGTGGGGCTTTGGTTAACGTCAAGAGCTTGAACGGTTTTGCAGGAGTAGTGTCGCTCAGTGTATATTCTCCTTCAGGAGTTCAAGGAAAACTTGAGGAAAGCACGATTCTTCTTGGCTCTGATGCTGCCTTGTTCAGTCTAAACGCGACTACTATAGTGAGAGTTGCAGCCACAACCTTAGGAAACTATAGTGTAACGCTTCTAGCTACAAGTGGCTCGCTGTCCCATTCTGCCACCTTGGGAGTAGCCTCGCAGGACTTGAAGGTTCAAATCAATCCAACCTCTCTCTCGATTGTCCAAGGCTCATCTACCACGTCGATGATTGCTGTTTCAAGACTTAATGGGTTTACTGGCAATTTGAGTCTCACCGCGAGACCTCTGTTTACTGAACCATCTCCTCAGTATTACCCAAGAGAAGAAGTCAACGCTTCGCTTAGCACCACTAGTTTGTTGATCTCATCAAGCTCATCGTCAAGTGTAGCGTTGGAAATCAAGGCAGGCGATTTCGCTAGACCAGGTAATTACAATTTCTCAATTGTGGCAATCTCCGGGAAGTTTTCCACGAACCAGCGAGTTTCGGTTAGCGTGACGCTTTCGCCCGAGCTAGCCCCAGTTCCTATGGGGTACTCTTTCAACTCGGGTACAAACGCAACCGTTGTTCTAAGGAACCAAGGACCGGCTGCGATCCAGATCTCTTCCTATACAGTCACTGACTCAGCCGGCGATACTTCATTTGCGTGCCTTGTGCCTTTTGAAGGTGCTTTACTCCTATGCTATGGCTTGGTCATTGTAGACTCAGGATCAACTGGCACAATCAACGTGCTTACCAATCCCGTGTGCGATGGCTGTGGAGTCCATGGAAATCCTTTCAGCTACATGACGGGCCAGTCTTACACCGTCACACTTACGACTACACGTCAAAACACGTTCAGTTTGACGATAACGAGATAGATATCTCCAGAATCGACTGATGAGTTGATTTTTTGAGCCTTAGAACCGCCTGATGAATCCTGCCCCACAATAAGGCACCACTCCTAAGCTCTCACCAAGACTCGTTCGGGACTCGCGGGAGATGATGGCAACTTCCTNCCTGGCTTCAAAGCAGGGAGCAGGCCGGATCAGCTGGATTCTCCCGGAATCATTACCTGACGTAGAGCGCCTTGGAAGATTGGTGCGTCTCGAAGGTGTTGCGACGGACGCGGCTGTTGGACGTTTGCGGGGGAGTACTATTCAACCTGAATGGCTCTCGTAGGTCTTTTCTCGTCGCTCTTCGTGAATCTAACCTCTAGGACCCCATTCTTGTAAGTGGCCTTGGAGGTCCGTGGATCCACTAGGTGGGGTAATTCTAGCTCTTTGAAGTAACGTCGCTTTGCTGACTCGACAGAAATCTTCAAGGCTCTGTCCGTAGATTCGAGCTTGATCTGTTCCTTCTCGACTCCTGGCAATTCCGTCACAACGACCACTTCGTTACCCTCTTGTAAAACATCCACAAGTGGTTCCCTTTCTTCCTTCACTAATGGCCCTCGAGAGGTCGGTTCGACGTTGCCGAACTCCCTGATTACCGGTTTGCCATCCTCTCCAACAGACATTGAGAATCCGTAGACGAAGGGTTGTGGTCCTTCACTTGCCTTAGGCATCTCTACTGCTTTCCGCATCATCTCGTCCATCAACCGGTCCATGCGATCCATTTCCTCGAAGATGTCGAACCACCAGCCCGACCGGCGAGTACGTTTCTTCCTGGTTGAGTCTCTACTGTGAGCCATAATAGACCAATCGAGAATATTTCACGAACTATATTGGAGTTTGTGCTACCGAGCTCGGGCTAGATCATTCGCTTGACGAGGCGGTTGATGTCTTCGCCCCTGTAGCCAAGCTCTCCCCCGTCAGTTGCGGCCCGTCTCGTGCTGCGTTTGAAGCCGCCTCTGGG
>JGI25382J43887_10000452_pt1 | contig 13770 bp, 12 predicted proteins | sample GraSoi013_1_40cm_3_FD_43887 | JGI IMG/M metagenome (IMG submission 43887) | reverse complement strand
TTTGTCCTCGGGCATGCCTTCTCCTTCTACCTCCGCGCCCATGAGACGAGCGACAACGCGGCAGTCAGGAGCACGCTCAGCAATATCGAGGTCCCGATCGGGATGTAGACCCTCCAACCTTCTCCGCCGAAAGTCAGATCACCCGGCAGCCTGCCGATGAGCGGGATGCGGTCCGCGAACACGAGCGCGAGCCCGATCGCCGCGATGAGAACCCCAACGAACAGCAGCACCCGGCCGAGTTGAGCGAGCTCCATACGCGTCAATTGTCTCACCTGCCTACGGCCCCAGAGGCAATGGGGTGCGCACGACAACGATGCCGTAAGGGTCGTTTGGTAAGGGCGCGCTCCGAGAGGCGGTCCGCAGGGTCCGCGGATCGAGCAGCGCGAGCGTACGCGTCTGCCCGTCGTTGACGAGTGCGTACAGCCGCTCGCCGTCCTCCGAAAGGGCGATGGCGCCGACGGCCGCGATACCCGACGCACGAGCCACCACCTTCGCGGTCGAAAGGTCGATCTTTGCGAGCGGATCGGCGATCAGATACGCGTAGCGCCCATCGAGCGAGAAGACCACCCCGGGGCCGCCAGGGCCTTTCGCCGCCGCGGCCGGTGGGAGCAACCTCTCCAGGAGGGAGCGAGTCTCGGTGACCGGTCGAGCGTCGATGAGGCCGTGGGTCCGAGCATCGACGCGCGCCACAAGGGGTCGCGAGGTCAGGACGTTAACGGTCGCATCGGCCGCCACGGTCATGCCCAGCGCGTAACCCAGCTCGCGCGAGAGAGGCGTCTGCGCGACGATCGACCCGTCGCGGGAGAGGAAGACCACCGCCCCATCCGCCGCGAGGGAAGGATCGGAGCAAAGCACCACCCATCCGCTGCTCGTCGGATCGGCTCGCACGTCGGCCGAGCAGAAGCCACTCGCCGGCATGCGGTGCTCCTCAAATGGATACGTCGCGATCGTGAGTACCTGATCGTCGAGGATGTACCAGTCGACACCGAGCCGCCCACCCTGATAAGTGATTGGGTAGTGCTCGCGGATCACCGCGATGCGATCTGGCCCGAGCGTCACGATGCGGCTCCGAATGGCGCCCGGCCCAGCGCTTGTGATCGTGGCATGCGCGAGTGGCGTAGCGCTGACTACCTGGGCGTTGAAACGATCCACGCTCGCGACGAGCCCGTGTTCGCCGGTGTCGCGCACGAGCCAGACCGTTGCCCCGTCGCTGCTCGTTGCGGTCGCCGCCGCGAAGGCCGCCGTGCCCGGCAGCTCGCTCGGCTCGAGACGTAGCGCGTTCATGAACCCGGTGCCGAGGCGGCCGACCGGAACTCCGCGGCGCAGATCGACGCGCTCGAGGTATGTGTTGTAGGTGTCCGGAGGAAGCCCGCCGCTCGTCGCCACGGGCAGATACGCGGTGTCGCCCGAGACCCCCATCAGGCTGCCCTGTTGCACGCTGCCTACATAGGTTTGGCCCACGAGCCTTCCGACGCTCCGACCGCTGGGCATCGCGACGATCTGGACGTACTGGCTCGACGGATCCCCGTCGGCCAGGTAGACGTAGTCGTTCGCCCCCACGAGCCCGGTGGCGGCGCGCTGAGTCTCGACCCAGTCGCGGACGGCGCGCAGTGCCTGTCCGGCGCCAAGCGACGCCACGACCACGAGAAAGACGACGAGGGCGATCGCCGCCGCGCGTAATCCGCGCATGCGGCGGTGAGCGCGTGGCTGGATCCATTCGGCGTCGGGCGGTAGCGGGATCCGGTCGAGGTCGGTGCGGATGACGTCGCGCAGATCAGAGGACATGGGAACCTCCACGACGCATGTGACTCAGGGCTTGGCTCAGCGTTGCGCCGACCGTCCGCGACGTACGCCGAGGGCGTCGGCGATCTCCTGCTGGGTGAGCCCCAGGTAGTAGTGGGCGACGACGACCGCGCGCTGGCGCCGCGTCAGAAGACGCAAGAGCTCGCCCAGCGCGAGCCGATCGAGCAGTGCCTCGGTCGCAGGCGGAATCTCCGGCTCGCGAAGCGAACCGACAAGCTCGTCGAGCCGGAGGGGCAGGCCGAANCCCCGGATGCGTCGAGCGCGCCGGAGGGCGACACGNAACAGCCAGCCNGCGAGCGCGTGATCGCTTGGAGGCGGTCGGCGCAGACCCTCGACGAACGCTTCTTGCAGCGCGTCNCGGGCAAGCTCCCCGTCTAGCAGGACCGCGACGAGCGCGCGGTACAAGCTGGGGTAGAAGCGGCGGAAGGTCCTTTCCCACNCGGACGCCGGCTCGTTGTCGTCGCTGACCATCTGATCCTCTATGNCACCGGCCCGCGCTGATGCTTAGTCGCGCGGCGAATCGCTACCGCAGGGTCACCANCAGGACGCGGTCGTCATCGGGAGCGGGCTGGCCGCGGCCATCGCGGTTCGACGTGATCACGAGGAATTCGCCGCTCGCTATCTCGTACACGTCGCGAAGGCGCCCGTACTGGTTCGCGAGCAGCTTCTCCTGGAATGCGACTGTCCGTCCATCCGGAGCGAACACCACACGGTGNAGGTGCTGCCCGCGTAACGTCGCGAAGAGGAGCGAGCCGCGAAGCGGCCCTGGGCGCGTCGCGAAGGCGGCGCCTGAGGGCGCCCACGTCTCGAAGCTGCCGCTCTCGAGGAGCGGATCGCGGAAGCGCTGATCGTTCGCGATCGCGCGCACCGTCGGCCAGCCGTAATTCCCCCCGCGCACGATGAGATTCACCTCGTCGTGGCAGCAGTCCGGGAAGGGGTTTGATGGACCGTGCTCCGTCTCGTAGAGCTCGCCCGTGTCCGGCTGCCAGGCGAGGCCCTGCACGTTGCGGTGGCCCAGCGACCAGACCGGCGATCCAGGCATGGGGTTGTCGCCCGGCACCGAGCCGTCCTTGTTGAGGCGCAGCACCTTGCCCGCGAGCGAGCCGGCGTTCTGTGCGTTCGCTCCGTTCTCAGCATCGCCCGTCGTGATGTAGAGCTTGCCGTCCGGGCCGAACTTCACGCGCCCGCCATCGTGGTTCGAGTTCCCTGGGATTCCGTCGAGTAGCACGGTCTCCTCTGTCCCCCGGCCGTTGTCGTCGCGCATGCGCACGACCTTGTTGCGGGTAGCCCCGTTGGAGAGCGCGTAGCTGTAATAGAGGTAGACGAATCCGTTGCGCGCGAAGTCCGGATCGAGCGCGATACCCAACAGGCCTTTCTCCCCATCGCGAGCCGTGCTCGCCGGGAGCGTCACCCACGGCTCGGTCCGGAGTCCTCCGCCCGGCCCCAGCTGCACGATGCGAACCCGGCCGGGGCGCTCGGTGACAAAGAGACGCCCGTCCGCGGCGAGCTCCATCGCCCACGGTGCCTGCAACCCCGTCGCGATGAGCTGAACATTCTCGACGACGGCGGGACCGATCCGCGGTGACGGCGTGGGCGTCGGGCTCATAGCGGGCGGCGGCGTGGTTGTCGGACGCGGGATGGTCGTCACGGCCGGCGACGACGGGGACTCCCGGCCGCCTGTGCTCGGCGCGCACGATGCCACGGCGGCGACCAGGGCGAGCACGGTGACGGGCCTTAGGAGCGAAAGCGGATCCAAGTAATGAGCTCCCTCGTGGGCATCGGCGCCGCGAAGTGATAGCCCTGCACCAGGTGGCAGCCCAGCTCGCGAGCGAAATCGAGACCCGCAGCGTTCTCAACACCAACGGCCGCGAGCCTCGCTCCGTCGCGGTGTACCTCCTCCGCGAGCGAGCGCGCCAATGCCGCCGCCGCCGGGTCGGTCGGCGCGGACCTGATCAACGAGCGCCCGAGCTTTACGTAGTTCCACCGCAGCGTGCGTGTTGCCGTGATCTGCTCAGAGGTGGTGACGTCGTCAAGCGCGGTGCGGATCCCGCGCTCGCGGAGCTCCTCGAGCGCGGCGAGCGGCGGATCCGGATCCGTCGCCGCGCTCGCGGCGGACACCTCGACGATGAAGGCGTGAGGGTTTCCCTGGATCCGTAGCGTGTGGACCATCAGACGGCGGAAGCTCTGGTCGTGCAGATCGGACAACGAGATGTTCACGCTCACACCGAAGTCGAGGCCATCCCGTCGCCAGACGCTCGACTGTAGGAGTGCCTCGCGGAGGACCCACGCCTCCAGGTCCCGGATGAGCCCGGCCCCCTCGGCCGCGGGCACGAACTGGAGTGGTGAAACGAGACCGCGCTCAGGGCTCCGCCAGCGAACGAGGGCCTCGACCCCGCGGAAGGTAAGGCTCGGCAGCATGAGCCGCGGCTGGTAGTGGAGGAGCAGCTCGTTCTCCGTGATGGCGCGCGCGAGCTCGAAGCGCTTCACTCCTCGCGGTTCCAGAGCGTCGCGTTCTTGGGTGCGGCCAGACCCAGCTGGGCGTACGCGCGTTCTGTCGCGACGCGACCGCGCGGCGTCCTCTGGACGTAGCCCTCCTGAAGGAGGTANGGCTCATACACGTCTTCGATCGTCTCGGCGTCTTCGCTCAGGGCGGCGGCGAGAGTCTCAAGGCCGACCGGGCCACCGCCGAATTTCTCNGTGATCGCGCGGAGCAGCTTGCGGTCTTCCGCATCGAGGCCGGCATCGTCCACCTCGAGCGAGACGAGCGCCTCGCGTGCGACCGGCAGCGTGACCGTACCGTCGTGGCGGACCTGGGCGTAGTCGCGCACGCGTTTCAGCCAGCGGTTCGCGATCCGGGGCGTGCCGCGCGAGCGCCGGGCGATCTCGTGGGCCGCCGCGGTCTCGATCTCGACATTGAGGATGCGCGCCGACCGGCGGACCACNTGCTCAAGCGCGTCCGGCTTGAAGAGGTCGAGCCGGTACGTCGCGCCGAAACGGTCGCGCAGCGGCGCGGAGAGGCGGCCGATACGCGTGGTCGCTCCGACGAGCGTGAACCGCGGCAACGGTAGCCGGAGCGTGCGCGCGCCCGGCCCCTTGCCGAGGACGATGTCGAGATGGAACTCCTCCATCGCCGGGTAGAGGACCTCCTCGACCACGCGCGGAAGGCGGTGGATCTCGTCGACGAAGAGCACCGAGCCGCTTTCGAGATTCGCGAGGATCGCCGCGAGGTCGGCCGCGCGCTCGATCGCCGGTCCGCTCGTCACCCGGATGGGAACGCCGAGCTCGTGCGCGATGACGTACGCGAGTGATGTCTTCCCCACCCCGGGCGGCCCAAACAGCGCGACGTGCTCGAGAGGATCGCCGCGCACCTTTGCCGCTTCGATGAGGATCCGGAGCTGCCCTTTGACCTTGTCCTGATTGATGTACTCGTCATCGGAGAGGCGCTGTGGACGGAGCGACGCCTCGAGCGATCGCTCCTCGCCGGGAAGGGCCGTCGGCGCGGCCTCCCGCTCCTTCGTCACCTTGGCCAAGATCGGACGATCCCTGCGATCTTCTCCGCGGCGAAGGCCAGCGGGACCATCTCCAGCGAGGTGGCGTCGCGCACCTTGATCTCGACCTGACCCTGCTTGAGGTTCCGCGTACTCACCGTCACCCGGAGCGGTATGCCGATGAGATCCGCGTCCGCGAACTTCACCCCAGCGCTCTCGTCCCGGTCGTCGTACAGGACCTCGACGCGCGCCCGCTCGAGCTCCGCAAGCAGCTTTTCGGCCTTCGAGCGAACGTCGTCGTCGTTCACCGGCAGCGCGATGAGGTGGACGTGGAACGGCGCGACCTGCGGTGGCCAGACAATTCCCTTGTCGTCGTGATGGGTCTCGATGATGGTCTGCACGCTTCGTCCGATCCCAATGCCGTAGCTGCCGCCGACGAACGGCTTCCGCATTCCGTCCTCGGCGAGGAAGGTGGCGTCCATCTTGTCCGAGTAGTACGTGCCGTAGGCGAAGATGTTGCCAACCTCCACCCCGCGCTTGATCTCGAGCCTGCCGCCGCAGCGCGGGCAAGCGTCACCCTCGCGCACGTCATGCACGTCGACCCACTCTCCTTGAAAGTCCCGAGTCGGCACGACGTCCTTCAGGTGTGTGTCCTTCTTGTTGGCGCCCGCGATGTAGCCCCGGGGCTGGACGGAGAGGTCGATCACGACACGAGCGTTCCGCAGATCAACAGGGCCGACGTAGCCTGCAACGCCGCCGACCCGTGCGAAATCGGCGTCGTTCGCGAACTGCAGGGTCGGGACGTCCAGCAGCTTGCGCAGCTTTGGCTCATTTGCCTCGCGATCGCCGGGAAGGACCACGGCCACGATCCCACCGCTCTTATCGCGCAGCAGGAGCGTCTTCAGGAAGCTCTGCCCGTTCTTGCCGAGCCGGTCGCTCAGCTGGTCGATCGTGGTAACGCCCGGAGTGTCGATGGGTGTGGGCTTCGGAACGTCCGAGCCGCCCGGCGCCTGCTCGATGCGGCGGGTGGCCTTCTCCAGATTCGCGCGGTAGTCGCCATTCGTACAGATCGCGATGCGGTCTTCGCCGGCCTCGGTGAGCACCTGGAACTCGTGCGCGATGTCCCCGCCCATCGCACCCGTGTCCGACTCCACACTGATCGCATCAAGGCCCATGCGCTTGAAGATCTGTTCGTACGCGCCGTGCTGAGCCGCGTAGCTCTTCTCGAGCCCGGCCTGATCGGCATCGAAGCTGTACGCGTCCTTCATGACGAACTCACGCGTCCGGAGGAGTCCCGCGCGGGGGCGTGTTTCGTCCCGGCCCTTCGACTGGAAGTGGTAGACCATGACCGGCAGCTGCCTGTAACTCTGGATCTCCTGCTTGGCGTGCAGGTGCACGAACTCCTCGTGCGTGTAGCTCACCATGAACTCCCGCCCGTTGTGGTCGGTCGTCCGGAACGTGATGGGCTCGAGGGAGTCCCAGCGGCCGGTCTGCTTCCAGGGCTCCGCGGGCGTGAGGACCGGCATCTCCAGCTCCTGGCAGCCGATGCGATCCATCTCTTCGCGGATGATCTGCTCGACCTTCTTCGCGACCCGGAAACCGAGCGGCAGCCACGTGTAGAGGCCCGCGGCCAGGGGCCGCGCGATCGCGGCGCGGAGCATGAGGCGGTGCCCGGGGGTCTGCGCTTCCGCGGGCGCCTCGCGCAGGGTGCGTCCAAAGAGCGTCGACTGTCTCATCGGTGAACTCCGAGGGTCATATTGGGGTAAAGAGTCGGAGGCGCCGGCGCGAAAACGCGCCGGCTAACGCGGGACTCGGCGCGACGACCCTCGGTGCTGCGTCATCGGGTGCGAGTTTAGTCGGTCCCGCGGGTAGCGCTCCGCGCCTCGGGTCGTATCCTTCCCCGACGTNAGGGGGCGGGGATTCCCGCAGGGAGCGTCNNATGAGGAAGATCAGCGCGCTGTCAGTCCTGGTGCTGCTNGTGCTCGCNGCATGCACGCCGTCGACGACCGGGTCGGCGAGTCCGAGTCCTGGTGCGGTGGCGAAGAAGACCACGCTGCGCTTGCCCGAGGCCGCGAAGATCGTGAACACCATGGACCCCGGGATCAGCTCGGGCGGCGCGGGGCTCGAGCAGATCCANAACATGTTCGAGGCCCTGGCCTACGTCGACCAGGTGACCGGCGACATCAAGCCCGGTCAAGCAGAGAAGTGGTCGATCTCGTCGGACGGCCTCACCTACACCTTCAACCTGCGGTCGGGCCTCAAGTGGTCCGACGGGCAGGCCTTGAAGGCCTCGGACTTCGAGTACGCCTGGAAGCGCGCGACCGACCCCACGACGAAGTCGCGTTACGCGCAGACCCTCTGGCCGGTCAAAGGCGCNGAGGCCTTCGGGACCGGCAAGGGCACNGCCGAGGGGATGGCGGTGAAGGCGACCGATGACCGNACGCTCGCGGTCACGCTTGAGCGACCNGCGCCGTTCTTCATGCACCTCGTCGCCACGTGGACCGCATACCCGATNCGGAAGGACACGATCGACAAGAACGCCGAGAAGTGGACGCTTACGAAGGACACCTATATCTCGAACGGCCACTACAGGCTCGTGGAGTGGAAGCCCGAGCAGAGCATGACCGTAGAGAAGAACCCCAATTACTGGGGCGAGAACAACGGACCGGACACCATCATCTGGACGCTCTTCGACGATCCGAATTCGAAGGCAATTATCGCGTACGAGGCCGGCGAGCTTGACCGCGCCCAGCTCGTGGGCGCGGACATCACACGCGCGAAGAACGAAGCGACGCTCTCCAAGGAGATGAAGAAGTTCGAGCGACAGGGCTCGCAGTGGATCATCCTCGACGCGACCAACCCACCCCTGAACAACCCGAAGGTGCGGCAGGCGCTGAGCATGGCGACGAACGCGAAGCAGCTCAACGAGGTCGTCCTGAAGGATGCGTACTTCAACGCCGTGTCCATCGTGGCCCCCGGTGTGCCCGGGCAAAAGAAGGAGAACGCGCTCCTATACGACACGGCGAAGGCGAAGCAGCTACTTGCTGAGGCCGGTTACCCGGACGGCAAGGGCTGGCCGGCGAACGTGAAGTTCACCTACTCGTCGACGTCGGCCGAGAACAAGGCGATCGGCGAGGCCGTGCAGGGCATGTGGAAAAGCGCGCTGGGGATCGACATCGTGCTCGAGCCGATGGAGGCGAAGGCGTTCGACGACTGGCGTCAGAGCCGAAAGAGCCAGCCGTTCCACATGTATGTCAGCGGCTGGGGCTCCGACTACGAGGATCCGAACAACTGGTACAACCTGCTGTTCCACTCGAAAGCCGACTTCTTCTACTCACACTGGAAGAACACGGACTTCGACGGTCTTCTCGATCAGGGCCTATTGGAGAACGACCAGGCAAAGCGGAAGGGCCTCTACGAGAGCGCGGACAAAATGATCAACGCAGAGGCTCCGTACATCACGGTGTACCACTGGGCGCGGTTCGACGTCATCAAGCCGTACATCGAGGGCCTGTACCACTTCCGTGTCCTTGGACGGATCCAGGGCTACCTCGTTCGCGTCAAGAAGTAGCCGTGAGGAGCGATGGCCGGCAGATGCCCGGCCATCGCTCTCTGAGATCGCCCTGAGATGACCGCCTACATCCTTCGCCGGCTCCTCTGGATGCTCCCAACGCTGCTCATCGTCTTCACGCTCACGTTCGTCGTCGTGCGCGCGACGCCGGGCAGTCCGTGGGACGAGAGCGAGAAGCCGCTCCCCGAAGCCGTCAAGAAGAACCTCGAGAAGCAGTACCACCTCGACGATCCGCTGTACAAGCAGTACAGCGACTATCTCTGGAACGCGCTCCACGGAGACTTCGGACCCTCGTACCGCAGCGTCGAGCGTTCGGTCTCCGAGATCATCGGCGCGACTTTGCCGGTCTCGATGCAGCTCGGCCTTGCGTCGATGCTCTTCGCCCTTCTCGTCGGCATCCCGCTCGGCGCGCTCGCGGCGGTGAAGCACAACACCTGGATCGACTACCTCTCCTCGCTCATCACCGTCACCGGCATCTCGACGCCGCCGTTCGTCCGCGTGTCCCTTCTCATCGTGTTCTTCTCGCTCTTCCTGGCGTGGCTGCCCACGGGTGGATGGGAGGGAATCTTCGACGCGCGCGCGATCATCCCGGTCATCGCGATCGGGAGCGGTCCGGCCGCGATCCTCGCGCGCTACACGCGCTCGAGCCTCCTCGAGGTGCAGGGCCAGGATTACATCCGTACCGCGCGCGCCAAAGGCGTGGGCGAGACCGCGATCACCGCGTTCCATGCGATGAAGAACGCCCTCATACCGGTCGTCACCATCGCGGGGGTCACGCTGGCGAACGTCATCACGGGTGCATTCTTCGTCGAGAGGATCTATGGCGTTCCGGGGATTGCACGGCAGTTCATCGACAGCGTGACCGGCCGGGATTATCCCTTGCTTCTTGGCATCGTTCTCATCTTCGCGGTCCTCATCATGGTCGTGAATCTGCTCACCGACCTCTCGTACGGTTACCTCGATCCACGGATTCGCTACCGATGACGACCGGCATTGCGACGCTGCGTGCGAGGACCGAAGCCCCGCGGCGTCAGCGTGGTCTCTGGAGGGACGCGTGGTACCGGCTGACACGCAACCGCGCAGCCGTCGTNGGCCTGGTGTTCGTCGTGTTTCTCGTCCTCGCGGCGCTCTTCGCGAACGTCCTGGCGCCGTACACGTTCGATCAGCAGGACCTCGACAGCACCGACATCGGGCCAAGCGCATCACATCTCTTCGGCACAGATCAGCTCGGGCGGGATCTACTCAGCCGGCTCCTCTATGGGAGCCGCATCTCGATGGCAGTCGCTCTCGTTGACGTCCTCATCGTCCTCGTCATCGGTGTGCCGCTCGGGCTGGCTGCTGGCTTCTTCGGCAGATGGGTCGACACCCTCGTCATGCGCACGGTCGATGTACTTCTCGCGTTTCCAANCCTGCTCCTCGTGATCGTCGTCATAACGTATCTGCGGGCGGTTCTCGACCAGGCNGAGGGCCCATTTCTGGCGGTCATTGGGGGCCTCGACAAGGTCTCCGGCGGCCTGATCGGCGTCTTCATCGCACTCGGCCTCATCTCGTGGCTGACGGTGGCGCGCCTCGTGCGCGGTCAGGTGCTCTCGCTCAAGGAAAAGGAGTTCATCGAGGCGGCGCGCATGGTCGGCGGGACGAACCTGCGCATCATGACGCGGCACCTGCTCCCGAACACGCTCGCGCCCGTCATCGTGGCTGCCACGTTCGGCATCCCAGGCGCGATCGCCGCGGAGGCGGGGCTCTCGTTCCTCGGCCTCGGGGTCCGCCCGCCGTATCCGTCCTGGGGAATCCTGATCGCCGAGGGTCTCCGCGTGATGCGGACTTTCCCACATGAGCTCTTGCTGCCCGCGGTCACTCTCGCCGTGACGCTGATCTGCTTCAACTTCCTCGGTGACGGGCTACGCGACGCGCTCGACCCGAAGCTGAAGNTGGATTAGTCCAGAACGCGCTCGAGCAGGTCCCAGACGCGGTTCTGCACGCGTGGCGCCGCGTTCGCCGCGGGGCTGATGCGGAGCGAGATGATCTCGCGCTGGTCCTGCCACCGCTTCGTCAGCCCCTGGATCATCGCCAGCGCCTCGGTCCGGGCCTCACCGGCATCCCACGTCAGGACATCGGCGCGAGCACGCTCGATGCGACGCAGGAACTTGTCGAGCCGGACATAGTCGTCGCCGACCGGCCAGCGCTGCAGCTTGAGGTCGATCCCCAGGACGAACACCGTGTCGATGAGCTCCGCGTCCCGGAAATCGTTGCCGCGGAACTCGTTCGTCGCGCGCGCCGGATCGATCCGCGTCGAACCCGGACCGGCNGGCTTGCCGGTGAACGTGACGTGGGCCACCTTCCCCGCGAAACGGCACTCCACGAACTCCGCCCTCGCCGGGGTCCATCCGTCGAGCCGCGCATCCTCGAACGAGCAGCGCTCGAAGCGCGTGCCTTCCGGGCTGATCTGGCGCATGTCGGCGCTATCGAACTTGCAGGAGGTGAAAACGCTTCGTGGTCGGGTCGTGAAGAACGGAGCGAAGCGCTCGCCGAGCTGCAGGCCCCGGAAGTCGCAGGCCACGAAGTTCCCGACGGCGAGTTGGAACTTGTCGAACTTGGCCTTGCGGAAGTCGACGTTGGCCAGGCCGGCGCGCCCGACCGAGATGACGGCGCCGGGCTCAATTTGCGGCTTGTCAGACCCCTCAGGCATGGCTTCCGGGATTCTGCGCGCCTCCATCCGCCTGCGGACCTATCGGGCCGCGAGAAAAGCGAGGAACGATTCGAAGCTGCGCCCGACGGGCCTGGCCTCCTCGAGGCTCAGAGGAATGAAGGGAACCTCGACGATCTCGACAGCCGACGACCTCTTGTCGAACGCGTAGGCGGTCCCTCCACCATCGGACCCGAATAGCACCAGACCCGGTGCGAGCTCGTCCACGGCGTAGTTCCTTTGATTGTCGACGAGGGCGCCGACGGGATAGAGCGCAAGGTACGAACTCTTGCCGATTGGACCTTCGGCCCCGTCGGATTCGAGCATGAACTCGACATAGTCGTCAGGGAACGCGATCCCGAGCGCCTTGCCTGCCTTCTCGAGTGATCGCCGCGAAGCGCCCTGCGCATTGCGAAGGCCGGCCGTCAGCCGCCGGATCTCCTGGGTCGGGCCAGGTCCCTTGGGCCAGGCGTGCTCGACCCCTCGTCTGAGCGCGGCCGCGCAGGCGAGTCGGCAATCGTCGTCGGGCGCCGATTCGGCGCAGCGTCGAAGGGCGGCAAGCGCCTCGGGACTGCCGATCAATGAGGCTGCCTTCGCTAGTGCGGACATCCGGTCGTGATCATGGCGCTCGAGGGCGGCAACCAGCTCCGTGTCGCGGCCTTCCAGAAGATCGTTGATGACATCGGCAGTGATCCCCTGAAACGTCTTTCCCTCGCGGCGTCCCGCACGACCAGCCTCGCGAATCTCCTCGATCGCGTCGCGATGGCGAAGCTTGGCCAATGCCCACATGGCGGAAACAGCATCGAAGAACTCAGGGCCCTTCAGCTTTCGCAGGAGCAGTGGGACGAGCGACCGAGCCGCGACCGGGTCGCATTCAAGAAGCCGTTCGATTGCCCCGTCGCGCACGTCCGGGTCGCGATCCTTCGCCGCCTTCAGAAGGAGCGGCGCGGCGGCGGGACCAAGGACAGAGGCGGCGGTATCGATCGCCCACTCGCGAACCTCGACCTCCGGGTCTCGGATGAGATCGCCGAGGATCGCCAGTGTGCGCGTCCGGTCGATGGAGAGCTCGGCAAGCAGATCCCCGTGCTCCTTTTGGCCTCCGTCTTTCGCGATCTTTCGTGTCCTGGCCACGTCGGAACGGTCGCGCACCTCGCCGGCGCGAGCCCCTAGGTGCGTTGACCCGCCGGGACGGAACGGCCCGGCGTGAGCTGCCCCGTGTGCGAGAGCTTCGGGGCCTTCTGCGAGTAGGGCTCCTTGCCGTTCTCGATCAGGATCTTGTCGATCTCCGCGAGCAGCGCATCCATGAGCTGCGCCTCGGGATACACCCCGACGATCTTGCCCTTGCGGAAGAGCGCGCCCTTTCCTACTCCACCGGCGATACCGACGTCGGCGTCCTTCGCCTCGCCGGGCCCGTTCACCTCGCAGCCCATGACCGCGACCTTCATCGGCGTAGGCAACGCGCGGAGTCGCTCCTCGGCGACCTTGGCGAGCGGGATGAGATCGATGTCCGCGCGACCGCAGGACGGGCACGCGACGAGCGTGAGGCCCTGGTCGCGCAGACCGAGCGACTTCAGAAGATCGAACGCGGCCTTCACCTCGACGACCGGATCCTCAGAGAGCGACACGCGGATCGTGTCGCCGATGCCTTCGTAGAGCAGCACGCTCATCCCGGCCGCGGAGCGGATCGAGCCCGAGAGCGCGGTCCCGGCTTCGGTCACGCCGAGGTGCAACGGGTACGGAACCGCCTTCGCGAGGCGGCGGTACGCGGCGATCATCACCGGGACCTCGAAGGCCTTGACGGAGACCACGATGTCGTCGAAGTCGAGATTCTCGAGGATCTTGATCTCGCTGAGCGCCAGATCGACCATCCGCTGGGCCTCGTCGCGGACGTCTCCGGGCTGCCGGTCACCGATCGAGCCGTGATTCACGCCGATGCGAATGGGCGTGCCTTGCTCCTTTGCCCGCTTCACCACCTCGCGCACGCCATCCTTGTTGTGGATGTTCCCGGGGTTGAGACGGAGCTTGTGGACCTTCGCGTCGAGCGCCATAAGCGCGAGCTTGTAGTCGAAGTGGATGTCCGCGACGACCGGGAGGATCGATCGGCGGACGACCTCCTTGAGGGCCTCTCCGGCGCGCTTGTCGGGCACCGCGACGCGGGCGATCTCGCAGCCCCCTTCCTGGAGCTGCTCGATCTGACGGATGGTCGCGTCGACGTCGTGCGT
>JGI25382J43887_10000448_pt1 | contig 13812 bp, 11 predicted proteins | sample GraSoi013_1_40cm_3_FD_43887 | JGI IMG/M metagenome (IMG submission 43887) | reverse complement strand
CTTCCTGGCTGCACCNGCTCCCGCCGTGCAGGTCGCCCCGCCGAGTGCGCAGATCTACCAGCAAAAGGTCGATTTCGAGCAGACGCGCCTCTCCACATGGTTTGCCCCGTAGATGTGAGGATGTTTATTGAAGACCTCGCTGCTCCTTCAGTCTCTCCCGTTTGTCTTGACCCTATCGGTCCCCCCAGGTAGGTATCTCTAGGCTGGCAAGGAGACAATCGATGGAAGTCTTTGAGGCGGTGCGCACTGTCTTGGCCGTGCGACGTTATGAGGAAAAAGCCGTGTCGGCAGACACCGTCCGGAGGATTGTCGAGGCGGGGCGCCTGACTGGGAGCAGCTTGAACGGTCAACCCTGGCAGTTCATCGTGGTCGAGAACCGCGAGAGTCTGCGCCAGTTGGGCAGGCTGGCGCGAAGCGGGCCGTACATTGCGCAGGCGGCCCTGGCGATAGTCGTGGCAATCGAGAGGACGAGGTACGCCGTCTCGGATGCGAGCCGGGCGATCCAATCCATGATCTTGACGGCGTGGTCAGAAGGAGTTGGCTCGAACTGGGTCGGGTTCCTCGGGCCGGCCGACGTGAAGTCGGTCCTGGGCGTCCCCGATGATCTCGACGTGCTGGCCATTCTCCCATTTGGGTACCCGGCGCATGGTCTCGGTCTGGGCAGGAAGCGGCGCAAGCCGCTCTCCAAGGTCGTCCACCGCGAGCGATACTCGCAGCCCTTCGAATGATCCCCGTTCCCTAGATCGCCCGGTCACACTTAACTCTCTGCTCCGGGGACGGCAGTGACCTCGTGCCTTCCACCCGCGTGCTTCCGTCTCGTCCAAACCGCAATATCTGGTAGTCCGGCGTCTTGGGACCACCCGATATGGGGCAGGCAATTTTTTGCGAAATTCCCAGAAAAAACGGGTCTGGAAGGAGGAGTAAGGGGGAAGGAGTGGAATAGAAGGGTTACAGAGTGGGAAACGGTGGGGAGCATTGTTTCGAGGCGAGCACCATTACTCCCTGGACGATAAGGGGCGGATCGTACTGCCGCCCAAGTTTCGCGCGGCGCTCGGCCCGCGGGTCGTGGTCACGCGCGGGCTCGATGAGTGCGTCGCGGTCTACACGCCCGCGGANTGGACGAAGAACGAGAAAAAACTGCGGAGCCTGGCGGTTAGCCGGCGCGATTTTGTGCGGTTCGTCCTGTCCAGTGCCGAAGACATCGACCTCGACCGGCAAGGACGACTGACGATGCCCTCCCACTTGCGCGAGTACGCGAAGATTGAACGCGATGCGGTGGTCGTGGGCGTGGCGACGCGGCTCGAGATCTGGAGCCTGGCGAACTGGCAACGCTACATCGGGCGCGTGCAAGCNGAGGCGCCGNCGATCGCTGGAGAGTTGAAGGACTTGAGCCTGTAGCAGGGGACCGGAGCCCTGGCATCCGCTCACCGCGATGCGAGGGGCAATGCGATCGAGCACATCCCGGTTCTGCTGAACGAAGTGCTCCAGTGGCTGGCCCCGCGTCCGGGCGGCGTGTACGTGGACGCGACCGTGGGGGGCGGGGGGCACGCGGAGGCGATCCTGGAACGGATCGCTCCCAGCGGCCGGTTGATCGGGATTGACTGGGATGACCAGGCCCTGGACCTGGCCGCCCGGCGGCTGGCGCGGTTCGGAGGGGCCGTCACGCTCGTCCGCGAGAGTTTTGCGGCGATCCAGACGGTCCTCGAAGAGCAGGGGATTGATCGCGTCGACGGGATCCTGTTCGATCTCGGCGCCTCGACGATGCAGTTCGCGAGCCCGGAACGCGGGTTCTCATTTGCCGCCGTCGGTCCGCTCGACATGCGGATGGATCGTCGGCAACCACTCACGGCGGCGGAAGTGGTGAATCGCTGGTCCGAGCGGGACCTCGCCGATGTGATCTGGCGGTATGGCGAGGAGCGGTGGTCGCGGCGGATTGCCCGTGCGCTGGTCCGGGCGCGGCCGCTCCAGACGACCGCGGACGTGGCCGAAGGTGTTCGCCGGGCCGTCCCGCGACGGGCGTGGCCGCGGGCGATCGATGTGGCGACGCGGACGTTCCAGGCACTACGGATTGCTGTGAACGACGAACTTGCGAACCTTGACAAGGCTATACCAGATGCGGCGGAGAGACTCCGGGTGGCAGGTCGACTCTGCGCCATAACCTTCCACTCCCTGGAGGATCGATCCATCAAACACACACTCCTGCGCCTCTCCCGTGGGTGCACCTGTTCCCCCGGAGCCTCCGCTGCCTGTACGTGCGGGGGGAAGCGATGGTTGCGCGTTCTGACGAAGACGCCGATCACGCCCACCCCCGAAGAACGGACGCGCAATCCCCGTGCGCGGAGCGCGAAACTCCGCGCGGCAGAACGCCTGCCCGAGATATGAAGATCGGCCCGCGCGGGACGAGACCTGCCGCGGGGAGAACGGTTGCAAGTCACAACACCAATTGCATAGTCAGAGTTAGGGCCGGGACGTCCGGGGTCGGTCTTCGAACCCTCACACACACCCCGAACACCCCTCCATCACACACTAAGCACCTCCGGCAACCGATGCCGGCGTCCTGGCCCGACGCGATGCGAGGTTGAAGGTTACCCGGTAATGCGGTTTTCGCCGGTGGCCTTCAACCTCCACCCTTCAAGGGGGCATTGTTTGATGCGGACGGCGACAGGGGAGTGACAGAGTGCTAGCGCTGGCACCACGACATCGAACGTATCCGGTGCTGCTGCCGGACCGTCCGGCCTCCGAGCGGGCGGCGCCGCGACGCGCCCGCCGTCGGCCCGTGCCGATGGCCCTGGCCACCGTCGTGGCCCTGGCCCTCCCGGCTGTCGTGCTGGTGGCGTTGCGCACCGAGGCGGCCCGCGCCGGTTACGCGATCCTGGCCTTACGCCATGAGGTCGAGACCCTCCGGGTCGAAAACGCTCGACTGCAGGCGGCTGCGTCTGCCCTGCGGGCGCCGGATCGCATCGAGCGTATCGCCACCGTGCAGCTCGGGATGATCACCCCGCGGTCGCAGCAGGTCGCCTCGCTTCCGGTGACGGCGTGGGCGGGGGCTGTCGCAGTCGTCCCGCCCCCCACGGTGTGGGACCGCATGGCCGCCTGGTTCGTCCGCAGCGAGGCCGCCGCGGGCGAGCGGTCGCCGTGACCGCGCGTGCCTCTGCCGTCTCGCCCCACCGGCCGGTCATCTAGCCCCCGTCGACACGGCCGCAGCCTCCACCGTTTCCGGCGGCGGCCCGCCGGTGCGCCCGGTCGCCACTTCCTCACAGACCTCATCACAGATCACCGAGTCCAGATCCGCGCGCGGGCCGGCGTGATGGTCGCAGTACTCCTGCTCACGCTCGCTGCGTTAGTGCTCCGGCTCGCGCAGCTCCAGGTGGTCAACGGCGCCCGGCTACAGCAACTCGCTCAACGTCAGCAACTCGAAACGATCCTGTTAGAGCCCCATCGCGGGAGGATCCTGGATCGGCAGGGCCGCCCACTCGCGGTGAATGTCGAAGTCCCCTCGATCTATGCGGTGCCCAGTGCCATCCCCGATCCGCACGCCTTCGCCGTGCGTGTGGCCCCGCTGCTTGGCCAGCGCACCGCCGACGTGGAGCGCCGCGTGGAGGCCGGTCGCGAGTTCGCCTGGCTCGCCCGCAAGGTGAGTCCCCAGGTGGTGACCCGGTTGCGCGCTCTGGGCCTCGACGACCAACTCGGTGTCCTGCCCGAAGACCGACGCGCGTACCCGGATGGGTTGCTGGCCGCACACCTGCTGGGCTTTGCGGGGATTGATAATCAGGGACTGTCGGGGGTGGAACTCGCCTACGACGAGACGCTGCGCGGGACGGCGGGCAAAGCGATCGTGGCGCGCGACGGCTTGGGCCGGGTCTTGGTCGAAACACAGCACGTCGTCCCCGCGCCCCAGGACGGCCGAGACATTTTGCTGACGATCGACCAGGTCATCCAGCATATTGCCGAACGTGAACTCACCTCCGCCGTGGCCGAGAGTGGCGCCCGCGGGGGATGGGTCGTGGTGATGGATCCCACAAACGGGGAAATTCTCGCCATGGCCGCGGTCCCGGCGTTTGATCCCAACCTGGTGCCCCAGATGCGTCCATCGCGCTGGGTGAACCCCGCGGTGTCCGAAGCGCATGAGCCCGGCTCCACCTTCAAAATCTTCCTCATGGCCGCCGCGCTGGATTCGGGGGCCGTCCTCTCAACCGACCGGTTCTACTGCGGGGGGGCGCTAAAGGCTCCGGGTGGTGCGGTGATCCGCGACAGCCTGAACAAACGGCACGGCTGGCAAACGATGGCGGAGATCGTCAAGAATTCCTGCAACGTCGGCGCGGCGCAAGTGGGCACGCGTCTGGGGAAGGCGGAGTTCTACAACTATATCCGCGCGTTTGGGTTCGGTCGGCCCGTGGGGATCGATCTGCCGGGGGAGTCATCGGGCATCGTGCCCCCGCCCTCGAGCTGGCTCGGTCCCGGACTGCAGACCATTTCTTTTGGCCAGGGCATTTCGACGACGGCCATTCAGCTGCTCACGGCCTCCACCGCGCTGGTGAATGAGGGCACCGTGGTCCGTCCGTATGTCATGCGGGCACAGCGCGACCGCGCGGGCCGTTTGGTCGCCGCGGTCGGGCGCCAGCCGCTGCGCCAAGTGCTCAAACCGGAGACCGCGCGCACCATCATACAGATGATGGTGGGCGCGACAGAAGGCGGCACTGGCAAAGGGGCCCGCGTTGATGGATATGCGGTCGCGGGGAAGACGGCGACTGCCGAGAAGCCCGCGCCGACGGGGGGCTATGATCCGGGCCGCTATGTGGCGTCGTTTCTGGGCCTCGTGCCCGTCCCCGACCCGCGGCTCGCCATCCTCGTGGCACTCGATGAGCCCCGCGGGGCGTACTCCGGGGGGGAGGTGGCCGCTCCCGTGTTCAAGCAGATCGCCTCGCAGATTTTGTGGTACTTGCGCATTCCGCCAAGCGCTGCTCGCTCGCCCGCGAACTCGCTGACTTCCTCTCCGACCGCGAGTGGAACGCGCTGATCGGGCGCGCCCATGATGGGCTCGGGCTGTTCGGTATAATGGCGGAAATGGGGATCATCACCCTTCAGGCACTGTTGCGCGAACTCCCATCCTCCCAGGTGCGCGGGCCACTCAGCGGACCGGTGTCTGACATCGCCTATCATTCGCAGTCCGTGCGGCCTGGGGCGCTCTTTGTCGCCATCCGCGGGGCGCACCACGACGGGCATACGTTTGTCCCCGAGGCCCTCCAACAGGGGGCAATCGCAGTCGTCGTCGAGCATCTGATAGACGTCCCGCGCGAGGTCGGGCAGGTCGTCGTCGCGGACACCCGAGTCGCCCTGGCCGCACTCAGCGCGGCGTTCTTTGGCCATCCGTCCCGTGACGTGAAGCTGATCGGGATCACGGGGACGAAAGGGAAGGGCACCACGGCATACCTGCTGGAAGCGGCCTTGTCCGGCGGAGGGCAGCGCACCGGGGTCATTGGGACGTTGGGGGTGAAACTGGGCGCGCACGTGGCCCCCCTAGAGCGCACGACGCCAGAAGCTCCCGATCTCCAGCGGACTCTCCGGCAGATGGCAGACGCGGGCATGCATGTGGTCGTGATGGAGGTGGCCTCGCATGCCCTGGTGTTGCACCGCGTGGCGGGCTGCCACTTTCACGGGGCGGTGTTCACGAATCTGACGCAGGACCACCTAGACTTTCACAAGACGCTAGACGCCTATCGGGCAGCCAAGCGGACGTTATTTGAGATAGTGGCCCCCGACGGGGTGTCGATCATCAACGCCGATGACCCCAGCGCACGGGTGATGGCCGAAGCAAGCCGGGCACCGGTGATCACCTATGGGTTCGGCGCGCGCGCGGATGTGCGCGCCTCTGATGTCCAGCTGCGTCTCGATGGCGCGGATTTTACAGCGGTGACACCGCAGGGGAAGACTGAGGTTCATCTGCGTCTCCCTGGCCGGTTCAACGTCAGCAACGCGCTAGCCGCGATCGCCGCCGCACAGCACGAGGGTGTTGCCTTGGATGTCATCGCGCAGGCCTTGGGCGAGTTCCCCGGCGTGCCGGGCCGATTCGAAGCCGTGCGCGAGGGGCAACCCTTCGGAGTCATCGTCGACTATGCGCACACGCCCGACAGCCTGGAAAATGTGCTGCGGGTGGCGCGGGACTTTACGCGGGGGCGTCTGCTGGTTGTCTTCGGGTGTGGGGGGGATCGAGACCGTACGAAGCGACCGGTGATGGGGCGCATCGCCGCACAGCTCGCTGACATCGCGGTCGTAACGTCGGACAACCCGCGTAGCGAAGAGCCGACCGCGATCATCGAGGAGATTCTCCGTGGGACAGCGGATGCGGCTGCCGGGGGATCCGGCGCGCGCCCCGCGTCGCGCGCCCGCATTGAAGTCGAGCCGGACCGCCGACGGGCGATTACCCGCACACTGGAGTCCGCGCGGCCTGGGGATGTCGTGATCATCGCGGGCAAAGGGCATGAACCGTATCAGGAGATCAAGGGCGTGAAATACTCCTTCGACGACCGAGTCGTGGCACGCGAGGTCCTGCAATCGCTAGTCGGAGGGCGCCCCGTGCGCAAGGAATAAGGCGTGCGACTGTCCCTCGCCGAGGTCTTGAAAGCCACCGGCGGCGACCGGGGTGGTCCCGCCCGGCCGGCCTCGGTCGAGATCACCGGCGTCCGCACGGACTCGCGAACGGTCCAGCCGGGGGACCTCTTTGTGCCGCTCCGCGGCCCCCGGGCGGATGGGCACGACTTCATCGCCGATGCGTTTCGCCGGGGGGCCGCCGCCTCACTCGCTGCGCGGTCTGTGGCCGGGCTCCCCAGCGGGGCCGTCATCATCCACGTCCGCGACCCCTTGCGGGCGCTGGGGCAGATTGCTGGCGCCTACCGCCGCGCGCTGTCGCTCGCGGTCGTGGGCATTACCGGCAGCGTGGGCAAGACGACGACCGCGCAACTGTGCGCCTCCGTCCTCGGGCAGAAGTTGTCTGTCGCGGTGACCAAGGACGACTGGAACGCGGAGATCGGCGTGCCGCTGACGCTGTTGAGCTTGACCCCGCAGCACCGCGCGGTTGTCCTCGAGATGGCGATGCGCGGGCTGGGGCAGATTGCCGAGTTGGTCGAGATCGCCCAGCCATCGATCGGTGTCGTAACGACGATCAGCGAGGCCCATCTCGAATTCCTCGGCAGCCACGAAAACATCGCGCAGGCAAAAGGGGAGCTCATTGTGGGTCTGCCCCCCGACGGTGTGGCCGTGTTGAACCGTGACGACGAGGGGGTCGCGCGTTTGGCCCCCCTGTGTAAAGGGCGCGTGATGATGTACGGACTGGACGGTGAGGCGGACGTGACCGCGTCCCACGTACGGTTTGAGCCGGCGGGCATGGCGTTTCGCCTGAGTGCGGGGGGGAAGCACGCCGATGTCCATCTGCCTGTCTGGGGCCGGCACAACGTCAGCAACGCGCTCGCGGCGGCAACCGTCGGCGTGACCCTGGGATTGGATGTGGCGACGATTCGCGCGGGCTGCGCGGCGTGGAAGCCCCCCAAGATGCGCCTGGAGCCTGTGCGCGTAGGCGATGTGTTGATCCTCAATGACGCCTACAACTCGAGTCCGGCCTCTGCGCGTGCGGCCATGGACGTGTTCGAAGATGTCGCGCGGGGCGGGCGGATGCTTGCCGTGTTGGGGGCCATGAAAGAACTTGGTCCGCACTCGGCTGACATGCATCGGGCTGTGGGAAAGGACGTCGCTCGCCGGCACATCGCCGCGCTGCTCACCGTGGGAGAGGGTGCGGAGGCGATCGGCGAGGGCGCGGTCGCCGCCGGGATGGANCGTAGCCGCGTTGAGCATGTGGGCACAATCGAGCAAGCGGTGGGGAGGCTGCGGGCGATGCTGCAACCCAAAGACGTCGTGCTGGTCAAGGGGTCGCGGGCCGTGGAGATGGAACGCATCGTCGAGACGCTGCGCACGGCCCACAGGACGGCGTCGTGACAGACCGCCTCGTCCTCACCGCCGGATTGGCTGCCGCAGTGATGGTGGCGTTCGGTTCGTGGGGCATTCCGTATCTGCGCGCCCTGCACGTCCAACAGCGCATTCGGGCCGAAGCGCCCTCTCAGCACCAGGGCAAAGCGGGGACGCCAACCATGGGAGGCCTGTTGCTCGTTCCGTCGGTGGTCGTGGCGACGGTGCTGGCCGCCCCCCAGATCAGCTGGGATCTGCTGCTGCCTCTAGGGGCGATGCTCGCGTACGGGACGGTCGGGGCCATCGACGACGCGTTGGCCCTGCGCCACGACCGGAACCTCGGGTTGCGCGGGCGCGAACGGTTGGCCGTGCAGTTCGCACTCGCCGCGGCTGTAGCCTTCCTCGTCTTGCGGTTTGCTGGGAGACCGGACTGGGTGCTCCCGCTTGTCGGCGCCGTCGCACCGGGAGTCTATGCGGTGTTTGTGGTCCTCTACCTTGTCAGTTTCACGAACGCTGTCAATCTCACCGATGGCCTCGATGGGCTGGCCGCAGGCACGGTGGCCCTCGCCGCGGGCGCCTATGCGGTAGTCACCGCGGCGGCCGGGCGGGGGGAGATCGCCATCCTGTGCGCGGCACTCGCCGGCGCGTGTGCGGGCTTCCTGTGGTTCAACGCGCATCCGGCGGCGGTGTTCATGGGCGATGTCGGGTCAAACGCGTTGGGGGCTGCGCTCGCCGCGATCGCCATCGTCACGCAGACGGAGGGCTTGCTGCTCATCGTGGGAGCCGTCTTTGTGCTGGAAGCCGTCTCGGTCCTGGTGCAAGTCGCCTACTTCAAGGGCACGGGGGGGCGGCGGATTTTTCGGATGAGCCCCTTGCACCACCACTTTGAGCTGTCCGGGTGGAGCGAGACGCAGATCGTCACCCGGTTCTGGCTCGTGGGCACCGCGGCCGCGTTGGTTGGCGTGGCGCTAGTGTATTGAGTGCACGGCGAGGCTGATGGGATGAAAGGCATATCGGGAGTAGAGCGGACGAGATCATGACGACGCGCGACGTGATGGACAAATGGCGCGGCAAGAAGATTCACGTCATCGGCCCGGCGGGGACCGAGGGGTCCACAGTCATCGAGTTCCTCCTCGCCGGCGGCCTCGCCACCATTACGGCCCACGAGTTCCGGCAGCGCGAGGATTTTGAAGTGGAGTTTGCGCGCACGCACCAGTGGCTGGCCCCAGACGCGCGCGGGGCCGCCGCGGCGCGGCTGCTGAGCGCGCCGATCACGTTTCGCTGGGCCGAGCGCTACCTGGAAGGGATCGAGCGCGCGGAGGTGATCATCGTCCCCCAAGCGTGGTTCCGCCACCGGGCCAACGCGCCGCTGCGCGCGCTGCGAGAACGCGGCATCCCGTTTTCCTCCATGACGCAGCTGTTCTTCGAAGTCAGCCCGGCGCCGATCATCGGCGTGACGGGGACGAATGGGAAATTCACCGTCGCCTATCTCATCCACCAGATGCTGCTCGCGAGTGGACTGCGGGCCTATTTTTCGGGCAACGATCGCACTCATGTCCCGATGCTCTACTATGCCGGCGACTTGACACCGCAGGACTCACTCGTGCTGGAGCTGTCGAACCGCCAACTGATCGACCTGCCGTACAGTCCGCACCTCGCCGTCATTACCAACATCGCGCCCCATCACTTAGACGATCACGGGACATTTGAGGCGTACGTCGAGGTGAAACGGGGGATCCTCCGCCATCAGCGCGCGGATGACATGGCCGTGCTGAATGCGGATAATCCCCACACCGCCGGGATGGCGTCTGCCTGTCCCCACCCGTACCTCTTCAGCCGCCACCGGGAGCAGCAGGAGGGGGCGTTTGTGCGAAGCGAGGCGATGGTGATCCGTACGAACCGCGTGGAGCGGACCATCCCCCTGCGCGCGCTGAGCGTCCCCAGCGCCCATGGTGTGGAAAACGCACTGGCGGCCTGTCTGGCCGCGTCCTTGGCCGGTGCGTCGGCTTCGGCAATGGTCGAAGTCCTCTCGGCGTTTCGCGGCTTGCCGTACCGCTTCCGCATCGTGGCAGAATCCGCAGGGATCCGGTACATTGAGGACTCGCTCGCGACCAATCCCGCCGCTGCGGCCGCCGCGATCGCCAGCATGGACAGGCCGTTTGTCCTGATTGCCGGGGGGGCGCGGCCGGGGGCGACCGCGGAGGACTTTACCCCGATGCAGGCGGCCCTGTCCCGGGCACCTGTGAAGGCCGTCGTGCTGATCGGCGCCACGACTCCTCAGCTCCAGCGAGCCTTCACCGGGTTGTCCATCGTCGCCGCCGGAACGCTGGACCGCGCGGTCGCCGAAGCCCACCGGCTCGCGCGCGCAGGGGAGGCCGTCCTGCTGTCCCCGGGGTGCGAGAGCTTTGACCAGTTTGCCGACTATCGCGCGCGGGGAGACCGATTTGCCGACCTTGTGCGGGCGCTGATAGGCGACATCACTCAGACGAGCACTGCGTAGGGCTGGAGGCGATTTCGACGTGAGCGCGCGTAGCTCTACGAGAGGTCNAGAGTGAACGACTTGGTCCCGAGACGGCCGATGGATTCATGGCTGTTTGTCGCCGCCGTCGCGCTCGTGGCCGCNGGCGTGGTCATGGTGTACAGTGCCAGCGCGATCGTCGCGCACGACCGCTTCGGCGACAGCGCCTTCTTTTTCAAGCGGCAAGCAATATGGGCCGCGCTCGGCATGATGGCCCTCGCGGTCACGCAACGGATTCACTACGCGCGGCTNCGCGCGTTCACGCCCCTGCTGCTCTTCCTCACTGCCACTGCGTTGGTGCTGGTCCTCGTGCCGGGCATCGGACGTGTCGCCGGGGGCGCCCGCCGGTGGATCGCGATCGCTGGCCCCTTCGCGTTTCAGCCGGCGGAAGGGGCCAAGCTGGCTTTGGTGTTGTATCTGGCGCACGTCCTCACCGCTCGCTCTCGCCCGGATACCTTACAGGCGGCGGGACCGCCGCTGCTGATTACCGCACTGTGTGCCGGGCTGATCTTGTTGCAGCCTGACATGGGGACGGCCCTGTTGCTGGGGGCATTGACTCTGGGCCTGCTGTTTATCGGTGGGGTCCGCCCCTTGCACCTGCTGGGCTTGAGTGCAGCGACTCTTCCGGTGTTGACCGTGGCCGTGCTGGGGGAAGGGTACCGGAGGCAGCGCATCCTNGCCTTCCTCAATCCCTGGCGCGACCCCCAGGGCGCGGGTTTTCACATCATCCAGTCCCTGCTCGCGTTAGGGTCGGGCGGATTGCTGGGTCTGGGGTTGGGCAACAGTCGGCAGAAATTCTTCTACCTGCCCGAGCAGCACACCGACTTTATCTTTGCCATCCTGGGTGAGGAGCTCGGACTGATTGGTGCGGTCGCCGTCGTGGTCCTGTTTGGCCTGGTGGCCGTGCGCGGCTTTCGCATCGCGCGGGAAGCTCCCGATCGCTACGGCAGCCTGCTCGCGGCAGGGATTACGCTCATGATCGTGTTGCAGGCGATCATCAACATCGGCGTCACTACAGGAGTGCTGCCTATTACGGGCGTCCCCCTGCCCTTTGTGAGCTTTGGGGGGTCTTCGTTGCTGTTCACGCTGATCAGCGTGGGGATTTTGTTGAACATCTCCCAATATGGACGCCCAGACGCCCCACCGGGCGNGCGCGGCCTGTGAACAGGATGCGCTCAGTGCGGGANAGGGGCGGGGTCGTGGGGCGTCGCACNGTCCGCAGCGCGCTGCGCGTCGTCATCTGCGGGGGAGGGACCGGGGGGCACATCTATCCGGGACTGGCGATCGCCGAAGCCCTCGCTGCATCTGCGACGCCGGTCGACGTGTTGTTTGTGGGCGGCGACGGTCCGGAACGGCAGATTGTCCCCCGGGCGGGGTGGGCGTTTCGCCCCGTCGCCTCGCGGAAGTGGCCGCGGCGCCTCACCTGGACGGTGCTGCAGGCGGCGTGGCTGACGACGGTAGGGACCGTCCAAGCACTGCGATTGCTCATGCAGTGGCGGCCGAAGGCCGTTGTGTCGACAGGTGGNTATGCAGCCGCCCCAGTCGGCGCGGCCGCCGTCCTCCTGGGTGTCGCGATCGTGGTCCAAGAACAAAACCTCGCCGTCGGTGTCGCGAACCGCGTGCTCGCGCGGTGGGCGCGGGTGATTTCCGTGAGCCATGACCGGGTGGCCCGCTCGCTTGGGCCCCGCGCGGTCGTGACCGGCGTGCCAGTGCGGCGGGGTGCGGTGGGCGGAGACCGCGTCCGCGGCCGGCGCGCATTTGGATTGCAAGACCGGCCCCTCACGATCCTGGTGCTCGGAGGGAGTCAGGGGGCCCGCAGCCTCAATGCCGCGGTTGTGGAGATGGTGGCCGTCCTTCCGGCGGGCGGGGAGGTCCAGATTCTGCACCAGACCGGGCAAGACCATGAGGCGTGGGTCCGCTCACGCATGGCCACGCACAGCGGACCGGTGCATTACGTCGTGGTGCCGTATATTGAAACTATGGCCGATGCCTATGCCTGTGCGGATCTCGTTATCTGCCGCGCCGGGGCGGCGACACTCGCCGAGGTCAGCGCGAACGGGCTCCCGGTGATTGTGGTCCCGTATCCCTTTGCTGCGGAAGGACATCAGGATCTGAATGCCCAGNTGTTGGAAGCCGCCGGCGCCGCCGTGGTGGTCCGCGACCATGACCTCAGCGGTGCCCGGCTCGCCGGGGCGGTCGCGGCGGTGCGTGCAGACCCGTCCCGTCGGCGAGCGATGGCCGAGGCCAGCCGCAAGCTCGGCCGTCCCCAGGCCGCCGCGCAGGTCGCCGAGATGATTCTGAAAACCGCAGGTGTGAACGGCGCATGATGGATCCACACGCACGCGTCCACTTCGTCGGGATTGGTGGCATGGGGATGAGCGCAATCGCCCGCGTCCTGCTGGCCCGCGGACACCGCGTGAGCGGATCCGACCTGCGCATATCCGCGGCCACCCGGCGCTTGCAGGCGCACGGCGCGACCATCCACATCGGCCACGATCCTCGCCATGTCGAGGGCGTAGATGTGGTCGTGGTCTCCCGCGCCGTCCCCGAGACCAACGCGGAAGTCATGGCCGCACGCCGACACGGCCTGCGTTTGTATCATCGCGCGGAGGTCCTCTCCCAGATTTTGGCCGGCGGGAGGGCCATCGCGGTGGTAGGCACCCACGGGAAGACGACGACGACGGCGATGACCGCGCACGTGCTCGCCGCAGGGGGCTTCGATCCCACCGCTCTAATCGGCGCGGACGTGGACGGGCTGGACGGCAACGTCCGGCTCGGGGCCGGGCAGTACCTCGTGGCCGAGGTGGACGAGTCCGATGGGTCCTTGCTCCATGTCCACCCCGCCGTCGCGGTGGTGACGAGCCTCGACATCACCGATCACAGCGACCACTACGGAACGGCAGAACGCCTGGTGCAGACGTTTGCGCAATTCCTCGGCACGCTTGCCGCAGACGGTTTTGCCGTGCTGTGCGCCGATCACCATCACGTGCGCGAGCTCGCCGCGCGGGTGGCCACACGGACGGTGACGTATGGGGTGTCGTCTGCGGCCGGCTACACGGCGACCATTCACGCGATGCACGGCCACGAGACCCAGTGCACCTTCCATCGTGAGAAGACAGTGCTAGGACCGGTGACACTGCCCGTGCCCGGTCGTTATAACGTCGCCAATGCGCTGGCGGCCACCGCCGTGGCCATGGAGTTGGGAATGCGGTTTGACGCGATCGCGTCTGCCCTCACCCAATTCGGCGGGGTGGGCCGCCGCTTCTCCGTCCGCGGGGAGGTGGGGGGCGTGATGGTGGTGGATGATTACGCGCACAATCCGGTGAAGGTCGCGGCGG
>JGI25382J43887_10000446_pt1 | contig 13826 bp, 10 predicted proteins | sample GraSoi013_1_40cm_3_FD_43887 | JGI IMG/M metagenome (IMG submission 43887) | reverse complement strand
GTTGAGACTTTGTCTAGGCTTGAGGGTATTACGATGGATCCTGTTGTCTTGTCGCGTTTGGAATCGAGGTTGATCTCGATTCGTCCTATTCTCCCTGATTTTTGTAGTTCTCTAAGGTCTAGATCCGGTCCGAAGAGTCCTTCGGTCTGCCCGAAAACTGCACCAACAACGTCTGGTTTCTCGACGACACCTTGGACGTCGAAGTGTGCTTTTACTATGTATTTTGTAGTCGTAGCGTACTGAGACTGTTCAACCATGAAAGTTTAACCTCCAAAATTCATTACCTTCTATCTGATACCTTCTCTTTTCGATTTGTAAGCGGTAAAGCTTGAGAGCGTAAAGGGTCCAGCCCTAGTATTAAAGCCCGTCTCCAGAACCACGACCATGAGTATTGCTAGTTATGTCTAAAGCGTCCATCCGAACATAGACTGTTACGGCACTACGGCCAATCTCTACAAAGATCAAGCATCCTTTGGAAGCGGGTGACTAATCGCAACGAAAATATCACGAGCAGAAAAAACAACGAAAGCCAACAAGCCATGCATCTCAGCGAAAAGTGTCAGCGCGCCAACCGAACATGATACCAACTAGTAACATTGCAACCGCAAGGGAAAGCACCATCGGTGGCTGAACCCAGAATGTAACCCGTCTTCCTGCTCGTTCACTCTACTGTCCGCGCAACCTGTATAATTCGCTCCTCATAGTCGTCTTATTCAATAACTGAGAAGTGGCAAACGCATTAACGACAGCGTGCTCAAACAGCTTCACCTTATGACTCTTAAGAAATGTCTCATATTCCTCCAACCCATAGTGCATTAAGACGCCTGACAAACTCCCGTACAATACAACTCGAAACATAGAATATGCAACCGCGGCTGCTATCGCAAGCGCTCCAAGCTGGAGCGACCACCGAGGACATACGCCTACTATTGATTCGCGGACTTGAATCAGGGTGAAAAATGTGACAATAAACCCGACTATCATACTCGCGTGCGACGTCAACTGAGAACCGTAGAACGAAAGTACGCCAGAAACTGCTTCCCTGAAAGACTACTCCTGATCCGGCATGAAACTTAGCCTCCGAAATCTGCATGAAAAAACCAGATCTTCGCTAGGAGGAACATAGATCGCCTCAACAAAGGCGGGTAGAGATCCTTCGAGATTGCTAGGCTAACCATGTTGTAGAAGATACGCGGGTAAAGTAGGGTTATGTCTAAAAGAAACCATTCTCGAACCTTGAGCCAGATCGATTGCAATGCCTAAGCAAATTGCTAAGGTTGGAGTGAACGGGTTCGGTGTCATCGGCAAGCGTGTCGCCGAGGCCTTGTCGAAGCAGAANGACATGAAACTAATCGGCGTCTCTGACGTCGTCGCGGATTATCGTGTGAAGATGGGGCAGAAGAAGAATTTCGCGATATACAGCTCCATTCCCGAGAGACTTCCCGATATGAAAAAGGCGGGAATAGAGGTTTCAGGAGTTCTAGAGGACCTGATCAAAAAGGTCGACGTTATGATCGACTGCACCCCAGCAGGACTGGGAGCGAAGAACAAAGCACTCTACGACAAGCTCGGGGTCAAGTCGGTCTTCCAGGGCGGTGAGAAACACGAGCTTACAGGATCATCGTTCGTTGCCCAGTGCAACTACGCTGAGAATCTGAACAAGAACGCCACCCGGGTTGTGAGCTGCAACACGACCGGAATCTGCAGAACCATCGGAGCACTCCAGAATGGGATTGGTGTGAGAAAAGCGAGAGTTGTCGTGTTCCGGAGGGGAACAGACCCGTGGGAGAGCCACAAGAACGGACTCATCAATACTGTGGTCCCGGAGGCTCATATTCCGTCTCATCAGGGACCTGACGCGCAAACAGTCCTTCCCAAATTAGACATCACAACAATGGCCGCGAAAGGACCCTTCAACATCGGCCACCTCCACTTCGCTATGGTCCAGCTGAAGAACAACCCGGAGAGGAAGGATGTCCTGAAGGTCTTGAAGAACGCGCCTAGGCTCGCTGCTGTCCGGACGACTGATGGAGTTGACAGCATGAACGCTGTAGCTGAGATGATGCGAGACATGCTTAGAGCTAGGGCTGACATGTGGGAGGTAGCCTACTGGGAAGACATACTCAACGTCACTGATGGTGAAGCGAACATGGTCTACCAAGTCCACAACGAGAGCGTTGTCGTTCCAGAGAACGTTGACGCCGTAAGGGCGCTTACTGGCCTGGAGACTGAAGGCAAGAGATCGATTGCCAAGACGGACGAGGCCCTCGGGATCACTAACAAGTTCCTCTAAACGGATACAAACCGAAGACTCAGCAGGGCACAACCGCAGAGCGCCTCATTCATTGGCCAACTGAAAACAAACTTTCTCGTTTTCAAATCAAATATAGCGGTTGGAGTGCTGACCGGTGTTTCTAGCCTCGGAGACCGTTGCAAGTGGATTTGCGCGAAAACGACGTAAAGGTTCTGAGAACTCTCCGCGACGTCGGCGGGACGGCTTCTGTCGAAGAGGTTGCCCGAAGAACGGGGCTAGCCGATGCCGCGATTGCCCGCTCCTCACTCACTCTATCAGAGCAGGGCCTGGTCAAGGAGCAGACAACAAGAACGACTGAGGTGTTTTGCACTGAAGAAGGACATGACTACCTTGCGAATGGACTGCCCGAACGAAGGGTGGCAACGGTGGTCCACGACGCCGGGGGAAAACTCTCGGTCAGCGACGCTGTTGAGCAAGCGGGGCTACCAACCGATTTTGTCTCGATAGTTACTGGCTGGATTGCCCGCAAAGGCTGGGGAAAAATCGAGAAAACAAGCTCAGGCAATATTCTAGTGATCTCGAAGAATCCACCCAAAGACGAGGATGAAGAGGTTCTAGCTAGAATCGGCCAGGTCAGTATTCCAATAGAAGAACTGCCTCCTAACTTGANACAGGCCGTCGATAGGCTCCTCAAAAGAAACATTCTGGCGTCGAAGGAGAGAACGCAGCGGAAGCTAGAGATCACTCCTCATGGGTCGAACACGATTCCCACTCAAGCTCCTGTAGATGAGGTCAGCGGTCTAACGAGCGAGATGATTCTCTCCGGTGACTGGGAAAAGATTCGTCTTCGAGCATACAATGTTTCTTCTCCCGTCCCTTCACTCAATCCTGGAAAATATCATCCGTACCTGCGATTCCTGCGAATGGTCAAACGGAAACTCGTCACCTTAGGCTTCAAGGAGGCTGTTGGGCCTCTCGTCGAGACCGCTTTCATCAACGACGACTGCCTCTACATGCCACAAGATCATCCAGCAAGAGAGATCCACGATCTCTACTATCTGAAACACCCGTCAAAAGCGAGCTTGGAACCATGGAAGGACATATTGGAGAAGGTATCTCAGACGCATGAGAACGGGTGGAAAACAGGGTCCACGGGCTGGGGCTACAAGTATTCGAAAGAAGAAGCTTCCAAGCTAGTCCTCCGCAGCCACGGAACAGCCCTAAGCGTCCGATCGATGATCTCGAAGGACCTTCAGATCCCAGGCAAATATTTCGCGATTGCACGCTGTTTCCGCCCGGAACTCCTCGATAGAACACATCTAACAGAGTTTAACCAGGCAGAGGGGATTGTTCTCGATCCCAGCCTCAGCCTACGCAATCTACTCGGGGTCTTGGAGATGTTCGCCCGCGAGGTCGCAGGGGCGGACAAGGTCCGATTCAAGCCAGATTATTTCCCCTTCACCGAACCGAGCGTGGAACTGCAAGCCTACAAGGAAGGATACGGATGGATGGAATTCGGCGGAAGCGGGATATTCAGACCCGAGGTCACCGAACCCCTCGGCATCAAAGTGCCCGTGATCGCGTGGGGTCTCGGAATTGACAGGCTCTACATGATGAACCAGCAGATCCAAGACATCAGACAACTCTTCACGACAGACCTCGAATGGATAAGACAGCAGAAGGTAGGCTAGAACGCCCTCAGTCCAGTTCTCCCTAAGAGATCTAGAGGATCTTCTAGGACAGAAGGTTCCCCGGGACGAGGACGGGCTCAACCAGATGCTCGCCTATGTCAAAGGCGACGTGGAATCTCTTGACGAACAGAACGATGGCGTCAGCATCGAAGTCAAAGACAGCAACCATCCGGACATCTGGTCGGTCGAGGGAATAGCACGCGCCCTTAGAACTCATCTCGGTATCGCTAAGCCCAAGGCTCCAATACTCTCCGGAAAATCTGGTCTGACAGTTACAGTGGACCGTAGACTGGGGCCAATCCGGCCCTTCATCGCCACATCCATTGTGAGAAACGTCAAGCCCAGCGAAAACGCTCTGAAGAGCTGGATAAGCCTACAAGAGAAAATGGACCTAACGTATGGAAGGAAGAGGAAACGAGCGTCCATCGGGTTTTACCAAGCCGACCTGATCAAGTCACCTCTTCGCTATACCGTTGGCGACCCTGACGACGCGGCCTTCGTCCCGTTAGGCTCGACCGAGAAGATGACCCTTCGAGAGATTGTAGAGAAGCACCCTAAGGGATTAGAATATGGCACAATAATCTCATCATTCAAAGAATGGCCAGTGCTAACAGATGGAGAGGGCAAAATTCTCTCTCTCCCCCCGATCATCAACTCCAACGACCTAGGCAAAGTCAGCACAGACACCAAGAATATCCTTGTAGAAGTTACAGGGACGAATGCCACCACCGTAGGCAACACTCTGAAGATAGTGGTGGCCGCCCTCGCCGAGAGAGGAGGCAAGGTCTACAGCAGCACTCAGACATACGCCGACAAGGGCGCCAAGCCGGTAATTACGCCGGACCTGAAATCTAGCTTCAAGGAATTGTCAGTCAGGTACGCTAACAGACTACTTGGAGCCGAGTTCAAACCAGCGGAGATGATACGAGCGTTTGTTAGAGCCGGCCATCCCGCTCGACAAGTGAGTAAAGACATACTGCGAGTGGAGAGCCTCTGCTACCGCATAGACATCATGCACCAAGTCGATCTAGTTGAAGACTTAGCGATCGCGCTAGACATCAACCAACTAGATCCTGAATGGCCGAGAATCTGGACCCTCGGAGGACTCGCACCCGAAACGGAAAGAAATGAGACCCTTGCAGAGGTCATGATCGGGTTAGGGTACCAGGAGCTCCTGACCTACAGTCTCACATCGCCAGAAGTCTTCATTGACAAGATGGGCATAGAGCATGAAAATTACGCAGAACTTCTGAATCCGAAAATGTCAACCCACACCGCGATGAGAAGCTGGCTTCTGCCAAGCATTCTCAACTTGCTCAAGGACAATACTCATGTCGATTATCCTCAGAGAGTGTTCGAAATTGGACCATGCGTTCTTGTCAAAGAAAATGGAGAGGGTCGGACTGAAACTCGATACAAGATCGCCGCGGTGACAATTCACACGGCAGCCGGTTTCACCGAGATCCGATCATGCCTCGATACACTCCTTGCCAGCATCGAGCTCCAGTTCCAGGTCGTACCTACCACCCAGCCAAGCTTTCTCGAGGGACGAACCGGCGAGGTGATGTCAGGGCAAAAGCGAATTGGAGTAGTTGGCGAATTACATCCTAAGATAATACGCGCATGGGGCCTTAGCCTTCCTGTAGCAGCGTTCGAACTGGAGATTCCACCGACGGCGGTTGCCTAGGAAATGGTTGAAGAAAGGTTCGTTGTGACACCATGGGAAGTGACGGGCGTTGTTGACTATGACCGACTCATTCGGGACTTCGGAACCCAACCACTAGCCGGCCCGCTCGCCAAGAAACTGGAAGAGATACTTGGAGACGCTGCCTACCTTATCCGCCGGCACATCTTCTTCTCACACCGCGACCTCAACCTCGTACTCGACGACTACTCGAAGGGCAAGGGGCTATTCCTGTATACGGGTCGTGGACCCAGCGGACCCATGCATATTGGCCACATACTCAGCTTCTATTTCACCAAGTGGCTCCAAGACAAATTTCACACAAATGTCTACATCCAGATAACCGACGACGAAAAATTCCTCGAAGAGAAGCGGAACCTATCCTATGAAGACGCCCNGCGATGGGCAGTTGACAATATTCTGGAAATTGCCGCAGTAGGCTTCGATCCAGATCGGACTTTCATACTTCAAGACACCGAGTTCATCGGTCAAGCATATCCACTAATCCTGAAGATAGCCCGCCGGGTTAATTTCAGCACCGCCAAGTCAGTGTTCGGCTTCACCGGCGAGACAAACATCGGTTTCTCCTTCTACCCATCTATCCAGATCCTTCCAAGTCTACTCGAGAAACGGCGCTGCCTCATTCCTTCGGCCATAGACCAGGACCCGTACTGGAGGATACAACGGGACATTGCGGAGTCGATGGGGTACTACAAGGCGGCTGCTGTCCACAGCAAGTTCCTTCCCCCGCTTACAGGGATGAAGGATAAGATGAGCTCTTCAAAGCCTGAGACTGCAATCTACCTCAGCGATGATGACAAGACGGTGCGAAACAAAGTGTACCGTTACGCCTTCTCCGGTGGACAAGCGACAAAAGAGGAGCATCGGAAGAAAGGCGGAGACCCCGACGTCGATGTTCCTTTCCAGTGGCTCTACATGTTCTTCGAACCCGATGATAAGCGGATAGAGCAGATACGTGCCGAGTACAAGAGCGGCCGGATGCTCACAGGAGACTTGAAGGACATACTCATCGAGAAGGTGTCAACATTTCTCAGCGAACACAGGCAAAGGAGAGTGAAAGCTCGCGATTTGGTGCATTTGTACAAGAGAGACGGGACATTAGCACGGGAAATGTGGAAGCGTGACTTCAGTAAGGCGTAGTTCATACGTCAGTGACACCCAACTGCCATGATAGACAGGCCAAGCGTGGAATAATTGTACGACACTGAAGCTCTCAGCTCGTTCCGGAAGTCAGGCCTGATCATCGCAAAGATCCGAAAAGAAGTACCTGACATAGTCAAACCGGGAAAACACGCGCTAAGGATCTGCGTAGAAATCGAGAGTAGGATTCGGGAGCTTGGAGGAAAACCGGCCTTCCCGGTGAATATTGGAATCAATGAGATTGCGGCGCACTACACCTCGCCCCCAGGCGATACTCTAACGATTCCTTCTGGTTCGATGGTGAAAGTCGACTTCGGGGTCCACGTAAACGGCTACGTCACCGACACGGCAGTGACCGTCTTCTATGATCCCAAGTTCGAACCGATGGTCAAAGCTGCCGATGACGCGTTGCAGAACGCGATCAAAGCCTTCAGAGGCGGAGTCAAACTGTCAGATATCGGACGGGTCATTCAGACAACCATAGGGAAGTACGGGTTCCGCCCAATCAGTAACCTCACCGGTCACAGTATTGAGAGGTACAGCATACATGCAGGTAAATCAGTGCCAAACGTTCCGGTACTCGCAGCAGGAAAAGCGAACGAAGGGGAAGTGTTCGCCATAGAGCCCTTCGTAACCCTACCCGACGCCGCAGGCTCCGTCACAAACATGCTACCCGCCCAGATTTACCGCTACATCAAATCCAAAGGAGTCAAGAATGATGAGTCCAAGAAAGTCCTCGACGACATTTACTCCAGATTCTCAACCCTACCCTTCGCGCCGCGCTGGCTGGAAGACAAGTTCCCCAGAGAAACCGCAAAACGCGCGATGCTGGACTTGACCCACAGCAAGTGTGTAGGCGGATACCCTGTCCTGGTGGAGGAGACCCGAAGACCGGTCGCCCAGTCAGAACATACAGTTCTAGTTGGACGGGATGACTGTACCGTGCTTACTGCAGAATAACCTGATTCCAGAATCGCCCATTTATCAGCCCTGATTTCGAATCTGCGAGGTACTCTTAACAAGCTGCCAAGATCTACTGGGTTAATCGAGTTTTTCGCCGAGCCATCTAAGCCTGATGTATGCCCTGAATCGCCTGTCTCGGGCATAATCGCTGGCAGACGGCGAGCGTTCTAGAGATAAGGGGGTCTTAGCGAGTGTGTCTCGCGTCGCATGAGTCTACTTCTTTGGTGAGCCTTCGGTGTAGATCCCGTTGATTGTAAGATCCCCGGTCATGCACTGGGTGCATTTGCCGAGCGCTTTGAAGACAAAGTCGCCGATGGCGAAGTTTTTGATCTGTTTGAAGCTGCATTGGCCACACTTGACCACGGACAACACCTTGACAGGCGTGTACGCGCCTATCCTGATCCCACGCCTCATCCTTGTCATGGTGAGAAGAACGAACGTGAACGCGAGAACCGCGATGGTAACGTAGAGGATTGTGATGTTGGGGTCTGTGATGACTCCTCCGAAGACGAGCCCGATAAAGTAGAGGCCGACAACGGCCATAACAGCGGCTAGTATCGTGAGTACTAGTGATGAGCCACTACGTGGCTTTGGCTGCGACACGGTAGAGATTCACTTATTGGCCGATGCCGATGGTGTTGCCGATACCGGCGACTATTATAGTATCGCCCGGTTTGCTTCTCTCCAGAATCAGGCTCTTGATTCTCTCGATAACTTTCTCTCCAGCGTCCATTATCTCCTTCTTCATCGGCGTAATTGCTTCTTGAAGGCTCTCCTTGACGATAACTGCGTAGACGGGTATCTTGTGGAGAGTTGCTTCCTGTTCAATCTTGAACCGTTCCGTCCCGACGCCGCCTATCGCTGCGCCGATTCCTTCGCTGACCTCGCCTGAGTTTTCGCCCTCGAACTTTACTGCCGCGTCCACCATGATCACCATGGAGACCTTATCGACATTTTCCTCGATGATCGTCTTGATGGCGTCCCCCGGTTTCCCGACGTTTCCGCCAGGACCCTCCGCCTTCAAAGCGATAACCCTGCGATCCTCCATCATCGTCTCCGCAACAACAACGTCCTTCTCGACCTTCCGCTGCACCTTATCCTTCATCAACCGCGAGGCCACAAGCGGGCCGATCCCGTCTCCTATCGGCTGGCCCTCGGCGAAAGCCTTCGCCGCACCCAAGTAAGCCTCCGCCTCCTGAATAATCAAAGGAAGCAACGCCTGAAGCTGGATGATGATGAAAATACTGTTAGTCTTCTTCCCCATCAAATAGAAATGTCGAATAATCCTGTAGATCGTATTGAGAGCCCATGACGCCTCGACCAGGTTCTCGAGATTCATGACCTGTGAAGAGTCAGCGCCNGGCGCAATCCTTCGAACGTCNTCCTTGAACTTCTCATCCCTGACATCAAGCAGATGATCAATCTTACCGACAATTCCAGCCGGATCCATGTCAACCGGCGAGATGAGGAACTGCTCCATCAAAACATTGATCGAAGGACCCGGATCTGTAGTAGGCTTTCCGATCTCCTTCACAGTCTTCAACGTCAGATCTTTCGCAGAGTTTCGAAACATGTCTAGCCTGCGCAATCCTTTGTCGATATCCCAGAGGAACTGGCGCATCTGCAATTTCTGACCGAAACCGAAAAACAGCGCGATAAAGAGAACGGTAAACAGCAACTGGCTGATGGTGCCTAGATTTCCGAACAGCGAACCAAGAAGATCGTTCTCGTGGAGAGAGACTGGCAGCACTTAGAGGGCACCGGAATATGCTCAATATTCCCGTCTGATTGTTATAAACGTTGATCCNTAAGACTAGCCCAAACTAGACCGAAAGATATCCATCAACGAAAACGCGTCTTTTCGAAAAAATAGAAAATGAGGTTGGCAGCGGTCTAAGCTTCGCGTGGGCGTTAGCACCACACTACCACAGAGATCGCATGGGAGATTCACTTCCGTGCTTCCGGTACGAGTTAAGCATCGCTTTCAGCGTTCCTGCCTTGCCTTCCTCATTCTTTCGGAATGGGTACGGGTCCTAGCTCCCACCTATGGCCGCCAACCCCGTGAGCAATCCGCTTAGGAATCGGCTAGATAAGCCTTCTCCGAAATCAGGACTTGAAGAATACGTTGGCGGTTCCGCTTCAACTGGATGGTAATATGGTGAAGTAGGTTCGCTCTTTCTCCTAGAGACCAGCGCAATCAGGACAACGAGGAATAGAAGAGCCAATCCAGCGATGAGGAAGAAGGCGGGAATCCCGGAGACTTTCAAGTTCGTCAGGTTTGGAATACCATTCACGGTGACGGTCACAGTGTTTTGCCCTGAAGAGAACCCGGGCTTCGACGCTTGAATGGTAACTGTTGGGCTTGAGGCTTGAAGGGGAGTAGTGTAGATCGCAGTGTAGTTGCCGTTTCCGCCGTCCGTCGCGGCTGAGAAGCTTCCTCCTTCTGAGGAGGATAGAAAGATTGTGGCTCCTTGTACAGCGCTAGTTCCATTTGTGACGCGAATCATCAAGACGATCTCGCCCCCCGGAGTAATGGATGTCGGAGTCGGGGCAGCCGCGACAGTCAAGGGGGGAAACGGGGTCAAAATAATCAAGGTCTGTGCAGACCCGCTAAGAAAGCCGTTCTCGCTGGCCACGACCTGAATCAGCGTACTAACGGTAGAACTGACTAGAGGGGCTGTAAAATTGGAGTAGTACAAGCCGGGACTACCCATGACTGGTTGAGTGAAACCGCCTCCAACCGACGAGGTTAGAGAAAGGGTGACCCCGGTTTGGGGAGCCGACCCATTCGTCACCGTGATTGTTAGTGTGGAGATTTGCCCCGGTTTTAGGCTTGTCGTGCTTGGAAACACTGACGCTTGCAAACTGGGCGCTACTACACCCAACGCGTATACGTTATAGTCGTCAGAGCCGAAGAATGCTCTTCCATCAGCAATTGCGGGAGAGGACCAGATTGGTGCCGCGGTTAGGTATCTCCATAGCCTGACGCCCGATGTAGCGTTTAGCGCGTAGAGATAGTGGTCGTTGGATCCGACGAGAATCATGTTCGAGCCTAGCGAGAGCGCGGGAGAGGATGAGACGGCTGCTCCGGTCGTAGCCACCCACTTTTGCAGCCCCGTGGTGGCGTTGACCGCGTAAATGTTGCCTTTGCCCGTTCCGAAGTAGACAATCCCGTTGCTGACCGCGGCTGAGGTAGAGTTTGAGTTTCCTGTGTTGAACGACCAATCAGTCGCACCTGTAATCTCGTCTAGTGCGAAGAACTTAGTTGCGGTGCCGACGTAAACCCGTCCATAAGCTATCGCTGGCGCGTTTCTGATGGTTACTGCTCCCCCGGGCACTACTCTCCATATTGCCTTGCCAGTAGTCTCGTTTAGCGCCGTGACGGACCCATCGTCGAGTCCAAAGAATACCCGTCCGTTATGCACCGCTGGCGAGGAGGATACTGAAGAGGAGGGAAGGGTCGCGTTCGCCCAGACAACAGCACCTGTGCTTGCGTCGAGCGCAACGAATTGTCCGTTCTGGAAGCAGCTCGCAGAGCACCAGCTGCTGTAGAATACTTTCCCATCCGCTACTGCAGGAGATGCGGCGATGAAGTAGTTGAGGTAGCCTCTCCCCCAGACCTCAGAGCCAGTCTGCTCGTTGAGCGCGTATAGAATGCCTCCGTTCCTGGAGGCAAAATATACCATCCCGTTCGCGACGGCTGGCGAGGAAAAGATGACACTTCCAGTATTGAAGGCCCATTTTTGCTGGCCACTATATTCGTCGATTGCGTATGCGTTCATGTCGTATGAGGTTACGAANACGAGTCCGTCCGAAACCGCGGGAGATGAGTAGACGAAAGATCCTGTTGCGAATCTCCACATCTGGTTCGCGGTACTCGGCGCGCTCGCTAGGGTTGCCCCTGCCCTAAACTGGTCGTCGTGGAACATGGTCCAGGGATAATCGGTCGACCCCAAGGGCCCAGCTGAATACGGCTGGAGATGATTTGTTCCGGCTCCGGAGATTCCGATGGCCAGCATGAAAAGGGAAAAGATTGTGAAAACGGCTACCCTTCTCAATTGAAACCCCTACAGCAACGTCTGGTCTAGCACTCTTCTCCATGGGAGAATTCGTGAAGTCCACGACTAAAGAGACATGTAACCCACGCTTCCATAATCGGAGATATGCTCCGGATCATCGGAGCTAAGCCGAAAACTAGATTANTCTAGACCCGGCCCAACGCCCGAGCAAGGTGCAACCTGTCTGATATTCGCCTTCCTAATATTCTATCGAGTAAGACCCCTGTCCGAAGCGGATAAGAAGAAAGCGACAGCCGACTGGACACGGTTCAAGAAGACTCTTTCCAAAGAGCTTGCCATAGTGGCAGAGTACGCGCACATCTGGGGAACAACCTACAACGGCATGATACTCGTCGAGTCACGCGACCTATCCACATTCCACGACTTTTGGCACCGCTTCCGAGAGGCGACAAGATGGTACGTGCCGGAGACGAGAACATACATCGCCCAGAAAGAAGAAGACTAAGCGAGATCCCTCGCTAGTCTTTCGACTAAGCTTTATGCCAAGAATTTCCGACACCCGCCTTTCGGTGGGGCACTGCACGGAGCCTTCGTTAAAACACGGGGCCGTAGTCTAGCCAGACCCAACCAAAACGCTGGGTCCTAGAAACGAATCGTTATGGCAACTCATTCCCTTCACTTTGACTTACGTCTGTCTTGAACGAAGCCGCCCAATTCGAGAGGACAGCGTTGCTAACCGAACAAGAATCCGAGATTCTAGGCATCTTGTTTGGTGACGGATGTCTTTCAAGAACTGAACGTTCTGTCCTGATTACGATAACCGGGAACAAAGTAGACGATGAGAAATACCTTCTTGGGCATGTCAGAGGTCTTTTTCTGAAGGCTTTCGATCTTGAACTTACGAGTCGTTACAGGCATGGCGAAAACACTATGGATCTTTACCGGCACTCCAAGAAAGTCGCATCGGTTCTGCATTCTTGGGGAATGCCTTTCGGACTGAAGAAACTGGAAGACCTTAGACCGAAAATAGAGGTGATTCCTAGCGCGTTCATCAGAGGTGTATTTGACACGGACGGCTCCGTTTATCGTAAGTATGGTCCCTATGCTCAGATCCAATTCAAGGCAGCTTCCAATGGATTCATGGGTTTCGTCAGAGAACATTTGGTAGCGCTGGGGTTCCATCCGACTCGCCTTCGGCCCGACGAAACAAAGTTTAGGTTTTCACTATGCAGACAGAACGAAATCGACGCCTTCTTCAGAATAGTGTCCCCCACGAATCCCAAACATCTGGAGCGGCTAAGGCGGATCAGACACCCTGATTTGCTGACCGCTGCGAGATAGCCTTCGTCCTACTACTAGGTTTTATAGCGAGAATCTGCCCTTGGCCAATTTGGTGGGGCACAGGACAGGAGCTCATGGCAGGACCCAAACGGGGCCGTAGTCTAGCCAGGGATGACACTGAGCCCGGCGACTGTTCTAGGAACGTTGTCAGCTCAGCATTATGACGGGCTCCAGAATCCATTACAATAGGATAACCGACCTAGATTAGGGGATGAGGAAAGAATCCCAAACATCTGGAGCGGCTAAGGCGGATCAGACACCCGGATTTGCTGACCGCTGCGAGATAGCCTTCGTCCCACTACTAGGTTTTATAGCGAGAATCCGCCCTTGGCCAATTTGGTGGGGCACTGGACAGGAGCTCATGGCAGGACCCAAGCGGGGCCGTAGTCTAGCCAGGGATGACACTGAGCCCGGCGACCGTTCTAGGAACGTTGTCAGCTCAGCATTATGACGGGCTCCAGAATCCATTACAATAGGATAACCGACCTAGATTAGGGGATGAGGAAATTCGGGAGCGCGTGAAGATACCCGTAGACGAGAGACTCGGCGGATGTCGTGGGTTCAAATCCCACCGGCCCCACCATCTGATCTATTTTGCTGTTGAACGAAGATGCTTTGCGTCTAGCATCTTGGCTCGTTCTATGAGCTCGGCGTCAGTTCCAGTGGTAACGGCACTGTGTGAAAACCATGAGTCCAGAATCTCTTTTGCAATG
>JGI25382J43887_10000445_pt1 | contig 13830 bp, 12 predicted proteins | sample GraSoi013_1_40cm_3_FD_43887 | JGI IMG/M metagenome (IMG submission 43887) | reverse complement strand
CCTCGATGAAGCACCGCCTTGCATTGAGCAGGATCTGAACTCCATCGTCGACAAATACTATCGAGGCTGACGTGGATCTACCCTCTCCCCTTGGGAGAGGGCGCGAAGCGCAAGCCCGATAGGGCGAAGCCTCAAGAAAAGTTGAGGGTTTCAAAATTCGCCCAGACCTGGACCCTCACCCGGCGCTGTCGCGCCGCCCTCTCCCAGAGGGAGAGGGACCCCCTCCCCAACTCGTTCCCCCACACGTTATAAACCACAATCTGGTTACCTCGCTCCGCGTAGTCCAAAGGACTAATCCGACAGGAGTACTAAACATGGATGATGGACAGCGGCGGAAGGGAGCGGTACAAACTTGTGTGACGGGGAGAGAGACGGCGCACAGCATAGGTTCGATTTCCTTTCGCGGTGACTCAGCCTGACGCTGCGCTCGCTCCAGTGAGTGCCGGTTTTGACCAAGGAAAACTAACAGGAGGCTACAGAGTGGAAGGCAAGGAACTCTCGATTGAAATTGAGGTGCTGGAAGAGCGCATCGCACCGACCGCCAACGGTTCGTTGAGCTATGAAGGCCAGCCGGGGAATCAAGGTAACGGACTCCGCGGCTACGAAGGCCAGCCGGGGAATCAGGGCGGCCATTAGTCATTCCGACAATTCGACACAGAAGGCCACGATCAGTCGTGGCCTTTTTTTATATTTCGACTTCAGAGCGTCTTAGTCGACATCAAGGATTGGAGGCATTAAACGCGATGGAGATCCGCTCCCCCGTTCCCTCGAAGAGCTCCACACGATGCTCCAGCCATGCTGGAAAAAGTAGAAGTTGACCCGTCGCCGGGGAGAAAGGGATGCCCGTCCCGGATCCCACCCACGGCAATTCGATTCCCGGCGTTTCGTACATCGCCACCGCCGGACCGCGCGGATCACGAAAAACGATTTCGCCGCCTTTGATATCCGTTGGGACCTTCACGTAATAAGTAGCCGAAACGAAAGATCCTGGATGGCAGTGGAGCACGTTGGAGTCTCCCGCACGGTTCACATTGATCCACCCCTTAAGGCAGAAGGAATCTTTCTTCTTGTCACCCTCGGACCGGAAGTGATTGAGAAAAGCTTGAACGTGTTGCTCCATTTGATGGCGGAACTCTGCAACCACCGGCTCCTCCAAATTGAAGATATCGAATGCGTAGTGCCAACCACCACGATTCGTCCGCGTGATCGCGTTGCTATCTTCCTGCATTAATCGGTGTGCCAGTTCCTCCAGTCTTGGATTAAGGTGCTTTGGCCCGTCCGGGCAGACGTACACCCACGTCGTGAACAACGGTGTCAGGCTGACCTTAGTCCGGGGAGCGCCTTCAGCCAACGTGCTTACAGGACCATTCTGCTGGTTTTCCGCCGGCATTGCGGGCCAATGATACCCCAGAGCCCACCATGCCCAAAGAGGATGTCGATAGAAACTTCAGACGTCCTCTGAGAGGCGATCTATGAAGGTTGGAATGAATTGAAATTGCGGAAGATCCACCCTCTCCCAGAGGGACCCAGAGGGGAGAGGGCGCACCAGCCTTTAGCTTGAAGTTCGCCTCGCGTAAAATAACGGATGAAGTATCCGGACGAGTAATGCATGACTGCTAGAACAGCAAGAGCCGGATAGGAGCGTATATTATGTTGCACACGCATCGTTTGCCGAGACCCAAGCGAATAACATTGGCGATGATCGCGCTAGCCTTTGCCGGGGCGATATGGTTTTCCTTGCCCGCATCAGCCGACATTGTGTCTGGCCGCATCTTAGGAGCGGACGAAAAGCCCATTCTGAACGGCACGTTCACCGCCCGAAATTCAAAAGGTGAATCCACAACATTCAAGACGGACAAGTCGGGCAATTTCAGTGTGTACCTCGATCCCGGAAAGTACGCCGTAAGTCCCAGCACCGACGCTTCGTTGACAGGAGTCATTGAGAGTTTCCCGCAACCGAGGCAGCAGGATGTCCACCTGAGCAGGGGGAAATAGACCATGGCCGACGATGGAACAGCGCCGAAACGCGCGAACGCGAAAGCGCGAATATTGGAATGGCTGGAGGTCCTGGCCAAGTTGTTGGGAGCGTCTGCCGTACTGGTAGTCGCGCTTTTCGCGAATTCGCTTCAAAGCAGGCTCACCGGCGTCTCCATTCAAAGTCAGAGAGAACAGGCCGAAAGCCAGCTCCGCGCCAGCATGTTCAACAGCCTTATCAGTCCGATTGCGGGTCCACTAGGAGGCGAAAAGCCGATGCCGGCCGATCGTGAAATGATATTGACCGAACTGCTGGCTCTCAATTTCAACGAGAATTTTGAGATGAAGCCGCTGATGGAAGACGCTATCAAAAGGCTCATCACGGAAAAACCCGTGAAGTCCAAAAACGGGGAGGATCCCCGCGAACCGCTTTGGTCGATTGCGCGCCGGATCGCTGAACGGCAGAAAGCGTCGATCGCACGGGAATGGTCCGCCAGCGAATCCGCCAAATCATCGGGAATTTTTTCGTTGGGATCATTCCTGCTTCCGTGGAAATCTGCCGCCGATTCCTCCCACGGATGCCAGGTTTATTACTTAAACCTGGACGCAAGAACAGAGCGGCATGGGGAGCCGGTACCGGCAGGTGCGGATTGCCAGGCATCCGCTGCTTTTGGCGACATCGTCGACTTGAAAGCGCCCGACGGGAATTACACGCTNCGCATGGTGGCGGTTCATCCCGACTGGGAGGACCAGACCGTAAAGGTGAGCACTCAACCGTTCTTGTCGGAGCAGACGAATCCGAAACCAACCGACACACAATACAATTTCACGTTGACCTGGCTCGATCTCCCGCTCACCGATAACACCCTGTTGTCGGACGGCAACCGTTACGCAGTGTACATTCGAAGTTTTTACAATGACTTTCAAACCGTGAGCATCACGATCATGTGGTTTCCTAAAGGCTATTTCACGCCACGCGAACGTCCGCTGAACTACAACGAAGTTCAGGAACTGCTGGGAAGAAGGTAGCCGTAGGGCAGGCATGGAAACGCTAAGGTATGGCAGGAGAGTATTCCCCTCCTCTGCAGAGGAGGGGAATACATTACCTACTTCCAATACTCAGACCAACGGCGATCGACAAGTTTAACTATGGACTCGTCCATCACAAGCGGTGCCGGGTATCCTTCTTTCCAGGTGGCGTCGATGCCGACGGTACCGCGGTAGACCGGACGGGCACCGACGAAGGTTTGTTCACTGAACACCATGTCGCGGGCGGGATCGAAGCGGGTAAAGATCCCCCATTGAAGGTTTTCCTGATCATCAATAACCACATCGGGGCTGACCGCCACCACAAACCGCACACCCAAATCCGCCTTGATGATGCTCTGAAGGACCTCCCGCGCTTGCTGCCGGACAACAATCACCAGAAAACCGCCATCCAAGAGCTTGCACTTCTCAATACGCTGATCGTGCGGGCGAGGATCGATGTCGACGGGGGGCTCCGCTTCGTTGATGATATGGCCGGCGGCATCGATGATGAGCTTGCTGCCGACGTGCATCTGGAAAGACGTGAAGTCGAGCGTGTCGAGCGGAGCAACCGGCAACAGCCACATATGATCTTCAGGATCGAATCGATGCCACATGTCCTGAAGAACCGCTCCAAAATGCCCTGTGGCCTGATGGGGGCCGACCATGATCAGAACCTTGGTTAAAGAAAGCTGCCCGGTACCGAGCAACGACATGGCTGTTTTCAATCGCTCTTGTGGATGACGTTCCTTCAAAGATACAACGAGCAGATTGTGAAAGCCTGCGCCGGCGAAGGCATGGAGATTGATGATGTTGGGATTGATGAGTTGAATCAGAGGCCCGATCATCTCGCCCGCNGCCTCGCCGAGATATTTGTCTTCCTGCGGAGGCTTTCCCACCACGGTTCCGGCATATATCGCATTCCTGCGGCGAGTCACTTGCCGGATGTGCATGACCGGAAATTCGGCGGCTTCCGAATAATGTCCGAAATGATCGCCGAACGGGCCTTCCATCCGGCGTTCACCGGCAGGCACAATGCCTTCCAGCACGATCTCGGCGTTGGCGGGCACCATCATGTCTACGCTCTTTGCATGAACCATCGGGATACTTCTGCCGCGCAGGAATCCCGCGAACGCAATTTCATCGGCATCCTCGGGAAGCGGAAGAATGGCAGCCATCATGAGAATCGGGTCCGCCCCGATGACCACGGCAACTTCCAAATTTTTTCCCTGCTCTTCTGCGTTTAAATAATGAACCCGCCCGCCTTTCATGCTCTGCCAGTGCATGCCGGTCGTGTCGTTCCCGAAGACCTGAAGCCTATAGAGGCCGAGGTTTCGCGCCTTCGAAATCGGATCGTGACTGATGACCATTCCGTACGTGATGAAACGTCCGGCATCTCCGGGCCAACATTTGAGAATGGGAAATTGCGACAGGTTCGGTGTTTCCACAATTTCCTGACATTGCGCTGAACGTATTTTGGCGGGACGGGTGAATAATGCGCGCTTGATAAGGGCGCGGGATTCCCAAATCGCTTTGAGCGAAGGAGGATTGATCTTGTGGAGGGCCGTAACCAACTCGTGGCCTATTTCTGAAGGATCGCGGCCCAAGGCAGCGCGCACGCGATGCATGGTTCCGAAAAGATTCATCAGGAGCGGAACCGAAGATCCTTTCGGGCGCTCGAACAAAAGCGCCGGCCCCTGTTCACGAACAACGCGTTGTATAATCTCCGTGACTTCGAGCTCGGGATCGACCTCGACGCGCACGCGCTTGAGCTGTCCTTGCAGTTCCAAAAATCGGACGAACTCCTGCAAATCCGCGAAAGGCATAAGCCGCGACGATAGCATGTCGCCCTCAGCTGAAGCGACGCGATTCCCACTTTTGGCATTGACCGAGACGGAATTTCACATCAGAATTTTTTTATCGACGAAAACGTGATCTATAGGAGGAGAACCATGTCAGTGCGCATAAATGACGAAGCCCCGAACTTTACAGCCGAGACCACGCAAGGCCGGATTAACTTTCATGAATGGATAGGAGACGGCTGGGCGATTTTGTTTTCACATCCAAAAGATTTCACTCCTGTCTGCACGACCGAACTCGGCTATATGGCCGGACTGCAACCCGAATTCGCCAAACGAAACTGCAAGATCCTCGGGTTGAGCGTGGACCCCGTCGGCAGTCACAGCAAATGGACGACAGACATCGAAGAGACNCAGGGNCACAAGGTGAATTACCCGCTGATCGGCGATCCCGAACTGAAGATCGCGAAGCTCTACGACATGCTGCCGGCCGATGCCGGGAATACTTCCGAAGGCCGCACTCCGGCACTCAATGCGACAGTGCGTACTGTTTTCGTTGTCGGTCCCGATAAGAAGATCAAATTGATGCTCAGCTATCCGATGAGCACCGGCCGGAACTTCGACGAAGTTCTGCGTGTGCTGGATTCGATTCAACTGACCGCGAAGCACCAGGTGGCGACGCCGGTAAATTGGAAGCAAGGGCAAGATGTGATCATCCTGACCTCGGTTTCCGACGAGGATGCCAAAAAAAAGTACCCTCAAGGTTGGAAAGCGCCGAGGCCGTATCTCCGCATCGTTTCTCAGCCCAAGTAGGAAAGGCGCGGAGCAACAGGGAAGCCACAAAAAGGCACAAAAGTCGCAAGACATCGGAATTAAACATTTTTGTGTGTTTTGTGCCTTTTTGTGGCTATTCCCTAATTGCTTCGACGACAGCCTGAAGCATCTCGGCTGTCAATTCAGGATAGATCGGCAGGGCAAGGCTTTCTCTGGCGGCCGCTTCGCTGGCAGGCAGTTCGCCCGCCTTGTAGCTCAATTCTTTAAAGCACGTCTGGAGATGCAAGGGAACCGGATAGTAGACTTCGCATCCAATTTGCTTTTTTCTCAAGTGAGCCATCAGTTCATCACGCCGGGCGCTCCGGATAACGAATTGATTGTAGATATGCCGCGAATGAGGCATCTGGTAGGGCAATGTAATCGTCTCTGACCTGCTCACACTTTCGCGATAGAAGGCCGCGTTCCGCCTCCGGCCTTCAGTCCATCGATCCAGATACTTCAGCTTGACTCGAAGCACGGTGGCTTGAATTTCGTCCAGACGGAAATTGCCCCCGAGTTGCTCGCTGTAGTACTTTGCGCGAAATCCATGGCTTCGCAAGAGCCGCATGCGCGCGGCGAGATCGGCATCATTTGTGGTGATCATGCCGCCGTCACCGAACCCGCCCAGATTTTTTGAGGGATAGAAACTGAAGCAGCCCGCGTGCCCAATGGAACCGGCGCGTTTTTGATTCAATTCCGCGCCGATCGCTTGGGCCGCATCTTCAATGACGAAAAGATTGTGCTTCCGCGCCAACTCCATAATGGAAAGCATGTCGGCCATCTGGCCGAAAAGGTGGACCGGAACAAGAGCCCGGGTGCGGGGAGTGATCCGGGCTTCGATTCCTTTGCTGTTGATATTGAAGGTTCTCGCATCGATATCTACAAAAACCGGCCGCGCTCCGAGCCGCGCAATCGCACCGGCGGTAGCAAAAAAGCTGTATGGAGTAGTGATGACTTCATCGCCCGGCCCGATGCCGACGGCCATCAGTGCCAGCAAGAGCGCATCGGTGCCGGAAGAAACGCCAATCGCGTACGTAGAACCGCAATAAGCAGCGATCTCTTTTTCGAACGCATCGACTTCGGGCCCTAGAATGAAATGCTGCGATTCGAGGACACGATCGAGCGCAGCGCGGATCTCATCGCGAATGCCTGCATATTGCGCCTTTAGATCGAGCAGGGGCACTTTCATACTTGCCACCTCGCATGGAGCACAGGACCGGCCATGAATGTGAGCTAGTAGATTGGACATCGTATAACAACCACCTGACATTTGACATGTGGACGCTGATCCCTTGGTCCGGCCAAGACTATGGGTAAAAGTCAGCGCAGAGCAGGGGAATGATACTCCTGCAGCGATCGGACGTTCAGGCTTTCGNGCCGAATCGCGCGTATGCCATTGACCGCGGCTGCAGCGCCGGGGATGGTGGTGATGCAGGGTACATGATGATTGATGGCCGCGCGCCGAATCGCCTTCTCGTCAAAGAAGGATTCGCGGCCGAGAGGCGTGTTAATGATGAGATCCACCTTGCCGCTCTTGATGTAGTCCACAATATGCGGCCGGCCTTCGTTCACTTTGTACACTGTTTCGACCTCGATGCCCGAACTCCGCAGCACCCGAGCGGTTCCGCGCGTCGCGATGATCTTGAAACCGACCTCAACGAGATCTGCGACGATCCTTGAAATGAAATTCTTGTCGTGCTGATTCACGCTGATAAAGGCGACTCCCGATTTCGGCAACACCGATCCGGCGCTGATTTGAGCTTTGACGTATGCTTTGCCGAACGTATCGTCCACACCCATGACTTCGCCGGTCGATTTCATCTCGGGGCCCAGGATCGTATCGACACCTTGAAATCGCGCGAAAGGAAAAACCGGCGATTTGACGTAAAAATCGCTGACCCTGAGCTCGCTCGGCAGTCCGAATTCTTGGAGCTTTCTGCCGGTCATCAATTTCGCTGCGATTTTGGCCAGCGGCACACCGGTGGCCTTGCTGACGAATGGCACCGTTCGCGACGCGCGTGGATTCACTTCCAACACATAAACGGTACCGGCACGAACGGCAAATTGAACATTCATCAGGCCAATGACATTCAATGCGCGGCCCAACTGGACCGTGTAGCGGCGAATGGTTTCGCGCAAATCCTCTTTGAGCTGGTAGGTCGGAAGAACACATGAGCTGTCGCCGGAATGGACTCCCGCTTCTTCGATGTGTTCCATAATTCCGCCGATCACAACCTGCTCGTCGTCGCAAAGCGCGTCCACATCGATTTCATATGCGTCTTCAAGGAACTTGTCGATCAGGATCGGGCGCTGGTGCGAAACTTGAACTGCCGCACTCATGTAGTTATCGAGGGACGAGTCGTCATAGACGATGACCATCGCGCGGCCCCCGAGCACGTAAGATGGACGGACAAGAACGGGATAGCCGATCTGACGCGCGACGCTCCGGGCTTCTTCCAGCGTGACAGCCGTGCCGTTCTGAGGTTGCGGGATATTCAGCTTGCGCAGCAGGTCTCCGAACCGCTTGCGATCTTCTGCAAGGTCGATCGATTCGGGAGAGGTTCCGATTATCGGCACGCCGGCGTATTGTAAATCCAGCGCAAGATTCAGCGGAGTTTGTCCCCCGAACTGTACGATCACTCCGTTCGGCTTCTCTTCCCGGACAATGTGGAGCACGTCTTCCAGCGTGAGCGGCTCGAAGTAAAGGCGGTCCGATGTATCGTAGTCGGTAGATACCGTTTCCGGATTGCAATTGACCATGATCGTTTCGTAGCCCTCTTCTTTCAGAGCAAACGATGCATGGCAGCAGCAATAATCGAACTCAATTCCCTGACCGATCCGGTTTGGACCGCTGCCTAAAATAATGATCTTTTTTCGGTTCGCCGGAGCGGCTTCGTCCTCCTCTTCATACGACGAATAAAAGTAAGGCGTATAGGACTCGAACTCTGCTGCACATGTATCCACGCGCTTGTACACAGGGATGACGCTGTAATCGCCTCGCTTCGCTGCAACGTCACGTGGCTTCGCGCTTACTAAACCGGCTACACGGGCGTCGGAGAATCCGGAACGTTTCGCTTCGGCGAGAAGGTCCGTGGGCAATGTATCTATGGTATGTTGCGAAACCTGTTTGATCAGATCCGCTAATTCCTTCATCTCGTTCAGGAACCATGGATCGATGTGAGTCAATTCGACCAGCTCGGCGATGCTGAACCCATTGCCGGCGGCATGAAGAAGATAGGGGATACGGTCCGGAGTCGGCGTGACCAGCTTTTGCCGGATGAGATCCGGATCGATCTTTTCGGTACCCGGTTCCCTGCTGCTCTCCAGCGATCTCACACCTTTCAGGAAAGCTTCCTTGAATGTGCGGCCGATCGCCATGACCTCGCCCACCGACTTCATTTGTGTGCCGAGAGTTGGATCGGAATCGGGAAATTTCTCAAAGGCCCATTTCGGGATCTTCACGACGACATAGTCCAGCATCGGCTCGAAAGATGCCGGCGTCTTCTTTGTGATGTCATTGGGAATTTCGTTGAGGGTATAGCCGATGGCGAGTTTCGCCGCAATCTTCGCAATAGGAAAACCGGTCGCTTTCGAAGCTAACGCCGAGCTTCGAGACACACGGGGATTCATTTCGATGACCACGAGTTTCCCGTCTTTCGGATTTACCGCAAACTGGATATTTGAACCCCCCGTTTCGACGCCAATCTGTCGGATCACGGCAGCGGCCGCGTCGCGCATGCGTTGATACTCGCGGTCGGTGAGCGTCTGCGCGGGCGCAACGGTTGCGCAACGGTTACCGAATCGCCGGTGTGCACACCCATAGGGTCGAAATTTTCGATCGAGCAGATGACGACAACGTTATCCTGAAGATCACGCATGACCTCCAGTTCGAACTCCTTCCATCCGATAACCGACTCCTCGATGAGAACTGTATGAACGGGACTCAAATCAAGACCGCGCTGGATGATGCTTTCAAATTCTTCGCTATTGAAGGCAATACCACCACCAGTCCCGCCCAAAGTGAACGAGGGGCGGATGACGGCGGGAAAGCCGATATCTTGTATAACGCGCATTGCTTCGCGGATATCTCCCACCACGCCGCTTCGAGGAGTCGCGAGCCCGATATCCGCCATGGCTTGTTTGAAAAGCAACCGGTCTTCGGCCATTTTCACAGCTTTGGCTTTCGCCCCGATCATCTCGACGTTGTACTCATCGAGGATTCCAGTCTCGGCAAGTTCGACTGCAATATTGAGCGCGGTCTGCCCGCCGACGGTAGGCAGCAAAGCATCAGGTCTTTCGCGTTTGATGATCGCCGCGACGAATTCGGTGGTCAGCGGTTCGATGTACGTCCGATCTGCCAATTCCGGATCGGTCATGATCGTTGCGGGATTCGAATTGACGAGAACGATCTCGTACCCCTCCTCTCGCAACGCCTTGCAAGCCTGCGTCCCCGAATAGTCGAATTCGCAAGCTTGGCCGATCACGATGGGACCGGAACCGATGATGAGGATCTTTCTGATGTCAGTCCGCTTTGGCATTCCTCATCAGCTCAAAAAACTTTTTGAATAAGTAATACGAATCATGCGGGCCCGGCGACGCCTCGGGATGATATTGAACGCTGAACGCGGGAAAAGCACGGTGTTCAAGGCCTTCAACGGTGTTGTCGTTCAAATTGACGTGAGTAATGTTGACTTCGTTCATGTTCAGACTTTCCGGGTCGACAGCGAAACCGTGATTCTGCGCGGTAATTTCCACNTGCTTGCGCTCGATGTTCAAGACAGGATGATTTCCACCGTGATGCCCGAATTTGAGTTTGAATGTCCGCCCCCCGAACGCGAGACCCATAATCTGATGGCCCAGGCAAATTCCAAAAATCGGCTTTTTCGCAATCAGAGCGCGGACGTTTTTGATGGCATAGTCGAGGGGCTCGGGATCGCCGGGGCCATTGGAGAGAAAAACCCCATCGGGCTTCAAGGCCAATACGTCGGCGGCCGGCGTTGCCGCCGGAACAACAGTTACCCGGGCGCCGCATCGTGCGAGGTTCCGCAAGATGTGCGACTTGATTCCAAAGTCATAAGCGACGACATGAAACGGACACGGCGGGAAATCCGAAAGCGCCGAGAATTCGACGAAGTTCACATTTTTGTCGGCATTCTCGTACGGTTTCTCGACGGTCACCGCGCTCGCCAGATCCCATCCGACCATCTCCGGCGCCTTCTTGACTTTTTTCAGAAGCGAAGCTTCATCGTGGTCAATTAGCGATACGATGCCGCGCATTGAACCTTTGAAGCGGATGTGACGCACCAGAGCGCGTGTGTCGATATCGGACATCACAGGAATCCGGTATCGCGTCAGGTAATCGTCCAGCGTTTCGGTTGTACGCCAGTTGCTGGGCAAGGGGGAAAGGCGTTTAACGATGAACGCCTCGAGGAAAGGCTTGCGAGACTCGACGTCCTCAGGATTGATCCCGGTGTTGCCGATCAGGGGATACGTCATCGTCACGATCTGACCGGCGTAAGACGGGTCCGTGAGGATTTCTTGATAACCCGTCATCGAAGTATTGAAAACGACTTCCCCAACAGCCTCGCCTTCGAAGCCGTGTCCGCTACCGCGAAAAAGACGCCCATCTTCCAGCAGCAGCGTCGCTGTCTTGTTCATCTAGTGAATGTCGGGCCTTCTGTTTCGGCTGCGCCCTGCCGGGCTTGCGCTTCGCGCGGCCAGCCGTAGTTGGTACACCGCTTTAATTCGTCGCGCTACGCGCTCCCTAGCGGCCTCTTTGAATGGCAATGGCCGGTCCCCCCACATCAATCCAGGCTACCCATCTTGTCGATTGGCCAATATCTGAAGACGGCTTTTCCGTAGATGTATTTTTCCGGGACGAGACCCCACATGCGGCTGTCGTTGGATTGATTCCGGTGATCGCCCAGAACATAGTAATGGCCCGGCTCAACGTAGACGGGAGGATAGGTCCGACGGTCCATATACTCGGGCAGGATGTAGTTTTCATCAAGCGCCTTGTCGTTGACATAAACAACTCCACGCCGGACTTCAACGACATCTCCGGGCATGCCAATAACGCGCTTGATGTAGGACTTCGTCGGATCGAGGGGATACCAAAAAACAACAATATCTTTGCGTTGGATTTTTTCGATCCGGTAGACGAATTTGTTGACGAAAATCCGCTCCTGGTCGACTAGTTCCGGCAACATGCTCGTGCCTTCGACTTTGACCGGCTGGTATAGAAAAACCACGATCATGATCGCCGTGCCGATCGCAAAAAATACATCGCGGGCCCAACCGCGAATTTCGCCGACCAGGCTAGACAGTGCGGTGCCGCTTGTCTCCGGAGTTGAGACCTGTTCTGCTTCAGGCTCTGTTGTCATACGAGTGTCAGTGGAAGGATCCTTTACCTAAAAAATGAAGTGTCAGTTTAGCCGATTCGCCCGGTCATTTCCAGAGGCGTATCCCTATTTCGTATGGCTTTGCCCCACAAATCGGGAAAGGTACACAAAAGGCACAAAACGGAGCCGCAAAAAGCACAAGAAACTCTCTTTTTCGTCACTTACCCGTCGCTCTGATCCTCGCTGCGGTGGTGCAATCCTGGACGACAGCGAAGTAGCGGGCGACCGCCGCCGCACCAGCATCAAACGGATTTGCTTCGCCGGGCTTGCGGTTTGCGGCTGTGTGGGCCTTGAAAAAACCATTATCGAACTCGGTATGGTTCGACATCAGTGCTGTGGCACCGAAGTCGGCGGCCGCCTTCGCCATCTTTTTCGAAGATGCGATGTAGCCGTCGTAGTATGCGGCATCGGCGTTAAACGGAATCGCTGTACCGCCGACGTATGCAATACGCAGAGGTTTGCCGTTATCTCGGACTTCAAAAAGGAACGAGAGCGTTCCTGGAGTGTGGCCCGGCATCGTGACGATTTGTACCGAGGCGTCGCCCACGGAGATCTTCATGCCGTCTGTGCCAACCATGTCGCGTTTGGGTTTGCCTCCGGCGTGGTTCGTCGATTTGTCCACCGCGTCCCAGTCTGCAGCGCCGTAGACAAGGTGCACGCCCGGGATTTCGTCCTGAAGCAGCCTCGCGCCGCCGTCATGGTCGGCGTGCGCATGCGAGAGGATGACGTATTTGACCTTACGGCTATCCAGGTTGAGCTTTCTCATGCCGCCGAAGATTTCGTCCTGCGCCGCATAATCGAACAGTGCCTCGAGGATGATGATGCCCCCGTTGCCTACGATTGCCCACGCATTATGAATCTTGGTGCCGAGGAAATAGAGGTTGTCGGCGACCTTGGCCGGTTCTCCATACCAGGTTTCTCTCGCCGGCGGTGCGGGTGGGGTTCCGCGCGCGCCTCCTCGTGCGCCCGTGGTGGTGGCGGGGGCAGGAGCCGCAGGCGGCGGGATGCAGAGGCGAAGAAAGGTGCCAGGCCACTCCAGGCCGGCCGCATTCTTGGCCGCCCCGATCAAACCGTCGACCGTAGTGGGAACCGGCTGCGCCAATGCGCCCCTGGTGCCTGCAAAAAGTAAAAGCGCGGCGGCCGCCCCGATCGTGCGTGCACGTGACTTCATCTGGTTCCTCCGTTCATGTCGTACACCATTATCGCATTCCACTGCTATGGTGCCCGCGTGGAAGTCGCGCCGCTACAGTGCTTGCGCCTGGTCCTCTAAACAGCTTATTCTCTGTCCGTCCGGTCAAGTATCCCGCTATCTTCTCTTAAATGGAGGCGACCCTTATGTTTTCAGAGCGTGATCTGCGAAATCTGATCGCGGCAGCCGCGACAGTTCTGGCCATGGCAGCCACCGCACGCGCGGCTGATCCATTCACCTTGACGTCAACGACCTTCAAGGACGGTCAGATGATGCCGAGGAAAGTTGCCAACAGTTTGTCGAACAATCCGAACTGTGTCGGCCAGAATGTATCACCGCAGTTATCGTGGACCGGCGTGCCGGATGGCACGAAGAGTTTCGCCATCCTCATGGAGGACCCGGAAGGCCGCGGCGGTGCGGGTGTGCATCACTGGGTTGCATATGGCATTCCCGCTTCAGTGACCAGCTTCGCCGAAGGGGAGGTCGGCAAGCTATCCGACAAATACGTGGGGGGCAAGAGCACACAGGGAGTTGGTTTTTTTTCAGGTCCCTGCACGCCGCCGGGCACGCCCCACCACTACACGTTCGTCGTGATAGCGACCGACCTCGATCCCAAGGAATTACCGGC